>Ga0302172_10000215_pt1 | contig 16632 bp, 10 predicted proteins | sample I_Fen_N2_3_FD_198777 | JGI IMG/M metagenome (GOLD analysis project Ga0302172, IMG submission 198777) | Peat permafrost microbial communities from Stordalen Mire near Abisko, Sweden - I_Fen_N2_3 | ecosystem: Environmental > Terrestrial > Soil > Wetlands > Permafrost | place: Sweden: Abisko... | reverse complement strand
GTTGAATTGCATCCTTCCACCAGCGAACCTTCGCCCCTACCTTATCCACGCGGAGGAATGCGGAATATTGCGAGACCTGGAAATGAGTTCCCGCAAATCACCAGATGAGAAATCTGTCATGACGCTGGAAACCATCGAGGTGGCCGATCCGACGCTGGTCTCGTGATGGACATTTATTGGCTGCAGCAGTCCGAAACCGACTTGCCGGCAACTGACAATTGGCTCACCGAGAGCGAGTCTGCCCGACTGAGCAGTTTTCGATTTGCCAAGCGCCGCACCGATTGGCGTTTAGGGCGGTGGACTGCAAAACGTGCTGTTGCGGCTAGCCTTAGATTGCCTGGTGATCATCGATCTTTCCGGCAAATCGAAATCATTGCAGCCGCAACCGGCCAACCCGAGGTGACTCTTCACAATCAACCGGACAAAGTCACCATTTCTATTAGCCACCGTGGCGCACTGGCGCTCTGCGCCGTCGCCTCCGGAGAAGTAGAGCTAGGTTGCGACCTAGAGATGGTTGAGCCTCGCAGCGATGCTTTCTGCGCCGATTACTTTACGGAGAAAGAACAAGAGCTTATCGCTCGAACCAATGGCGAGGAACGATCGCTGCTTGTGTCTCTCCTATGGAGCGCCAAAGAGAGCGCACTAAAAGCGCTGCATGTTGGACTGCGGGCCGACACCCGAAGCGTTGAGGTCCGGATAGGTGATTTGCTCAGCGATTGGCAGGTCGACAATGACGGGCATAATCTGGAATGTGACCTTCCTTCGGCGCTGTCGAATATTTCAGGGATCCCTTGGCGCTCGCTGCAGGTGCAGTGTGCCAGCAGATCAAATCTCTGCGGATGGTGGCAACGTTCCGGTGACGTCGTGCTAACGATAGTCGCCACTTTGGGATCTGGGCTTACCCGGGCCTCCGAAGACAGTAATGTGATTGAACTTACTGGTTCTGCGTGGTCTGCTCGACCGTGATCCCTAGTGTCTTTCGCTGGAGATCGCCATACTGGGATCCTCAGCGGATCGAGCTTGAGGCTCGAGGTTATCCCCGAGGGGCAGGACACGCCGAGGACCTTTGAGCTGTTGCAGGGAGAGCAGGGTCATTTGCGGAGTGCGCCTGAAAAGAAATATATCGCGGCCCATTCCCGCCGTTGCAACCATTAGAACAACCTAACCAAGGCCTTGGAAGCGCGCCCTACGAAAGACAAAGTAGAAAATGATGGCCAAGCTGAACCCGGAGACAACATCTACTAAGTAATGCTGCTTCACCGTGAGCGTGGAGAGCGAGATCGCTGTCGCCCACGCCAGGAAGAACAGGAATTTCCGCCGTGATTCGTTGCAGAGAATGAAGCAGGCGAGAAACACGCTGCCGACGTGAAAACTTGGAAAACAATTTGCGGGACTGTCAACTCGCCTTAGGGTGGTAAAGACCAGCGCTGTAACCGGATCCAGATTCTCGGGCGGAGGAAACATTTCCCGCGATATGGTTGTCGGCCACAGCCAAAAGACCAATACGCACGTGACCAAAAGAGAAAACACTGCATATACAGCTTTGTTCAGGTTCAAGGTGTCCCTGTAGCTGCAGTAAATGACTGCGGCATAAAGGTACTCACTCACGTAAAGCCAGACGGTTTGAGGAACAAAAGGCACGGCCACATCAATGCGAGACAGCGGCAAAAACCGCGGTGTGAAAATGTGAAAATGGTTCGATGTCAGGTACAAAATTGCCGCAGCACCGAATATCAGGACGCCCGCTAGCAATCTGCGCCCCTTGTGAACCAGCATAGGCAGGCGAATTCTCATTCGCTGTCACTCCACGGTCGAAGCAAAACCGTAATCTCCCGACTTCTATCGCGGCTTTGTGCGGCCATCATTGTCAAAATCGTCTCACCGTGATTCTCACTGGGCCAGTCTTTTCGGCGTGTTTAGCACGCTCTCGGCGTGCCTCCGATTAAAACTTTCCAGGTTGACAGGGCCAGATTCTACATGACATGCTACCGCCCTGGTCGCGAGACGAGCACAGGTAATCCAATCCAAGAAAGGAGATGCCACGTGGCCGTTCTGAAGGAGCACCCCGTCAAGGCACTACTCTTTACTCAACAGCACGGCTTCCGCCAGGTGCTGGTAGAGCGTGTGAATTCCTACATCGCAGAAAACAGACTGGCCATCCGCGATGTGCCCGCAATGTATGCCAAGAGCGCTTTCGTCATTGCCTGCTGGCTGGGTATCTACTTGCTCGTCCTGTTAGGAGGGTTGCCGCTGTGGGTTGATGCCTTGTTGTGCATCGCCTTCGCCTTTCCCATGGCCGCCATCGCCTTCAACATAGGGCACGACGCCACTCACGGAGGTTATTCGAACAATCCGCGCATCAACCGGCTGCTGAGCCTTGCCATGGAGTTAATCGGCTTGAGCAGCTTTATATGGTGGCATCGGCACAGTGTTCATCACACCTACCCCAATATCGGCGGATTGGACGAGGATCTCGAGACCGGCGGCTTGCTTCGCGTCAGCCCGCACGAGGAATGGAAGCCGTATTACCGGCTTCAGCTTTGGTACGCGCCAATAGCCTACTGCTTTGCGGGGTTTGACTTTTTGAAGCGCGACCTGATGGTGTTCTTCACCGGCCACATGGGTTGTCACCCATATCCTAAGATGAAGGCGTCTGATCGCATCATCTTCGTGGCTGGCAAGCTGTTCTTCTTCGGATACATGCTTGCCTTGCCCATTCTGTTCTTCCCTTGGTGGCAGGTGCTGGTCGGCTTCATGATTACCATGTTCACGTTGGGCCTGATTATCGCGGCCGTCAACGTGCTACCGCACTTGGTCGAAGCAGCCGATTTCCCTGAGCCGGTGGGCGATCCGCTGCACATGGAGAACGAATGGGCCATTCACCAGATCCAGACCACGGTCAACTTCTCCCCGGGCAACTCCTTGGTCACCCATTACGTGGGCGGGACGAATTATCAAATCGAGCACCACCTCTTTCCGCAGATATGCCACGTGCACTACCCGCGGATTTCACCCATCGTGCGCCAAACGTGCGAAGAGTTCGGCATCACTTATTTGGTCTATCCCACTATGGGTGCTGCGCTGCGCGGGCATGTGTGGGCGCTACGCGAGTTCGGGCGCAAGCCGGGGTCGACACCAGCGATGCGCGTCGGTGAAGTCACCTGACGGAATGATTGACACAAACGACGATGCCCAACTACGATGCCACGCATGGCTGTGCGGGTGAGTTCCAACGTATTGCTGGTGTATCCGCGGTTCAATCCGCACTCATTCTGGAGCCACCAGGCGCTCTGTGATTTGTTGGGTGCTCGCAGCCCAGAGCCGCCGCTCGGCCTGCTCACCGTTGCCGCGCTTCTCCCGCCAGAGTGGAATCTTCGGCTCGTCAATCGCAATGCGGAAGATCTCACAGACCGCGATCTAGACTGGGCCGATCTGATCATGACCGGTGGCATGCTGTTCCAGCAAAACGACACGCTGGCGATCACGGATCTTGCCCACGCCCATGGAAAGCTCGTAGCCGTCGGTGGTCCCGACGTCACATCGAGCCGCGAACCTTATAGCGCCGCGGACTTTCTCGTTCTCGGCGAGGCTGAAGGCGTCATCGACCAGTTCGTGACAGCCTGGTCCGCGGGGGCGAAACAGGGAGTCTTCGAAGGAATTAAATTCCAGGTCGACGTTACTAAGACTCCAGTGCCGCGTTTCGATCTTTTGAACCTGAGCCATTATCTTGCTATGACGGTCCAGTACTCGCGCGGATGCCCCTTCCAGTGCGAATTCTGCGACATCATCGAACTCTACGGCCGCGTGCCGAGGGCTAAGTCGAACGAGCAGATTCTCGCCGAGCTCGATACGCTCTACGCCGCGGGATGGCGCGGTCCAGTCGACTTCGTTGACGACAACTTTATTGGCAACAAGAGAGCTGTTAAGAAGCTTCTGCCGGTCCTGGGCGAATGGCAGAAGGAGCGTGGCTATCCCTTCCGCCTGCAGACTGAAGCGTCAATCAACCTGGCAGACGATGCTGAACTGCTGAGGATGATGCGCGATGCTAATTTTTACGCGGTGTTCATCGGCATCGAGAGTCCCGATCCCGAGACTCTGGTATCGGCGCAGAAGCGGCAGAACACTCGGCGAAGCCTGGCCGAGAGCGTCCACAAGGTCTACGACGCTGGCATCTATGTCGTTGCAGGCTTCATCATCGGATTCGATACCGACAAAAATCATGTCGCGGAGGTGATGATCGAAGCCATCGAAGCCATGAGCATTCCCGTGTCCATGGTGGGGCTCTTGTTCGCTCTGCAGGATACCCAGCTTTCGCGACGATTGCGTAAGGAAGGCCGCATGCTTCCGGTTGAAGCCAACAAAGGTGATCAATGCACGGGTGGGTTGAACTTCGTCACGCTGCGGCCGAAGCGAGAGATCCTGGAGGACTACAGGACCGTCCTGAAGCACGTTTTCGCACCGGAGACCTATTTTGCTCGCGTGCGCAGGATGGGCCGTGCTCTCAAGCCCGCTGAACACGCCGGAAAGAGAACGCTGGTGGAGGCCCATCGAGAGTTTCGCACAATCTGCCGCCTCATCTGGTGCATGACCGTCACCCGGCCAGCTCTAAGAAAGCACTTCTGGAAGACTGTCATCGATTGCTCCGTGCACAACTACTCCAGCATGGTGGCCGTATTGACGATGATTGCCTATTACCTGCATCTCGGTGACTTCTCTCAGTTCGTCCTTAAGGACCTCGATCGCCAGATCGACGCGCTCGATCTTGAAGCTTCCCAAACGGCGCTTCCGCAGACAATCTCACAGGCGAGCTAGGCCTGATAATGCAATTCTTGGGTCAGGGGAATGCCGCGCATCAGCGCCGCGATCAAGCGCGCTTCTGAGGCTTGAGCTAGGTTCAACCCGGCGGCGCGTTCGACTGCAATGAGTACACAATTTTCTGAATTGCTCTGCTGCCGGCCCCCCGCTCGGGGTAAGGCCGCCAAACCGTCGAAACATCGCAGCTATTAGAAGTAATACGTCGCCGCCCCGACCTGAAGCCCGCTCCCCACGCTGATCAACAGCCCGACATCTCCATCGGAGGCGCCCGCACCACGGCGAATTTTTGCGAATGAGTGCGCTATCGACGAGGACGACAGGCTGCCGCCGTCCGCCGCCGCATCGACGAATCGGCTGGCCTTAACCCGCAGCGCATCCGCTAGACCGGTAACGAAGCTCCTTGAGATCTGCGGCGGCAGGATTACTTTGATGTCTTCCATCCGCAAGCGCTCGCACTTCAGGAGCTCTTCTACCGTCTGCGGAATGCACTTCAGATAGATGGCGTCGAGGTCCGCGTGCCTCCTGATGTGCACCCTAGGATTTCCCTCGCTTGTGGCGAGCCACGACGTGAACGCGCCGATATGTTCAATGAAAGTCTCGAACACGCAGTGCCCGAGCCCGGCAGCGCCGTCCGCCGAACTGTCTAGAATCACGGCAGAACCCGCCGCTGCGACACCTGTTTGGTCCCATTCCGGACGCGCGTTGGGCTCGATCTCCGATGCCACAACCATCACAGTCCTCACTCGTCCCGCCCGGATCATCCCGGCGCCCAGATAACAGGCGTTCAGAAATCCCATCGTTCCGTTGTAGACGTCAAACGCGAGTGTCTTCTTCCCAGCTACCGGGAACCCTCCGGTCTCGTTCATCTTGGAGCGGCCCGCAATCAAGGCAGCCATTGCTGGCTCGCCGATGAACTCATCCCGATTTACTCCCGCGTACATCAGGAGGTCGATGTCGTCTTTGCTGTACGACGATGCCGCGAGACAGTCCTCCATCGCCTGTTGCACCAGCGTCATTCCGGAAGTGGGGCCGCAGCCGTTTGCGATGCCAACACTCTCGATCCGCACCCGCGGCGCTTCGCATCGCAAAATCGCCCGCGTGCGGCCCGGCGAAGATGCGGCAAGCCCTCCATGACCGTTGCTCGCCGCGTGCCGGACGCGGTCTGGCAGATCGTCCAGGGTGTACCCCGCAGTGCCGAAAGTCATGCCAGATCCTTGCACCGCGAACAGCACGCGATCTCCGGATCGGACCCTGCCGTTCTGGATGCTGTCCCACAGAGCGACGAAGTGGCTCGTGCTGGCGGTGTTGCCGCGATCGGAGAGGTTGTTGATTACATTTCCCTCGTGAAGTACCTCTCGTTTACCCAGTCGATTCACCTCATACAGGGTGTCAATAGCCCCCTGGGCTGTCTGATGGCTGATGAGATGGTCGAGCTCCTGCTTTCCCCATCGAAGACCATCGAGCACACGAACGATATCCGGAATGACGTAATTCTCGGCGACATCGAACATCTTCGCCGACTCGGTGTACATGATGACGCCGCCGTGGTCTGCGTCGGTGGGCTTCCCGATGCAGAACTCGCTATATTGCCCGACCGTGTAGAGCTCGAGCACGTGGAATCCATTGCTACCGTTGGATCCTTCCTTCAGGATGAGCGCCGCCGCCGCGTCGCCGAGCGTCAGACATGCGAAGCGTGAATCCGCATACCCTGACGCCTCTTTCTGGGCAGTCTTCATCAGGTCGGTGATGTGCTCACCGCTGACGATCAGCGCGACTCGGATAAGCCCCGACTGGATCAGCGAGTCCCCGATGCTGATTGCGGTGAACATTCCGGCACACCCGTTTGAAATATCCAAGGCGAGGGCGTTACAGAACCCAAACTCAGCGGCGAGCACGAGAGAAATGGCCGGCTCTGAAACGTAGTGCTTCGGCGCTCCGTAGCGCGAAATGCCGCAGTAAATAACAAGATCGATCTCCGATGGCTGGCAGCGCGAGGTGGCAATGCAATTGAGGATCGCTTTCCTCGCCATCTCGGTGGCCGACTCCGTGTCGTCCGCGAGCCGCCTATGCTTGATGCCGATCAGATTTTCAATCCGGGACGCCGAAAGGCGCTGTAAGCGCGGAACCTTGCCGCACCCGGCAAGCACCTCGCGTGTCGAAACGATTCCCGGGGGCAGGTAGACGCCGAGACTCTCGATGACCGTATTGCGCGGCCCATGGTCGCTCATAAAGCTGTCAAGAGATCAGACATTTGATTTGGTAACCCCACCGCACGAATCGTGGACGTTATGATAAGGGAGACTCTGACATCACACAAGGAGCGCTCTCCCGTGTCCAAAACTGCACTGATAACTGGAGCATCCGCTGGTCTGGGAGTTGAGTTCGCAAGACTCTTTGCCAAAGATAAGACGTCCCTTGTTCTCGTGGCCCGGCGAGAAGATCGTCTCCAGCAATTGAAAAACGAACTCGAAACAGGTTTCGGAGTCAAAGTCGACACTATTTCCTTGGATTTGACTTTGCCCCACTCAGTGAGCCGGGTACTCGAATTTCTTGAACGACATCACATCGAGATCGAGTACCTCGTGAACAACGCAGGCTTTGGACAGGCTGGAAGTTTTTCTGCTGTTCCTCTGAAGCGAAATCTCTCTCAAATTGATCTGAACGCGAGATCGCTGACCGAGCTGACATATCAGTTACTTCCCTCCATGATTAGAAAGAAGAGTGGAAGAATCCTGAATGTCGGATCGACTGCCGGAGATCAGCCCGGCCCTTTCATGGCTGTGTATTACGCCAGCAAGGCCTACGTAAACTCCTTTTCCGAAGCCCTTCATTACGAGCTCAAAGGAACTGGCGTCACTGTCACCTTGAGCTGTCCGGGGCCTACCTTCACAGAATTTGCAGAGGTCGCGAGTGTGCCGAACATGAAAATGTTCCAGATGAACGCCATGCCTGCTGACGTGGTCGCGCACCAGGCTTACCGCGCCATGATGAAGGGAACTCGAAGAATCACTCATGGAGCAAGAAACAAGGCAGGCTCTCAGCTCAATCGACTGGCTCCCAAATCGACTGCCTTAAAAATTGTCGCCACTTTGAATTCGTCGAAATGAAGACCTGTTCGTCTCAGCGTCGCAACCGATCCTAAGCGCCGCGCTCAACCGTTCTTCCAATCCACGAGCTCGCTCAAGACGAGCATTCCATCATGCGAGCTGCCGGCCGCCACGGCGCCAGCATGTCCAAGTGCGACGACGTTGCTGACCCCACGCGCTGCAACTCGATCACGTAACGATACACGGCGGTCGTCGGGGAAAATGCCAACGGTTGCGACCGCAGGATGCAGGAACCGCAAGCACTCATCAAGGTCCGATACCGGACGCACGACGATGAGCCGGCACATCGGGTGGTCTTTGATCGCAAAATCGTGTGGCGCGACCACCACTCCCGAGCGGTACGTACCATCCACTTGGTGGAAACGCACGCGAGCATCGAGAAGCACGCCACGTTCCATGCGTTTCAGTAGACCGCGGTGGCGATTCAGAAGTGGATGTGGCATTTGCGCATCCCAACGTTCCAGAGCCCGCTCGACGGCTGCAGCATAGCGCCCGGCATCCTCGACACTGCCTTCCACGTAATGAACGAGCGACGCAATGCAGGCCTTTTGGTTCTCCACCATCGAATCGCACACGGCCCGCGCGGCAACTTCGTCGAGATCGCCGTCACCCAATGCCTCTCGCCCGATGAAGCTCACGCTGTAGCGCGGGTTAAAGCAAATGACTTTCGTAAATCCTACCCGCGCGCGCACCGATGCAATCGAGTCCGGCGCTCCCCACACCACAATTCGATCGAAGGCGCCGGGAAAAAAGAGCGTCCGCTCGATATTCTCGTCGCCACCTTGCCAGTACACCATCGAGAGGTGCTGTGTGATCGGATGCTGCGGCGCAGCCATTGCCGCGATGAGCGCGATCAGGCTGCCCGGCAACACCGCACCCGACGGCAGCTTCAACGCACACGACGACTTTGTCCACACAGCGCGAAGGAGCGACAGTATCGGCACGAGCGGCGAATTGCCCGCCGTAATATGAAGCTGGCGCGTGGGCATCGCCCGAACCAGCACCTTGCTCGCCGAAATCTCGCTATTCAACGAATCCGGAAGCATGTCCGCACCAACGATGTGCACCGGCCCCGGCATGCGCGTGGTTGGCATCTCGACCCACTCGTCCAGCAGGCGCCGTCCCGGCACTCCTTGCTGCGACAACTCGGCATCGACCGATGCAGTGGCGGCTTCTGTAGACAGAAGAAAACTAAAGGCGACGAACGCAACGTCACCGAACACATCCGGGTGTTCCGAGGTCATCCGATCTAGGTCGCGCACCCGACCTACAATGTCAGTCTCCCGCTCGAATGCGCCCGATACGAGCCTCAGCCACTCCAGCACACTCTCGTAAGGAATCGAGTACAGCTCGTTCGCGAGTCCATCGATGTCCATCTCGACGAGTGCCTTCGCGTCGAAGCTCGGCATCACTGTGTAGATCCACCGGCCCGTCGCGAGCATGGTTTGCCGGTCGATCTCGCGATGGCGCAACACTTGCGCATCGCCCACTGCAACATAGCTCTCGTATGCATCAGCGCATCCACGTAGCTTGTCGAGCGCGGCAAATGCCCGGCTGATCGCATCCGGGCCCACGTTCGGCGGATCGACAAGGCGCCCTTTCACCAGGAACGGGCAACGCACGACGCCCTCGTTCGAGAGCCTGAACCACCCGCGCTCCTCGACCAATTGACGCACGCCAGTCTGGTCAATCATCACGGTCGAGTTCGTCATGTCGTCCATGCTCACGCGTTCACCGTGGCTATGATGCCGCCGCAGCCTTTCACTTCCGCGCCTGAGGCTCGACTCACCGACAAAATAGTCTCTCCACCCAGTCCGCACGGGCAGAGTGTGCGGCTTCGATGCACGTTATCACCCGTGATCAGGAAGCCGGGATACGAAACTGCAAATGGATCCATCACGCCCAGTATTCCGGTGATGTCGTCGCCGTCGACTGGATCGAGCGCGTCATCCAGAATAATGGTCTCAAGGTGTGGCGGCACGTGGAAGCGATCCTCGTCGCACTTAAGCATGATCGCGCCAATCTCGGTCATCGAATAGCCGTCGATAACGAATTGCTTCTTCACTCCGGTAGCGCGTTCAATGAGATCAAGCAGCGCCGGTTCGCTGAGCGCCTCACCATCGAACGTCTTCCAGCCGCCACCGTAGCCGACGATCGATCCGGCCGGCAGAACCATCGGCTTGCCGCTGGCGAGGATGCGATCGCAGAATTCCTTCACCAGATACGGCGCGCCGAACACCATCAGCCGCTGTCCCTCCTCCATCGCGGTCCGCGTCGCGCCGAGCATCCGCTCGTAGTTATCTTCCTTGCGTCGAACTGTCGCATCCAGAAACGCTTCAGTCCGCGCTTGTTCGGCTTCGCTCGCCTGCCCTCGTGTGAGTGCGCGGATTGCCGTTGCAGAAATCTTCACCGGGTAGAGGAAATTCGCCTTGCGTACTCGTTTGGCAAGCTCTTGACCCACGAGTTGAGTCCCCTGGTTGCCGCCGCTGAAGTTGAGAAAGATGCCGTCGAAGTCGCCAAAGCCAAACCGGCTGGAAATCTGCCTGAATCGCGCTGACGAGAGCGTCCTGCCTGCAAACGCCGCCAGCGATGCCTTCACACGCCCAACCATGCCGCGCCGTGCCAGCAGAAGCGGCGCGTAGTAGAGCGCCCCCTCGCGAAACAGCCACCAGCTGTAATCGTCGCGTGGAACAAACGAAAGACTCCCACTTGTGCCCGAGCTGTAAACCGTATGGATGCCGCTCTCTTCGAGGTTTGCGAGCCAATCGTCTACCGTCTCTAGATCGTCGGCTGGTGCCTTCACCTCGTCGTCGAAGATCGTCCGTAGCCACCGATTCATGCCGTCGAAGTCGCGCTTGTCGAGTAGCGACTGCGGATAGGACTTGAAGATTCCGTCAGGGAGAAGCATCGAGTGCGCCAGCACCTCAAACGGCGCATCATCATTCACTCCCGCGCGATCCGCGATCTCTCGGTAAAGCGGAATCCGACTGCGATAGTGGCGGTGATTCTGGAGCAGCGTGTCGCGGCGTGATCGTCGCGCGCGCTCTAGATCGAACGGCGCACCGGCCGCCCACCGCATTGCTTCCTGAAGGAGCCTTTCGTGATGGGGCTGAAGGCCGGGCATAGTAGGCATGTTTGCGAATACCTTTTCATCAATCCTCTGTAACGTCAACCTGAACTCGACTCTTAGCTTGCCTGTCAGTGACGAAAACCTATAATGGCCGCACGCACTGGAGGAAGAGTTGGGCATGAGTCAGACATTTCGAGCCATGGTCACCGGAGGAGGCGGTTTTCTCGGTTCGAAGATTGTTTCGATGCTCCTCGCCGAAGGTTGCTCGGTCCATAGCTTCTCGCGAAACGAACGTCCCCAGCTCAAGTCGCAGGGAGTCGTGTGCCATCGGGGAGACTTGGCGGATCGCCAGGCGGTTTCAGACGCGATGCAAGACATGGATGTCGTTTTTCATGTCGCCGCCAAGGCCGGAATATGGGGCGACTATTCCGACTACTACTCCGCCAACGTTACCGGCACACGCAACGTGATCGAGGCTTGTCAGCGCAAAGGCGTAGCTAAGCTCGTGTACACCAGCACCCCCAGTGTCGCTTTCGGTGGACGCGATGTTCGCAACGCCAACGAAGATGATCCTCTCCCCAAAAAGTATCTGGCCGCGTACCTCACCACCAAGGCCGCAGCCGAGCGGCTCGTGCTCCAGGCCAACAGCAGCACGCTTGCGACTGTATCGCTTCGGCCTCACCTCATCTGGGGACCAGGCGACACCCAGCTTTTGCCACGCATCGTGAAACGGCGGCTTGCCAACCGCTTGATGCTCATCGGCTCCGGTGACAATCTCGTCGACTCAACCTTTATCGACAATGCTGCGCAAGCCCACTTGCAGGCCGCCAGTCGGCTGTTTCCCGGAAGCCCGGTAGCGGGACGAGCGTACTTCATCTCCCAGGGAGATCCGCGCCCTGTTCGATATTTACTCAACGCTCTCCTGGAAAGCACCGGACTGTCACCTGTCACCAAGTCGATTCCCGTGCCTGTTGCTTATGTACTGGCTTGTGCCCTGGAGGCAGGCTACAAGATATTTCATATAGCCAGTGAGCCGCCGATCACCCGTCTTGCCGTACTTGAGATGGGACGCGATCACTATTTTGATATCTCTGCGGCGCGGCGGGATCTTGGCTATCACCCTGCCGTCAGCATGGAAGAAGGCCTAGAACGGATGCGGGCGGCCTTTGCCAACGATCGCGGCGGACGGGAGCATGGCACCCCCCTCCCCCCCCATGAGTAAAATACTTATTTTCAATGGGATAGGCGGATTTCCGCGCAAGCTATTGGCAACAGGCAAGTTATAGGTAAAATCCTGAGCCGTAAGGGGTTGCATGGCTAGTTTCGCTTGCGATGCGGCTTGCGAAAAGCCAACGAAGCCTGCTGCAGGTCAAATAGGCGAGCCCCGGCGCGGCGTGGCGATACACGAAAATCGAGGATTGCGATCATCACCTTATAGAGCGCCGACTGGATTTCGCCGAGGGACTTCATACGGGGCAGGCGGGGGCCAAGGACGTCGGCGCGACGGATGACAGCGTCGGCGTATTGGTGACGTTTGTGATCGCGATGGTGGAAGAAACAGAGCTTCTCGCCGCGCAGTGCGGGAGAGCCGCAAGGGACGCCATCTTCTTTGAGATGGTCACAACTGCGGTAAGACACGGGCGCCTCCAGTTCAGCTTTCAGCCATTAGCCGTCAGCTATCAGTCAATCGAGCCAAGCTGCCCGGTGGGTTGGCAGCGAAGTCGAACAGCATCGTTAGGGCTTGGGCCCCTACAGGCAGGGTGGCACCGGCGCTGAAGGTCGTCAACTTACGAAAGTACCCAAGGAGCACAAACTTTAGTAATCAGTTACTAAAGTCGTAGGAGTAGAAGCGGTCTAAACTCCGCGAGACCGCTTCGTCGCCGCGCTTGACTGCCTAACGTTGGGCAACCCTCATTTCTGTGCGGAGGCCTCAGAGATCAACTGGGCGACCTTGGAGTCGGTGCCAACTGGCTCCACAAATACGATGCTGCTCGCGTTCAAGTACATACGATCTGGCGCGTGCAGTTCCTTGCCGCGTTTTACGAGCACGTTGGTGACCTGCTTGGTCTCTGGGTTGTTCTGGCTGACGATATAGAACACGTCGGTCAACACCGGACTCGGTGTTCCGTATCCTGCGAGCTTCCCGAAATACACAGAATTATTGCTGAGCAGTACCGCCTGGTATGGGGTACTGAAGGAAACGGCTGTCGGTGGCGCGGCGCAGCCTGCCAGCAGGGCGAGCGCGGTAACAACCAATAAAGATAGAGCAGTCAAACGTAGCTTCATACTGGGATCTCCCGGAGGCCAAGTGGCTGGCCGCAATGGTAAATGGTGGACGAGCAATTGTCGCACCGAATTGGGTTGCTGCAGACAGAAAAGCGGCCTGACGACATTCCATCAGGCCGCGTGTGAGGTGAAATCAAACTACTTTTTGAAGCGGCGACGAGCTCCGTAAGCGGCCCCGATCAAGCCCGAACCCAGCATCAGGAAGGTGCCCGGTTCCGGAGTCGGATTGTTGTTGGTTGTCGCGGTCAGTTGCGCATAGCCGCTGCTGTAATTGTAGGTAACAACCCACTTCTCCGTACCGCCATTAAAGATCTGGTTCAGGATGCTGGCATAGACACCAGAAAGCTGTCCCGGGTTCGTCAGAAGGAACGTGAACGACGTGCCTACTGTCGGGTTGTACCCCGGCAGGAGCATGATGTCGAGCGTGCCATCCAGGACGGCGGATCCGGCAACATCGATCTGGCCGAAGGCGAATGCCGAGTTGATCATCTCCCCGTAGGTCCCGTTAGGCAGTTGAATGAAGCCGGTGCCGGAGGGGGTGCCCGTGCCCAGAACGAACGTCGAAGTACCGTCGATGCTCAGGGTGCCGAGGTTGTTGAAGTAGGGCGGGTCAATGGTAGAGCCATTGGTGACAGCCACGCTACCTTTGTTGACCAGACCACCGGGGGCCTTCAGCTTATCGCTGGGGCCGTTGACATTGAGATGCGCGCCTGCCTCGTTGGTGAGCAAGCCCGCAACCGTCACGGTATTGCCGCCAGTGCCGCCGTTACCGCTCGTACTCAAAGTTCCAAAATTGTCAGCGGTGCCATTGATACGCAGTGTGCTGGCGTTCTCCAGATCTACGGTTCCGGTGTTCATCAGTGCGCTCGTGAAGGTAGCGTTGGAGCCACCCGTCATCTGGAACGAACCGCTGTTATTCACGTTGCCGCCGATGGTGGCCGTGTCGGTGCTCTCGAGTCCAATGAAGTTGGTGTTGGTCAAGGTGCCGGTGACGTTAAAGGTGTTGCCACCACTGCCGTGGAAGCTGGTGTAGATCTGCCCAGAGTTCGTAGCGTTGCCGTTAACCTGGAACGTGCTACCACCCTCCACGTCCACGTAGCCGGAATTACCCAGGCCGGCCATGGTCGCCTTATCGCCGGGGCCGTAGAGCACGAACGACCCGGTGCCGTTATTGGTCACGGTGCCAGTGATGGTGAGAGTGTTTCCGCCAGGGTCAGTGGAGACCATGCCGGAGCTGTTGACATTGCCCGCGATCGTCAGCGTCGTTCCAGAATTGGCAGCTAACGAACCAGTACTGCTGATTGTCAGCGTTCCGCTGCCTGGGGTGTCGGTGAAGCTCTGACCGTACAGATTCACAGCGCCTTCGATGCTATTCAGTTGGGCAAACCCATTGTTTGCGCCCGCGGTAAATGTTCCATAAAGGTCAAATTGCGAACCCGCCACGGCATCGGTAATACCGCTGGGTTGGCTTGAGAGGCTCAAGGTCGCACCGGTTCCGACGTATACGTGACCGTTATTAGCCATCGTGGCCGCGCTGATGGTGCTGGCTCCCGTGAGATTCAAGAAGCCGTTTGCACCGATGCTCAGGCCTTGGATAATTGTCAGGTTCTGTGCGGTGCCGCCGTCCCTCAGTTCGGAGGTGAAGCCGTTGGTGGCGCCACCCAAGCTGAGCTGGTTGACGGTGCCAGTGCCCACGTCGAGGGTCACTAGATCGCTGCCGCCGGAGTAAATGAAGGCGTTGTTATTGGAACCGGGCGAGGTGCCCAAGCTCCACTTGCTGCCGTTGCTCCACACACCGGTTCCGCCATTCCAAAAATCGTTTAAGGGGGCCAACGACAGGGTCGATATCTGAACGCTGTTGGCGTTGTAGACCACCTGTAATACTTCGCCACCACCGATGTTCAAGCCATTGACCGTTCCGAAGATCCCGCTTACCAGTCCGCCGGAGGTGATGAAGGTGAAGGTGTCACCCACGTTGGGGAAGAAGGCATTGATGAGGTTGATGTTGAGCGTACCGCTGAGGCTGGTTGTACCGGTGACATCGAGCCAGTCAAACTGACTGCCCGCGGTAAGGCCGCCGAGGTCCAACTGGAAGATGCCTCCGCCAGTCTGGATGTAGTTGCCGACGACGTTCAACTTACCCGCCGTGCTGGGGGCGTCGCCAGGGGACATTGTGCCGCCCATGTTGACGTTTCCCGTGATGGTGCCGCCGTTGCCCGACAGGGTGCCACCAGAGATGCCAACCAAACCACCGGCTGGAGACAGCGCGCCATCAACTTCGGTGTTTCCGCCGCTCTGGTTGTAGCTACCGGAAGCCGTGGAGAAGGTGCTGCCCGATCCGACATTCACCGCACCCGCATTAGAGAAGACGCCAGGGCTGGTGAAGTTGCGGCCGTTCTGGATGGTGACGCTGCCCGTGCTGGTGTTGTTGTTGAAGTTGGAGAGGGCATTCTGGCCGGCGGCGTCGACGAAGTTGGAGCCAGCAGCGTCAAGCAGGATGGTGGCTGCGTTGTTGTGGATTTCGCCGCCCGTGCTACCCAGTTGGAAGATTTGCAGCGTCGAAGGTCCGTACACGTTGTAGGTGCCGCCGGTCAGGGTGCTGCCAGCGAAGTTGGTGAAAGGCCCGTTTTGCAGGAGCATGGTCGCGCCTGGGTCCACCTGGAAGGTGCCGAGGTTGGTGATGCCTCCGCTGGTGTTGATCAACAACGTCTGGCCGGCTGCGTTGGCGAGGAATGTTCCGCCTACATCGTTGAGTACGGTAACACCGCCGTTGCCAATAATTCCGGCCCCTCGGATGGTGTTGCTGAAGTTCTCAAGCGTGATGCCACCTGCAGTTTGTATCACGTATACGTTGCCACCACTTACGGGTTCAGCCAGGGTCACCGTGCCATTACCAGTCAACTTAGTGTCGGTGTTCAGTTCCACGAACGTGTTGTTGGCTGCTGCCGTCACCTGGATGTCGCCGTTGTTGTTGATGGTGCCGGTGGTGAAGAGAATGGTGTTGTTGCCGGTGGCGTAGGTGGTTCCGCCAGAAAGCGTGATGGCGCCATGGGTTGTGCCATCCAAGGTTGCGACGCCGTTGGCACTAGTCTGGAAAGTCCCGTTGAGCGTGCCGCCCTGAAGGACGGCGGAAGTCACCACTACGGTGCCGCCGAGGCCGGAGATGTTCCCGCCTGCGTTATTCACTGTGGTGCCGGCAATCTGAAGCGTGCCACCGCCGGTGGCCTCCAGCAGACCTTGGTTGGTAACGCCGCCCCCGCCGTTCAGGAGCAACGTCAGCCCCGATGAGTTGGAGTTAACCGTTCCGCCCACGTCATTCTGGAAAATCAGGCCGCCATTGCCGATGACCCCCGC
>Ga0302172_10000211_pt1 | contig 16676 bp, 10 predicted proteins | sample I_Fen_N2_3_FD_198777 | JGI IMG/M metagenome (GOLD analysis project Ga0302172, IMG submission 198777) | Peat permafrost microbial communities from Stordalen Mire near Abisko, Sweden - I_Fen_N2_3 | ecosystem: Environmental > Terrestrial > Soil > Wetlands > Permafrost | place: Sweden: Abisko... | reverse complement strand
GGCCAGCGTGCCGGGTAATCCCGTTCCCGAACCCGCCACGCGGATGTAAGACAACCCCTTAACCACGGGGGACACAGAGGTTCACAGGGGAAACCTAACGCTGTTCGTTCTCCTTCACGCCTCCTCGTGTAAATCGTGGTTAGGGGTTCCCCCGTGTTCCACCGTGTCCCCCGTGGTTTAAGCTTTTCGCCGCGAAATGATAGGCTTCTCAGTAAACGTGAAGACTCATCCGCACTTCTATCCCGTGATCCTCGCCGGCGGCCGCGGCACGCGTTTCTGGCCGCTGAGCCGCAAGCGCCGTGCCAAGCAACTGCTCGCGCTCGACGGCAAGCAGACCATGATCCAGCAGACCGTGGCCCGACTTCTGCCCATGGCCTCGCCCAAACGGCAGTGGATTATCACGAACAACGATCTCCGCCAGGCCATCACACGGCAGGTACCGAAGCTTGATCCCAAGCGGATCATCGCCGAGCCGATGGGCCGCAACACTGCGCCTGCGATTGGCCTCGCTGCATTCTTGCTGCTGCGCCACGATCCTGAAGCCGTACTCGGACTCTTTCCCTCCGACCATGTGATCGGCGATCCGGAGCAATACCGTACAACTCTCAGCAAGGGCATCGAGATCGCCGCCGCCGGAGAAAATATCGTCGTCCTCGGCATCCGCCCCACCCGCCCCGAAACCGGCTACGGTTACATCGAAGCTGGCGCGCCGGACGCTGGCGGGGCGCTGCGTGTCCGCCGGTTCACAGAAAAGCCCGACGCGGCAAAAGCGAACCAGTTCATGGCCGCCGGCAACTACTTCTGGAACAGCGGCATGTTTCTCTGGCGCGCCGACACGCTCGCCAACGCGCTGCGCGAGCATCTGCCGAGCACCGCGCCGATCCTTGAAAAGATTGCCGCCGCCTTCGGCACTCGCAAGTTCGCCGAAACCTTCCGCCGGCTCTATCCGAAATGCGAGAACATCAGCATCGACTACGCAGTGCTCGAGCCGCGCTCCGCCAAGGGAGAGAGCCAATCACGTATTTTCTGCCTCCCCTCCGATTTCGGCTGGAACGATCTCGGCTCCTGGACCGCGCTCCACGAGCACCACTCCGCGAAAGGGAAACCGCCAGATCGGAATCTCATCTTTGCTTCGGCCAACTTTGTCTTGAACGCGAAGAACAACTACATTCATGCCCCCGGGAAATACGTCGCCGTGGTCGGTGTGAATAATTTGGTGGTCGTGGAAACCGACGACGCCTTGCTCATCACAACGCTCGACCAGTCGCAGGATGTGGGCAAGGTGGTGAAACATCTGGATGTGAAAAAGCTGCACAAGCTGACTTGACCTCCGCTCTCACGCTCCAAACTGAGAACTGAGAACCGGGAACCGAGAATTGAGAACTGATGCCCGACATTAAATTCGGCACCGACGGATGGCGCGGCCTCATCGCCGACGACTTCACCTTCGACGGCGTGCGGCGGGTGGCGGGCGCAGGCGCCTCCTACTTTCTCAAGAATGAAGATGCCAGCCGCGGTGTCATTGTCGGCTACGACTCGCGGTTCGCGTCCGGTCGCGCTGCCCGCATCGTTGCGCAGGTGCTGGCCGACGCCGGAATCCCCGTGCTGCTGGCCAACGCCGACCTGCCCACTCCTGCTATTTCTTACAACGTCAAGAAGCTGGGCACGGCCGGGGGCGTCGTCATCACCTCCAGCCACAACCCCTGGAACTGGAATGGCGTGAAATTTAAAGGCAAGTTCGGCGGATCGGCCACGCCCGCCATCATGAAGGTCATCGAGGACGAGTTGGCCGCCGGCACGATGCCCAAGGGCGCCGCCGCGAAGATCGAAGAAGTCGACCTCAAGCCCGCGTACATCAAGGCGATCTGCGAATTTGCCGACCTCGACCTGATTCGCCACGCTAATTTCAAGTTTGCCATCGATTCGATGTACGGCTCCGGCCGCGGAGTGCTCTCGGGAATCTTCGACCAGCACAGCATCCAGTACGTGGCGATCCGCCAGGAACACAATCCGCTGTTCCCGGACATCAATCCCGAGCCCATCCTGCCGCACGTTGCCATGTTGCAGCAGACCGTCACTAAGCAGAAATGTCACGCCGGCTTTGCCACCGACGGTGACGCCGACCGCATCGGCGCCGTCGCTGAGGACGGCAGCTTCGTCGACTCGCACAAGTGTTTCGCGATCCTGCTGCACTGGCTGCTCGAACGAAAGAAGTGGCCGGGCGACGTCGTGCGCGCCTTCAACACCACCTCCATGCTCGACCGCATCGCTGCCAAGTACGGACGCACCCTGATCGAATGCTCCATCGGCTTCAAGTACATCGCAGACCTCATGATGGAACGCGAGATCCTGATCGGCGGAGAAGAATCGGGCGGCATCGGTTTCGGCCGATTTCTCCCTGAGCGCGACGGCATCCTCAACTCGCTCCTGCTGGCGAACGTCATGGCGGAAGAAGGCAAGCCGCTGGGGCAACTGGTCGCCGACCTGCAACGCGAATTTGGCGCTCACTACTACGGCCGCCGCGATCTCCACATTGCCGACGACCTCAAAAACAGCGCCATCCGCCGCGCCGCCGATCAGAGCACAACGAAACTCGGCCCGTACCAGATCCTCCGCAAGGAGAACCGTGACGGCGTGAAGTGCTTCCTCGACGCCCCCAAGAACGGCAACGGCGCCGACCCCTGGGTGCTGTTTCGCGCCTCCGGCACCGAGCCGCTGCTGCGCGTCTACGCCGAGGCCGCCTCGCCTCAACTGGTCGAGGAGATCCTGCAAACCGCCGAGCGCTTTGTCCAACAGGGCTAGTCCTGCCGGCTCCTGACTTCAGGCTCTTGACTGGGGTACCATAATGGCGACACCCCAAGAATGAGCACACTTGCCGCCACCGCGCCCACACCCGCCGATTCTCCGGAATCGCGCAGCTATAACCGCATCAAGCGGTGGCTTGAAATCTCCGACCTCGGGCTCGGCCTCGCGCTCCTGATCGTGCTGCTCGTGACCGGCTGGAGTGGAACTCTCCGGGATCTGGCCCACCGCGGCGCTCCTCAGAGCTATACCCTCGCCGTCTTTCTCTATGTGCTGATGCTCTTGCTGATCAGCAAGGCTGTGGGCTTCGCGCCCGACTATTACAGCTTCCGCCTCGAGCACCGCTATCACCTCTCCAACCAGCGATTGCGTTCCTGGTTATGGGACGAATTCAAAGGTCTGGTGGTCGGCCTGGTGCTGGCCACCGTGGTGGCGGAACTGCTCTACGCGCTCATTCGCTACTCCCAGCAACATTGGTGGTTGATCGCCTGGGCGGTGTTTCTCGGACTCTTTGTACTGCTCGCCCAACTTGCCCCGGTCGTGCTTTTTCCTATTTTTTACAAGTTCGAGCCACTGGAAAATGAGGAACTCAGGCGGCGCCTGGTGCTGCTGAGCGAGCGCGCCGGAACGCGTGTGCGTGGCGTGTACAAGTGGCATCTTTCGGAAAAAAGCAAGAAGGCCAACGCGGCTCTGACCGGCCTGGGCGCGACCCGCCGCATCATTCTCGCTGACACCCTGCTCGACCACTACAGCGACGACGAAATTGAAGCCGTACTGGCCCATGAACTCGGCCACCACGTTCACAAGCACATCCTGAAGAGCATTCTGGTGCAGGCGGGAATTACGTTTTTCGGCTTCTGGCTGGCGAATGAGGTTCTGCACTACGCGGTCGAGCGCCTCAACATGTTCGAGTTCCTGTCCGATTTCGCCAATCTTCCGCTGCTGGTGCTGGTCTCGACCGTTCTTTCGTTCCTCCTGATGCCTGCCCTGAACGCCTACTCGCGCTTCAACGAACGCCAGGCTGACCGTTACTGCTTCCAGTCGTTAGCCAGCGTCGAGCCGTTCATCTCCTCCATGAACAAGCTCGCCGACCAGAATCTGGCCGAGAAAACTCCCTCCCGCTGGGTGGAGTGGTTCTTCCACTCCCATCCCGCGATTGCCAAGCGGGTCACGGCTGCCCAGTCCTGGGCGAAATCCAACTCCTGATGACAGTTGCCTAGTGAGCGAACCGCCCAACCACCGCCAGAACAATCATGATCCCCACAATCATGATGGCGACCTTCCAGAGGTTTTCCATCCCGTCCTCCCAGACTGGGTATTCTAACTTTGCTGTCGGAGTATTTCCTCGACCCGCTTCACATCCTCCTCCGTATCCACTCCCACGGTGTCAAATGGCGTTTCGCCCACATGGAGAGGAATTCCATTTTCCAGGAAGCGCAACTGTTCCAATCGTTCAGTGCGTTCGAGAAATGACTCGGGTAGATTTACAAAATTCTCCAGCGCCGCCTTGCGATATCCATAGAACCCCAAGTGTTTGTAGTATTGCGGCCGCGCGCCATCACGGTCATACGGGATCGTCGTCCTTGAAAAATAGAGCGCCTTTCCCGACGCGTCCGTCACCACCTTCACCGCGCTGGGATTGTGAACGTCAATTTCCGTGCAAGGGGTCTTGAGCGTACCCACTTCCACGCCCGGCCCGCGCATCACCGCCAGCAGCGACTCGATGTGCTCGGGACGCGTCAGCGGCTCATCTCCCTGGACGTTCAAATACACGTCCGCTGGAATCACGGTCGAGATCTCGTGCACCCGCTCGGTGCCCGACCGGTGCGCCGCGGAAGTCATGCGAGCGGCGAAGCCACGCTGCTGGCAAAAGCGCAGAATCTCGTCGGAATCGGTCGCTACCACAACTTCAGCGAGCGTCCCACAGCGCCGAACGCCCTGGTACACGCGTGCCAGCAGGGGTTCGCCGGCAATTTCACGCAACATCTTGCGGGGCAGGCGGGTGGACGCCAGCCGCGCCGGAATCACGGCCACAACGTTCATGCGCCGTAGTTTCGCACGCGGCCGCGGAGTTTGGCACACTATTCCGACTTTTTCCCGAGCCTGTTAGAATCGATGCGGGACGCGTCCACCCGCGTCTGCGGGATTCCGGGCGGGCCCCGGTTTGTCTTTGTCCCTTCCGCGTCTTTCCGGATTGGCGGTGTAGCTCAGGTGGTTAGAGCGACGGTCTCATAATCCGTAGGTCGTAGGTTCGAGTCCTACCGCCGCCACCAAGTTTTCCCAACAACTGCAGAAAACCAGGGTGCCTCAGTCGGCGCCCACGGCCCGGCGGTACTCCTCCAGATGGCCGCGGACTTCTTCCATAATTTTCTGATATTCGGGATCGTTGCGGAGGCTGTTGTAGTTCTTGTCGCGCTGGAACCATGGATAGTTGTGATTTCCCAGCGCCACGGCTCGGCGCAACCAGGAAAGCGCCTGTGCCTTGTCACCCAGCATGGCAAAGATTCCTCCCAGCCAGTAGGCGCCGTCTCCATCGACAAAATCTTCGGGGTGGTAACGGAAAATCGCCGGATCGATCCGGTCGCGTTGTCCTCGCGAAGCGTAGAGGAACGCGGCCAGCATGGGCGGGGCTTCATCCCCGCTATTACGCCCTAGTTCGGCAGCGCGCGTCAGGGCCTTCTCTGCTTCGTCAAATTTGTCCTGGTAGTAGAGGAACTCTCCCATATAGGCGAGGGCTTTGAATTGATCGGGGTTGGCGGCAAGAATGCGCTTCATCTCCTCTTCCGCTTCCTGCGGACGTCCCTGGAAAAGGTGCATGCGCGCGTGCATCCAGTGAATGCGAGTGGTGGTTGGATTCAGATCAGTGCTGCGGTCATAGGCTTTCTCGGCCAGGTCCAACAAGCCGGTGTAGTGATAGAGATATCCCAGGAGGTCCCAGCCCGTTTCCGAATTTGGAGCCAGCATCGTGGCTTGGCGCAGCGCCTTGAGGGCTTCGAGATTTCGACCCTGCTCGGTAAGAGCTCCGCCCAGTGCCATCAGCGTATCGGCAGAATTGGGCTTCAACTCGATGCCGCGTCGCGCCGCTTTCTCCGCCAGCGCCAGATTTTGAACGGCGTTTTCTGAAGTGTTCGCGCTCTCCATCACGTAAAGCGTGGCCAGCAAGGCGTAGGCCTCAGCGAACGAAGGGTCCTGGGCAATCGCTTCCTTCGCGTAGCGCTCGCCTTGGTGAAGGCTCTCGTTCTGCGAGCGCATGAAGTAGTCGTTGCGGTAGAACCGCGCCTGCAGATACTGGTTGTAGGCTTGCGGCGACGTCGTCACTGGCGCTTCCAGCGTTTCCTGTTCCTTCCCCGAAACCTGGACTTGCAGCCCGTCCACAACTTTTTTTGCCACCTCGTCCTGGAACTTGAGCATGTCGTAGGCGCGCAGGTCGTAGTGTTCGGCCCAGCGAGCCGACTTGCCCTGGCGATCAATCAGCTGGACAGAAACTCGCACCACGCCCCCGGACCGCTGGTAAGTCCCGTACAGCACGGAGTCCACCTGGAGTTCCTGCGCCACCTGGGAAGGATCCGCCGAGCTCTTGATGTACTTCAGGACAGAGCTGGTCGGGCGGACGGCGAGATTCTGCAAGGTCGCCAGCCGGGTAATAATGGCATCGGCCATGCCCACGCCCCAGGCCTCATCAGCCGTGTCGCCGGAAAGAGAACGGAAGGGAAGCACGGCGACGGTGCGGATGCCAGGTTCGTTCGGAGGTGCCGGGGGAACCGCAATGCTCTCTGTCGTATGCCCCGGGCGGAGCCGCGTATACCCAATCAGAAGCAATCCGATCACCAGCACCGCCGCCAGAGTACCGACTCCCCACTTGACGAGAGGGCTTCGCGAAACCGGGACGCTTGCCGCCGGAGCCGCGCTCGTTACTCGTCCCGACTCGGTGTCGCGCATCAGGCGTTTCAAATCGGCCCGCATCTCGGAAGCGTGCTGATAGCGCACGTCGCGGTCTTTCTCCAGGGCCTTCCCGATAATGCGTTCCAGGTCGGAAGGGGTCGCCGGATTGATGCGCACCGCGGGCGTCGGCGTGCGGTTCAGGATGCCATCAAAGATGTCCGCTGTACTGTCGCCACGGAAAGGCAATGAGCCCGTGATCATCTCATAAAGAACCGCGCCGAAAGAGAAAAGATCGGTGCGCGGGTCCAGGTCCCGGCCGCGGGCCTGCTCGGGCGACATATAAGCAACCGTGCCCAGGCTGCTGCCGGGGCTGGTGAGCTGTCCTTGCGACAACGTGGGCGCCGACTCGCTGCTGCCCGTGGCCGTCTGCTTGGCCAATCCGAAGTCGAGGATTTTGACCTGTCCGCTGTTGGTGACGAAGATATTGGCCGGCTTGATGTCGCGGTGAACGATTCCCTTGGCATGGGCGGCATCCAGCCCATCGGCAATCTGGACGGCCGAGGCAAGCGCGCGGTCAATGTCCATCGGCCGGTTGCCAATCAGATGTTTGAGCGTCTGGCCTTCCAGCAATTCCATGCTCAGGAATGGCTGGCCGTCATACTCGTCGATTTCATAAATCGTGCAGATGTGGGAGTGATTGAGCGCGGAAGCAGCGCGTGCCTCGCGCTGAAACCGTTCCAGAGTCTGCGCATCCCGGGAGAGTTCCGGGGGAAGAAACTTCAGCGCGACGTGGCGTCCCAGCTTGAGGTCTTCCGCCTCATAGACGATCCCCATGCCCCCGCCGCCGAGCTTTTGCAGGATTCGGTAGTGAGAGACGGTTTTGCCGATCATGTAAGGCGAAATGTTAGGCTGCCGCCTGCGGCAAGTCAATGCGCGGCGGGGGTAGTGTATGGCGATTCCGACGCCTGGCCGTACAACGGGCAGCACAACCGCGGCCAACTGCGGAATAGCTAATTCCATCCCGCCAGCCCTTTAGGATAATCTTGCGGAAAATGGCGGCTGCAACTTAACGAGAGTCCTCAAGTGAGCGGCGGCAGACCAACGTCGGCGACTAACTGACGGAAGGCGGGCTCGTCGTGCAGGTTATCGAAAGCGGGATCGGTTTCGATCTGAAACAGGCCGTCGACATGCCGATCATAGGCAATCTTCAGGTAGCGGAGAGCTTCTTGCTTGTCCGCCTGGAGGGAGCAGGTCACGGCGAGGAGGTACGGCGACAACAGGCCTCGCGCATAGAGTTTCGCTTGTTCTTGGCGGAGGGTCCGGAGCAGGTCGTTTCCGCCCCCGGTGGCGAACCCCTTCTCGGCCGCCTGAACCACCGCGAGAGCTGAGCTGTCGCGCATCAGAACAGCTTCGCTTCTGGCTTCAACAAGGTAGTGGGGATAGTCCGCCCTCAGCAGGTAATAAAACTTCAGGTAGCGGTGCGGAGAAATAAAGTCGGGCTCGTTTTCTTCCATCTGCTGCAGCAGAGCAATGGCCTCCTGCTGGTGGCCGGCGTCGAAAAGGATGGCGCCCTTGTCCGCCAGGACGGACTTGGACGCCGGTTCCAGCGCCTGAGCGCGCTCGATTTCCGCCAACGACTCGGGGTAACGGCGGAGGCACGCTAGATAAGTCGCGTACCAGTGATGGGCGGTGGCGTTGTTCGGATTCAGATCGATTGCTCGCCTGAATTCTCGGTCGGCGGTGGCGGCGTCCCACATGCCGAAGAAAGACGCAAAGGCTAAAGAAGCGTGCGCCTCGGAGGACTGGGGGTCGAGCTCGACCGCTTTCTTCGCGGCGGCCAAGGCGCGCGGGTAGGCCTCCGAGGCAGGCATCACCGTGTATTCGCGCAACAGGTTGTAGCAATCTGCGAGCCCGACGTAGGCGGGCGCGTAGCCTGGGTCGTGGACGATGGCTTGCATGAACGAGTCCACCGCTTTGTTCAGGCTGTCGGGAGTCCTCTTCTCCCAGTAGTAACGGCCTTTGAGGTAGAACTCCTCGGCTTCGCGGTTGGCGGCGTGCAGCGGCAAGCCTGCGCTGGACAAAGAAGCAGAGGGTTGCGGCTTCTGTCCCGCTTTCGCGGAGCGATAGCTGGGCCGGAAAATCCATGCCGCAAACAGCAGAGCCAAAACCGGAAGCGCGAAGATGAATTGCCAGCGCGTTGAGGCATGGGGTGGAGGCGGTGCGACCGCATGGTCGCTGGAAACTCCTTTGGACTGCACCCCGGCTTCCGCGGAAAGCTCCTGCCCTTGCACGGGGGCAATCCAGCGATAGCCGCGGCGCTCAATGGTCTCAATGAAAACCGGGTTGTCGGCGGAATCGCCTAACGCGTCGCGCAGGCGCTTGATGGCGCTGCGGATACCCCGATCGAAATCCACGAATACGTCGTCCGGCCAAAGTGCCCGCCGAAGTTCTTCGTGGGTGACGACTTCGCGGGGGCGGCTTAGCAAAAGCGCCAGCATACGGAAGGGCAGATCCTGAAGATGGACCTTGATCCCGTTCCGGCGGAGTTCGCCGGAACGCAGATCGGCTTCGAACACACCGAAACTCACTACTGCCGGAGACGCCTGTGCAGGGCCCATAAGACGCACGCGCTCACGGGGGAGATGCATATTTTAACACCCGGGCGATTCTCTTCGAACTAGCACTTTCGGGCCGCTCTCACCAGCCTCACCGCTGGACAATAAACGTCTCCAACATTGTGCGAGCACGAACGTTATCGCGTCGCGCACGCGTTATCTCCAGAACATTGACGACGGCACGTCCCCGGGATGAGACTTGGCGCGGAAACCGGCAACGGAATCCCTCCAAGAAAGACCGTAAGCACGCTGATTCCCAGGAGACATCATATGAACTCAATCTATTGGCAAGGGAAGCATTCGGGCATGGCCGCAATCGCGCTCACCATGCTCGCCGCTGTGGTTCTATTGGCCGGGATCGCAATTCCGGCGCAGGCACAAACCTACACGCCGCTCTACTCCTTCGGAGCTGTGGATAGCTCGCAAAACGGTCCCAACGGCCAACTGGCGCTTGGCCGCGATGGCAATTTATACGGCACCATCAATCCAAGTCTCTCTGAGATTTACCAGATTACGCCGGAAGGCGAGGAGACGTTGCTTTGGAAGGCTCCCACCTACCCCTATGGAACGGTGTGCTACAGCGGCATGACGCTTGGCGCTGACGGGCTTCTTTACGGCACGTGTCAGCAGTGGAACGGCTTCAACGGTAACGGCGGCGTCATTTTCAAGTACGATCCCAGCAAGGGGCAGAATGGATTCACTATTCTGTATTCCTTCCCCTACTGTGGGACCACATGGATGCCCAGTCCTTTAACATTAGGCACGGACAGAAATCTCTACGGCACAACGTTTGGGTCCGGGTATTGTGACACCGGCTGGGGAACGTTCTTTCAGATCACGCCGGCCGGCAAGTTCACGACACTCCACGTTTTTAAGGGCTCTGCGGCCAATGAACCCGGCGAGCCGAGCGGGCCTCTTGCCCTCGGTGCCAACGGCAACTTCTATGGCACAAGCCAAGCCGGTGGATACCCCACTGACTACAACGGCGGCACTGTCTACATGATCACACCAAAGGGAAAGGTTACTTTGCTCTACAGTTTTCCGAACACTGGTCCTTACGAGCCTGTGGCGGGCGTGACCCAGGGGGCCGACGGGAAGTTCTACGGCACGACCTACTACGGCGGCACCTACGGCCACGGAACCATCTTCCAGTTGGTCAAGAAAGGCACGATCAAGGTCCTGCACGCCTTCAACTATCACGTAGACAACGCAGGTTTCCCCGCTTTTCCCCTGACATTGGGCACGGACGCCAGCCTGTATGCGCCCTCTCTGACCTTCAATATGGGCGGCTACGGCCCCGAGAGCCTGTTCAAGATCACAACCAAGGGCGTTTATGCGGATCTGCACAACCTGCTGCCAGCGGCGTGCCCCCAAGGGACGCCGGACGGATGCATGCTCAGTTCGCCGATGGTGTTGCACCCAAGCGGAATTTTCTACGGCACGGCTGCGCAAGGCGGGACCGTGGGTCGTGGCGTCTTCTACGGTCTCGGCAACGGGTTACATCCCTACATCGCACTCCAGTTCCCGCGCGCCAAGATTGGCACTTCCATTGGTATCTTCGGCGTCGGGCTCACCGGAACAACTGCCGTTTCCTTCAACGGAGTCGCGTCGGCCTTCTCCGTCATGAGCGACACCTACATGACGGCGACGATTCCCGCCGGCGCAACCAAGGGATACGTCACGGTCACCGCGCCTTCCGGCACGCTGAAGAGCGCGGTGAAGCTAACCGTAACCAAGTAAAGGGGACGTTTCCCGGAGGACTGGCTCAGCGCAGAGAGTCTCCCGGCTAACCAGACCGGAGCGCGCACAGGGGAGTCGCGCTCCGGATTTTCTCCTGTTGCGCACGTCGGGTGCGCACAAAAGATCCATCCGGCCACTCGTGAGGGGATGATTGTGATGCAAAGCCAAGAGGGTTTGTGCAGAGGTTCGTGGTGGTTGTTGAGCTTCGTCCTGGTCACTGCCTGGATCGCCACCGCGCAGACTCCGCTGATCACCATCGACATGCCGCAGGGCGGCAGAATCGTCTACGGAAAGGTAGCGGGCGCCGACACCCAGGGCGCGGCCATGACCCATGTGCTGCGGGTGATGCATGACAACTGCGGAGACAAACCGCAAATCGGCAGAGTCTTCAAGATGCGCGGGACCGATTCGGTGGGGTTGTTCTTCACCGTGCTCAATCATCCCGCCGGAAACGTACAGGTCGCGGGGTTGATCATCGCCGCGGGAAGCGCGGCGCATCAAGCGGAAGCAGCTCTGGTGTCGGATCGAGCGGACCGCTTCGGTTCGACCATTAATCCGATGCTGACGAAGCTGTTCAGCGTGTGGCATCCGCCGGCAGCGGTAAGCACCAGCGCGCCGGCGACAAAAAGTCCCGTGCCAGGCACAGCTTCGGCGGCAGGCGAACACTCCCCGGTTGCCCTCCTGCATACGGTATCGGCTTCCGACGGCTCGGCGACCATAGGCATCCCAGATGGATGGACGCTGGACCCGCACAGCGCCAGCGGAACGATGCTGGTTGCCGGTCCGCATGGCGAACAGGTCTACCTCGGCATGTCGCGCATGGGGATTGACCCGACACATCCGGGAAACCAGATGATCCCGCGACTCCCGGGTACGCTCATCTATCCCTTCCGTGGAGACATGGCGAGAGAGTTCTCGAATATGTTTCAGGCCTGGCGGCGCGCCAATGGAAAGCCACCGGCCCCACTGCAAGTGGAGGAGACCAAACCGATGCAGGGGGCGCCGAACAGTCACTGCGTGATCGCGGACGGGCAGGTGGATCTGGACGGAAGTGGGATGAAGAAGTTCAACGATAACATGTGCGCTTCCGATCCCGGAAACACCGGTGGCTACACGGTCACGCTCAGCCACATGCTGGTGCCCAACGCCCTTGCCGAGCAGGAACACACTACATTGAACGCCATTCTCTCCAGTTGGAAAGTCAATCTGCAGGTAGTCAACCAGCAGGCGGCGGTGGCCGTTCAGCAGATGAATGCCAACACCCAGGCGGCAATCAGGCGGAACCAACAAACGGTCGCCAACATTAACCAGATCGGCGCGAACGCTACGGCGCGCTACAACGCCACTCAAGCCGCCAACGACGCGCAACACGCAGCCTGGAACCAGAGCCAGGACAACATTTCCCGTAACGGCCAGGGGTTCAGTAATTATCTGCTCGATCAGACCGTCATCCGCGATGTGCAGGACCCGAACACGCATGTGACGGTTTGGAATCAGGCCGCGGAGGCGTGGAAGAAAGCGTATCCCGATCGCATCGAGGAAGTGCCCACGGCGCAATACATCAACGGGCAGGATTATTGAGTTCAAAGGGACGAGCGATCACATAGCTCACCGCAGCTGGTCTCCTGGCTGACGGTGCCGGAGCGCGGGGGAGGGATCCGCGCTCCGGATTTGCGCTGTTCTGTGTTATCCGGTCCGTGGCTAAGTACGATGACGCTGCGCGGCTCCCGCAGGGTAGAGGGTGTAGCACTTTGTCCCGTCTCCATGCGCTACCCCGTCAATGCGCGGCTGCCGAACTTTCCAGTACACTTGCCAGTCGGCAAGGATCGCCGCAATCCTTAAGACAGGCAGGTGGAATTCATAACCATGAAACTCACGCACATTCGTAAGCTTGCCATCGCTCTCCTTCTCGTCGCCGTAGTTCACCTTACCGCCGCGGTAGCTTTCGCGCAGTCGCCCACCGGAATTGACAAGCGGGTGGATGCCATCCTCAGCCAGATGACGCTGGAAGAGAAAATTACCTACATCGGCGGCATCAACGACTTCTTCATCCGGCCGGTTCCCCGCGTCGGCATCCCCGAACTGAAAATGTCCGACGGCCCCATGGGCGTGCACGACTACGGCCTCACCACTGCGTACCCGGCGACCATCGCCCTGGCCGCCACGTTTGACGCCGACCTCGGGCTGCGCGTCGGCGCCATGTTGGGCGACGATGCCCGCGCCCGCGGCGTTCATTTCATCCTCGCTCCCGCCATGAACATCTACCGCGCGCCCATGTGCGGCCGCAATTTCGAATATCTCGGCGAAGATCCGTTCCTCGCGTCCCGGATGGCCGTTTCCCTGATCAAGGGCATCCAGAGCAAACACGTCATTGCCACCGCCAAGCACTTCATGGGCAACAACCAGGAATACGAGCGCCACAAGGTCAGTTCCAACATCGACGAGCGCACCATGCGCGAGATCTACCTCCCCGCTTTCGAAGCTTCCGTGAAAGAAGCAAAGGTCGGCGCCATCATGGATTCCTACAACCTCACCAACGGAATCCACATGACCCAGAACGACTACCTGAATAACCAAATCCTCAAGAAGGAATGGGGATTCCGCGGCATCCTGATGTCGGACTGGGATTCCACCTACGACGGCGTCGCCGCTGCCAATGGCGGCCTCGACCTCGAAATGCCCAGCGGCAAATTCATGAACGTGAAAACCCTGGTCGCGCCCGTGAACGAAGGGAAAGTTTCCGTCGCCACCATCGATGAAAAGGTCCGCCGAATTCTGCGCACCGCGATGGAATTCGGTTTCTTCGACAAGCCGCAAACCGATTCCTCCATCCCGCCCTACAGCCAGCCCGGACGCGCTCTCACGCTCGAGGAATCGCGCAAGAGCATGGTGCTTCTCAAGAATTCCGGCAACCTGCTACCCGTCGACAAATCAAAGACCGTCGCAGTGATCGGACCGAACGCCTATCCAGCGGTTCCCGGTGGCGGCGGAAGCGCGCAAACCAAGCCCTTCGCCTCCGTCAGTTTCATGGAGGGCATCAGCAACTATCTCGGCGCCGCAGGCAAAGTGCTATACGCCGAAGATGCTCCAGATCTCGCCGATGTTTTCCAGCGTGTCGAGTTCGTCACCGGCCCCGGCGGAGAGTCCGGCCTAAAGGGTGAGTACTTCAACAACGAGCAACTGACCGGAGACCCGGCGCTCGTGCGTACCGACAAAACGGTCGCCTTCAAGTGGGGAGACGATAGCTACATTTCCGGCGGCCCGGTCGATCACTTCTCCATTCGCTGGACCGGATATTTCATTCCCAAGACCACCGACGACTACAAGTTCTACACTTCGGCCGATGACGGCGTGCGTCTCTACATCGATGGCGAACCCGTGATCGACGACTGGAAACGCCACGCTGAGACGCTCGACTCTTTCGGCAAGCGCTTCGAAGCGGGCAAGCCGTACCAGATCAAGCTGGAATATTTCGAAGCCACCGGCGGCGCGACCGCCAGCTTCGGCGTGGCCGCCGCCAGTGAGTCCATCGGCAAAGAAACCAAGGCACTCGCCGCCAAAGCCGATGTCGTCATTGTGTGTGTCGGCTTCGATCCCGCCACTGAGTCCGAAGGTTTCGACCGCACCTTCCGCTTGCCCGCTGGCCAGGACGAACTCATCCGCCAGATCTCGAGCGTCAACAAGAACACAATCGTCGTCATCACCTCGGGCGGCGCAGTGGACATGACGCGATGGGTCGACCAGGTTCCCGGCATCATCGAGGCCTGGTATCCCGGACAGGAAGGCGGCACCGCTCTCGCGCAGATCCTCTTCGGCGAGTACAGTCCGTCCGGCAAGCTGCCCGCGTCTTTTGAGCGCCAGTGGGAAGACAATCCCACGTTCAAAACCTACTACACCAAGCCGGGAGAATTGCAGGTCGACTATTCCGAAGGCGTCTTCGTCGGATACCGCCACTACGACCGCGCCACCGTGAAGCCGTTGTTCCCCTTCGGCTATGGTCTGTCCTACACGACCTTCGCCTACAGCAACCTGAAAGTCTCTCCGGGCGCTGGAAATCTCAATCAGCCGGTCACCGTAACGTTTGATCTGAAAAACACGGGGAAACGCGAAGCAGCGGAAGTCGCGCAAGTGTACGTTGGCGACACTCACGCTAGCGTGCCGCGTCCAGTCAAGGAACTGAAAGGCTTTGCGCGCGTTCAACTCAAGCCGGGAGAATCGCGGCGTGTCAGCGTGACACTCGATCGCCGCGCGTTCTCCTTCTACGACGTGAAGAAGAAGGACTGGAGTGCCGAGTCTGGCCAGTTCGGTATTCTGGTGGGCAGTTCATCGCAGAAGATCGAATTGCAAGGTGCGTTTAATCTTCAACCTTAAGCCGCGGGTCTCCGTCTTCCCGGTGTCTCAAGTCAGCATTCTGAGCCGCCGGGGAGACCGGGTGGACCAATCCGAAGCTCCCAGTCGCCTCAAGATACCCGGGAGGGACCAGTCGGAGGTGGTCAGTGCAGACTCGGACACGCACTATGCTTGCGGTCCAATTTTTTGAACACGATGACGCACCGTCGACTGGGCACATCACACGGCTCGGTGACGCCCGCCACTGCGCGATTGTTCAAGCCTCACTGATGATTCGTTCTTTAACTCTGAGGCTCCATGCCAGACGACGAAAACAAACACCCCGGCGATCAGGATAGCGCTGCGTTGGATCGCCGGCAGTTCGTCAAAGTCGGTGCCGCCTCTCTGGGCGTCGCTGGGCTGGGTGTTTGCGTGTTCGGATTCCGCTATCTCTCGCCGAACGTGCTCTATGAACCCTCGCCGATCGTCAGCGTAGGCCGGCCCGAGCGCTACACCGTCGGCTCCGTAACGCTCGACCCTCGCTTCGGCATCTTCGTGGTGCGGGCCCAGGAAGGTTTCTATGCGCTGAGTGCCGTGTGCACCCACCTCGGCTGCCTCTCGACCTGGAAGGCGGATGCGGGTGTGATCGCCTGTCCCTGTCATGGCAGCACGTTCCGGCGCGATGGAACCACTATTGCCGGCCCAGCTCCCGCTCCTTTGCCGTGGCTGAAAATGTGGCTAGGCGACGACGGCAATCTCATTGTCGACCGATCGACGACCCTGCCTCCTCGTTCCGAGTTTATCCAGGCGGAAACGCATGGCTAGACCACTGGGCATTCCAGAGGGCGCCGGTCTCCACAACCCATTGCACGCGATTGTGCGCTGGCGCGAGGACTTTCAGCGCATGCTGTCTGCCAGGGTGCTGGAGTCCCGGCTCGGCTTTCGCGTGACCTGGTATCTGGGCGCTCTGACCCTGGGTTGTTTCGCCATTCAGGTCACCACCGGCCTGTTGCTGATGCTGTACTACCATCCTTCCATTCCCCAGGGCTATGCCGACATGAAGGACCTGGAGTTCGTGGTCTCCTCCGGGTACATGTTGCGCAGCCTGCACCGCTGGTCCGCGCATGCCATGGTTTTCCTCGTTTTCATGCATATGGCCAAGGTGTTTTATCGCCGGGGGTACAAAACGCCGCGGGAACTGAACTGGATCATCGGAGTGTTCCTGCTGCTGGCCACACTGCTGTTGAGTTACACGGGCTACCTGCTGCCCTGGGATCAGTTGTCTTACTGGGGCACCACGGTGGGAGC
>Ga0302172_10000208_pt1 | contig 16786 bp, 23 predicted proteins | sample I_Fen_N2_3_FD_198777 | JGI IMG/M metagenome (GOLD analysis project Ga0302172, IMG submission 198777) | Peat permafrost microbial communities from Stordalen Mire near Abisko, Sweden - I_Fen_N2_3 | ecosystem: Environmental > Terrestrial > Soil > Wetlands > Permafrost | place: Sweden: Abisko... | reverse complement strand
CACCCTGGAGAATGGCCGTATCGCTGCCACCGTCACCAGCGGCTACAAGTTCACTACTGCGGATGGTCGACCTGCGCGTTTGGCGATCATCGACGACCAGGGCAACGTGGTGGAGTCTGGTGAAGCGGTGGCACGTGAGGCATGGAACGTATGCGTCGCTGTGATCAAGAACTTCAAGATCGGGCAGGGCCATATTGTGGTGCACAGCTCACCGCCTGGAGCTGAGTTTTCGGCGCGGCCCAACGTTGCTACCGGTCGCAAGAGCAAGTCGCAGTGATACTCCCGAAGCCGGTTGAGCAGGCTAAACACTGCCCGCCACCAGAAGAGAGCAAGGCTCAGAAGGTCCGGCGCCAGAATCGTGAGCGTAAGCAAAAGCAACGCCGCGCAGAGGCGCAGGCTAAGCTCAAGGCCGAGTCGTTCATCCTACCAGCGATGACGTTCTACAGCGGCACGGTTCAAGCTATGATCGACGTCTGCCACGCGGGGGGATTTGATGAAACGGCCGAGGGGCTGACGCTACTCGCTCACGGCAGCGCCAATCTGGCCAAGACGGACAAATCGGCTTTCGAGGCATTAATAAAGCCCGTGTTGGCTCTGCTGGCCCTTGCTGGCGTAGATCTTGTCAAGCGTGACCGTCACGCTTTCGATCTTCTAGTCACCCCGCCGTCACGCACAGCGACTGCGCCGTGAATGGGGTTACCCTAAAAGCGAACGCTGCCAATGCTGCTCCCCAATGATCGCAATGGGCATGCCTCCCTCGCGAAGTTCTACCGCGCGGAGAATTTTGGTGCCGTAGCTGCTGTGCAGCCACTGCTCATTGCCGATACTGCCGACGACCAGGTAGTCGATTTTCCTGCTAACGCCGGCACCGATGTTTGCACCGCGTTCGCGCACCAGGCGCTCGCACTCTTTGCGTGGACCAAAGGCCATAGTGCCGGTGAAGACGAACACACGGCCCTCGCAGACGATGTCGGGCTCTGGGCGATTGAGGGGCAGCGGGTTGGGGGCACTATAGGCTTTGGTTGAGGTGCCGGAAACGCTGAGACCGGCGAAGCCACGAAGAGTATCAAGCAGCTCTGCGGACTCCTCGGCATCGAGCTCACCGTCTTGAAGCATCAAGCTGATGCGTTGGTACAGCAAATTGATCACCGGATCGTCCAGGTGGGCCAGCTGGGTGTCGATCCACTGGCGCAAGAACTTGGCCTCATCGATGGTGACTACGCCGTCAGCGGCGATGCCTGCGGCCAGACCAGCGAGCACGTCAGCGCCACGGCGATCTATGCGGTCAGCGTTGAAGAAACGGCTGTTTTTGAACTCGTCGTGCAGGTCAGACATTACTCACGTTCCTTGTAGAGAGGAGGATTACATACCGGTTATTTTGGCGTCGATCGCACGGCCGATGATTTCCCAAGTGCCGTCCAGGGGAACGGTCTGGTATTCGGGGTTGAGAGGTACCAGATAGCCGACACCAGCGTCCTGGACATATTGCTTGAAGGTACGTTCGCCGCTGTTGGGTTGACGGGCGATGTAGAACTTGCCGCTGATGAGGTCGAAGCCCTCGGGCTGGATCAAAATTGGGGTGCCCTCGGGGAAACTGGGCGGTGTGTCCGCTGTCATCGATTTGCCCTTAACCTTGAGCCAGTAGCCGCGTGGGCCAGCGTTCTCGGTGGAGCTCAACCATTCATCAGCGATACCGGTGGGGTAGTACTCAGCCGACTCGATGCCCTCTCCGGCAGCTACCCAGGAGATTAAAGGATATTCCCTCGCCTCGCGGTGCGGCTGCCGCATTGGGCTGACGTTGGAGTGCCCAGTGGTCGCCGCAAACCCTGAAATTTCGGCCGCTAGACGTGGGCTGAATTTTTCAACGGGTTCCCCCAAAAGCCTTGCTAAGGCAGATGCGAATTTGATGTTCAGAGCGTTGATGCCACTCAAATAATGAGCCACTGCAGCAGGACTCATGCCGATCTCATCGGCAATCTTTCGCTTGTTTAGGTTGAGTTCTTTTTTTTTCGAGAGGTAAAGCTCATTGGCAGCTTTGCACTCATCGAAAAGCTCGGGGGGAAGTGGTGGCTTTTTATTCATAGGGGGCAATGATAAACCGGAGGTAAATTTTATTTATTTACCTGCGGGATCGTTGTTTGTCGCTCTTGGGATACCTCAGGTTTCTTTATTGGCGAAAATTAAAAATACCTTGGGTATCTTTTTTGTTGTGACTTACGATACCTCAGGTTAACATTCCGGCATCTACTCAGAGATGCCTTGCTATGAACCAAATCTCATTGTCCGAATTAGCCGCCCAGATTGGGCAGGCAGCGGTTGCGGAAGCCTTCGGGGTTACTCCCGCAGCCGTGCATAAGGCAATTAGGTTGGGTCGGCAGATCATCGTGTCGGTACATGATGATGGCTCCTACACAGCTCAAGAACTGCGCTCGTTTCCATCCCATAAATCCCTGCCAACCCCCAAGTTAGAGGGGGAGACCACTGCTGGGGACTTGCAGGTTATGGGGCAGAAGCTTCTATGAACACGTCCAAACCAGGACAGATGTCCACGTCCCGTGACCAGGTGCTGGTGGCCCATGCCGTTGAGATGATCGCGCGCACCGGTTTCAGTCAGGACGACTTTGCCCAGTTGCTGAGCAGCAACCTGCACCGGATCGTTCCGGACAAGGCTGTGAGCAAGGACGTGCCCGATTTCGACGAATTGGCCAAAAGCAACGACGCGGCAGCGTTTCTGAGAGCATCAGGGGCCTGGTTGCGCCGCGTTGGCCGCTGGCTCAACGGTGAGGTAGATCTGCCGTGCTGGCTCGAGGAGGCGTGGGTAGACGCTCTTGAGGGCGACTTCAAAGACGATTGCATCAATGAACTGGCCAGCCGTCACGGCCTGACTGGTGCGCGCGAGCAGGATAGTGAAGGCAACCCGCTGGGTGCGTTCGGTCAGCTTGTGGCGCGGCTGGGCGACACTGTTGCCCTGGGCAGCGAGATCCTTGCAGACGGTCACATCGACTTCCAGGACGTCGACAAGCTACCTGGTTTCGTCGATAAGCTCCGATCGGTCGAAGCACGCTGCTGCGAACTCCGCTCGCGCGCCGAGAATGTTCTGCTCGAGCAGCCCCAAAAGCCCCACTTGTCCCGGGTGAACTAGCCTCTGTGACTTCCCTGGACAAGGACATCCTCTCGCGATCGGCAAACGGCCGCACGGGCAGCCCCAAGAAGGGCCGACCTGCGGCCGTTCATCGTGACAAGAAAACCCCTCATGCGGCCCTGCGTGCTCCTGCCCGTCCAGCGCGATACAAGGAAAAGCGTCATCTAACTGCGGATCAACTGAAAAACCCTTTGCTGCGCCAGGCTTTCAACCGGTTAAGCCGTATGGGGGGCGATCTGCGTGGCACATACCTGCGCGAGCTGGACACCATTCACGGGGGCCGCCGGACCCGTTCCGAGAAGTTTGCAGCGCTGGCCAAGTCATCCGAGCAGATACTGCTTCGGCTGGACCTGGCCACTGGTGTTCTGGGGTGGTTGGAGGTCGAGGAGGGGCGATATTGCCTCAGCACACAGTGCAATATCGCAGAGGACAGCGGTATGTCGCCCGCGTCCTTTAACCGCTTGATGCACGGCCTTGAGCAGGCTGGTTATGCCTACCGGCGCATTGAGAAAGTGCGGCTGGATGAAGAGGACGCCAAGGGGCTCAACCTGGTGCGTACTCGTGTCCTGGTCCGCTTCACGGAACAGTTCTTCGCGGATTTGGGCCTGAGCTATCTCTGGTATCGAGCCAAGAAGGCCGCGATCAAGAAGAGGGAGAAGGCCCTTCGCGATATCAGCGCCCTGCGCACAGCACGCCAGGAAAAAGCATCCCTGGAAGAGTTGCGCCGGCTTGAGTCCCGTAGCAACTGGCAAAAGAGCGAGGCACGCAAGGCCGCAGAAGCGCATGGACAGGCGGATGAAATGATTCCGGGTAGACATGGCCACGGCGGCACAAAGCCTCCATACGAGCCCGACAAACCCCCTGTCGTGACCGTGGACAGCCAGCTGGCGCAGCTACTGCGCAGTGTCCAGGTCAAGAAAGACAACACCCCTCCGCAATAATCGCGACTCTCGCGAGGCCAGGTCACGCCTGGCCACCGAAAAAACCTCCTCGATCCATACCATCCGTGCTGGCGCATATCGCCGTACAGGCAAACTGCCACGTTCGCGCCTGTTTTCTAACGTCATTTCTCTGCGCCGCCGGCGCTAGCGCGGTCTAACCATGATGTCTTTGAAATAAATGGAATTTTAAACCCCGCTCAGTAACCCCTACGGGTATAAAAAAGAGACTTTCGATGTGTCCACAGGGCCTGTGTGTTGGGTACAAGTTGATGCCTTCGCCCAAGGGCTCAGTTCGCTGCGCTCAGCTTTTGATGAGGATCGCGGGCTACGCGCCCGCCCAGCGGCAGGGCAGTGCCCTGCACCCATGCTGGATCCCGTGCACGAAGTGCCGGAGATCCAGCGGGCGACAAAGCGGTAATTGGGCGCGCCGAGGTGAGTTGCAAACTTCACTGGCGGAGGTCGCGGGCTCGATCGGGCGGCGCTGCTGAGATTTTTGGGTGCGAGGTTGTCGGACCACCGGCCGCTGCGCGGGTTCCGCCGCGCAACTTGCAGGGTCATCAATCGAAATCGGGGGGCGGCTTAATATGACTGCGGAGCAGGCATGTTAGCGGAGGGAGTCAGATCAAACAGGGAAGGGGGTTCGCGCGGGGGGCTGTATTCCCAGTTGGGCAATCAACTGTTGCTGTTGCGACACTGGCATATCCCGCAGCTGATCGAGCAGCAGGGTTTCCAATGTGCGAACTGGCGCAGTTAGCGAGTGCGAAAACGTCAGGTGTGCTACCCAGCTGTGATTGCATTCTGGGTTCAGACACAGGCAATACAGCTTGGAAAACTGTTTCGTCTGTTCCCTGGTAGTTCGGATTTTTCCTTTGCTATTGCAGACCGTGCAGTAGACGCGCATGTACCCCTCCGTAATCCTTTTTTTGCATGGCATCATTTTGCCACGTTTGGTAGTTTTTTGCCCCCGAAAACATGGTGTTTTATCCAGTGTTTCCGGTTGCCTCAGGGAGCTTGCGCCAGCTGAATCGCCGGTCTTCTCGCAATGCCTCGTTGGCTTTATTGAATAGCTGGCAGATGGGCCGGATCTCGTTGCTGGTGTACACACGGTCGATTTTCTCGATGTCTCCGAACCCGCCCGAATTCTCAGGGATTATCCCCGCAAGGGCTGGGTTCATGCGCCACGCCGCGATGATGTCGTTGCGGGTAATGTTTTTGACCTTCTCCAGCTCATCCTTGGCCTGGAAATCCCCCACGGGAATGATCTGAATGGCCTTCTCCGCACCGCCTGGGATGTTGACGAACATGCTGCGGAAGTTACCAACGCCCTTGCTTGCTGCCATCTGGGAGCGCAGCTCGTCCTCGTCATCCTCGGTTAGGTTGGGGTCATTGGTGTAGAAGATGTAGCCGGCGTGGGCGCCGTTGTTGTAGTAGCGCCGGCGGAACAATGTAGCGGCCTCGTTGAGCAGCAGCGCCTGGATGCCGCCGAGGTATTCCGGGACCCCGTACACGTTCTGTTCCACGTCATAGTTGAAGATGTGCACGATCTCGTGTGCTTCGAAGGCCTCCTCTTTGCCGTCATCGAGCAGGCGCACAAACCCACCGTCCAGCCGCACGCGCATGTTGATTGCTGGCATGTGCTGCAGCTCCAGGATGTGCCCGAACATATTGGGCACCCCGTAGAAATAGGCCTCGCCAAAAACCATGAAATCCAGAGCAGCGTGGCTCATGGTGGTTTCCGACATGCCGGAGGACGGGATTAGCTCACGCAGCAGCAGGTTGCGCTTGAACCCTGGAATGGCGCCGTGGTGCGCGTTTGCCCTGAGCAGCTTGGCCAGCCCGATACGGGACACTGGAGGCGTGTACAGACGACCGTCGTGACTGGCGGTTACGCCCATGTAGTGGCCGAGGCTGTCCTGCAGCACCGGCTCGGGCGCGCCGAACGTGAACATCCGCATGGACTGCTTCGGAACGGCTGGCTGCTGAGGATTTGGCTTTGTCAGACGGCGATTTTTGCGCTTGGGCATTCTGAGAGGATCCGGTAAGTGTGTATCTGCTGCGTCGACGGCTGCCGACATTCAGTGGTTCGTAGTGCAGCGCGTGCATGATCGACCAGGCGACGTCTGCATGGCCGTTCGCCTCGGTTCTGGAAGCGCTGTAGGTGACTTGGCCGCTGCCTGTGGTGCCGCGCTTGATGCTCAGGAAGGCCTGCGAGATGTCGTTTGAGCCGGCGTCCCATTCAATCCGGCCTTTCTGGATCGTGTCCTGGGCCTTGAGGACCAAAATGTTCTTGGTTTCCAGGCTGTAGTGGATCGACATGACGCGGGGGAAGAACACCCGCACCAGGTCAAATACGCCGTAGCCGATGCCGGTGGTGTCGATGCCGATGTGCTGGACGTTGAACCGACCGACGAGCTTCTCGATCTGCTCGGCCTGGTAAGTGAACGACTGCCCGCGCCAAGAGTGCTTTTCGAGGATGCGGAATTTGCCGCCTTGTTCCAAGGGCGGTGCGACCACCACGCAGCTGGCGTCGTCGCGCGTGCGGCTTGGGTCGTATCCGATCCATACCGGACTGTTGCCGAAGGGGCGCTCGGCCTCGGGATCGTAGTCAGTCCACAGCGACTGGTCGGAGTAGCACTTTTCCAGGTCTTTAAGCGCGAACGCGCCCTGGGTGCTGTCGATAAACTTGCACATGAACAGCTGATCGAACGAATCATCGTCGTACTCCAGCTGCAGTTGCTCCAGGTTGAACAGGGCGCAGCCGCCCGCGATGGCGTCCAGGATGGTGATCGTCTTGCGCCATTGCCCGTCCGGGCAGAGTGCGCCTGCCTGAAAAGCCTTGTCAGTGGGCCATTCCTTGCCAGCGGCAGCTTTCTTCTGCCTCTTGCTATTGCGGAACGACTCGCCGGTCCAAAATGGATAAGCCGGATGGGAGACCGCACTGGGCGTGCTGAAATACGTTTTGCGCCACTTGTGATGGGTGGCCATGGCCGACGCCACCTTGTTCAATTTCTGGAAGTCCCTGATCCAGAAATATTCATCGACGTAGACGTGGCCGCTGTAGCCTTGGGCGCTGCTGCTGTTGGTGCTCATGAACTGCAGCTTTGCGCCGTTGCTTAGGATGATCGGGTCGCCGGTCAGCTCGATGTCGAACCATTCCTTTGCAAAGCCGATGATGTAACTGCGGAAGATCTCCGACTGAGCGCGGCTGGCAGACAGGAACACCTGGTTGTCGCCGGTCAGCACCGCGTCCATAAACGCTTCGCCGGCGAAGTAGTAGGTCAAACCAACCTGGCGCGACTTGAGAATGTTGCGGATCCGCGCGGTCAGAGGGTTCAGCTTGGCCGCAAACAGTTCTTTCTGATAGCCGAATAGCTTGGACGTGAACTTGTCCAGGAAATCTACTTCGGTCAGATGGTCGATGTCGTTTTTGGCCTTCTTCTCCCGCTTTTTCCCATCCCGCTCACGGCGCGGCTTCTGCTTTCCCTCGCGGCGCTGGCCATCTTCGGCCTGATCGCTGCCGCCCTCCGGAATTGCCGCCGGCACTGACTTGGCCGATTGCTTCTGCAGGCGCTCTCGGAAGGTGATGAGCCGCTCCAGTTCGTTCAGCTCATCCTTGGACAGGGCGCCGACGTTCTCCAGGAGCAAGGTGATTCGCCGGCTGCATGCAGTCAGCGGCTCCTCATCTGTGAGCATGTCGTCCCAATTACCCTGCCGGATCCAGTAGTAAACGATACGGACGTGAGGCAAGCCGAGTTGCGCCTGAATTTCCTTGGCCTTGTAGCGGCGCAGAAACAGGCGTTTAGCGGCTTCTTTTACTTCGGTTGAATAGTGCATTGCCGCAGTCTATGCGGCGAAAAATCGGAAAACGTGATGAGAAAATCCGCGTTTGTCCTCGATATAGATAAAGCGAACAAGCAAGGATTTAAACAATTTGTTGGCGGGTTAGAGCCTCCCTATCTTGAGACCCCAACCACCCGATAAGTGCCGCACTCCCCCATGCCACGATCCCTTGTCTCATCCTGGAAGCGCGTTGCTGTCAGCGGTCCTACCGTCGATGGCCGCGAAATCTATCCCCAGGAATTGATCGACCTTGCCGAAACGTATGACCCCGCGTTCTACACGGCCTCGATCTGGTACGAGCATGAACGGGAGTTCGGCACACACGGCACCGTGTATGCACTGCGTTTGTCCGAAGACACCTCCGATTTGAAGCCTGGCCAGATCGCCCTGGAAGCGAAGCTGCGCCCTAACGACAAGCTGCTGCACCTCAATGACCTGGGCGAAAAGCTGTTTGGCAGCATCGAGATCCGCCCGAATTTCGCCGCCACCGGCCGCAACTATCTGGGCGGCCTGGCTGTGACTGATGAGCCCGCGAGCGTCGGCACTCAAGAACTTTACTTCACCGCCCAGAACGGCCCGAGCCGCAACGCTCGGCGCCCTAAGGCTCCTGGGCGTCTCAGCGCCGGCACCCCTCTGGATTTCAATGAAATGAGCACAGACAACGAAGCCAAAAACCTGTTTGGCGCACTGGCCCAATTCTTCAAACGCTTCTCTGTTGACGAGCAGGAAGCAGCCCCGTCGACCGACACCCCTACCGAGAGCAAACCCCCAATGGATGAAGCAACAGCTAAGGCACTACAGGGCCTGGTTGAACAGCAACTGCTTGTGACCGCAGGCATTCAAGCCCTGGTCGACAGCTTCGCTGCCGTTGAACCGGAAGCTGACCCTGACGCCGTCACCGACGTTCAGACCGCCGTGGAAAAGATCATCACCACCGCCGAAGAAGAGAAGCAGCTCAGCCGCCGCGTCCCTGAAAACAAGGCAGTTCTGAACAGTCTCGGCCGTATCGAAAAAATGTTCAGCGAAGCTATGAACACCCCACAGGCCCGCCAGTTCAGCCGCACAGCCGGTAACGCTGACAAACCGAAGAAGGTGTACTGATATGGCGTATTCGCTGAGCAATCACGGGGCGAAAATGTACGCCCAACTGCAGCTGGCCATCGCGGATACCTACGGCGTTGATACCGCTGTCCGTATGTTCAACGTCGAGCCGTCGGTAGCTCAGGAGCTAAACGACGCGATCACCCACCAGGCAGATTTCCTGGAGCGGATCAACATCGTCCTGGTTGACCAAATCAAAGGTCAGAAGGTGTTTCTGGGCACCAACGGTCCAGTAACTGGCCGTACCAATACCAAGACTACCGATCGCGAAGCTGTCGATGCGTCGTCGCTGGATGACGACACCTACGAGCTGTCGTCCACCGAGTCGGACGTCAGCCTGTCTTACGCGAAGATTGACGCTTGGGCGAAGTTCCCTGAATTCCACGTCAAGTACTCGGCTGCTGTTCAACGCCAGATCGCGCTGGACCGCATCATGATCGGCTTCCACGGCATCAAAACGGCGGTACAAAGCGACAAGACCGAGTACCCGATGCTTCAGGACGTGAATAAGGGCTGGCTGCAGCAGCTGCGCGAGGACGCCCCGGCTCAGGTGATGAAAGAAGGCGCGGTCGCTGGCAAGGTCACCATGGGCCCAGCAGGCGACTATGCCAACCTCGACGCCCTGGTGCACGACGCCAAGCAGTTGGTCGACGAGCGCTTGCGTGATGCTGGTGACCTGATCGTCATCATCGGTTCGGATTTGCTTGCCGCCGATAAGGCCAAGCTTTATTCGAAACAGGGCAGCACCCCGACTGAAAAAGAGCGCATCGAGTCGGCTCAGGTGATCGCTACCTACGGCGGCCTGGCAGCGTTCAGCGTGCCTTACTTCCCTGCCAATGCCGTACTGGTGACCAGCTTCGACAACCTGTCGATCTACGTCCAGGCCAGCAGCTGGCGCAAGCAGACCGTCGACAATCCGAAGCGCAGCCGCGTCGAGGACTACAACAGCCGTAACGAAGGCTATGTGATCGAGCAGCTGGAAAAAGCCGGCTTGATCGAAAACGTCGCGGTCCTGGAGGAAGCAGCGTGAGCCTGGCACTGGCGCACAAGCGCCGCGTTCTTGCCCAGGGCTTGGCCGTAGTTGCTGTCGCCGGTGCCACTCCGAAGGCATATTCCGCTGACACAGCGCTGGCCAGCCCGGCGAATGCCCAGAAGCACCTCAAGCTGATGGAGCAAAGCCTGCAGGTAGATCTGGACCGTATCGCCGCGATCGACAGCCGCGAACAGCGGCAGTTGCTCAAGCGTGACGAGCTGCTGCCCAAGTACCTGGACTACGTGCAGCGCTACCGTGAATCGGGGCTCAGCTTCGCTAATCCGGTGCTCGTCTACGTGCTGATCTGGCTGTTCGACACCGTGCAGTTCACCAAGGGCTTGGAGCTGGCGAACTTCGCCATGGGCCAGGACCAGAAGCTGCCCGAGCGCTTCAACCGCAACATCCAGACGTTCGTGGCGGATGAGGTCATCGACTGGGCCGAAGCCGAATACAAGGCCAAGCGCAGTCCTGAACCCTATGTATCCAACTTGCTGCACCTGGTGGATGGCGAGTGGAAGCTGTTCGAACGGATCCCTGCCCGCTACCACAAGCAATTGGGCCTCCTGGCGATGGACCGCCGCGACTGGACCGCCGCGATCGTGCACTTCGAGCGCGCTGAAGCCCTGTACGAAAGCATCGGTGTGGGCACTCGCCTTGCCGGCGCTCGTAAAGCGCTTCTCAAGGTCCAGGCCTCGGGTTCGACAGACGAGATCGCCACGCGGCTGGATGAAGTTCTGCCGGTCCCTGGTGATCAGGACCCTTCCGGCAACTATGGCGACAACAGCGAAAGCAGCGAAACCGCCGCTACCGATTAACCGACTCACCCCCCGCAGGGAACTGCCAAGGCAAGCCAAGTCATTTATGACCGTCGGCATCGCCTGAAGCGGCTACCTGCCCTATTTGAGCAACCAGCATGAGCATGAGCTTTTCCGGGAAACCCACCACCTTTGTGGAACAGATCATCGAGAACGATGGCTTTTGGCCGGACCTTTCCGTGGCTGAATTCCAGAAAGGTTACCGCCTGCCGGCGGAGTACCTGGTAGACATGCTGGCTGCCGAACTGACCACAGCCATGTACGAGGTGAACCTCGACCTGGCTAAGTGCAAAGCGCGCTGGCAGGGCGCTGGAGTGTCAAGCGTTGAGTCTGCAGACACCACCGTCCTGCCGGAGCGCACCTTTCAAGCAGCGCAGTACAAACGTGCCGTCTATGCCCGCGCCAAAGCCAGTCTGTTGACCCAGTTCGCCACAGTGACCCGCCGCGAAAGCGCTGAAAACACTGGCAAAGAGCTGCCAGAACGTGGCGAAACTTTCCTTGAGTTCAGTCAGCAGGCCGTGCGCTCGCTGCAGGGCCGTGGTCGCATCACGGCGGCACTGCTATGACCCAGGCCGTGAAGATTGCCTATCTCGAAATCTCGGGTCGTATGACTGGGAAAACAACACGCCTGGCAGAACGAGGCAAGGATGTGGTTGCCCAGGGCAAAAAGGCAATCCTCGTTTGTCATCCTCCATTGGTTTCTTACTTTCGCCGGAAGTTTCCGTGGATGACTGTTGTAGCGCGTGAGCAGCAGTTGCCAATGGGCGTAAACCCCGAAACCGCAGTGTGGTTTTACGACGAATTCGACTTCCTGAAATCTGTGGTGGTGCGTCCAGGCGCTTATTACGCAACCACTGCCAGCCATCTGCGCGTGGCCGGCGAACCAGCGGCAGAAGACGATGTACTGATGCAACTGCTGAAAGCGAACGGCAACAAGTGCGAGCGGCATCTGCTACCAGCATTCCAACAAGGCTTGATCCTCGAGTGCAGACGGGAGATGTCCCAAGAGCAATTCCGCCTAAGCATGCTCGGGGAGTTCCTGTCGTGATCAAGCTGCAGGCGTTGACCGCCTACCTCATCGAGCGCCAGCTGGTAGCGCCGGAACAGCTCGACAGCTGGACCGACCAGGTGCAGCTGGAGTTGATCTGGAAGCCCGACACCAAGGGCATGCACATGGGCGACATGAACTACAGCGCCACGATCGTGCTCGAGCGCTTTGCCGACAATCCGGCCCGCCTGATGGCATTGGTCGGCAGCTGGCTGGAGAACAAGGACGAGGACCGCGAAGGACTGCCCGTGACTGTGTTCGACATCACCATGCTCGACAACGACCTGGCCGACGTCGACATCAAGCTGCAGTTCAGCGAACCGCAATACCTGACCGAGGATCCGGACGGCGAGATCGAGGCCTTCGGCGAGACCTGGGCATTCGTGCCGTTCGAGTTGTGGGTGGCCGAGAAGGGCGAGGTAACCGGCGATGGCGCGTAGCACCTTCGACCTGGACGTGCGTGGCCTGCTGGGCGCGGAAGAACAGCTCGCTCTGCTCAATCTGCCGCCTCAGTTGCGCCGCCGGCTGCTGAACAACGTCAGCAAGCGCGTGCGCAGCCTGAGCCGCCAGCGGATCCGCAACCAGCAGAACCTGGACGGCTCGCCGTTCGAGGGCCGCAAGGGATCGGGCAAGGGCAAAAAGAAGATGGAGGCCGGCCTGGGCAAGCTGCTTGAGGTCACCCGCGTCAACGCTGACGAAGCCGAACTGGGCTGGCGCAACGCGCTGACCCGGTGGGTGGCATCGCAGCAACACAACGGCGTATCCGAACGGCGTACTGCCGCGCAGATGCGCCAGTGGAACAAAGTGCCCGAAGGCCTGGCCGCAACCGAAAAGCAGGCCAAGCGCTTGCGCCGCCTCGGTTTCAAGGTCCGTCAGGCTGGAAAGAAGACGCTCACACGGCCGTCCGTGGCGTGGATTAAAGAGCATGTGAACTACGCCAAGGCCGGTCTGCTGATCCGCATCCTGGACGACGAACAAGCCGAATCCTCTGGTGCGCAAAGCTGGGAAATCAAACTTCCCAAGCGCCAGTTCCTCGGCCCTGGCACCGAGTCAGAAACCAGTTCGCTGGTGAACCTGGTGCTGCAACAAATCCTTAATTCACCCCGTTAACGAGGCACTGCATGGCACTCGGTAAAGTCAGCGTCAACAATCTCAATCTCAGCCAGGGCGCTGTGACCGAGGTCGAAAAATACTTCCTGTTCATCGGCTCCGGCGCGAAAAGCCCGGGCCAGGTGATTGCACTCAACACCGACAGCGACCTGGACGTGATGCTGGGCATTCCGGCCAGCGATCTGAAAACCCAGATCACTGCCGCCCGCCTGAACGGGGGCGAGAACTGGGCGTGCTTGGCGGTCCCGCTGGCTGCTGAAAGCACCTGGGAAACCGCCCTGACCAAGGCGCTGCAGCTGAATTACTCGTTTGAAGCGATCGTGATCTGTACGGCGGTGGCCAGCGGTGCCGAGCTGTCAGCGATGCATGACGCTGCCATTGGCTTGAATAACAGCCTGGGCCGTCGCGCCTTTGTCATGGCCGCATCCGAAGGCATCTCCGAGACCATGACCTGGTCGGAATACCTGGCCGAGCAGAAGGCGATCACTGACGACCTGGCAGCGCCGCGTGTCATGTGCGTGCCGCAGCTGCATGGCAACGATCTGGGCGTATTGGCCGGTCGACTGGCGAACTCTGCCGTGAGCATTGCCGACAGCCCAATGCGCGTGGCCACCGGTGCGTTGCTGGGCCTGGGCCCAGTTCCGCAGGACAAAGACGGTGTTCCCCTGGACAGATCGGTTCGCATTGAACTGGACAAGTCGCGCTTTTCGGTCAGCCAGACCTATACGGACTATCCGGGCGTGTACTGGGGCGACGGCAACATGCTGGACGCACCCGGTAGCGACTACCAGGTGATCGAGTACCTGCGCATTGTCGACAAGGCCGCTCGTCAGGTCCGACCGCTGCTGATCCGCCGTGTGGCTGACCGCCGCCTGAACAGTAGCCCCAACAGCATGGCGACCAACAAGACGTTTTTCATGACCCCGCTGCGTGCGATGGCCAAGTCCACCACCTTCGCCGGCCAAACCTTCCCGGGTGAGATCGAATCGCCAGCGGACAACGCCATTGTCTTGTCCTGGAAGAGCAAAACCGAGGTCGAGGTTTACATCAGCGTCCGCCCCCTTAACTGCCCGAAAGTGTTGACCGCAAACATCGCGCTCGACCTTTCGACCACCAAACCGGAGTAACCCCGCATGTCTGCAAAGATTGGCGGCAAGAACTTCGACGTGAACCTGGGCGATCTGCTCGTTCACGTCGAGAGCTGCACCATCGACATCACCGACAACAGCGCCGTGGCCCAGACCAAGGGCGTGCCCAATGGCCATGTCGATGGCGACGTGGCCGCCGCCGGCGAACTGGAACTGGACACCACCAACTTCAACCTGCTGATCGAGCAAGCCAGATCTGCTGGCAGCTTTCGCCAGCTGAAGCCGTTCGACATCGTGTTTTTCGCCAAGTCCGGCGATGAGGAACTGCGTGCCGAGGCCTTCGGCTGCAAGGTGCGGATCTCCAGCCTGTTGAGCATCGACCCGAAAGGCGGTGAGAAGAGTAAGCACAAGGTCCCGTTCGACGTCACCAGTCCGGACTTCATCAAGATCAACGGCGTGCCGTACCTGAGCGCTGCAGAGATCGAGGGCCTGACCTGATGGTTTGCCCGTTCGACCGTGCCCAGGTACTGGAGCAGCGTCAACGCGATCAGGAGATTGCCGCCGCGTTGGCCGCTGCACGGCCGAGCGGGCCGAGCCGCACCCATTGCAAGGACTGCGACGTGGAAATCCCAGCAGCGCGCCAGGCGCGGGGCGGAATGATCCGTTGCGTGCCCTGCCAGACGACTTTTGAGCAAGGAAAACGCTGATGCAGTTGAAGCCACCGTCTTCGCCACCAGTGCCGCCTGCGTTCGGTGTGGATCTTGCCCGCTTGGGCAATATCGAACGCGACCTGGTGCTGGTCCAGTACCGCCTTGGCTCGATGGAAAACCGCCATGAGTCGGTACCCATCCGCGTGACCAAGCTCGAGCAGCAGTTCGAACACATGTCGGGCCAGCTGTCGGAACTCAACGAGGGCCAGCAGAAGCTGACGGTCGTGGTGTCGGATATCGGCAAGAAAATCACCTGGGCATTGGCGATCGCCAGCACCTTGTGGGCGATCCTGCAGATGGTCGGGCCGACTCTGCTTCGGTTGTTGTTCCCATGAGCCTGCGCAACAAGATCGCCGCCGGTGTGCTGGTGCTCTGCAGCGGCGCGCTGACCGCGTTTCTGGGCACCTGGGAAGGCGACGGCCAGAACGTCGTCTACGCGGACAACCTGGCCCGTGGGCTGCCCTCCGTGTGCAAAGGCATCACCAAATACACCAGCCCGGTGCCGGTGGTCGTCGGTGAGTACTGGTCGGACGATCGCTGCGCCGAAGTGGAAAAGTTGGTGGTCCAGAAAGGCCAGTTAACCCTGGCCGACTGCCTGAGCAATCAGCAGATCGGCCAGAACACCTTCGACGCCTTGAGCAGCCACGCGCACAACGTCGGCACCGCGAATACGTGCGCCAGTCGGGCCGTGGGCCTGATCAACGCTGGGCGCATCGCTGACGGCTGCAAGGCATTGGCCTGGGCACCGGATGGTAAGCCGGTTTGGTCCTATGTGACTGACGCCCAGGGCCGCAAGGTATTCGTGCCAGGGCTGTACAACCGGCGTCGGGCGGAAGCGGAGCTGTGCCTCAAATGACCATCAGCCCACTGCGCCTTTTCCTGATCCTGGTGCTCACCGGCTTGTTGGCCTGGTGCGCATTTGACTGGGTCGCTGATCAGCGAGACGACGCCCGCCGTGAACGCGATAGCGCCCAGTCCGAAGTCACTGGCTTGCGCGAAGCCGCCCGCATCAGTGGCGAACAGCTCGCCGATCGTGACCGGCTCGACCAAAAAAACACCGAGGAACTCAACCATGTACGCGCTGAAAACGACGCTCTGCGCCTTGCTGTTAACGATGGCCGTCAGCGGCTGCGCATCCGTGCCACCTGCAGACCCGCAGTGTCCACAGCCACCGGCGCCGCCAGCGTGGCTGATGCAGGCACCGCCGAACTCGCAGCAGACGCTCGATCGGATTATTTCACCCTCCGAGATCAGCTCGCCCTAAGTCGGCAAATGATCCTCGGCCTGCAGGACTACACCCGGCAGGTGTGCCAACGCATGCCCGCCAATCCCTGATATTTATTTCATCCAAACCCCTACAGACGGACCCTCCAATGACTCAAGTAAATCGCGATATCACCCTAGAACTCGGCGACCAGGAACTCACCTTCCACATGTCACCCCAGGACGTGACCAAGTACTTCAACGCCACCACCCAGGCGAACAAGGTCGCGCCGGCGCACAACCTGCTGATGAGCACCGTCACTCCGGAAGGCAAGGATGCTCTTAAGTCGCTGCTGGAAAATCCGGTGGCCACCATGACCATCGCCGGTGCGCTGCTCGAGGAGTATTCGCCGGACCTCGACATCATCGTAAAAAAGTCCTCAGCCTGGCTGAAGCCTTAACCGACGACGGGTTTGGGCAACTGATGGCCCTGACCCACCGTTGGCTACCTGGTGCTGAGCCCTCGATCGAGAACATGGGCACGGCGAAGTGGCTGGAAGACGAACACTGGAGACGCATGGAGATTGCCGTGGCTAACGGCATCGCCTTTGCGCTGAACGGATAAAACACCATGGCTGACCGCAGCGCCCGCTTGGCTTTCATCCTCAGTCTGACCGACAAGGTCAGCGCGCCCCTGGGCAGGGTGAAAACCAGCTTTTCCGACCTGGCCACCCAAGGCGAGGGCAACATCAAAC
>Ga0302172_10000202_pt1 | contig 16879 bp, 15 predicted proteins | sample I_Fen_N2_3_FD_198777 | JGI IMG/M metagenome (GOLD analysis project Ga0302172, IMG submission 198777) | Peat permafrost microbial communities from Stordalen Mire near Abisko, Sweden - I_Fen_N2_3 | ecosystem: Environmental > Terrestrial > Soil > Wetlands > Permafrost | place: Sweden: Abisko... | reverse complement strand
AATGGAGATTGCCGAGACATCAGCCAGTGATCTTGCCTTACCCACGCTTGACGAAGTCTTTCGACAATTCTCCTCTCGCGCATTCCTCGACATCGAACTGAAAGTTGGCGGCCTTGAAAAGCAGGTGGTTGAATTGCTGAGTCGGTATCCACCGCAAAAGGGCTATTTGGTTTCATCGTTCTTGCTTGAGGTGCTGCGTGGGCTGCACGGCGTTGATGCAAGCGTTCCACTCGGATTTCTGTGTGAGGAACGCAACGAGATCGAACGTTGGCGGGAGTTATCAGTGGCTTGGGTGCTTCCGCGGTGGGACCTCGTGGATCGCGAATTGGGCGATCAGGTCAAGGCGGCAGGGAAAAAGGTCATGGTGTGGACGGTGAATCGCCCTAAGCAAATGCGGCAGCTGGCGGAGTGGGGTGTTGACGGGGTTATCACGGACAATACAGAGTTAGCCATTCATGCTTCTACGCTGAATTTTGACTCATTCTGACTGCACGTTCTGACGAGTTCGCCTTCTAATGCAAATGTCACTTCGCCAGCGGCGAGTTCTTGCTCGCATTCCGAGCGGTCTCTCCGCAGATCTTCCCGCCCGCATGGATGTACTCTCCGGCCTGGGATTCGGGCAAGTTTGTTTCGAAGTAGCAGTACAGAACGCGATTCTCCGACAAAGGGAATGCCAAGTAGGTAACGAGCCAATGATGGCGTTTCGAATCTCGATAGCTCCGCTCTATCGCACGCAGACCGAGCATTGCGTTCTGCACTTTCTTATCCTCGAGCGTGCCTCTGTTTGCGGCATCAGATTCAACATGCGACTTCAGCCAAGCCTCCAGATTCTTGCCGTCCAACGCCTGAGGAGGCGCGACCGTGAGAAGGAATGTTGCTCCGGCTGGCGGCTTCGCCGGCTTATAGATCCAATTCGACCCTTGCTGAGTAAACGTCCAACCAGAAGGTGCATCAACCTGTTGAGCGGAGGCAAGTGAACAAAGCGACAGAAGCACAGCAGCCGACAGTAAGAATGTGGGTCGTCGTGTCATCGGAACAAGTGTATACATCGCACTGCTGTATTGCGATTCTCACCATCTTGGTTTGCTCGGTCAAGTGCGCTCATTTACCCTGAACAGTCATGCCCACGACAGGCGAGCGTTTCGAGCGAGCGGTACAGATCATGGCGCGGCTGCGGGCGCCCGGGGGGTGTCCCTGGGACCGCGAGCAGACCTTCGACACCATCAAGCCCTATACCGTGGAAGAGACGTACGAAGTCCTGGAAGCGATTGACAACCGCGACTGGCACGAACTGACCGGCGAACTGGGCGACCTGCTTTTGCAGGTGCTGTTCTATTCCGAGATGGCGGCGGAGGAGAAGCACTTCTCGATTGATGATGTGTTGGAGAGGCTTTCGACCAAGCTGGTGGACCGGCATCCCCATGTGTTTGGCGACGTGAAGGCGGAAACCCCTGCGGAAGTTCTGCGGAACTGGGAGGCGCTCAAGGCTGAAGAAAAGAGGAAGCGGCTGGCGGCGGAGGGCGGAACGAAGACGGAAGCTGCCGGGAATTCAGCGTCGGTGCTGGCAGGGGTTTCGTCGCGCATGCCGGCTTTGCTGGAGGCACACAAGCTGAGTTCACGCGCCGCGCAGGTGGGATTTGACTGGCCTGAGATCGAAGGCCTTTTTTCGAAGCTGGAGGAAGAAACCGAGGAACTGCGGGAGGAGTTGCGCGATCACCCTGTCCAGGGCCGGGTTGGAACCGGTGTTGCCGGGTCGGGACGGCTGCACTTTCTGCCCGAGCATCGGGAACGCCTGGAGGATGAGGTCGGTGATCTCTTCTTCGTGCTGGTCAATATTGCGCGTTACCTTTCGCTGGATCCGGAATCAGCCTTGAAAAAGACGAACCGGAAATTCAAGCGCCGGTTTCAGTGGATGGAGGAGCGGTTGCGCGCCGAGGGGCGGGGGCCACAGCAGGCGTCCATGGAAGAGCTGGAAGAACTATGGCAACAGGCGAAGCGGCAGGAAGACCGGCCGTGACCGGGGCGGTAACAATCCGGAAGTGTGAAGAGCTCGAAGACATGCAGGGCTGTTTCGAGCTGCAGAAAGAAGTCTGGAAGTTTTCCGACGCCGACCTGGTTCCGGTGCGCATGTTCGTGCTGGCAAATAAGATCGGCGGGCACGTGATCGGGGCGTTCGATGGCGGGGAACTGGTCGGCTTCGCGCTGGCTATTCCGGGCATGAGAAACGGGCATGTCTACCTGCATTCGCATATGCTGGCGGTCCGGCAGCAGTACCGCAACGGAGGCCTGGGACGGCGGATCAAGCTGTATCAGCGCGATGACGCCCTGGCACGCGGCTTCGAACTGATGGAATGGACGTTCGATCCGCTCGAAATCAAGAACGCGTACTTGAATATTGAGAAACTGGGCGCGATAGCCCGGCGGTACAACGCGAACCAGTACGGGATCACGTCGTCCCCCTTGCAGGGAGGATTGCCTACCGACCGACTGGTGGCGGAGTGGTGGATGAAGTCGCGGCGGGTGGAACGCGCACTGGGCGGTGGCGCGCGAGGCGAATTCGACCTGCGTGCGAGCATTGCGGTGCCGGCGGCGGTCTACGAGTGGAAAGCTTCCGCCGCCACACGTCCGCAAGCGCTCCAGGTGCAAGCAGAGAATCGAGAACAGTTCGCCAAAGCGTTTAGGGCGGGCTTGTCTGTGCTGGGATATGAACGCGATCCGGGAGGAAACGGGCGTTTTTTGCTGGGCGCGTGGGAGGAACTGTGGCATTACTAGCGCTGCCTCGAGCCTACCTGACGGCAGACCGCTCAGTATCTGGGTCGGTTGACCTTGCCTACTTTGCCAGCAACCTTCTATACTTCCCGGTTTTGACCAATGTTCCAACTCCGACTCACGGACTCTGATGAAAATCGAATCGGTCACACTGCGTGAAATTCACATTCCGCTCGTCCATTTTTTCGAGACGAGCTTTGGCCGCGTCTATGGCCGGCGCATCCTGCTGGTGAGCGTTCAGGCGGACGGCATACGGGGGTGGGGTGAGTGCGTCGCTGGAGAAGACCCGTACTACAGCTCGGAGTGGATCGAAACGGCGTGGCCGACGATCAAGCACTACCTGGCCCCAGCGCTTTTCGGTGGCGAAGTGGGCTCCGGGCGGGACTGCCCGGCATTGTTCGCCAAGGTTCGTGGCCATCGCATGGCGAAGGGTGCCCTGGAAAACGCGATCTGGGACGCCGAGGCCCGCCAGAAACAACAGCCACTGTGGAAATTGCTCGGAGGCTCGCGGCGGGAGATTGCCTGCGGGGTGTCGATCGGAATTCAGGACTCGCCGGAACAGTTGATGGGGAAGATCGAGACCGAACTGGCTGCCGGATACCGCCGCATCAAGATCAAGGTGAAGCCGGGGTGGGACCTGAACGTTCTGGAGAAGATCCGCTCGCGTTGGGCCGACATTGTACTGAGCGTGGATGCGAATTCCGCCTACACGCTCGACCAAGTCGAGCACCTGCGAAAGTTTGATGCGTTCAACCTGTTGATGATCGAGCAGCCGCTGTGGAACGACGAGATTTACCTGCACGCCCGCTTGCAGAAAGCCATTCGGACGGCGATCTGCCTGGATGAATCCATTCGCAACGCGCGCGATGCCGACTTTGCGCTGGAGACGGGGGCCTGCCGCATCATCAACATCAAAGTCGGCCGGGTCGGTGGCTTCACCGAAGCAAAGAAAGTGCACGACGTCGCCCTGCAGCACGATGTTCCGGTGTGGTGCGGCGGCATGCTGGAGTCGGGAGTCGGGCGCGCTCACAATATCGCGCTCTCAACACTGGAGAATTTCCGGCTGCCCGGAGACGTGTCGGCCTCCAAACGCTACTGGAAAGAGGACATCGTGGAGCCCGAGGTGGAGGTGCGCGGCGATGGGATGATTCCCATCAGCGATGCGCCGGGTACTGGCTATCACGTGCGCGAGGATATGATCCAGAAACTCACCGTTCGGGAAGAGACGATGAGGGCTGGGAAGCCGTAGCGGCCCGCCGTGACAATCCGTGTGCGCCGTTCCCGGCAAGTTTGCCTGAAGTGGATTTGTCCGCCACCGTGGCTCCTTCTTTCTTAAGCAGTTCAACCGCCTGTGCAAACGTCAGGTCGGAGGGGACCTCCTTGAAGTCGCTGTAAGCTTCCGCGGAATGGATTGACAGGTTCTTGAAGAGCAGGATCTTGCCCGTAAAATCGAGGCTTATCCGGGAGATTTCCCAGTGGTTCTCCCCGATCTCCTGCTGCTGAACCAGGAAGTGCCCACCTTTGTCGAGGTGGCCCAGGATACCCCAGCCAAAGCCAACCTCCCGAAAAAGCGTGCCGTCAATTCTCGCGATCCGGTAGCGCGTGGCGTCGATGAGCAAGTCGCCTTGCATTCCCGCCAGTACCTGCTCGACGTGAGTGGGCGGGTCGTATTGTGGATTCGGGCGAAACTTCAATTTCACCAACGTACCGCCGGGCGTACCCACACCGGCCGAGCCATGCTCCTCGCCGGCATACTCAAACAACATGGCGTCAGGAATAGCGCGGACAATCCGCATGGTTCGTTCGGCATCTTCCCGTTCCTGCCGCTGCTTCTTCCGGAGTTCCTCAGGATTGGTGACGAATCGCTCGATGCGGGCCTCTTCGGCCTTGCGCTGCTCCGGGGTCAGTGATTGGCCGTTGTAGGCGATTACCATGCCGGCGGTGGCGTCTTTGGTCTCGACGTAGATCTTGGAGGTCGAACCGCTGGGAGTGGTCTTGGTGCCACGGAACATGAAATGGACGCCGTCGCCGTTCGCCTGGATTTCGTGCTGCACGGTCTTTCGAACCAGTTCGGCTGGTTCGGGACGGGCTGGGGGGGCCGCCAGCTCCTGGCCGATCCCCCACGCTCCCAGGAGGAGAATGGAGGCGCCGGCTTGCGAGAGCGAAGTGAAAGTGGCCATAAACCGACGGTAAAACGCCTGGAAAATTAGACGATGGTAGCAGAGTCGGCGTTGCATTCTCATCAATCCTGCACTTGCAGTTGCTTCCCTAAATACTACTGGAAACGTGATTTCCGGAGCTTCGATCCCGGGTTGAGAGGATTAATGATTTACAATCTGAGTCTCCGTAGCAGTAGGAAGCCGGAAGTGAGACTGGAGGCCAGGCATGGACACCCCCAAATCGGGTGAGTTCGCGCATATCGGGAAGTCGGTGGTGATCAAGGGAGAGCTGTCGGGCTCCGAAGATCTTTACGTTGATGGACAGGTCGAGGGCACCATCGAGCTGCGCAACAACAGCCTGATCGTCGGGCCGAACGGCAATGTGAAAGCCAATGTCAGTGCCAAGGGAGTGGTCGTCCAGGGCAAAGTCGAGGGCACGGTCAACGCCACCGAGCGCGTGGAATTGCGGAAGTCTGCCGTGGTAAACGGCGACGTCATCACGCAACGCATCTCGATGGAAGAGGGCGCGTTCTTCAAAGGCAAGATTGATATTCAGAAAGAACCGGGAAAGGCGGCGCCGGTGGCCTCGTAGGGGCGCGGGCCTTCTAGTCTGGCCGGGTGCAAGTGATCCATGGCGCTAGTTTCTGAAAACGTAATGAAACTCTTTCGAGGTTCGGGCCAGAGTTCCGCTCCAGCGGTTCCCCAGAAACTGAACCGCCGCTCCAGCGGCATGGCCGAGATTTCGCGGTTGCTGAATTCCCAGGAAGCGTTGTGCGTGCTGGACCTGGGTTCGACCTCAGCCAGTAATATCCAGTTCCTGACCGAAAAGGGCCACAAGAACTACAGCGAAGATCTGCTAAGGGCTTCGCTCGATCCAACGCTGCGCGTCAAGGATGAAGCAGGGAACTGGGCTACGGATGGCAAGCGGTTTCTCGACGAGAACTTGACTTACGGCAACGCACTGTTCGACATCGTGCTGTGCTGGAACCTTCCCGACTACATGGAAGAGAGCCTGGTGAAGCCAGCGGTGGACCGGCTCTGGTCAGTAATGAAGCCGGGTGGCTTGCTACTGGCGTTTTTCCACACGCGGGATGCTGGCCCGGACGCCCCCTGCTACCGCTTCCACATCACCGCCACCGACATGCTGGAAATGCAGGAGATCAAGCTTCCGGCGGTGAACCGCAAAGACGACAAGAACTCCCTGCGCCTGCAGCGAGTCTTTAACAACCGCCATATCGAAAATCTGTTCCGCGATTTCGCTTCAATCAAGTTCTTCCTGGCGCGCGACAACATCCGCGAAGTGCTCGTCGTTCGCTAAGCTTTCGGCTCCAATTCTTTCAATTCCCGTGATTCAGTTCATCTCGATTGGGCGGGATCGTGTCGCATGGACCAGATACTGCGCGATCCGCGGGCTGCGCTCGCAGGCGAACAGGAAGGGCGCGCGCAGGTTCCGCGGGAGAGCGAGGAATCTGCGGAGCACGGAGGAAACCTTGTAAACGGGCCGCAAGCGGCGCCGGTAGTCGTTTTCATAGAGTTGCAGTGCGGGCTTGAGGCCGGAGGATCCACGGAGAAATGAGAGGGCGCGGCGGGCAGCAAGGTTCCCGCTGCGGAGCGCCAGGGCAATTCCATCTCCTACGAATGGGTCCACGAATCCGGCTGCGTCTCCGGCGTTGAAGATGTCGCCCGAGACAGGACGAGGGGTGCGGAAAGTCACGGGGAAGGTCGAGAGCGGCGAAAATGCGGCGGTCCAATCCCGGGCACGCGCTTCGAGCAGCGGATGGCGGGAAAAGAGATGTTCCCAGCTTGTCCGCTCATTGGCCTGGAACAACGCGCAAACATTCACGCGAATTTCGCCGTTTGGCGCCCGCACCGGCTGCACGCCACAGTATCCGTCCTTGAAGAAATAGAGGTCCACGCTGGGTTCGGTTTCGCCGTGGAAGTGCGCTTTCAGTCCGAGCCAACGGGAACCGCTGGAGGGTGGCGCAGCCGGACTCAGGTTCGACCATCGGCCGGAGGCGTTGACCACGGTGCGTCCGTTAAAATCTCCGGCGGTAGTTTGGACGCGGAAGAGATGCTGGCCCCCGATACCTTGCACCAACGTTTCCTGGAGCGTCGTGACGCCGGCGCTTTGAGCGGCATTCCACAGCGCAAGGTCGAGATCGTGGCGCGCTATGCTGGCGGCTGGCGGCGTGACCGGGATACGCACAGAGCGGCCATCGAGCAGCAAGCGCGATTCCGATAGCGATATCGAATTGTGGAGCAGTTCTTGCTCCGCATCACCCAGCAGCCATTTCAGCAGCGCCAGCGACTCCGCCGAGACAAATTCTCCACAAACTTTATGGCGTGGAAAGCGGCCACGCTCGAGCAGCAGGACGCGGCCGCCGTCGCGAGCGGCCGTGATCGCGGCCGAAGTGCCGGCCGGGCCGCCACCGATCACAATCATGTCGTAACTCTCGCTCATGCTTGTTTCCAAGCGATGATCCCCATGCGATAGAGGTAGTGTCGAGAGATGAGAATGCGCCCGGCGCCGGAAGGTTGCAGAAGAACGCGCAATTCCTCGGGAGTATAAGCCTGGCGGACGGATGCGGGGGCGTCGTTGCGGGTGATCCGGCTGCGATAGAGCGGGAAGCCGGCATACGACAGGGCCAGGTGCCAAGGGTCCCGGACCAGGTCGTTAATGAGAAGTGCAACGCGGCAGACGCGCAAGGCTTCGCGGGCGAAGCGCTGGACCTCTTCGGCATCCAGGTGATGCACGAAGAGATTGCAGCTTACGAAGTCAAAGGAACTGTCGGCGAAGGGGAGGTCGAGCGCGTCGCCGGCAACGGACGGGCCATTCCCATTCAGATGGCTGCGGGAGCGATCGAGCAGAGTGATGTTCAAATCCAATTCTGGTGCAAGCCGCTGGCGAACTTGTGCAGGCAGGTAGCCGGAGCCGGAAGCAACCTCGAGCAATGAGAAGCTGCGCTTCGGAGTGTTGGCGATGGCGCAGCGCACCAGTGTCTCCGTGGTGCGGGTGCCGCCGAACCACTGGTTGAACATCTGCAGGTCGCGGATGGAACCGGCGATTTCACGCTCCGTTCCGGCATCTACATCGAGGAGTTCGAAGCTGGGCTGGCGTTTCATACGGATGTGCGGCGAGTTGGAATGATGACACAGTTTGGCGGGACAGGTTCATCGGGGCTGCTTCGTAGGTGAAGTTTTCCAACGGTAGCTGCGGGAAATCGACAATCTTCTTGTTAGTATTAGATGTCAGGCATCGGTCCCGCGCGACGTTTTCCCGCCAACCCCGCCAGGTCCGGAAGGAAGCAACGGTAACGGGCTCTTTCGTGTGCAGTGGGTCGCCGGTGCCTGGCTCTTTTATCTTCAGTTTTCGACAGCCTTTGTCTCCCGGAATGTCGTCATGACCACTCGGCTTTACTACAATGATCCCGAGCTGTACGAATTCAAAACCATTGTTCAGGAAGTGGTTGCGCCGTCCGCTGAGCAATTGCGCCCGGGCGTTGTCCTGGAGGCAACCGCTTTCTATCCCACCAGTGGTGGCCAGGTGCACGACACCGGCTGGCTGACGACGGACACGAACGAGCGGCTTAGGGTGGCGGAGGTCTCAGAGACCGAGAGCGGCAAGATCGTCCACTACCTTGAAGCATCGGTCCGACCCCTGACGGCGGGCACTGCTGTGCGTGGCAGCATTGACCGCGAGCGCCGCCGCGATCACATGCAGCAACACTCCGGGCAGCACGTCCTCTCGGCTGTCTTTGTTGACCTTTACCAAATGCCTACGGTTTCCTTTCACATGGGGGACGAGTACTGCTCGATTGACCTTGAAACGCCGTCGCTCAAGTCGGAACAGGTCGTGGGTGCCGAGAAGCGGGCGAATGAAATTCTCTTTGAGAACCGTCCCGTGAGAATCCGCTTCATTTCGCGCGCCGAGGCGGAGAAGATGGGGCTGCGGAAGCTTCCTCCGGCCGAGCGCGATGAACTGCGCCTGATCGAAATCGCGGACATCGACGTCTCGGCTTGCGGCGGGACGCACGTCGCTGCCACCGGTCAGATCGGCTCCATCCTGCTGCGCAAGACTGAAAGAGTGAAGCAGGGAACGCGGGTGGAATTTGTGTGCGGCGATCGCGCGGTCCGCATGGCTCGCCGCGACTATACCGCCCTGAGCGAGGCGGCAGCGTTGTTCTCGGCACAACTCTGGGATGTTCCCGCGCAGATCCGCAAGAGTTTCGACGAGAGCAAGCTGCTTCGCCGGCAGAAGGATGATGCGCTGGAGCAACTGGTTGAAGCCATGGCGCTGGACGCACTCAATAAACAGCCCGGGACGAATGGACGGAAGGTGATCGTGCAATCCTTTGCCGATCGCGACACCAGTTTTGCCAAGCTATTTGCCCAGAAGGCGACCAGGGCTGGAGTTCCCGTGATCGCGTTGGTCGCGAGCACGGTGGACCCGCCGGGCGTGATCTTCGCGCAAACGCCAGGTGGCTCGGCCGACATGGGCTCACTTCTGAAACAGATTCTGGCTACCGTTGGTGGACGAGGCGGAGGGACGCGCGACTTTGCCCAGGGCGGCGTGCCCGCGGGTTGCGATGTTGCCCAGCTTTTGCGGCAGGCAGCAGGTACAATCGGGGCCTGATCCTGGTTTTGTGGGCGTTCCGCCGAGAAAAACCGTTCTCATGCTCGAACCACGGCTGATTTTCGTCAATCTCCTGATCAAGCTGGGCGTCGCTGCGGCGGTGTCGAGTGCGCTGGTGCGCTCGAAGGAGTTCAAGAAGCTGCTGTTCCGGGAAGAGCGGGGAACGCGCCACAAGATCTACCTGGCCATTTGGATGGCTACCCCGATCGCGTTGGGTGTCCTGATTCGTTTTAGCGTGAGCAGTTTCCAGGCGGGCGATCTGGCGCTCGAAACCACCGTGCTGCTGGGGGTGCTCGGAGGTCGCCTCTCGGGAGCCCTGGGAGGCGCATTGATCGCGCTGCCGGCCACGCTCCACGGCGAGTGGGCCAGCCTACCCTTTAATCTCATGTGCGGGCTGATTACAGGGCAATTGCGCCGGGTGGCGCCGGAGCAGGAAGACATCTGGTCGTTCTCGCCCTTCGTGGATCTCAGCATCTACCGCTGGGTCCGGCGAAACCTGCCGCGCCCGCGTTTCGACTGGCAGATCACGTTTTTGCTGACCATCATGGGGCTGCGTTTCCTGCAGACTGAAATCTGGCGTTTCTGGCCGAAATCCATCTTCAGCCTGGAGAGCTCCAACCTTTGGGTCGAAGGCGCGATCTACCTTACCGTGGTGATGGTGGTGGGCACGGAGCTTAAGATTTTCAACAGTGTCCGCATTCAGATCAAGCTGGAAGAACAGGAGCGGCTGCTGCTCCAGGCCCGGATGGTAGCGCTGCAGAACCAGATCAACCCGCATTTCCTTTTCAATACACTGAACTCGATATCCTCGCTGGTGCGCTTCGACCCCGATACGGCGCGCGAACTGATTCTCAAGCTCGCCACCATTCTGCGCCGCCTGCTGAATAGCACCGATTCATTCGTCCCGCTGCGTGAGGAGGTGGAGTTCATTGATAACTACCTGGACATCGAGGTGGTACGCTTTGGCAAGGACAAGCTCAAGGTGATCAAGGAACTGGACCCTGAAGCGCTGGAAACCATGGTGCCCAGCATGCTGCTGCAGCCGCTGGTGGAAAACTGCATCAAGCATGGGCTGTCGAGCAAGGTGGATGGCGGCAGTATTACGCTGCGCGGCCGCGTCATCAAGTCGCGCCTGGTGATCGAAGTGGAAGACAACGGTGTCGGGATGCACTCGGCACAACCGTTCGGACAAGCGGACGGGCTCGGTGGCACCGGGATCGGGATGGCGAACGTGGCCGAGCGCCTGAAGGTGCTCTATGGCGATACTGCGAAGATGATGATCGACAGCCGCGAAGGTAACGGGACGCTGATCCGGTTGCGCCTGCCCGTTTTGCCCAATCCGGAAGAATTGATGACGGCTACGACGATTGCGCCAGTACCCGCCGGTAAAATTCTTCATAAAGCGGAATGATCTTGCTGGTACAGAAGCGCGCGCGGGCTCCGGCGCGTGCCTGTTTTCCCATTGCGCGCAACCGGGATTCGTCGCCCAAAAGATCAATGGCGTAGCGGGACATGGCTTCCACGTCGCCCACGTCGGCAAGATATCCGGTCACGCCGTGTTCGACCACTTCTGGGATTCCTCCGACCCGAGTCGCGATGGGCACAACCTCGCAGGCCATCGCCTCCAACGCCGCCAATCCGAAGGACTCCAGTTCGCTGGGCAGAAGCATGACGTCGGAGAAGGCGAGCTTCTCCTGTACGCGATCCTGCTTTCCCAGGAACAGAACGTGCTCGTGAATTCCTTTTTGTACCGCGAGCCACTCTGCCTGCGACCGATCGGGACCGTCGCCGATGAGCATCAATTTGGACGGGATCTTCTTGTGTACACGGTCGAAGATTTCAATCACGTCGGTCATGCGTTTGACGGGCCGAAAGTTCGATAGGTGGACCAGAATGCGTTCCCCATCCGCGGCATACTCCCGGCGTTGCGCCTGCCATTCCGGATTGCGAAAGTAGTCGTCGCAGTTCACAAAGTTGGTGATCACTTCGATGTGGTTCTTGATATCGAAAACCTTGAGCGTGCGCTCGCGCAGGTACTGGGAAATCGCGGTGACGCCATCGCTCTGCTCGATGGAAAATCGCGTAATCGGCAGATAGGAGCGGTCCAGGCCAACCAGCGTGATATCCGTACCATGAAGAGTGGTTACAAATGGTAGTTTGCGCCGGGGAGGGGTTGCCGCCAGCATCTGTTTAGCCAGCAGGGCGCTCACCGAGTGGGGAATGGCGTAATGAACGTGCAGGAGGTCGAGTTCGTAGAGTTGAGAGACCTCGGCCATGCGCGTGGCCAGCGCCAGATCGTACGGAGGATACTCGAACAGTGGATATCGCGAGACTTCTACTTCGTGATAATGGATGTTGGATTCCGACCCGGTGAGGCGAATGGGCTGCGAATAGGAGATGAAATGGACCTCATGGTCACGGCGAGCCAACTCCAGCCCCAGTTCGGTCGCCACGACACCGCTCCCCCCGTAGGTGGGATAGCAGGTGATGCCAATCTTCATGCGTGCTCCCAATGTGTGCTCCAGCGATTTCCCAATTAGATTCGAGGAAGATGGTCGCGGATGCAGGTGCGATCCGTCAAATCGGGTACTGGGTACAAGACCGCCCAACGGTCAAACATAACGTTTGGGCACCTGACTCGTCTAATCCCGGATGCGCGCAGCCATTTTTTGCTTGTTGGTGACTATTGCAGCAACTGCTCAGCTGCTCCCGCACGACGACGCGATTCGCATCGCGGAATTTTATCGGCTAGCTTCTCAGACCCAGGACGAGATCTGGCCGGGTTGGAGCAAGACCCCGGCCCCTCTACTATTGGTAACGGAAGAAGTCGAATTCCTAACGCACCACCCTGCTCCTCCGCGGGATTTTACCGAAGTTGCGGATGGAGTGTACGCCCGTCCGCGGCAGTTCGGCACTGGCATGCTGGCCACCTTCCCGGCGCTAGGGCAGCCGTCGGTGATCGTCATCGGAGAGCCCCGGAACACGGAAGCAAAGACCAGCACTCCTTGGGTGATTACGGTCATGCACGAGCACTTTCATCAACTGCAGGACGGACAGCCGGGGTACGACGAGGCGGTGAAAGGCCTCGGCCTGAGCGGTGGTGACACGAGCGGAATGTGGATGCTGAATTACCCATTTCCCTACGAGAAATCGGAGGTGGTTCAAGGTTTTGCGCGTCTCCGGGACCTGCTTCTCCAGGCTCTGGGCGCGACCGACCGCAAGGAATTCGAGAAAGTCGCTATGGAATACGTCGGGGAGCGGAAGGGGGTGTTCAGGCAACTCTCGGCAGACGACCACAGGTACTTCAGCTTTCAGCTCTGGAAGGAAGGAATTGCGCGATACACGCAAATCAAAGCTGCGGAAGCAGCGGCACGGTATCGCCCGACCCCTGAATATGCGGCGCTGCCCGATTACGAGTCGTTTGCAGCCTATGCGGCTAGAGCCAGAGCAGAAACGCTGAAGGAACTCAGGCAGGCGGACCTGGCGAAGATGAGGCGAGTGTTCGTCTATTCTTTCGGGGCGGCCGAGGGGCTGCTTCTCGATCGCATGAACCCCGGCTGGAAAAACGAGTATTTCCACCGTCCACTCTCGACCGACTACTGGTTCGAGGGGAAGAAGAAGTGAGCCGCTGGCTGCGTTCCGACGCGCGGTTCCGGCCCTAGTGTTCTTTGGTTCCTGACCGGGAATGGGTTGCTACACTCTCGTCCTCGAGGTGCTCGACGCGGTTCCGTCCGTTTTTCTTCGCCAAATACAGGCCACGGTCAGCCTGGCCGAGGAGTGCCTCGACATCCGTGCCTCCCGCCTCGCTCGCCACCGCAACTCCCATGCTGACGGTAATGGCGCTCGATATTTTGGAGGCAGTGATGGGCAGGCAGGCAATGTGCGTGCGCAGGTCATCCGCTCGGATAATCGTGTTCATCAGATCGCACCCGGGCAGAATTAAAAGGAATTCCTCGCCTCCGTAACGGCCGACGGCATCGTACACGCGCAGCCTGGAGCGCAGCCTGTGGGCGACCTCTTTCAGCGCTTCATCGCCATGAAGATGGCCGTGGGTGTCGTTCACGTTCTTGAAATGATCGATGTCAGCGAGAATGATTCCCACCGGCTTCTTGTCGCGCTTGGCCCGCTCGAGTTCGCGAGCCAGGGCTAGCATGACTTCCCGGCGGTTCAAGATTCCGGTCAGGCCATCGTGGGTGGCGGCATGGCGCATGGATTCACGGGCCGACACCAGTTCTTCCTGGAGATCGAGAATGCGCTTTCCGACCGACAGCCGAGCTCGCAATGCCGGCTCATCAAAGGGCTTGACGATGTAATCGTCGGCGCCAGCCTGCATGGCCTCCAGCATTTCCTTCTGGCCGCTCTTGCCGGTCAACACAATAATGTACGAATAGCAGCCCTCGGACGATGCCTCCCGGATTCGCCGGCAGAGTTCGATACCATCGAGACCGGGTAGGACCCAGTCCAGCAGGACCAGTTTCGGAGCATCCGGGCGTCGCAATACCTGCCAGGCTTCCGTTCCGTCCTTCGCCATGATTGGGCTAAAACCCCAGTCGCGCAGGCAGTTGCCTACGAGCCTTTGATAAATCACGGAATCCTCCGCGACGAGGACCCGCATGGCCGGTTTTTCCAGCATGACCTGTACATCGGCGATCTTCTTCGACTGGCCGCGTTTAGCGCGGCTCTTCTCCGTCACGTTGGTAACCGGAATAGATCGTACACACAACAGGGGCCTTTTGCCCATTCGTGAGAGCCGATTCGATGAAACAGATACCCGGGATGCCGCTTCACGGCCACCTTTGGCGGCGCTCGATTTCTGTACAATTCAGAAGGCAAGACGGCATTGCCCGGATGGCGAAACTGGCAGACGCACGGGACTTAAAATCCCGGGTCCCTAACAGGACGTGACGGTTCGATTCCGTCTCCGGGCACCAGCTAACCCCTGCCTTTCCTTTCACTACCTTTAGACGGCGCGTCTAGGTGTGGAGCAGGAGGGCCATGCCATTTGCATTGGCGAAGGGGAGATGCCGCCCGCCGGGAAAGTTCGGGTTGTGGTCAACCGCCTTGGCAAAACTCTGGATTAGCTTCACCACATGCCGGGAAGCAAATTCTTCCTTGTAGTGCCCAGCCGTGCCGATCAAAAGCACCTTGATCACCGCGTACAGGACGCACATCATCAGATATTCGGAGAGAGGATCGTTTGGCTTGCCCTGAGGATCTACGCCGTACGGAAAGCGGGTCCTGAATACGTGGTTCAGGAGATAGTTTTCCATGATGAACGGATGCTCTTGCATGAACGGCTGGTAGTAGCGAGCCCTGGCGTCTTCGTAGAACGGTGCGCAGCCCTCGACGGGACAACCTGCCTGGTAGCCAATCCCGTCAAGAAAGTCCTGCACGCACTCGCGGAGCCGAACGTGACTTACATCGGTCATGGCAAGATGCCGATCGATGATCTCTATCACCACGGTCAACTGACGGGCGGTTTGAGCGGGTATGGCGTCCATTACGGAACGGAGCGTTCCATGGGCAATCGACTCGGCGCATTCGCACAGAAGCTGCGGCACCAGTCCGAGTTGACGGGCCCGGGTGATTTCGTTCAACCGCTGGCAAAACATCCCCAGGATGAACAGACGCTGCCAAAGCGGATAGGCGCGGTCCCGGAGCAGCAAGAGGGTGAACTCGCGTATGTCCCAAAGGAATTGATGCGGACTGCCGTTGGCGCGGGCCGGAGGGGCGCCCAAACGCGTGAACCGATGGTAGCGAGCTAGATCATGTGCCGAACCTTCGCTGGACGGCATTAGATTTGGATTAAGAAGAACTAACCGCGCGGCCTCGGGGCAGGAGAGAAGCAGCGATGTTTCCCGCAGGCCATCGATCCTCTGGGTCAGACGGGGGTAGCTCGCGCAGACATCCGACAGGTAATACTCGCTGTGTTCTTGCTGGATGCCGCAGAGGCGATCGGGGGAAAGAAACGGGCAGGAATAGGACGGCGTGAGCTGGATCCGGGCGTATTGAGAATCTGTGGGATGCGGGGTGATCAGGACAAGATGTTGCATCCGGGACGGAAAAGCCGGCAGGGACTTGCACTTCTCATAAGCAGTCTTATCGATCACCACGTCCAAACCGTGGCAGCAGGTGTCCTCGCATTCTGAACCGAGGCAGCGAAACCCCTTGGCATATTGGGGCCGGAGACGATCCAGCATTCTGAACTCCGCTTAATAAATGGGGTAAGGAAGCATCGGTCTCTGGATTCATCGGCACGGCGTGGGCCAAATCCGGGTACGCACGCGGCACAACAGAAGGGAATTGAGCATAGCTCTCCAGGCGACGCGCACCAGCTATCGCTTTGATTGGCCAGGGTCGCGGGTGCCGCTGGATGGAAGGTTGCTTGCGTTGTGTGAGTTTGCAGGGCGGCCCTGCGTGTACAGCTGAAAAGTCGCCCAGTAAAACGGATTGCGAAAGCCCTTGCTATGGAGCAAGGAAAGCTTCGCGGCTCGCAGAGCGGTGTCCGGGCTCCCTCCGTGATCCAGTTCTTCGTAGAAGCGAGCCATCAGTTTCTCAACGGAGGCGTCCGCCACTTCCCACAAAGCGGCGACCACGTTGTGAGCACCCGCCCTGAGGAAGGCCCACGACAACCCCACCAAGCCTTCTCCCGAGTACCAGCGTTCGCCAGCGCCGTAGCAGGCCGAGATCGTGACCAGGTCGGCACGCAAGGGATGCTGAATGATGTCGCGCCCGTACAGCTTGAACGAGTCGTTCTCCGGGCCACTCTTCGAGAGCACAATCGCCGAGTCGAGCGGACTCAACCGGCTGGCAATTCCATGCGCCACAAAGTGGATATGGGAGAACTGTTCAGGATGGCTGCCGAGGTATGCCCGGGCGCTAGCTTGGCCACGCGCGAAGATTTGCTCTTGTGCTGCCGGAAAATACCCGGCGACGCTGTCCATCTGGGCTGAAGCGTTCGGCAGCGCGGGATATTTGTCGTTTGGAGGAACACTATTGCCGATGAGCAGCAGGCTGCGGCGCCTCTTGTCCGATTGATACGATGTGGCCAGTACCCGCAGGGAACTGGCATTGGTGATCGTGGCATCTTCAATCCAATAGTGCGGCGCCGGTTCGCCCACGAGCAGCGTTTCGAAATTCAAGTTATTCAGGCTGCCGTCGGGAACGATGAAGACCCTCGCGTCCTTGTGCAGCGATTGTTGTGCAGGGGCAACCAAAGTCCGATAGAGCCAGCGGCCGTCGCCATCACCGGAGGCTAGTGCGTCCTGAGGGCCGAGCAGCGTCTTTCGGTAACGTTGTAGCGCGGCGTCAATTTCGG
>Ga0302172_10000201_pt1 | contig 16921 bp, 17 predicted proteins | sample I_Fen_N2_3_FD_198777 | JGI IMG/M metagenome (GOLD analysis project Ga0302172, IMG submission 198777) | Peat permafrost microbial communities from Stordalen Mire near Abisko, Sweden - I_Fen_N2_3 | ecosystem: Environmental > Terrestrial > Soil > Wetlands > Permafrost | place: Sweden: Abisko... | reverse complement strand
ACCAGGGATCCGGGCTTCCTCGGGTTGCCCGGTATGCGTCTGCGAGCAAATGTCTTCCCTGCCCACCTGCTGGAACCAGCGCCTCTCCCCTTCGCCCCCGCTTGTGTCATCCGCTCAGAAAAGGAGGGTGTGCCAACCAGCGCATTGTTGCAGCGGTGACAGGCATGACACTATGCAAGCGATTGAATCTTCGTCGCACCGCAAGGACCTGCCCGTACGTGAAACTCCATCAAATCAAGGCACTGGTAGCCATCCACCAAACCGGAAGCATCAGTGAGGCCTCGCAGATACTGCATGTCACCCAGCCCGCCATCAGCCGATCCATCAAGGACCTGGAAAGCGAGCTGGGCCTGGCTCTGCTACAGCGTTCCCACAGGGGAATGTCGCTCACCGACGAAGGCCGCCGCATCATTCGCCATGCACAGTTGACGGTCGAGAGCATGCGAAGACTGCAACTGGAGGCTGAAAACATCAAGGATATGCAGGTCGGTGAGGTCAGCATCGGTGTCACTTCCCTGACAGCCGTGCTCAAAGGACTGGGAGAATGCATTGCTGCGTTCCAGATGAAGAATCCGCGTGTCCGGATTCGCCTGGTGGACCTGCGACCCAGCCAGATGCTGCAGCGTCTAAGGGACGGTACGCTGGATTTCGCCATTACCTCGCAGCAGCATACGCAAAGACTGAATCTGGATTGGGAAGCGTTGAGCCGCATGCGGGGTCTGGTGGTTTGTCGAAAAAACAATCCTCTTCGCCACTCCCACTCGCTACGTCAATTGCAGTTTGCAAACTGGATCAGCCTCGATGCCATCGACGATCACTCTTCTCAGTTTTATCAAATGTTTGAAGACAACGAGATTCCTCCACCGCAGCGGATAACCGAGTGTTCATCGGTATTGTTGGCGCTTGATCTGCTACACCACGCCGATGCGTTCATGACGCTCAGCGAAGCCGGGATGCAAAACACCCTGCCCAAAGGGCTCAATGAAGACCTGATGCAGGTCAGGATCGAAGAAAGCATCCCCGATTACCCCATCTACCTGGTCTGCATTGACCGCAATGCGTTGACAACGACGGCTCGAGACCTTTACTTCGCAATCAGAAGCGTGCTCTCGAAGAATCAGTCAATGGATCCTTCGCGCTAGAGCGCCGTCGGATTCGAGAAACTTAAGAAAAACGCAACGATATGCCCAACGGTTAAGTCTGTCCCCGTTCTATGGGGCTGGCCACCATTACCTCGTGGACATTGGGGCAAAATATACCGCAGCCGCCTTCGCGGCTTGCCACGACGACTGCGTCGCTGTCGTCAAACAGTGCGTGTGATCGATAATCGGGCAATATCGCACCGAACTGGCACCGTCTTTCGTTGGGCCGGCCAGGCATCTTAACTAACGGTTAATCATCGAAGAAAAGCGCAAGTGCGCAGTGACAGTGTTTGCCGGATATTCGGGCGACAACAAAACTGTCACAGGAAAAATCGATGACTACCCTGCACGCGCCCCCCCTCCCCGGCACCGCTACTCCATCCGTGATCGGTTCGAGGAAAGCCACCGTCGCCTGCGCTCTAGGCAACGCCCTGGAAATGTATGACTTCACGATCTACAGCTTCTTCGCCGTGGTGATCGCCAAGAACTTCTTCCCCGCACAATCTGAAATGGCCTCGCTACTGATGTCTTTAGCCACATTTGGCGTCGGTTTCCTCATGCGCCCGGTGGGCGCCCTGGTGATTGGTCGCTTTGCCGACCGCCGTGGCCGCAAGGCCGCCTTGAGCCTCACCATCAGCTTGATGACATTCGGTACCGCGATGATTGCCTTCGCGCCGTCTTATCAGCAAATAGGCTTGTTCGGCACATTCCTGCTGGTGGCTGGCCGCCTCACCCAGGGCTTTTCGGCGGGAGGGGAAATAGGTACTGCGTCGGTTTATCTGATGGAGTCCAGTGCTACGGCAAATCGCTGTCGTAACGTGAGTTGGCAGGCCGCAAGCCAAGGCTACGCCGCCATGGTGGGTGCCGGTCTGGGTTTACTGCTCAACAACACGTTGAGCGCCGATGACCTTGAAAGCTGGGGTTGGCGCATCCCCTTTCTTCTGGGGCTGCTCATCGGACCGCTGGGCTGGTACATCCGTCGCTGCCTGCCGGAAACCCACGAAGCCGAACCTTCCAAGCGCGACGGTCGGTTGCGCGATCACATCGATCTGCGTCACACCCTTCTGGCAATCGGCCTTATGGCCAGCGCCACCATCGGCATATACCTGTTCATTTTCTATATGCCGGCCTACCTGACTGTCACCCTGGGTTACCCGCAACGTAGCGCGCTGGCGATCGCCTGCGTGGCAAGTGCCTGTCTGGCGATCATCACGCCTCTGGCCGGGCGCTTTGCCGATCGCCACGGCCTGCGCAAGAAACTGCTGGCCTGGACGATCACCCTGCCCGTGCTACTGGCGTGGCCAGCCTTCTACTTGCTCAGCTTGAGCACCAACCTGTTTGTGGCGATGTTCGTCATCGCGATTCTGGTGCTGCCTGGCTGTATCGGTTCGGGAGCCTTCTTCGCTTTGATCATGGAAGCCTTTGCCAAAGATCGCCGCGCGCTGGGCACCGCCGTCAGCTACAGCTTCGGCGTCACCTTGTTCGGCGGTTTCTCCCCGTTGATCGCCACATGGCTCACGACAGCCCTGGATAACCCCCAGGCGCCAGCACTGTACCTGCTAGTCGGCGGCGCCATCAGTTTGGCGTGCCTGGCTGTATTCCCCGAAAACCCTGGTCGGGAGTGACCTGATGAACGCATTGAACCAAACCCAAACCCGGCCCCTTGCCAAACTGGACCTGGACACGTTTGTCCAACTGCGCCAGGAGATCCACCAGAACCCTGAATTGGGCGCTCACACCCCGCTGACCGCCGAGTTGGTGGCCAGCAAGCTCGAAGACTGGGGCTACGAAGTTCATCGCGGCATCGGCGGACATGGCGTGGTCGGCGTACTGCGTCGAGGCAACGGCAGTCGCCGATTGGGCCTGCGCGCCGACATGGATGCCCTGCCGATGCAGGAAAAAAACCGCTTCGCACATGCCAGCCGGATCGAGGGACGCATGCATGCGTGCGGCCACGACGGCCATACCGCCATCCTGCTCGCTGCAGCGTGGCGAATCGCCCAATCGTCCGACTTCAATGGCACGCTCAACCTGATTTTCCAACCTGATGAGGAAGGTTTGGGGGGAGCCAAGGCCATGATGGATGACGGTCTTTTCCAACGTTTTCCTTGTGACGCGATCTTTGCCTTGCACAACTTGCCGGGAATTCCCGTGGGAACCGCTGTGGTCCAGGCCGGCCCCACCATGGCCTCTTCGGAACGCGTGAGCGTGTTGATCAAAGGTCGCGGAGGCCATGGCGCAATGCCCGAGCGCGCCGTGGATCCTGTACCGGTGCTGGCCAGCCTGATCAACGCGATCCAGACAGTGAAGTCGCGCAACCTTTGCGTTGATGAACACGCCGTGATCAGCATTGGCATGGTCGAGGCTGGCACCGTCTACAACATCATTCCCGACACGGCCACGATGCTGCTCAGTGTGCGTACCGACACCGGGCAGACCGAACGCAAAATCAATCAGCGCCTGGCGCAGATCGCCCAAGGCCATGAACAGACGTTCGGCGTCGAAATCGAACTTCAGACCACACAACTGGCGCCGGCCCTGGTCAATACGGTGGCGCAGACGCAGATGCTTCGCCAAAGCCTGGAGCCGCTATTCAAGCCCGGCCACTTGTTACCGCACGCGGCGAAAATCATGGCGACAGAAGATTTCGCCTGGATGCTGACCGAAGTGCCTGGATGCTACTTCTTCCTGGGTAACGGCGAAGGCGAGTTTCATGGCTGCTCAGTGCATAACCCCCATTACGACTTCAATGACGAGCTGATTCGCATCGGCTCGGACTGCTGGCTGAAACTTGTGAAGGATTATCTCAACTGATGCCGCAGGCTCGGGTTCACAACTTCATTGATGTTTGATGACTTCAAAGTGATCGAGCCGCTAAAACCGGCAACCAGATATCTGAACGACCACCATCAGGCCGCTTGCGGTCTGATGGACAAGTCGGGCCACGCCCTGCCCGCGCAATCACTATCCATAACGATGACTCGGCGACTTTCTTTTTATCTGCCCTAAAAACAACAACAGGCTAAGTCTATGTATCGCAACGGTAATTTGGCGCTTTTCACCGTCGGCTCGCTTGCGGCCGCTATTTATACTTCCCAGGCCAATGCCCAGGAACAAGGTTTTCTGGAAGACAGCTCACTGACGCTTAATACCCGTCACTGGTACTCACACGAGGTCGGCCACAAAGCCACTTATTTCAAGCTGCAAACACCGGACGGGGTACGTAAGCTACGTGACCGTACTGCCTGGCTGGAAGGCTTCAGGCTAGATTTCGTCTCCGGTTTCACTGACGGGCCGGTGAAGTTCGGGCTGGATCTTTCGACCTTCTCGGCGGTGGCGCTGGAACGCAGCCGCACGGCGGCGGCAGGCGGCAGTAATCGAATGTTGGTGAACCAGGACGGCGATGTGGTCGATGACTGGAGCAAACTCGGCATCGCGGCGCTGAAGTTCAAGGTCGCCGACACGCTGCTCAAGGTTGGCAGGCAGCAAGTCAGGACACCGATGATGTCCTACACCGACACCCGTACATTACCTTCAACATTCAGTGGGATATCCCTGGAAAGCCATGACATCGAAGGGTTGACGATCAAGTCTGGCTATTTCGACAAGGGCTCGCCGCGTACGGGGGCCGGAAGCCAGGACTTGAGCCCCACTTATGGTTCACCCCTGGTCACCAGTGCGTTCAACGCTTACGCCGGGGCCGACTACCTATCAGCGGCTGGCTGGCGCGGCAGCGCCTATGTCTCTCGCTTCGACGATATCTGGGATCGCGAGTATTTGGGTCTCGGCAAAAAAGCCGACTGGGGACCGATTAACGTCGATATGCAACTGGATGCCTACAACACCCAGTCGAGTGGTCGCGAAATCGGCGGCAAAATCAACCAGCAGGCCTACGGTCTGAGCTTCACGCCCCGTTGGCGCAACCACTCGCTGAAGATCGGTCTGCAGCAAATCAAGGGTGACGAATATTTCGACTATCCCTACGAATCCAATGCCATCAGCCTGCCCAATACCATGATGTCCTTCTTCAACGGCCCCAATGAACGCTCGATCGGGGTGTTCTACAACAATGATTGGGTCGCTTACGGTCTACCTGGTCTCAAGACTACGCTCTGGTACATCAAGGGCATGGACATCGACGGCAGTCATTACGACGGTGGACCCAATGGCATTTATAACTCGGTACTCAAGCAGCAAGGTGAAAGCCACTATGAGGTGGGCGCCAATGCCAGCTACACCGTGCAATCGGGCACCTTCAAGAACATCAACCTGATCACCAGCTATTCCTCGCACCGTGCCAGTCAATATCAACTGGAAGGCAATCTTGATGAGTTCAGGCTAATCGTCAATGTACCGATCAAGGTGTTCTAGGCGAACACCTCGGTGCCAGGGGCAGGAAATCCGGACGGATCCATGACGTGAACGTTGGCCAGTTGCCGCGCATCTGTCTGTGTAGCAAGTGCGGTGTAGAAACGCGACGATCTCATTGTGCATTCAACCGGGTCGTGAAATACCGTGATGACGCAGTTTGCGATAGAGCGTATTGCGGCTGATTCTCAGGCGGGCGGACCCTGGAGGGCAAGCCTGCCATCCGAGACATGCTCGAAACACGCCTGGACCCGACTCGTCCCGAGCGATGGACACTGGAAGGTGAGGACACATCCGTCTATGGCCTTGCCGAGCGTCACCACACTGGCTGAGTCAAATGGCGCCCAGCCCTGGTTGGGCGCCTCTCCCCAATGCCCCGGATGCAGGATACCCTTAGAGATTGATGGCTGGCAGCTCACACTCTTCAACGACTGTGACACCCTGGGCTACTGCCAATCCTGTAGCCGATTCAAAGCAATGGAGACCACACGTGAAAAAAACTCCGATGAAAATTACCATCGAGGAATGGGATGGTGATGGTGCAATCCGGATTCCCGATGAGGCATTGCAAGAGCTGGAGTTGGATGTCGGCGACGCTGTCTATCTGATTGAAGAATTTTTCGGCAATACACGCTGCCTGGTGTTATCAAAAACGCCCCAAATTGCGAATCGAATCGACGAGCTTACTGAAGCCTGGAATGGCGAACAGCACGGTAGCGTCGAGGACAAATGAGCAATTGCCTCCACATCAAGCCGAGAGCCCCAGCATGAAACGCGTAAGGTTGATCCGCCATGCGCAGAGCGCCGCAAATGCGGGTCTCGCCACAACCGCACCGGACTCAATACCACTGACTGATAAAGGCCAGCTTCAAGCTCGAGCGCTTGCTGACTCAATCACGTGCACACCCGACCTGATCATCTCGTCGCCCTTTGATCGCGCCGTCGCAACCGCACTACCAACAGCAAGGCGCTTCCCTCACGCCCCAATCGAACTGTGGCCCGTTGAAGAGTTTACGTATCTGAGCCCCAAGCGATTTGCTGGCACCACACAGGCCGAGCGAAAGCCCCATGCAGAACGTTATTGGGAAAACGGTAACACTGAAATTGTTGATGGGCCTGGCGCTGAGTCGTGGAATGATCTGCTTGGACGCGCAGACGCGATGTTGGCCAAGCTCGCGGGGCACGATGCCCAGAACATCCTGGCCTTCAGCCATGGTCAGTTCATCAGGGCGACCGCTTGGCTGATCAAGCATGGAAGCCAGGCTCGCTCACATGACCTGATGCGTGAGTTTCGTGCCGTCGATGTGAGGGAACCGTTTACAAATTGTTGGAGTTATCAGCTCGTGTTAAACGACGGCAGATGGACAGTTGAATGCCAAATCGACTCATCTGGCCCGGAGAAATTTATCGACGAGTTCTGCACAAAATAGAGTTTTCGACGGCATGTACAGCCAAGCATCGCTTTCCAATATGGGCGACGGGATTCCCGTCGCCTTTCAAAAAGGCTCAAATCACCAGCGGGCGGACCGTCCATTCTGTTAGCGACAGCGCTTTTTCACTTCATGACAATCCAAATCCTTTGATCATGCAGTGGCAAGCCATACCTTCCAGGTATCGTGCGGCACTCAAATGATATTAGACCCCGGTAAGCTGCGAACTTAACCTGTGATGCGGCAGGCTATGCGTGCGCAAAAAAATAAAAATGCCTTCTTATCGGAGCAATCATGAGTACTCATTGTTCGATTCCCGAGCTTTTCGACAGCACTCGATCCAGCGCATTTCAATGGAAAGTCTTTGGCCTCTGTTTTTTCGTAGCCATACTCGACGGCTTTGATACACAAGCCATTGCATTCACAGGTCCCTCAATCATTCAGTTTTTCGGACTGGGCGCAGGTGCTTTGGCACCTATTCTCACCGCCGGAATTGTCGGCATGGTGCTCGGCGCAATGACATTGGGCCTAATGGGCGACAAATTGGGTAGACGACCGACGATTATCGGGTCGGTGGCCTTATTTGGTGTTGCATCCTTAGCCACCGCATTTGCGCAAACTACAGAGCAAATTCTGGTTTTGCGATTTATCGCTGGACTTGGCATGGGCGGCGCAACTCCCGTGGTTCTGTCGCTTGCGGCCGAGTACGGCAGCGCCAAACATCGCGGCACAATCATGACCACTGTTTTGCTTGGTTTGCCTGCGGGAGCCATTCTGGGAGGTTTGTTGGCGGCAAAAATGCTCCCCTCGATCGGTTGGCAAGGTATCTTTGCTGTTGGCGGTATTGTGCCGCTGGCGCTGGTGGTTGTATTGGTGTTCGCGTTGCCTGAGTCGTTGTATTTTTTAGCGCGAAACCAGTCAAGTATCAGCCGTCAAAAGATGGCGCGAACTATCGCCAACATCACCAAGACCCCAATATCTGCCGACACCACATATACTGTTCCGGAGATGGAAGTAAAAACCAGGGTGGTTTCGTTGTTCAGTGACGGCCTCGCTCGTAATACCTTAGGGATATGGACTGTCTACCTGTTTAACTGGGTGGCCTGGTTTATGTTTCTATCCTGGCTGCCCACAGTTCTCAAAGCGACTGGATTACCCGCAGAACAGGCGCCAATGGGGACTGTCACGGTCAACGCCGTTTTTGTTGCTTGTGCCATACCACTGTCTATCATCTTGCCGAAAATCAACACGCGACTTCTGTTGCTAATCCTGTTCCTGTTCGGAATCGCTCTTTGCTGGGGACTGGCTAACAGTGGCACCCATTGGACGCTGGTGTTCATCCTGGCCGGCTGCGCAGGCGTGGGTATTGGAGGTCAGCAAATCGTATTGAACTACATGGTTGCCCAAGCCTATCCCACTGCACTGCGTGCAACTGCAACAGGCTGGGCAATTGCATTGGGTCGGGTCGGGGCCATTATCGGATCGGCAAGCGGTGGTTGGTTTCTTGAACACGGTGGGCCTTCGGGCTACTACTCAGCGCTGATCGTACCATTGGTCATTGCCTCGGCCGGGCTGATCATTATTCGCCCTCAACGCGATGCGGTGCAGGGTCAGCCGCTCGCAGCTCATTGAATTTCTGTTGCTTCGGTTGCGCCGTCACGCTGTTCGTGTGCGTCCGCTGGTTCCGGACTGGATAGGTATAGCTGTGGCGGCGTTGGCTATTTCCCAGGCATCACGGGGCTCGTCCAGGTCGCGGTTGCGGGTTTCCGGGGTCTTGAACGTGGTGTACAGGGTAATGAGCGTGAGCACACTCAGGTAGCAGGCAATCGGCAACCAGGCGCCGACACCGGAGTTGGCGTCGCCATCGTGGCTCGCCACGACCAGGGCGATGATGCCGGCACCGATCATCGGCGCAATGCCACCCGCGATCACTGCCGAGGCCTCCCGGGCGATCGATACACCCATGTAGCGGTGGCGCGAGCCAAACAGCTCAGGCATCAGCGCCGCCTGGGTGCCGAACATGCCCCAGGTACCGATACCCAGTGCGATGGAGATGGCAATGATGCTCGCCACCACGTTGCCCAGGCTGAGTACCCACCAAACCGGGAAGGCCAGTGCCAGTTGCAGCAGCGCGAAGGCGCGGTAGACCACGACGCGACCAAAACGGTCGCTGAGCTTGCCGGCAATCGGCACGGTCAGCGCGCCGAGGCTGGCCGCGCAGATAAGGGTCAGCACGCCCACCGGCCCTTGCAGTCCTACCACGCCCACGATGTAGCTCACCGCCAGGGCCTGGTAAATCGATGAACCACCATTTTCTGCCAGGCGCAGGCCGATGCCGATCAGCAAGGTGGGCTTGGAGTATTCCATAGCACTTTTGAGCGGATTAACGCATACGCGCTTGAGCGCCTTGAGGCGGATAAAGGTCGGCGATTCCTTGAGTGACAGACGCATGTAAAGGCCCAGCGCAACGATTACCAGGCTGCTGAAGAACGGCAAACGCCACAGCCCGCTCTCGATAACGTGGTCATTGCCGCTGACCACCAGGAAATACACCAGCGCCGCGAGGATGGTGCCCAATTGGATGCCGAGGAATGGCAAGGCAGCGTAGAAACCACGCCGACCCTCGGGAGCGTACTCGGTCATCATCACCGCCGCACCGGCCTGTTCGGCACCAGCGCCCAGCCCCTGCAAAAGACGCAGGATCACCAATAGTACCGGTGCCAGATAACCGACCTGGTGGAAGGTGGGCAGTGCACCAATCAGGGTACTCGAAATACCCATCAGCAGCACCGTCGACGCCAGCACGAACTTACGCCCTGCACGGTCTCCGATCATGCCGAACAGTACGCCGCCCAACGGCCGTATCGCAAAGCCCAGGAAGTAGGTGCCGAAACTGGCGATCAGGCTCATGGCGCGGGTCTGTTCTGGAAAAAACAGCGGCCCGAAGATCAGCGCCGAGGCCAAGGTATAAAGCGCGAAGTCGTAATATTCCAGGGCACTGCCCAGGGAGCAGGACCAGGCTGCACGGTGCAAGTCTTTCTTGCGCTCGCGCGCGTCAGGGATCGAAGCAATGTCGGATGTAGAATGATCGTGAGTCATCGTAGTACCTCCAGGTGCCTTTTTGGCATCTTGTTATTGACGGGTAATTGGCTTGCTTACAATTTCAGCCGCTGTATTTCCTGGAGCATGGCCTGCTCCATGATGTCGATGGGTGCATTTTTCGCGGTGTACAACTCAATCTGGCGACATGCCTGGTGCACCAACATGCGCGTGCCGGACACGGTGCTGCACCCAAGAGCTTTGGCTTGCAACAGCAGAGCGGTCTGCACCGGCATGAACGCCACATCCATCACAATCAGGTGGCTGGCCAGGCGGCCGTCCAGTGGGTTGCTGTCCGGCTGCTTGAAGCCCACGGAAGTGGCATTGATGACGATATCGAAGGTCTCGGCCGTGAACGCCTCGACGCTGCCACCCCACCGGGCACCCAGGGCCTCGGCCAGCGCGGCACCGCGTTCGATACTGCGATTGAACACCGTGACCTCGGCCGCCTCTTGCAGGCAACCGTAGACCACCGCACGAGCAGCGCCGCCGGCACCGATCACGGCAATACGCTTGTCACTCAGTTCGGTGACTTCCTGCAAGGCGCGTATCGCCCCCAGGTAGTCGGTGTTGTAGCCGGTCAGTACACCGTCGATGTTGTTGATGGTGTTGACCGCGCCAATCACCTGGGCCGATTTGTCGATCTTATCCAGATATGGCATCACCGCCGTTTTGTAGGGCATGGAGACGTTCATGCCGCGCACGCCGAGCGCGCGAATCGCCGCCACGGCGGCAACCGGATCTTCGACGCCAAAACAGACAAAGGTATAGTCCAGGCCCAGGGCCGCGTAGGCGGCGTTATGGATCTTTGCCGAGAGCGAAAACGGCGACCCCATGATTGAACCGCAGAGGGTTGGCAGGGATTGAGGCATGTTGGTGTCCTTCGCGAGTGTTAAACGACGCTGGTCAAGCCACCATCGACGAAAAGGGTCTGGCCGTTTACGAAGTCGGAGGCTGGCGAGGCGAGGAAAACTGCCGCGCCGCACAGTTCCTCGACCTTGCCCCAGCGCCCGGCGGGAGTGCGCTGCACCAACCAGTCGGAGAAAGCCGGGTCGTCGACCAGCGCCTGGTTAAGTTCGGTGCGGAAATAGCCCGGGGCCAGGGCGTTGATCTGCAGCCCGTAGCCGGCCCAGTCTGCACACATGCCACGGGTGAGCATGCGCACGGCGCCCTTGCTGGCGGCATAGGGCGCGATGGTGCGGCGGGCGAGCTCGCTTTGCACCGAGCCGATGTTGATGATCTTGCCGCGCCGGCGAGCGATCATGTGTCGGGCCACAGCCTTGGACACATTGAATACGCCATCGAGGTTGGTGCTCATCAGTCGGTGCCAGTCTTGCTCACTGATATCGTGAAGCGCCTGACGATGCTGCAACCCGGCGTTGTTGATCAGAATGTCTATTGGACCCAGACGGTTTTCCAGCGCATCGATAGCTGTTGCGACCGCCTGGTGGTCGCTCACGTCGAACACCGAGTATTCGGCGTCCAGGCCTTCATCGCGTAATAGCGCGCAGGCGCTTTGGGCGTGTTCGGTATTACGGCCGTTGAGCACCACCTGGGCGCCGGCTTGTGCCAGCCCGCGCGCCAGGGCCAGGCCAATGCCGCGCACTGAGCCGGTGATCAGCGCCCGACGCCGGTTCAGGCGAAAGTTGTCGATCATGTGTGCCTCCCTGTCTTGGACTTGAGAATTCAGCAATGACGCCACTTTCAACCGCTACCGCCCTGCCATGCCAATCGTTTATGGTGATGCCGTGATCACCGCTCGTGATCACCAACGCGGCGTAGCTAAGCAGGAGTATCAAGTGGAACTCAAACATCTGCGGGCTTTTGCAGCCTTGGCCGAAGAGCTGCACTTTGGTCGTGCGGCAGCCCGACTGCACATTGTCCAACCGGCCTTGAGTGCACAGATACGTGCCCTGGAGGAAGATGTCGGGGCGCTGTTGTTCGAGCGTGACCGGCACCGGGTCGAGTTGACCGAGGAAGGAGCACTGTTTCTCCCCGAAGCGCTGGCGACCCTGCGCCAGGCCGGGCGCGCCCGTGAGGTATTGCAGCAGGCCGCAGCCGGAGAGGTCGGGGTGGTGCGTCTGGCCTTTGTGTCTTCAACGTTGTCGCAATTGTTGCCGGTGCTGGTGCGAACACTGGAGGAGCGCTACCCACGTATCGAATTGGAACTCAAGGACATGCCTTCGCTACCTCAGGCCCGAGCCTTGCTGGACAATGCCCTGGATTTTGGTTTGGTACGCCTGCCCTTGCATGTGCCCGGCGTGCATACACGCATGCTCTTCGAGGAATCGCTGGTGGTGGCGCTGCCGCAGGACCACCCGCTGTGCACCCAGCCTCGAATAAAACCCCAGGATCTGGTCGGGTGTCCGCTGCTGGTGCTGGCGCGTAAATTCGCTCCCGGTTTGTATGACCAGATGCTGGCGGGTTTTCACCGACGCAAGATCACCCTGACAATTGCCCGGGAGATGGGTGAGTTCACCACCCAATTGGCATTGGTGGCCGCCGGCCTGGGCATTGGCATCTTGCCAAGCGGCGCCGCATCGGCGCTGCCAACCGGCGTCGTGACCCGACCACTGACGCTGGCCATGAGCGGAGCTGGCATCGGCGTGGCGTGGACCGGTCTGGAAAATCCACGCAAGCGCGCGCTGATGCAGCTGCTCGACGAACTCTATCCCGCGTCGAGTTCTGAGCCTGCTTAGGGGCTAAAGGGTCGAACGTCGCTCGGCGACTGCCGCGACACGACGCCCTCCCCGCAATCGCCGCCAAAGGCTTCAGTCATGCCCGTTCAACTACTCACGGTTTCGTTCGTTAATCGCACGACATCGCGTGCCGGGGCACCCTCCTTGCCCCATTGTTTGGCAGGCTATGCACACCTTTGCAGTCACCGTGATTCAAGCGGTTTGCCGTCGGATCATGCTGTTCAGCCAACATGAAAACAGGAGTACGCCTTGATCAATAAAACATTTGAATCCGTCGCTGCTGCACTAGACGGCATTGTCGATGGTTCGGTCATCATGGTGGGTGGCTTCGGCACCGCCGGGATGCCGTCGGAGTTGGTAGATGGCGTCATAGCGTCGGGCGCTCGCGAGCTGACCATTATCAGCAACAATGCCGGCAATGGTGAAATCGGTCTGGCCGCATTGCTCAAGGCCGGGCGCGTTGCCAAGGTCATCTGCTCGTTTCCACGCCAATCCGATTCCTATGTATTCGACGAACTCTACCTGGCCGGCAAGGTGCAGCTTGAGGTGGTACCACAAGGCAATCTGGCCGAACGTATTCGCGCGGCAGGCTCTGGAATCGGTGCGTTTTATTCGCCCACCGGATTCGGCACATTGCTGGCCGAAGGCAAGGAAACCCGGGTGATCGACGGTCGCAACTATGTGCTGGAAATGCCGTTGCACGCCGATGTCGCACTGATCAAGGCCGAAAAAGGCGATCGCTGGGGCAACCTCACCTATCGTAAAGCGGCGCGTAATTTTGGACCGATCATGGCGATGGCAGCGAAAACGACAATCGCCCAGGTCAGTCGTATCGTTGAGTTGGGAGAGCTGGATCCCGAACACATCATCACGCCGGGGATCTTCGTTCAGCGCGTGGTCGCAGTGCCGCTCGCCCCTATCTCGAAAGCCAACGTCAACTGAGGCCTGCCATGACTGTTATGAAAAAACTCTCGCGTAGTGAAATGGCCCAACGTGTGGCCGACGATATTCTCGAAGGTTCTTATGTGAACCTGGGTATTGGCGTGCCCACGCTGGTGGCCAACTACCTGGGTGACAAGGAAGTGTTCCTGCACAGTGAAAACGGTGTACTGGGCATGGGCCCGAGTCCTGCGCCGGGTGAGGAAGACGATGATCTGATCAACGCGGGCAAACAGCATGTGACGCTGCTGCCGGGTGGCGCCTATTTTCATCACGCCGATTCGTTCTCGATGATGCGCGGTGGACACATCGATATTGCCGTGCTGGGCGCCTTCCAGGTCTCGGTCAACGGCGACCTTGCCAACTGGCACACCGGCGCCGAAGGTTCTATTCCGGCAGTAGGTGGCGCAATGGACCTCGCGACGGGCGCACGCCAGGTGTTCGTCATGATGGATCACCTGACCAAGACGGGCGAAAGCAAATTGGTGCCGCGATGCACCTACCCGCTGACCGGCATTGGCTGCGTGACCCGGATCTATACCGACCTGGCTATTCTGGACGTCACCGCGCAAGGCTTGAAGGTCCGGGAAATCGTTGCTGATATCAGCTTTGAGGACTTGCAAACGCTCAGTGGCGTGCCGTTGATCCGATAACGGATTGAGTAGCAAGGTGCCGGACGGTCTTAAGCTGGTCCGGCAACGGGTGTTCACGGCCCTGATGATCAACCGCTGATAGCGGCCAGTAGTCGGAATTATAGTTGAAAGTTTCAACTACATGATTATACTTCAGCCATCCAACTGGAGCGTGCCATGTATTCCGACTTTCTGAATTTCAAGCTCGATATGACCAGTGCTCTGCTGATGGAGCGCGCGAATGACGTGTACCTTCAGCATTGGGATCTGGATGTTCGAGGATTGCGGGTTTTGCGTTTGATTCAGGCTAGCCCTGACATCACTCCGAAAGAAGTTTCATCGCGGGCCTTGCTGGAAAAGACACTGCTCTCCAAGACTTTGGCACTGCTGGAGTCGCGCGATCTCATATCGCGCTCCCCTCACCCTGTTGACCGCCGCAGCGTTGGTTTGCGTACCACCGCCGCGGGCTCGCAGATCGCTGACGAATCCTCGGTCGTCGGCTTCGAACTTGAAGATCAACTCGTTTGCGCGCTCTCGCCCAAGGAACGCGTGGCACTTGATGGCCTGCTTTCAAAGCTGATGGAAAGTCTGCTGCCGCCTTCCTGACACCGTCTGCCTCCCACTTTTTTCGCCCTCTTTTACATTAAGGAGTACCCCATGTCGTCCCTCGAAAAGTTGATTCCCGATCTTGATGCCTTGTTGCCTGAGCTGGAAGAGGTCTACAAGGACTTGCACCGTCATCCTGAACTGTCGATGTATGAGTATCGCACCGCGAAAATCGCCGCCGACTACCTGGTGCGCTACGGATACGAGGTGACACGCGAAATCGGTGTCACCGGCGTTGTCGGCGTTCTGCGCAACGGTGAAGGCCCGGTGGTAATGCTGCGCGCCGACATGGACGCGTTGCCCATGGCCGAAGCAACAGGCCTGCCCTATGCCAGCGACGTGGTCACCCGTGACGAAGACGGTGTGGAGGTTTCTGTCTGCCACTCCTGCGGGCATGACATGCATGTCACCTGGTTGATGGGGGTTGCTCGGGTGTTGTCCGAAAATCGCAGCACCTGGCGGGGTACTCTCCTGGCTGTTTTCCAACCGGGTGAAGAAGTGGGCGTGGGCGCGCAGAACATGATCGACGACGGCATGCTCGATCGCTTCCCCAAGCCGGACATCATTCTTGGTCAACATGTAATGGTGGGGCCCGCCGGTACCGTGGGGCACCGCAGCGGCACCATCCTTTCCGCCGGTGACAGCCTGAAAATCAAGATGTTCGGCCGTGGCGCCCATGGCTCACAGCCACAAACTTCGGTAGATCCGGTAATCATGGCGGCATCAACGGTGCTGCGCCTGCAAACCATTGTATCGAGAGAAATCTCCCCTCTGGATCAGGCAGTCCTGACGGTTGGCTCGTTACAGGCTGGCACCAAGGAAAACATCATCCCGGACAACGCAACGTTGAAACTCAATATGCGCACCTACGACGAGGGCGTGCGCGAGCACATGCTGGGGGCCATCAAACGGATCTGCTGCGCCGAATGCTCAGCATCCAATGCACCACGCGACCCCGAGATTACAACAATCAACCGCTACCCGTTGACGGTTAATGACGAGCGCGCCTCTACCCGTTTGGCTGGTGCATTTGGCGCCTGGTTTGGTGACAGGGCCTATGAAACGGCACCGGCCGCGGCGAGTGAGGATTTCAGCGTGTTCGGCCGCGCATGGAAGGTGCCCTACGTGTTCTGGTTCGTAGGGTGTACAGACCCGCAAGTGTATGAACTGGCCAGGGCCAAGGGAAAAATAAACAGTATCCCGAGCAATCACTCGCCCCAGTTCGCGCCTTTACTGCACCCTACATTGCGTACCGGGCTCGAAACGATGCTTTGCGCAGCATTCGCCTGGTTCGGCAACGCCGAGTAACACAGTCATGGACACCCACCTGATTTACTCCATCATCGATCTGCTCGGCACGTTTGCATTTGGTGTAAGCGGCGCAGTTGCCGCACGCCAACAGCGATTGGACCTGTTCGGCATTGCTACCATCACGTTCATCGTCGCATGCGGTGGTGGGATTATTCGGGACCTGTGTCTGGGCACACTACCGCCGGCCGGGCTGTCGAGCTGGCGCTATCTGGTCGTGTCGCTGATCGCTGCAGCGTGGGTGGTGTGTGCTTACCCGATGGTGTGTCGAATGAAATCCCCCGTACAACTGTTCGATTCAATTGGCCTTGGACTGTTTGCTGTGGCAGGCGCGAAAAAGGCACTGGCGGTCCAGGCCGGTGCCGAGGTCGCAATATTACTGGGGATGGTCAGCGCTGTCGGAGGTGGCGTACTCAGGGATATTTTGCTGTCACGCGTGCCAGGCATCCTGCAACGGGAAATCTACGCGTCTGCCGCGTTGGCAGGCGCGGGTGTAGAGGTTTTGCTCAACTACAGCGGTGCAAATTCGGTGGTGACCTCGTGGCTGACCGCAGCAGGATGTACCGTGCTGCGGATGGCGTCGCTTCACTACGGTTGGCGCCTGCCTTGCATTGCCGATGATTCTGACAATTACCCGGGCAGTGCTCGTTAGGCCCGGCACGAACCGGGCCCGATTGTTACTCGGATGGTTGTAGCCT
>Ga0302172_10000187_pt1 | contig 17379 bp, 15 predicted proteins | sample I_Fen_N2_3_FD_198777 | JGI IMG/M metagenome (GOLD analysis project Ga0302172, IMG submission 198777) | Peat permafrost microbial communities from Stordalen Mire near Abisko, Sweden - I_Fen_N2_3 | ecosystem: Environmental > Terrestrial > Soil > Wetlands > Permafrost | place: Sweden: Abisko... | reverse complement strand
CTGGCGCGCCAGGCAATAGCGCAATCTGGCTGACCCGACTCCTCAAGGCCCAGGCGCGCAACCTGAGTCGTTCTACCCAGTTTGTGATTGCCGCCGCGCTGATACTCGGACTCACCATGTTCTTCGTCGGCAAATTGGTGAGCGAGCGAATAGAAAGGGCTGCCGTGCAGAGTGCGGCAGAGGCTGGCGCCCACTACATGGAGGCGTTTCTGGAGCCCTATGTGCAGGAGATGGGGCGCGATAACGTGTTGTCTGCTACAAGCGTCAAATCCCTGGACCGTTTGATGGAAAGTCGTTCACTGAAACGGCACATCGTTTCCATCAAGATCTGGCGAGCGGATGGCACGGTGGTCTACAGCACGGATAAATCCATTACCAATCGAAAGTTTCCAATGGATGAGATTGCCGACGCGATCAAGGGTAACGTGGTGACTGACCTTGAAGACCTGGACCAGGAAGAGAATGAGTTCGAGCGTCACCTCCACATGCAGCTCTATGAAATTTACGCACCGCTGCGGGAGTTCAATACCGGGAAGATCATCGCTGTAGGCGAGTTCTACGAAAAAGCCGACATTCTGGAGCAAGAGATCAATCGCGTTCGCCAGCAGGTGTGGATGGTCGTTGGTGCCGCGACGCTGGCGATGCTGATGCTGCTGTTCTTCATTGTTCGACGCGGAGACAAGATCATCCAGCGTCAGCAAGTGGCGTTGAGATCAAGACTGCAGGAACAAAGACGCTTGCACATCAGCAATGCCTCGCTCCAGCGCAAGATGACCACGGCGACCCAGGAGTTTTCCCGGATCAACGAATTGACGCTGCGCCGCATCGGCGCGGACCTGCACGATGGCCCGGCCCAGCTATTGACATTGATTCTGATCCGTCTCGACGACCTGGCGGAAAACTGCACGACGATCGATCAGGAATCCCTGGAAACCATCCGCGGCGCAGCCACCGATGCGTTGCGTGAGGTGCGGGATCTATCGCGGGGTCTGGCGCTTCCCGAAATCAACGACCTGAGCCTGCTGGAGGAATTGCAGTTGGTCGCGCAGCGACATGAGCAACGTACGGGCACCAAAGTCAAACTGGCACTGGGGCCGCTTCCGGACTTTGCGCCGTTACCACTCAAACTCTGTCTTTACCGTTTTGTGCAGGAAACCCTCAACAACGCCTACCGCCATGCGCACGGAGAAGGCCAGGCGATCATCGCGCAGTACGTCAATGAGCAATTGTCCATCAGCGTCAAGGATTGCGGACCAGGCATGGCGGCTGACGCCATGACGGTCGAGACAGCCGGTAGAACCCGACTGGGATTGGCTGGTTTGCGTTATCGCGTTGAATCCCTCGGCGGACTGTTCAGCATTGATTCAAGCGCCGCAGGCACCTCGGTCAATGCACAGTTCAAACTCTAGTCAGGCCCCCCACGGGGGATCCAGTTGAGCTTTCACCGCCCCGATGTGCAGGCGGTTGGCCGTCTCACTTTCCCAGTAGCGTCGCAGGGCGGTGACTGCCTCGACGCGGTTACGCGCATGCAGCTTCTGCATCACACAGGTCATGTAATACTTGACGGTTTTTTCACTGATCAGGAGTTTTGACGCAACTTCCTTATTCGTCAGCCCCTTTGAGACTTCACGAATGATCTGTTCCTCCCGGTGAGTAAGGTCGATCTTGCGAACTTCCGCTTCATGTTTCTTGAAGTTGCTCAGCAACTTGTTGGCAAACTCAGGCGTAATAAAGGTTTCACCCCTGGCAATCGACCTGATGGCCAACACCAGATCCGGCCCGCTGACCCCCTTCAACACGTATCCGCGCGCGCCGGCTTCCAGCGCCGAATAGGCATCATCTTCGGACTCGGAAACCGTCAGCATCAGCACCTTGACGTCCGGCACCTGAGTGGAAATGAACCGCACGGTGCCAAATACGTCGCCCGGCATATTGACGTCCATCAGCATCACATCGGGGCGCAGCCGCAAAGCAATGCCCCGAGCTTCGTCGGCACTGCCCCCCTGCTCCACCACTTGCAAATCCGCTCTCTTCCTCAGCGTATTGGCAACGCCTTCTCGCAACAAAGGATGGTCATCGGCAATGCCAATGCGGATGAAAGGATTCATGACAAGCTCCTGAAGGGGCCGAAGTGACGAACACTCATTGATTAATAGCAGCTAAGCCGGGTTGACGCCGTGCTCCGCACGCAGGTCAGGGGAGCTCCGAGGTCAAAAATTAGACCAAGGTCGGACGAAATTCACTCGTCAACAAGCTGCCCTCATGACAGTCCTCTGAAAATAACCTCACCAACCGATTGTTTTTTAAGACTGTCAAAACCGTCAAAAAAATAACGACCGTAAAAACCCGGATCAGCCTCTTATCCGACCAAGTGTCGCTCTCCTACGCTGAGGTACATAAAACCCCGGCATTGGAACCTTCCGATGGACAAGAAAAACCGCCCGCGTTCCGAGTTTGCCGAGGTATTTTTTCGGTTGCGCCATACCTTTTATTCGCTGGCCGGGTTCAGTGGCGTGATCAACCTTTTGATGCTGGCTCCCGCCATCTACATGCTGCAGGTCTACGACCGGGCACTGGTCAGCAGCAACCTCACCACCTTGCTGATGCTGACCATTCTGATGATCGGTTTGTACACCTTGCTGGCCACGCTGGAGGTGGTACGTACGCGGGTGCTGATTCGTGTCGGCAACCGCCTGGACATGGCCCTCAACCGCCGGGTGTTCACTGCGGCATTCGAGCGTAACCTGAAGCGCGCCGGTGGAAACCCGGCACAAGCCCTGCAAGACCTGGCTCAAGTGCGGCAGTTTTTGACCGGTAACGGTTTGTTTGCGTTTTTCGATGCGCCCTGGACACCGATCTATCTGTTTGTCGCCTACCTGATTCACCCACTGCTGGGGATCGTTACCCTGGCCGGCTCGCTGATTTTGGTGTCTCTGACCTGGCTCACCGAAATCGCCACCAAAAAGCCCCTGAACGAAGCCAATCTGGCCGCTCAAGCCTCCGGCACCTTCGCCAACAACAACCTGCGCAATGCCGAAGTCATCGAAGCCATGGGGATGTTGCCGGCCATCACCCAACGCTGGTTCGGCAACCATTTGCGCATCCTGGAAATGCAAACCCTGGCTTCCGACCGCGCGGCCTACATCAGCGGCCTGGGGCGTTTCGTACGTATCGCGTTGCAATCGCTGATCCTTGGCACCGGCGCCCTGCTGGCTATCGATGGCGCAATCACGCCAGGCATGATGATCGCCTGCTCAATCCTCAGCGGTCGCGCACTCGCGCCCGTCGAACAGTTGATCGGCGCCTGGAAGCAACTGCTGACCAGCCGCCGTGCCTGGGCAAGACTGCAGCAGTTGCTGAAAGAGTTTGCGCCTCGGGCCGATGCGATGAAGCTGCAACGTCCGCTCGGCATGCTGTCGGTCGAGCACCTGCACGCCGGAGCGCCAGGTATGAGCCAATCGATCATTCGCGGGCCGCACTTCAACCTGTCGCCGGGCGAATCACTGGGCATCATCGGTCCTTCAGCGTCTGGCAAGTCGACCCTGGCCAGATTGCTGGTGGGTATCTGGCCGGCGCAAAGCGGCAAGGTGCGACTCGACGGCGTGGACGTGTACCTGTGGAACAAGGAAGAACTCGGACCTTGGGTCGGCTACCTGCCCCAGGACGTGGAGTTGTTCGAAGGCACTATCGCCGACAACATCGCGCGCTTTGGCGAGGTCGACAGCGACGCGGTGATCGTGGCGGCCAGGCGGGCCGGCGTGCACGACATGATCCTGCGCTTTGCCCAGGGTTACGACACAACCCTGGATGTCGATGGCAACCCCCTGTCCGGTGGTCAGCGCCAGCGCATCGGCCTGGCCCGGGCACTCTACGGTGAACCGTCGATCATCGTGCTCGATGAGCCCAATGCCAACCTCGATGACGCCGGCGAAAAAGCGTTGATTGAAGTGCTTGAAGACCTCAAGTCACGGGGCTGCACCACGGTGCTGATCTCTCACCGCCCAAGCATTCTCGGCACTGTCGACAAAGTCTTGATGCTGCGTGAGGGCAGCACCCAACTGTTCGGTCCCCGCGAAGAAGTGTTTGCGGCACTGCGCCAGACCAGCGTGCTGCCGACGGTGGGCACCCCGACTCTTTCAGCCGTCCGCGGGAGAGAGTAAATGGGCGCGTTGAGCGTTGATCCACGCAGCCAGGAATTGGCGCGTGCCGCTGCGAACATCGATGTCGACGACCGCCGTCCGGCGCGCTGGGGTGTGTTGCTGGTGATCCTCGGCTTTGGTGGCTTTCTGCTCTGGTCAGGGCTTGCACCGCTGGATGCCGGCATCGTGGCGACAGCGACGGTCAAGGTCACCAGCAACCGCAAAGCCATCCAGCACCTCACCGGCGGCAGTGTCGAATCCATACGGGTACGTGAAGGCGAAAGTGTCAGCCAGGATCAGGAACTGGTGAGGCTCGACGCCACCCAGGCACTCTCGGAGCAAGGGGTGGTAAATGCACAGTTCATCGCCACCAAGACCATGGAAAACCGCTTGCAAGCCGAGCGTGACGGGCTGCCAGATGTCGTCTTCGACCCCGCCATGTTGCAACGCTACGCCAGCAATGAACACCTGGCCGAGGCCATCCTTCTGCAACGGCATCTGTTCGTAACCCGACGTACCAGCCTGGCGGGCGAGATCGGCATCCTGCGCGAATCACTGGTGGCGGCCGAAACCCAGATCAAAGGCTTGCAGCGCATCTACGCAGCCCGCTCGGCGCAACTCGGCTTCCTCAATCAGGAACTCACCGGAGTGCGCCAACTGGCCGCCGAAGGCTATGTGCCGCGCAACCGCATGCTCGAACTGGAGCGCACAGGTTCAGACCTCAACGCTTCACAAGCGGAAAACCTCAATAACATTGCCCGGGCCAAGGGACAGGTGGCCGACATCAAGCTGCGCATCCTTCAACGCGAATACGACTACCGCAAGGAAGTGCAGTCGCTGCTGGCCGACGTTCAAAAGGAAAACAGCGCACTTACCGACCGACTGCAGGCTCTGGACTATCAGGTACGGCACACGGTGATTCGCTCCCCCATCGATGGGGTGGTCCAGGGCCTGAACGTGTCGACCATCGGCGGCGTGATAGCGCCGGGGTTCAAGATCATGGAAATCGTCCCGGCTCACGAACCCTTGCAAATCGACGCGATGATCCCGGTGCAGGCCATTGACCGCATGACTGCGGGACTGCCGGTGACCATTTCCTTCCCGGCGTTCAACCATGTGCAGACGCCGAACATCCCAGGGCAGGTCCTGACCATTTCCGCCGACCGCCTGGTGAGCGAAGACAACAAACAACCCTTTTACCTGGCGCAGATCGAAGTGACCCAAGCCGGGATGGCCATGCTCGGCAGCAACCATATTCGCGCCGGGATGCCAGCCTCGGTCACCATCAAGACCGGTGAACGCAACATGCTGAGCTACCTGCTCAAGCCATTGCTGGACCGCGTCAACGCCGCGTTCAAGGAGCAATGACGTGAGCAGAGGTCGCAGGTGCATTGGCGTCGCCGCCTTACTGTGCCTGACTCAGTCGGTGCTGGCGCTGGACCTTCGCGAGTCCTGGAACCTGATGCAGTTCCAGGGCCCGACCTACCTGGCTGCCGGGCACGAAAGAGATGCGGCACTGGAGAACCGTGCCATTGGTCAATCCGGACTGTTGCCAAAAGTCGGCATAACCGCCTTTGACAACCATATAAATGGCACCCAGAAGCAACCGGATTTCTTCGGTAACAGCCAAACCAACGATCTGAACTACGCCTCCAAAGGCGCAACCCTGCAACTGCGTCAACCACTGTTCAATAAGCAGAAAATGGCCGAGTACCGACAGGGCCGGTATCAGGCCGAATATGGAGAGGCGGTGTTCGATGGCAAGGCCCAGGACGCCGCCGTGCGACTGGCCGGGCGCTACTTTGATGTCTTGCTGGCCCACGAAACCGTGGAACTGGCAGTGGCCAAGCTCAACTCGTTCAACGAACAAGTCGCTTCAACTCAACGGCGCAAACAACTGGGCGACGGCACCATCACCGATGTCGACGAGGCCGTAGCGCGACGAGATCTGGCCCAGGCCGAGCTGATCGAAGCCGAAGACAGTCTGGTGGTCGCCCGGCGTCTGCTACAGGAATACCTGGGACAGACGCCTGATGAGATTGCCACCTTGCAGGAGACCTTCCCGACGCCGCCTCTGCAACCGGACAACCTGCAAGAATGGATTATCCGCGCGGGCACCGATAACCCATCGATCCGGGCACGGCGCTTGAACGTGAACACCGCCGACGAAGAAGTCGCCAAGGCCAAGGCCGGCCACTGGCCAACCCTTGATCTGGTCGTGGGCTATACCGCCGCCGACAGCGAAACCCTTTCCACCCAGAACCAGCGCAATCGCTACACGTCAGCCGGGGTGGAGCTGAATATTCCGTTGTACAGCGGTGGCTACGTCAGCGCCCGCGCCCGGCAGAGTACCGCTACCCGGGACCAGGCCGAAGACGACCTCAACGCTACCCGCGAGGAAATCATCTCAGGCACCACTCGGGAATTTCGTGGCGTACAAAGTGGTGAAGCACGCATCCATGCCCTGGAAAAGGCCGTCAAATCCAGCGAGCGTTCACTGGACTCCTCGAAGAAAGGGTTCATGGCCGGTACCAGTACCAACGTCGATATCCTCAACGCCCAGGAGCAGATATACACCGCTCGCCGCGACCTGTTCGAAGCCAAATTGCGCTACCTGCTGGCCAAGTTACGCCTGGCCGCCAATGTCGGTGCGCTGGGGGATGACGACATTGACACGGCCAACCGTTATCTGGGGCCAAGGTTGTCGTTCTGAATCAGCCGCTCGTCTCTGTCACAGTCCGACAGAGACGAGGGATCGATACCGGTCCATCGGTCGTGATTTTCAGGTCTTGGCAATGCAGTTCCCGGAATCAGGGCCAAGACTCTTTACAGTTCAGACAAGCTTGAGCGTGACGTTGATGTTATTGCGCGTGGCTTTTGAATACGGGCAATACTTGTGCCCGGTGTCCACGAGTTTCTGCGCGGTCTCGCGATCCAGTCCCGGCAGGCTGACATTGAGCCGCGCCTGCAGAAGGTAGCCACCTTCATTGGTACCCAGGTCGACTTCGGCATCGACAGCCACGTCCCTGGGCAGCGCAACCTTCAGTTCCTTGGCCGCAACGCCCATCGCGCCGATGAAACAGGCTGACCAACCGGCGGCAAACAGTTGCTCGGGGTTGGTGCCACCGCCGCCGGCACCGGGAGACGAAAGCTTGATATCGAGAATGCCGTCAGAACTGCGCGATGCGCCGTCGCGGCCACCCGTCGTGTGGGTTTTGGCGGTGTACAGTACTTTGTCGAGCTGGGTCATGATGATCTCCTGATTTGAATGTCGTTCATGCACGTTCAGGTGAATCAGAAAACGGTCGTCAGGCCTGAAGGCAGGCATTCATGATCGATGCTCAATCGCTTTATCAGGGGTGCTTCGGTGCCTGCCAAGGAAGCCGGACTTTCAATATAGACGGCACTGGAAAACAACACGCCCGATCCGACAGATGCCACCTCCCCCTCATTTACGCGCCAACTTGTACCTCACGCAGTCGTTGTAAAAACTCTGGCGCACCGCCTCGGGTTTGATCCGGGTAGCACTGTCGTAGGTTTGCTCGGTGATGCCCATGGCCATCATGCGCATCCATGACTTGGAAAATGTGTACGAATGGATTTTTTGCCGCGCGGCATACAGCGAAACACCCGCCAACTTGAGTTCCTGTGCTCTTGCCGCCGTACCCGCGCCCCAACTGCACATGTACCGGTCGTTGGGCATCAGTTCCCTGGCCTGGGCAGACATTGCAAGGCCTGCAACGCCGAACGAAATCAGCGCGATCCGAATATTGCGCATTTACACTCCACCTAACCGCCTGAAAATGAAGCGATTCTGGCGACCGGCGAAGTACTTGGGGGCCAGCATAATGCCTTTTCTGCACCACACCGCGCTGGCGCCCTGACGGGCCAAGCATTGTCGGCGACACTGATCGACTGTGCTCGAGCTGAGGCGCCTTTGGCCAACTCGCGGGAGCGCCCCCTGCAACCTTTCAGAACCCTATGGGCAAATCCGATCCCGTCGCTCTATGATTGAGACCCATGACCACCTCTGCTCCGATTCGCCAACCCTGCCCGCCCGGTGCCTGCGACTGCGGGCGCGACCCGTTGCTGGAAACACCGGGAGCGGACGTGCGCATCCTGTTTCTGACCCGCGCCGAAGAAAAGCGCCTGATCGACCGCCTGGAAAACCTGCAGAGCCTGACTGACCTGGAGCATGTGAAACGGCGGATGTTCGAGCAACTGGGTATTCGCCTGGACATCGCCCCGGGTTTCAACGAAGTGCGGACCATGCGCGGTATCTCCATCCAGGTGGGCGAACTGCCAGGACTGTGTCGCAAGACCCGCGCCTCGATCCCGTCGGCGATTCGCCGCGCCATGGAAAAACGCCCGGAAATCGCCTACGAGCTGCTCAACGCCAACGACCTGTTGCGGGACGCATGATGAACCCCGTTCTCGAATTCCCCATCACCGACGAAATACTCACCGACTTCGCGCTGGCAATCGGCACCGACCTGCAGGGCTATCGCAATCACGTCTATCGGGTGCTGAATTTCTATTGCGCGGTCAGCGGCATTCAAGGCCTGCCGTGCGACGCGGTGCAGATCGCGGCGGCATTTCACGACCTGGGCATCTGGACCGACAACACCCTCGATTACCTGCCGCCCTCGGTTCGCCTCGCCAACCATTATCTGGACACCACGCAACGTTCAGACCTGAAAGAGCACGTGAGTGCATTGATTATCGAGCACCACAAGGTGCGCCCCTACCGCTGCGCGCATGCGACAAGCGTCGAGCCGTTCCGCCAAGCCGATTTGATTGATGTATCCCTCGGCTGGGTCCGTTTCGGCCTGCCACGAACGTTGATCAAAACCGTGCAATCGACCTTTCCCGACCACGGCTTTCACGGGATGCTGATCAGGCGCTCTGCCCGCCAATTCCTGCGTTCCCCGCTGCGACCGCTGCCAATGTTTCGCTGGTGAAACAGGCGGTCAGTCCTGCCCTTGAACAGGCCCCGAAACAGGATCAGCGGTCGTACGCGAAACGCTACCCACTGCTATGCCTTCAAATGGGAGATTTCGCTGCAAACCAGCCAGGACGCAACTGCAAACCCCTGCAACCCTGGTCCCGGCGCCAACCAGGTTCACCCAGGCAAACCGGTGCCAATGTGCAACAGGAGGTGGCCGATGTTATTCATAGTCAGTTGGTCGATCAGCCCGGACAACCGTAATGCCGCAATCGAGCGCTTTCTCAAGACCGGCGGCGCTCCACCCGCGGGCGTCACCATGAAGGGACGCTGGCATGCGGTGGGTGGTTCGGCCGGTTTTGGTATTGCCGAAGCCAGTGATGTGGTGCCGATTCAGCAATGGGTGCTGGACTGGAACGACCTCATGAGCATGGAAGTCCACGCGGCGTTGACCGACGAACAGATGGCGCCGCTGCTGGCCGCCACCGTCGGTAAATAAAAGCGCCATCAAGGCGGCGGGCCCTACTCGCCGCCACGCCCCCCTCAAGCAGTGCGCGTGATCGAGGCCTTGAATCAAAGGCCCCCTCGTTGGCATTACCCAGAAATTCCGTGACGAATTCGACCACACATCGCTGTAAGCCTCCTGAAACACACGTATTTATTTCTGGATATTTTGCAGTTCCTACCTACGCTCATCCGCGGGGGATCCAATTTCAGAGTGGTCGGGGGACTGCTCCAAGGTACTCAGTGCACAGGATCTCGATATGAACCGGACACGATTATCCTCACTCTTCGCTCTACCCATGTTGCTGTCTGCAATGGCGCTCCCCGTCATGGCACAAGCCGCCGATAAGCCGCCGAACATCCTGGTGATCATGGGTGACGACATTGGCTGGTCCAATATCGGTGTCTACAACCAGGGCATGATGGCCGGTCGCACCCCCAACCTCGACCAACTTGCCAATGAGGGCATGCGCTTTACCGACTATTACGCCGAGGCCAGTTGCACGGCCGGGCGCGCCAACTTCATCACCGGTGAACTGCCGATCCGCACCGGCATGACCACCGTGGGCCAGGCTGGATCGCCTATCGGCATTCCCGCCCAGGCCGTGACCATCGCCACCACCCTCAAGGCCATGGGTTATTCCACCGGCCAGTTCGGCAAGAACCACCTGGGCGACTTGAACGAGTTCCTGCCCACCGTGCACGGCTTCGATGAGTTTTTCGGTTACCTCTATCACCTCGACGCCATGGAAGATCCGGCGCACCCCAACTATCCGCAGGAACTGCTCGCAACAGTAGGCCCGCGCAACATGGTCCACAGTTGGGCAACCGCCACCGATGACAGCACCGTCATGCCGCGCTGGGGCAAGGTCGGCAAACAGAAAATCGAAGATGCCGGCACGCTCTATCCTGATCGCATGAAAACCGTCGACGACGAAATTCGCGACAAGGCCTTCAGCTTCATCGACAAGGCCAAGCAGGACAACAAACCGTTCTTCGTCTGGCTGAACCCGACCCGCATGCACATCGTCACCCACCTCTCCGACAAATACGAAGCCATGCGTAACTCGCAAAACGGCTGGTCGGAACAGGAAGCCGGCATGGCACAGCTCGACGATATCGTCGGTGACGTCATGACCAAGCTGAAAAAAGACGGCATGGATGACAACACCATCGTGATTTTCACCACCGACAACGGCGCGGAAAACTTCACCTGGCCAGACGGCGGCACCACCCCGTTTGCCATGGGCAAGGGCACCGTCATGGAAGGTGGGTTCCGGGTTCCGGCCATCATTCGCTGGCCTGGCAAGGTACCCGCCAATCAGATTGCCAACGGCATCATGTCCGGCATGGACTGGTTCCCGACCCTGGTCGCGGCGGCGGGTAATCCGAACATCACGGCCGAACTGTTGAAGGGCAAACAACTGGGCGATACCACCTACAAGGTTCACCTCGACGGCTATGACCAGACTCCGATGATCACCGGCAAGGGGCCATCGAACCGGCATGAAATCTTCTACTTCGGCGAAAGTGCGCTGGGCGCCGTGCGCATCGATGACTACAAGTACCGTTTCATTGATCAACCAGGTGGCTGGATGGGCGCCAAACTGGCGGTCGATGTGCCGATCCTGACCAACCTGCGTCTGGACCCCTTCGAACGCATGGGTTGGCCGGAGAATCAGGCGGCTCAAGGTTCGCAGCAGTATTTCGACTGGTTCAAGTTCCAGTTCTGGCGTTTCGTGTTCGTGCAACAACAGGTGGCCAAACTGGCTGAAACCGCGATCGAGTTCCCGCCGATGCAAAAAGGCGCGAGCTTCAACCTCGATTCGGTCAAGGCCAAGATCGCTGCGGCTCGGGCGGAAATGGCCAAGTAACGAGTCGAGCTCACGGGTGGCCGAGGCTGGCCACCCGCGTCTCTGACGGACGTTTATCGACGCAATAAGGAATTCGTATGCAGATAAAAGCCTCCGCCCTGCCTGCCGCCACCTTACTCGCCCTGTGCTGCCAGCAAGCCTGGGCCGGCGGCATCATGCTCTACGAAATCGGCACCGATAACACCGGCCTGGCCAACGCCGGTGCCGCCGCCAGGGCCCAGGGGCCCTCGACGATTGCCAGCAACCCGGCGGGCATGAGCTATCTGCCAGGCACGCAAATCACCGCTGGCTTGCAGGTGCTCTATGGCGACCTGAGCTTCGATCGCGACGCCGATACCAATGTCCCGGGCAGCAACAGTGGCAATGCCCTCGATCCGATTCCTGGTGGCAGCTTCTTCATCACCCATCAACTCGACGACCACTGGAGCGTCGGCTTCGGCCAATACGGCGACTTCGGGCTGGCGCTCAATTACGACAACAACTGGTCCGGGCGCTACTTCGCGCAAAACGCCAGCCTGCTCGGCGTGTCGATGGTGCCAAGCGTGGCTTACCGCTTCAATGACCAATGGTCAGTCGGCATCGGTGTGAAAGCCATGTACGGCATGTTGCAAGCCGACACCGCGATTGACCGCTCGCCTTTTGGCCTGACCGACCGCAGCGACGGCCAGTTCAAATACAAAGACAACGATTGGGGCTTTGGCGCCAACGTCGGGGTGATCTATGCCCCGCAACCCGGCACCCGCATCGGCCTGACCTACACCAGCAAGGTTGATCTGAATTTCGAAGACAAGCTGGACGTCAAGGGCAACGGCCCGGTACTGCGGCGGCTGGACAATACCAATACCCAACTCGACACGACGGTTCCACAAACCATCACCCTGAGCCTGTTCCAGCAACTGGACCGGCAGTGGGCATTGCTGGCTTCGGTCAACTGGCAGGACTGGTCGGAGTTCGGCGAGGTCGGGGTACAGGTCGACACCTCGGCTAACAATGCGCAATCGACCACGATCGACGCCAACTACAAGGACACCTGGCACCTCTCCCTCGGCGCGCAATACCAGGCCACCCAACAGCTGTTATGGAACTTCGGCGTGGCCTACGACAGCAGTGCCGTGTCGGACAGCAATCGCACGGTCACCGTACCTATGGCCGAATCCTGGCGCATTGCGACAGGGGCCACCTATGCTCTTAGCAAGGACACTGACGTTAACCTGAGTTGGGCGATGGTCTGGCTGGGTGATATGCCGGTGGATCAGACCAAAACCGTGTCAGGCAATCGAATTTCCGGTCAATTCGATAGCGCCTGGATTCAAGCGGTGACCGGAAACATGACCTGGCGTTTCTGATTTCTGCTGACGAAGAAAACGACTTTATCCAAGGAGCACACAGCATTATGAACCTGTCCCGAAACTTGCTTATCGGCGCCGCACTGACCGGCCTTCTGCTCGGCGGTTGCACCTCGAAAGTCATAGAGAAGACGCAGTACTCCGGCTACCTGTCCAACTACGACAACCTGCAGGAAGTACAAACGCCCAGCGGTGGTACGGCGATGCGTTGGGTGAGCCCGTCATGGAACCCCAATGCCTACGACACGGTAGCGTTCAACAAGCTGGAGCTCTATCCGGCGCCCAAGCCCAATGAGCGGGTCAACCAGCAGACGCTCAATGATATTCAGGACTACATGAGCTCCAAGGCAAAAAGCACACTGGGCCAGAAATACCGCGTGGTCGCCACGCCGGCCTCCGCGCCCAAGGGCTCGAAAGTGCTGATCATGCGCGCGGCGATCACCGGCGTGAATGCCGAAAACGAAGGCATGAAGTGGTATGAAGTGGTGCCTGTCGCGGCCGTAGTCGGTGCGACACAGGCGGCCACCGGCCACCGCGACCAGAACACCACGCTGTTCATCGAAGCCGAGTTCATCGACGCCAGAACCAATGAAACCGTAGGCAAAGTGGTGCGCAAGGTGTTTGGCAGTCAACTGTCGAACGAAAGCCAGAAAATCACCGCCAAGGATTTCAAAGCGGCAATCGACAAGCTGGGTACCGACTTCCAGGCCTTCATCAACAAACCTCAAGCGTACTGATTACTGCTTCATGCCGACCCGCCGACGCATGTCGGCGGTGATCGACTGGCGGGTTTTCTTCAGCTGCGACCAAGGCTCATCGCCCACCTCGACCAGGCGTTCATGCACGTTATGAATGTTCCACTGGTTGCCCCCCTTGAGCGACTCGAGCTCTTCACGAAAGATCGGCACCGACACCGGCAGCCCTTCGCGGGAACGCGCGGCATAGGCGCAGATGGTGGTCGCGCCGAGACCGTTGCGCAGGTAATCGATGAAAATCCGCCCGACCCGATTCTTCGGCCCCGACACGGCGGAAAATCGCTCCGGCAATAGTTTCGCCATGTGGCTGACAATCGCGTGGCTGAAATCCTTGACCTCATCCCAGCCCAGCTTGCGGGTCAGCGGCACCACCAGGTGAATACCCTTGCCTCCGCTGGTCTTGAGAAACGCCTTGAGCCCCAGTTCATCGAGCACCGAAAGGGTCAACCGGGTCGCCTCGACCATACGCTGCCAGGGCAATGCCGGGTCCGGGTCGAGGTCGAGGACGAAGCGGTCGGGTTTGTCGAGGTTGTCCGACGTGGCATTCCAGGTGTGCAATTCCACCATGCTCATCTGCACCGCACCAATCAACGCCTCGGCGCTGTTGATGACCATCATCGGCTGGCCGGTGAGTTTCGGGTCCAGGGTGGTGATGCCGGGAATGGCCAGGCGTTCGGCGTTCTTCTGGAAAAACAATTCGCCGGCAATCCCCTCCGGTGCCCGCACCAGCGCCACGGGGCGGTCCTTGAGCTCAGGCAAAATCCACTCGGCGACAGCGGCGTAATATTGCGCCAGCTGCATCTTGGTGGTGCCACTGCCGGCATCGATGATCCGGTCCGGGTGAGTGATACGGACCTTGCCCTTGTCCACGCCGATTTGTGAGGGCGCAGGGTCGGGGTTCTTTTGCGCGGCGGCGGGTGTGCCAGCGCTGCTTTTTTTCCCTGGGGCAGTTTTCACGGTTGTCGCACGCTCCTGGGTGATGTCTTTGGCAGGCTTGTCGTCACGCAGGCCATGGAACACGGCATGACGCACCGAGCCGTCCCTGGTCATTTCGGCAAAGGCCACTTGCGCAAGCAGCCGCGGTTTTAGCCAGTGCACAGCCTTGAACTCGGCACCCTCGGGCGGATTGACCACCGGCGGTTTTTTCGTCTGCAGGGGCTTGAGTTGATCGTGGATGCTGCCCAGGGTCGCTTCGGTAAACCCGCTGCCGACCTTGCCGGCGTAGCACAGCTCACCGCTGTCACGGTCATGCAAGCCCAGCAACAATGCGCCGAATGCACTGCGCGAGCCTTTGGGATCAGTAAAGCCGACGATGACGAATTCCTGCCGATGCTTGCACTTGAGCTTGATCCAGTCGTTGCTGCGCCGGGACACGTAAGGCGAACCCAGCCGCTTGCCGATCAAGCCCTCCATGCGCATCTGGCAGGCGCTGTCGAGCAGCGCCTGCGGCTCTTCGTCAAGGCCGTCGGAGAAACGCAGCAAAGGGTCATCACTGGCCTTGAGCACTGTCGCCAACGCGGCCCGGCGTTCTTCCACTGGCACTTCGCGCAGGTCCACACCGTTGAGGTACGGCAGGTCGAACAGGTAGTAGAGGACGTTGCCGCTGCGACCGGCCTCGAAGGCATTTTGCAGGGCCTGGAAGTCCGGTACGCCCTCCTCGTCGACGACCACCATCTCGCCGTCGAGCCACGCCGATTCGAGGTGCAGGGCGACCAACGCCCGGGCCTGGCCGGGCAACTTGTGGGTCCAGTCGTGGCCGTTGCGCGTGAAGAGCCTGACTTCGTCCTGGTCGATGCGGGCCATGATCCGGTAACCGTCGAACTTGACCTCATAGCTCCACCGGCCATCCGGGGCTTTCTCCACCAGCGTCGCCAGTTCCGGCTTGATCAGCTGCGGCAGCCTGGCTTTGCGCGCGCCGGTCAGATGCCCGGACTTTTCCTTGTGTGCCGGGCTGGCCGGTTTCCTGATGACTTCGGCTTTGGCGTTTTTTCTGCCCGAACGTTTGACCGCGACTGGCTCCAACGTCGCCGAAAAATCGTCATCCAGGTCCTTGTTCATGGCTCACCCGCTGTTCGCTAAAGAACGCGATTGACACGTCCCTCCCTCAGCAGAGCCAGCCGCGCGAACAAAAATTCCATTGGCATTGAAATTGCCCGGACAGACGGCCCGAACGCCCAGGCCGCCCCCGCATTCAAGTGCTTATACTCATCCGGTGTTGACTCACTCTTGGAGAGCAATCATGCGCACGGCTCACGTCATCGACGCCGGGAATGTTCCTGGGCCGGTCAATGTCGTTGGCGAGAAGATCACCATTCTCGCTGGCGGGGACCTGAGTAAACCCTTCGAGGTGCATATCCAGGAGGGTGTGCAAGGTGGCGGCCCGCCGCCGCACTTTCATCCGTGGGATGAAGCGTTCCTGGTCATCGATGGCCAGGTTGAAATCACGGTGGAAGGCAAGGCTACGACTATCTCGGCCGGAGGCTATGTACATATCCCCGGCGGCTCGATCCATGCCTACAAGAACATCAGTCCGACCGCGAAAATGATCGGTGTGGTATCCGATCCGCGCGGCGGCCAGTTCTTTGCCGCAATGGACCAGTTCAAGGTGCCCGAGGACCTGCCACGGATCTTCGAAGTCGCCGAGCGCTATGACGTTACGTTTTTGCTGCCGAAGCCGGATGATACTTCTGCAGGCTGACCGCGTTATCGTTCTTCGCGGGCAAGCCCGCTCCTACAGGTTATCTGGCAGCCACGGGCCTTGAGTTCGCTGAAGAGCAAACGGTGGGAACGTGGCTTGCCCGCGATGGCGTCCTGGCAGGCCACCTGATCTTCAGGCAGCCCCGCCCTTGGCCTGCTGCTCCAGATGCACCTGCAAATCCGGATCGATGTTCAGCGCCGCCGCCAGTTCGTCCAGGTAATTACGCTCGGCGTCCTGCTGATCGTCCACCAGCATCACGCTGGCCAGGTACATTTCCGCCGCCATGCCGGGGTCGCTGGCCGATTGTGCCACTTCGCTGGCATCCAGCGGTTTGGCGACTTCGGCATCAAGCCATTGCTGCAGTTGCGAATCATCGGTGTGACGGCCGATTTCGGTGCTGATCATTTGCTGCTCGGCCGGGTCGATCCGGCCATCGGCCTTGGCGGCCGCTATTAATGCCCGAAGGATCGCATGACTGTGCTCCTCGACTTGCGGGCCGGCCAGCAAGTCCACCGTGCGCGGTGCCTGTTGCGGCGCCGCGGCCTGGCTGCGTTGCCAGGCTTGATAAGCCTGAAATGCCATCATTCCCAGCGAAGCGAGCGCGGCATAGTTGGTGCCGCCACCGGAACGCGAGGGGGTCGCGCCGCCCATTGGCGAGCCGCCACCGAGCAGGCCACCCAGCAAACCACCCAGGCCACCGCCGCCTGCACCGGTAGCGCCGCCACCGCCCCCCAGCAGGCCGCCGAGCAACCCGCCGAGGTCACCGAGCCCACCTTGGGCTGACGCCCCACCCGCGCCCTGTTGTGACATCGAGCCCTGGCCGGCCCGCAATAATTGTTCGAGCAGATCGCTGGTGTTCATGACGGCGTCCTCATCGATGAGTGTGATCCAGTCAGGCAACGATAGTCCTCGCATACAATTGCGCCACCACCGTTTGGCCGACACGTCCCCGCTGGGTATCGCGGATTTATCCGCAGTATTTTTTTACGGCGCAGCTAAGATTCATGAGTGGTGAACCTTATTCCCGGATACCCGGTCGATACCTGCAACCCGACCCCGGTTTGCCGCCGCCCGCCAGATGAGGGTGATGACTGGCTTGCTTCACTTTCTGGAGAACG
>Ga0302172_10000179_pt1 | contig 17754 bp, 11 predicted proteins | sample I_Fen_N2_3_FD_198777 | JGI IMG/M metagenome (GOLD analysis project Ga0302172, IMG submission 198777) | Peat permafrost microbial communities from Stordalen Mire near Abisko, Sweden - I_Fen_N2_3 | ecosystem: Environmental > Terrestrial > Soil > Wetlands > Permafrost | place: Sweden: Abisko... | reverse complement strand
CTCGGATGGTAATCTGCTCCTATAATGAGCATCGTTCGGCTCCTTTCTCCCGAGCCTTTGGTTGGTTTGCACCCCCAAAGTCTACTCGGAGCTTGGAGCCGACATTGTTATGGAATCAATTACACCAACTACCGCCGCGTCTCAATGTGAGCCTGTTCAACCGGAGAACACAGGAAAGTTCGAAAATCGTCTGCTAGGGCCGACCATTCTTTTCCATTCTTTCCATCAGGCACTTCAACGAGCGAAGTTCTGCTCGCCGCCATTCCCGTTTGCAGGCTCTCCTCGCGTGATTTTGGCTACGTCCCTCAGAAACGGCCTTACGCAAATCGGGCATTGCGCCCGAGCAATTTGACAAGCGGCAGCGTGGGGCATAGAAAGTTGGCGGACGAACCTGGCGCACAAACCAATTTCATCGGAGAGGAATTATGTCCCGTAACGTCATTCGAAACGTCGCTCTCTTTTCCCTGGCTTTTGCCATCCTGGTGTCCAGTCGCGTGCATGCCCAGGCGGGCAAGCCGGCAACTGCCTCAATTCAACCCTTCCTTGGCCGCTGGGATCTGACCCTGAAGGCGCCGGACCGCGAGTATCCCTCATGGCTGGAAATCAGCGAGAAGGACGGGATGCTGACCGCCCAGATGGTCAGCCGTTGGGGAAACGCCCGGCCTCTTCCACGGATTGAATTGTCGGACGGTCGCCTCACCTTTGTCTCTCCCAAGGAAGAAGAGGATCGGAAAGACGACATGGTGTTTGAAGGCAAGCTCGCCGGGAACACCCTGGCTGGCACCACCACCGGACAGGATGGCACTCCATGGCAATGGACTGGCAAGAGGGCGCCCTTACTGAAGAGGGCCCACGCGCCGAAATGGGGGAAGCCGATTCCGTTGTTCAACGGCAAGGATCTTACCGGCTGGAAGATGGACAAGGCGGACCCGGGAAAAGCGTGGAAGGTTGTGGACGGGACCCTGGTGAGCCCCGGACACGGGCCCGAAATCATCAACGGCCAGAAATTCCGGGACTTCAAACTGCATGTCGAGTTCAACTGCGCCGCCAATTCCAACAGCGGCGTCTACTTGCGCGGCCGTTATGAAGTTCAGGTGGAAGACAACTCGATCCAGGAACCACCCAGTCACCATACCGGCGGGGTGTACGGTTTCCTGGCTCCATCGCCCGAGATGCCGCGCAAACCGGGGGAATGGCAGACATTCGACATCACCTTCGTTGGAAGAATGATCACGGTGGTTCAGAATGGAAAGACGATCATCGACAACCAGGAAATCCCTGGCATCACCGGCGGTGCGCTCGACAGCGACGAAGGACTGCCGGGTCCGATTTACCTTCAGGGCAGTGAAGACGGGCACGTTGCTTATCGGAGCATCGTGATTACCCCGGCAAAGGAGTAGTTTGGATTTGGCCGGCGAAACGACCACAGCAGTTCTAATAAAATAAGAACGGCCAGGAGGCCTCATGAAGAAAACTTCTTTTTCACGCCGTGAATTCCTTGGAGTCGGTGCCGCGGCGGCGGGTGCTTCGCTGGCGGCGAACAGCATTCTGCTCAGCCCCGAACCGCTGTTTGCCTCGCCGCTATCCGCGGCCAGTGACCGCGTTCGCTTCGGAATCATCGGCATTGGCATGCAGGGGAATTGGTTGCTCAGTTCCGCCATCGACTTGCCGGGGGTCGAATGTGCCCGGGCTTGCGATCTTTACGACGGGCGACACACCCTGGCCCGTGAAATTACGTCCAAGCCGGATTTGCCGGTTACTCGCCGCTACCAGGATCTGCTTGCCGACAAGAACATCGATTGCATCATCGCTGCGGTTCCCGATCACTGGCACAAGCAGATCGTGGTGGACACCGTCTCCGCCGGTAAGGACATCTACTGCGAGAAGCCCATGTCGCACACCGCTGCCGAAGGTGCTGAGATGGCGGACGCGGCCAAGCGCACCGGCCGCATCGTGCAGATCGGATCGCAACGGGTCAGTTCGCTGATCTGCAAGAAGGCTCGGGAAATGGTGGCACAAGGCATGATCGGCGATCTGATGATGGTGGAGGGCTGGCTGGGGCGTAACGATCCGACCGGTGCCTGGGAATATCCGCCGCCGTTCGATCTCTCCCCGCAGAACCTCGACTGGGATACCTGGCAGGGAACCGTTCCCAAGCGGCCCTTCAGCCCCGAGATTTTTGCGCGCTGGCGCTGCTGGAAGGAATATGGCACTGGCGTTGCCGGCGACCTGCTGGTTCACCTGATCAGCGGCATGATGTTCGTTCTCAACTGGAACGAGCCCCCGAAGCGTGCCATGGCAATGGGTGGAATCCTTCGCTTCAAGGACGGCCGCAACATGCCCGACGTTCACGCGAGCTTGTTTCAGTACGGCGAGATTCCGGTTTACATGCGCCTGAACCTGGGTACCGAGATGCCGGAGACTTATCGCTTCCAGGGTTCCAAAGGCGTTCTGGAAATGAACGAGTTCGGCCTCAGCTATACCCCGCAGACCGGCAAGGACTCAGGGCCCAGTTATTACGACGGCAGTTTCCCCCACGCCATGCGCGAGGAGTACGAGAAGAAATGGCACGAGGAAAACAATCCGAAACTCGGACAGGAACCGATGCCGGAAACGGTTTCCTTCAAGGGACCGGACTACGACGACGTGAAGCCTCACCTGTGGAATTTTTTCGAATCCGTGCGCTCGCGCAAACCGGTGGTTGAGGACGCGCTGTTTGGTCATCACGCGGCCCTGGCTTGCCACATGGCGAATGAGTCGTACTTCCGCCAGCAAGCCGTGCAGTGGGATGCCGGGACGAGAACGATCAAGGGCTGACCGCAGCCCGCGGGACCGGCGCCGTGCACAGGAAGTGTCCGGCGCCGCTGACTTCCCCCGCCTGGCACCCGGGCGGCTTACTTCCATTCGAAAGTGGTTACGGATTGCGCCGGCAAGGTGTAGTTGAAGGTGGTGCCCTTCCAACTCACGGTGAATGCCTGCGTTGTGCCGCTCGCGTTCAGCACAAACAGAACGATGGACCCGTCTGGGTTCTGGAAGGCAACGTCCTCAATGCTCCCGGCGCCAAAAGTAGTGGAGTTGATGCGCCGCGCTCCCGGGACCACGAACTTACCTAGATGCCCCAATACGTAGTACTCGATGTTGCGCGTGATCGTTGCTGGGGATGCGCTGGTATCAATGGTCACGATGCCTCGGCAGTGTGGGCAGCCACCATTCGTCGGCCCGGAGTTCTGGTCCAGGGCGAGGTTCCACAGCGAAACGCTGCGCGCCCAGTTGCGCGTCGCGCCGATCATCAGATGTTCTGAATTCCACACCAGGTCACCGGCGAAATTCGAGCCCACTGTCCCCGAGCATTCGGTGAACCAGAGATCCTTTCCGGGATAAGCAGCCTCGACCGTGGACTGCGCGCTGACATCTCCCGCATAGCAATGGAAGGCAGTACCGGCCACATAGTTCCCAGCCGGACTGCTGAGGATCGTTTCCGGGTAGGAAGTGTTGTCCCAGTTGTGCTCGTACCCGAAAATCTTGACCTGGCCCAGTCCGGCGCTGTTCAGTGCGGGGCCAAGGTGATTGGCAATGAAATCGGACTCGTCCGCTGCGCTGACATATTCGCTCGGATAGGAAGTCGTCGAATTCAGCGGCTCGTTCTGTACCGAGATCGCATAAGTTGGGATCCCCTGCTGCTGATATGCCTGCAGATACTTCACAAAATATTGCGCCAGGCTGGGATAGTAGGCGGCGATAGTGCTCCCGCCATTCATCGACTCGTTCGTCTTCATCCAAGCCGGGGGACTCCACGGCAACGCGACGATCTTTACCGCGGGGTTCACCGTCCGTGCCTGGGACAGCAGGGGAATGATGTAAGCAGTGTCATGTGAGATGGAGAAATTGACCAGGCCAGGGTCGGTTTGTCCGGCGGCAACATCGTCGTAGCTGTAATTGCCGCCCACCGCGAAGTCGCTGGCGCCCATCGGTTGGCGAAGAAAACTGATGCCAATGCCTGCCGAGGGACTGAACAGCTGCTGCATGAGTGCTGCCTGCTGTGAGGAATCCAGCTTGTTCCAGATGAGCCACGCGGAGGAGTCAGTCAGCGATGCGCCGAAGCCATCCATCTGCTGAAACCGCGTGTTCGCATCCACCGCGATGACCAGCGCGTTCTGACTTCCGCCCTGCCCGAAAGATACCGTGGGCTGCGGCGCGAGCAGTTTGGCTTGGTCTCCGGTGGTCATGACCACCTGTACGTTCGGCCCGGTCTGTGTGATGGGCGGAGCCGATTTGTCGCCGGGGCACGCCACGAAACAGAGGGTCATCGCCAGGAGAGCCAGAACGGCCAGGGGCGCAACCGAGGCACGGCTTCCAGGCTGGATATCGGATGAGCGATCGGACCTAGTCATAATTAGAAGACCAACCTTCAAGACCAGACCAACGTTGTGACTGAGTTGTTGTCCAGAGCGACATCCGCTTTCATCTCGCCGAGTCGCAATACCACCGATCGCGCAGCTCCCGAGTTGGTCACGACCAGCACTCGTTGTCCGTCCGGATTCTCGAAGGCCACATGACCGACTCCGGGCAGAATGCCGCGCGAATCAAAACGTCGTGCGCCCCGGCGGATCATCCGGGAGAAGTGCGCGAAAGCCCAATATTGGCCGCTGCGTGTGATCTCCCTGGTCTGGGAGTGAATGGTCACCAGGCCGCCGCAGGGGAAGGGTCCAATATTCGGACGCCCCTGTTCATCGAGCGCCAGGTTCCAGGCAGTCACCGAACTGCACCAGTTGCGCACTGCTCCGGCAAAAATCTGTCCCCATGCCGCCCAATCGGTCTGATAGTTGGAACTCGTGTAGTCGGGGCCACCCTCGGTCCAGTGCATGTCGGCGTCGGGGTGCGCCTCGTGGACCCTGCTCGCCATCTCCGGATCGCCCATGTAACCATGCCAGGCGACGGAGTTGGAATATTTCCGAAGGACCTTATCATCGAGTTCGCAGATTGCCCGCCCCCACAAGTTGTAGTTGTGGTCGAGGATCCATATCTTCGTCGAAAGCCCGCTTTGCTCAAGAAGCGGCCCCAGATGCCGTCCCACGAACTCAATCTCGTATTCTTGCGGCCAGATGCACGCCGGCATTCGCCCATCCTGATCGGTGTCCACTTCGTTCTGGGGAGTGACCGCTTGAATGGGAACGCCCGCCTCGGAATATGCCTGAAGGAATTTCAAGAAATACTGGGCATAGTTTGGCAGGTAGCGGCGCCGCATCGATCCGCCCAGCGTTGATCCTCCCGCCTTCATCCAGCCCGGCGGACTCCAGGGCGAAGCGAAGAGAAACAGATCCGGATTCAATCCCCGGGCCTGGCGCAACATGGGAAGGATGTACTCGCGGTCGCGGTCAATCGAAAATCGTTTCAGTTCAGGGTCCGGCTCTCCTTCGTCGTAGCTGTATGCCTCGGTGGAGTAGTCGCTCGCCCCGATACAAGTCCGGCACACATTCAACCCCATTTCCGACGGGTGAAACAAATCGTGAAACAGTTGTTCGCGGGCTGGGGGCGAGAGTTGGTTGAACATGTAGCAGGACGCGTCGGTGAAGGCTGCACCGAAGCCCAGAATCTCCTGGAATCTTCTCTCTGGGTCCAGGCTGATGGCGGCTTCCCGCGAAGTGCCGGGGGCCGATTGCCAACGAATGGAATCACCCCGGGCAAAGCGCAGCTTCTCGCTGGTAACCCAGGACGTGATTTCCCCAATGGGCAGGGCCAAGCCGCTTGCCAGCGAAGGGATGTATCCCACGCTGGTTGCGGCCAGCAATCGCACGGAGGATGATTTTAGGAATTCCCGTCTCGTCTTTCCGGACATCGGGTCACCCACACAGTTTAGATAACTTGTTCCACTCTCGCGGAACCTTCAGTCGCGCTTTGACGCGGGGTCGACTGGACCTCGCTTTCGGCGGGGCCGTCGTCTCGCGGACCATGAATTCGGGAGCAACGGCGACCTCCGGGCAGTTCTTGAGCCCCTCCACACGCTGGATCAAAATGTGCGCAGCTGTCTCTCCCATTTCACGGAGGGGCTGCCGAATTGTAAAGAACTAAAGCGGTTTTGTTGCGAACGGTCGTGACTTGTATCACTGACGGGTGCGGGGAAAACCTTGGCTAGCTTCTTGACGATGGCGGTATGCGCCAATCGGCGATTCGCGTTCTCCCCGCGCAGCACCTGCGACTCGGCACGGTTGAGAGCCACAGCGACGTAAATTTCGGCTGCCTGTGTGTAGTAAGAAGAATCCAGCGCACCATTTTCCACGCGGGCAAGCAATTCGACTGCCCGGAACCGGGGAGCGATCGCCCGCCAACGCGCCCACCGACATGCAAGCGATCGCCATTGCCAGAATCGAAAACCACCTCACTTTCATGCACAAGGTCCTTCCCGAGCCAGACATCCGAGTAGCTTAAACGGAACCTTGCCCTCCAAGCTCGTCCCCACATGTTCCGTCAATGCGCGTATCATTTTTCAGGGAAATGGGGGGCCGGTAAACGCGATGCTGTTGGCCGTTGCTTTAGATGCCCAGCAACGAAAAAAGCGACGGCAACTTGTCGCGACACCGTCTGGACTGACTTTAGTCACTCCCCGGGAGCGCCGAAACATACGAAGCTCAGCCGGGTTAGAAAGTAACGAGGCACTTTGCTTGGAGGCACAAATACCATGAACCGCCTGCCGAATTGGATAAAGTTTCTCTGCGGAGCAGTGATCATCTCCTCTTTATTTCTTCCCGTCCGCGCATGGGCCGACGACGATGAGGATCCGCCTGCCCGCGTTGCTCGCATGAACTACGCCCAGGGTTCGGTCTCATTCCAGCCCGGCGGAGAAGGGGATTGGGTCGAGGCCGTTCCCAACCGTCCGTTGACGACGGGTGACAACCTGTGGACCGACAAGAATTCGCGCTCGGAACTGCACGTGGGTTCCACGGCCATCCGGTTGAGCAGCGAGACCAGCCTGACGTTCCTCGCCCTCGACGACCGCTCGATTCAGCTACGGCTGGCTGACGGAACGGTGATGTTGCACGTGCGCCACCTCGACGATGACGACACCATCGAAGTTGATACTCCCAACCTGGCGTTCCAGATCCAGCGCAATGGAGAATACCGCGTTGACGTCGACGCAGACGGGCACACCACCACCGTGGATGTGATTCAGGGTCGCGGCGAGGCGATCGGTGGTGGACAGAACTACACGGTCGTTGCGAATCAGGAGGCCATATTCAGCGGAGACGATGAGCTGAGCTACGACATCAATCAATTGCCGCGGCCCGACGCTTTCGACAATTGGGCCCTGGAGCGTGACCGTCGCGAAGACCGGGCGGACTCAGCGAACTACGTTTCCCGCGAAATGACCGGCTACGAGGATCTGGATGATTACGGCCGCTGGAGCTACACGGCGAACTACGGCCCGGTATGGGTGCCCACGCACGTTGCAGTTGGCTGGGCGCCGTATCGCTACGGTCATTGGGTCTGGGTCGCGCCCTGGGGATGGACCTGGGTCGACGATGAGCCCTGGGGGTTTGCCCCTTTCCACTACGGGCGCTGGTGCCAGGTGGGTGGAGGCTGGGCGTGGGTGCCCGGACCGGTGGTGATCCGTCCTGTATACGCGCCGGCGCTGGTCGCTTTCGTCGGAGGAGGTGGGGGATTCCATTTTTCCCTCTCTTTGGGCGGTGGTCCCGGCGTGGCATGGTTTCCGCTCGGACCCGGTGAAGTTTTCGTTCCCGCGTACCACGTGAGCCGGGGGTACGTAAACCAGGTGAACGTGACCAATACGGTGGTGAACGTCACCCGCGTGACGAACGTTTACAACTACTACACGGTGAACAGAAACACGAACATGACTCGCATTACGTATGCGAACCAGGGCGCACGCAATGCCGTCACCGCGGTGTCGCGTGAGACCTTTGTGAACGCGCGTCCGGTGGCGCGGAATGTTGTGCAGGTGCAGCAGCGGGAAATCGAACAGGCGCAAGTTACACACGAGACCGGGGTTGCACCCGGGCGTCCCAGCGTGATCGGGACCGGACGGCCGACCCGGATCGCGCCGCCTTCCGCTGTGGCGAACCGCCGCGTAGTGACGGAGCGTACTCCTGCGGCGCCGACCGTGCCTCTGTCTCAGCGGCAAGATCCGTTGGTGGCCCGGCCCTCACGGCCGGTGACTCCGATGGCGAATCGGCCGGAGGCTGGGAATGATCGTCCGAACCCGCCCGTGACGATGGGGAACAAGCCCGCTCGTGACAATGAGAATGATCGTCCCAACCCGCCTGCGACGATGGGGAACAAGCCCGCTCGCGACAATGAGCGTCCCAATCAGCCTGCACCCCGGCCGGAATGGACGGCCCCGCGCCCACAAGGCACGCCGGCAGTGCCGGTTCGGCCCGAGTCGCAGCGCCCTGAGCCTCAGCGGCCCGAGGCCTCGCGTCCGGAGGAGCCGCGCGCGCCGGAGATGCGCAATCCTCAAACGCGCAATGAAGATCGCTCGCAGCCCGAGTCGCCGCATCCGCTCACGCGACCCGCGCCGCCCGTGCAGCCCAAGAGCGATAGACAAGCGCAGGACCAGGAAACCAAGCAGCACCAGTGGCAGCAGCAACGGGAAAGGCCGACGCCTCCCCCCAAGGCAGAGCGTGCGCCTCAGCCCAAACGGGAGGAACCATCCAAGCCCAAAAAGGACGAACCGAAGGGGTCGAAACCAAACTAGGCTTGGACAAAGGGTCAGCAAAGAGCCTCGCTCGCAGAGAGCGGGGCTTTTTGTGCGCGTGGCGCGCAGAATCTGCCAACTCTGAACTGGCCGTGCCCCGTTGCCGTCAATGGGCGTTTACTTTGTGTCGAGTTCTTCCCGGAGCGCGCGGCTCAATTCGGCTTGGCGGTCCGGGCTCAGCTTCACCCCGCCAGACGTGAGATAGAGGACGTCGATTGCCATCTGCCCCTCGGTCTCGATCAAGGCGATCTCGATATTGCATTCCTGTCTTGAGATCTGGGAGCACATCTTGTAGAGAAGTCCCGGCCGGTCCTGGGTCAGGACCTGCACCAAGGTGCTGTGGGCGGAGCAATCGTCGTCGAACTCGATTTGGGTTGAGATCTTGACTTTGGTGCCGCTGAGCTTTTCCGATCTGAGCCGGTCCTGCAGCATGCGCGCAACGTCAGCCTTCCCACCAATCACTTCAACAATGCTCTTTTTCAGACGTTCCCACTCCGGCAGATTCAACTCCAGCGTCCGGAAGCGATCGGTGAAATAAAACGTATCGACAACCACTCCGGCGCCATTCGAAAACGCGTTCGCCTTGACGATGTTCATTCCCCACGCGGCCAGCGCTCCCGACACCGAGGCGAACAGGAACGGACGGTCGGTGGTAATCAACGCCAGTTCATACCAGTGACGCACCTGCTTCAGGCTCAACTGGATTGGTTCCTGGCCCAGTTGCGCCGCCATCTCCGCATGCATCAGCACATCGCTGGCTCCGTGGATGCGCAGATAACGCTGCGGCAAGCCTTCCAGAAAGTTGTTGATCTTCTTCCCGGCCACCGGAGCGAGTGACCGGAGATGTGCCAGGTTTGAGCTGTGCTCTTCCGTGTGCACGCGCTCGTCAGCGCTCCGGCTCAGATAGTTGGTGGACGCAATGTACAGTTGCCAGAGGCTGTCCGCCTTCCAGGGCGTCATGGCCTCCGGATTAACCGCCTTGATGTCGGCGAAGGTCAGCAGGCACAGCATCTTCAATCGTTCCGGCGCTCCGACTTTTTCCGCAAACGACTTCACGTTCGCCGGGTCAAACACATCCCGCCTCATCGCCGTCGACATCTCCAGGTGGCTTCCCACCAGATACCTCAGGGTTTCGCGATCCGCCGGATCGAGGTCCAGGCGCTCAGCACAAGTGTCGGTCAGTTCCAGGCTGCCTTCGACGTGATTGTCTCCCGGTAACGCCTTGCCGGAATCGTGGAGCAGCAACGCCAGGTACAGCAGTTCTGGCTGTTCGAGTTCACCCAGTAACTCGGCGAATCGCTTGTCCCACTCTGACTTGGACTCTTTCAGCCGGTGCAGGTGCTCGATGGCCAGGAAAGAGTGCTCGTCCACCGTGAACCGGTGGTAGAAATCCCGAACCACCAGGGCTTCGATCCCCTTGAGTTCCGGCAACAGGAGCGGCAACAAGCGAAGCGCATTCATGGCTCGCAGCGCGTCGGCTGCGTGCGGCTGCACCAGCGTTTCCTGCAAGTAGAGCCATAGCTCGGCACCGCGCGGCGGGGTTGCCGCCAGCGACGGAAGTGCCTGTTCAATCTTGTACTCCGTGGTTGTGCTGAGCTTCACGCCTTGTTCCGCTATGAAGTGAAACAGCCGCAGCAGCATCTCTGGATTCTCCAAGGTGCCGGGCTGTTGCAGGAACACGAGTCCATCCACGACGGAAAAGTCCGGGGTTGAGACCCGCGATTTCCAATTCTGCAATTGGCGGGACAAGGACGACCACGCCGCCGGGATCTCCTCCAATAGCTGCGTGCAAACGCGGTGCACGGCCCGCGCATGCCCAAAATAGAGCCGCATCCAGTCCGCAGCGGTCGCGACCTCGGCATCGGAAGCACCGATCTTCCTGGCGGCCGCTTCATCTTGCGCCTCCCAACTCAAATTATTGTCGTGACGGCCGTGCCGGAAGTGGAGGAAGCATCGCACCGACATCTGAAAATCCAATGCGTCTTCGAGCGGCCTGCGCGAGGAAACCGGCAACAGAGTTTTCGGGTCCGGCCACGTCCGCAACTTCTCCATGGCCGAGATCAACGCCAGCCAGTATGCGACGTTGTAATCGCGCAGCCCGCCGGGTCCGTCCTTTACGTTCGGCTCAAGATGGAAGACGGTGTTGCCGAATTTGTGATGGCGCCCCCGCGTAATCTCGCCCAGGTTCTGGATCAGGTTCTTGCACTCGCGCGCCACCAGGCGGGGAACGACTTTCTCGCGCAGTCGTGCGAACAGATCGCGATTACCAGCCAGGTACCGGCAATCCAGCAGTGAGATGGCAAATTCGACGTTGTTGGGATCAAAACGCTCGCACTCGGCCACGGTGCGCGTGGCCGGGCTGAGTTTCAGCTTCAGGTCCCACAATTCCTGGGAAAAACGGCGGATGGAGTCCTTGAAGTCGTTTTCAGAGCCACTGCCGGCGTGCAGGAACAGCAGATCAATATCAGAGTGGGGAAACAGCCAGCCTCGGCCAAATCCGCCGGTGGCGACCAGCGCAAAGTTCTTGGGCCCTTCCGGGTCAGGAGAGATGGCCTCATTCCAAAGGCGCAGCAAGATGGTATCGACAACTGAGGTTCGCCGGGCGACAGCGACGCTGCCCTCGCCGGTCACGGAAAATTCCTGCTCAATACTCGCGGATTCCCTGGCGTACAGATCCCGCAATTTGCTACTGGCGATGGCCACGGTGTTCATTCCGATGACGGTCCCTCCGACCGCGAAATATTTCTGGCGGAGGAGGGAGGTCGATCTCCGCTGTTTCCAAAGCCATGTTCGCGGCGATGCGCCTAGAGAGCGCTGCCACCACGTTCCTCGTTGCGAATCCGGATTGCGTCGTCAATTCGCGAGAGGAAAATCTTGCCGTCGCCAATCTTGCCCGTGCGCGCCGATTTGACGATCGCCTGAACAGCTTTCTCCACCATGTCATCGGCCAGCACGATCTCAAGTTTTACCTTGGGGATCAAGTCCACCGTATACTCGCGTCCGCGATAAAACTCCGTGTGCCCCTTCTGCCGGCCATGTCCTCTGGCTTCGTAAACCGTCATGCCCTCGACACCCACCTCGTGCAGAGCGTCCTTTACGGCATCCAACGTTGAGACCTGAATGATCGCTTCGACTTTTGTCATTGTCGTCCGTTTCGTGACTGCCCGTCCCGGCACCCATGCAATCACTACGCCTGCGAATTGGTTGAGCAACTGGTGCGCGTTACCCTCCAGCGGCCCCGACGCAAGTGTATTCCCTTGAGCATCCTTGAAGATAGGATTCACCGCGCTCGAAGCGGAGACGGACCTTTCCCATTGAGAGATGCTGACTCCTCACTCCACTGAAGGGTCCGTACAACAGTAGTCGGTGGGATGTCCTTACGGAAGGCGAAATTACTTATTTTCACCATTAGAAATCTTTATGCGGTTCGGGGCACCCGGCCTGCCAAGGGAGTGCTAGCAACCGATGGGGCACAATTTTCTACCCGTCGGCCAACTTTACCTTGCGCGCATTCCCGTTACTGCGAGCGGCCAGCGGCATATCAACGACATACGCCGCCAGTCTTCCCTTTGGCAGGGGAGTTGCTCTGTCCAGAAAGACAGACAAATCCCTCCCCAGGAGTTGCTATGAAAAAAACTCAAGTGGCACTACTCAGTATTTTGCAGGTGTTTGCAATCACGTTCGGTCTGTGTCTGCTCGGACAGGCCGCAAGCGCGCAGCAGACGCCGAATTCTCCTTCCACCGCTGCAGCGCAAGAGCAGCCGGCACCGCCCCAGGCAGATCAAAACGCTGCTACCGAGGCTAAAACCTTCACCGGCAAGATCGTAAAGTCCGGCGGCAAGCTGGTTCTGACTGATTCAGCCAGCAAGACAATTTACCAACTGGACGATCAGCAGAAGGCGCAGACCTTCGTCAACAAGATGGTAAAGGTGACCGGGGTTTTGGACGGCGCCAGCGATGTAATTCGCGTGAGTGCCATCGAGCCTGTCTAGTTGTTTTCGTATAGGATTAAGGGGCGTCGGAATCTCCGCCCCTTTTCCTTTCCTTTTCATTCAGAGACAACCGCTCGCGGCTGTACTTCATCAGCACTCAGGCTCGCCCGAGGTTCACGGCAGGAGGCCCATAGTATGCGATTGCTAAGCGCTCGGCTCATTGTGTCGCTGATTCTCGGGGTCACGCTGGTCTCTCTCGGTTTCTCGTACTACCAGGTTGTGGGAGAGAAGCGCGGTCTGCGCAGTGAAGTGGAGCGCCGGGCAGAGGTGCTCGGAGAAAGTATCGCCAGCAACGTCGAGAAATCGTGGGAAGGCAAGCCGGATCACGAGTTGCAGCGACTGGTGCAGCGCTTTGGCAATCGGGAGCACCTGCTGGGCGTCGCCATCTATGACCGGCAGGGCAGCCTGGTAGCGATAACTCCAGAATTGGAGAAGGCACTCACCACCAGTCCGCACGCGCTGACCAAAGCCCTCGCGGAGGATCACGAACAGAGTGAATTCGTTCGCCTTGGCCAGACCGCGGTCCATATCCAGGCCTTGCCGCTGGAGCGCAAGGATGAGTTGATCGGTGGACTCGCCGTTATCCACGACGTGAGTTACATCCGTGCGGAGAGCCTCCGCGTGTGGCGGGAGACGTTTGTACGCGTTTTGGCCCAGGTCTTCCTCATCGTCCTCATCACGCTGCTGATCGTGCGTTGGAGTATCACCGGACCCATCGCCCGCGCCGCGCAATGGATGCGTGCTCTCCGGACGGGAAAAATCTCCTCGCGCCAGGAAATGCCCGACCTCGACCTGTTCCGGCCTTTGGCGCGAGAAGTCGCAACCATGGCCGCGAGCCTCAACCAGGCCCGCAGCGCTGCCGAAAGTGAAGCTCGCCTGCGAGAGGCCGCTGAATCCATGTGGACCGCCGACCGGCTCTCCGTGCAGGTTCGCAACCGGCTCGATGGCAGCCGGCTCTTCGTCGTTTCCAATCGCGAGCCGTACATGCATCAGCGAAACGGGAAATCGATCGATGCCGTTGTTCCTCCCAGCGGCCTGGTGACGGCGCTCGAACCAGTTCTCAACGCCTGCGATGGCACCTGGATAGCGCACGGCAGCGGCGACGCCGACATGGAATCCGTGGACGCCAATGATCGTCTGCGCGTCCCTCCCGACGATCCCCGCTACACTTTGCGCCGGGTCTGGTTGAGCAAGGAAGAGGAAGAGGGTTACTACTACGGCTTTGCCAACGAGGGCCTCTGGCCGCTCTGCCACATTGCGCACACGCGCCCGATTTTTCGGGCCCAGGATTGGCAGCACTATGAGGAAGTCAACCGGAAATTCACCGATGCTGTGCTTCAGGAGATTAAAGATACCCCCAAGCCCGTGATTCTGGTCCAGGACTACCACTTCGCATTGTTGCCGCGGCTGATCAAAGAGCAAAGACCGGATGCCCGCGTAGCCATCTTCTGGCACATCCCGTGGCCCAACACGGAAGCCTTTGGCATTTGTCCCTGGCAGCGTCAACTGGTGGATGGCCTGTTGGGAGCCGATCTCATCGGGTTTCACATTCAGTCGCACTGCAACAATTTCCTTCAGACGGTGGACCGCGTGGTCGAGTCACGCGTGGATTGGGAACACTTTTCCGTTCTGCGCCGCGATCACCGCACCATGGTCCGGCCTTTTCCCATCAGCGTGGATCTGACGGAAGATGACTCCACAGAGAACCCGGCCGATGGCTCGGCCTACCTCGAACGCGCGGCTCTCTTGCGCGCCCTGGGCGTGGAGGCCACCTATCTCGGGATCGGCGTGGACCGGGTGGACTACACAAAAGGGATCCTGGAACGATTCTTGGCAATTGAACGGTTCCTGGAGAAGTCGCCCAGCTACCAGGGGAAATTCACGTTCGTGCAGATTGGCGCTCCCAGCCGCACTCACATCAAGCGCTATCACGACCTGCTTGCGGAAGTGGAAGCCAAGACGGAACGGATTAACTGGCGCTTCCAATCCGGCAAGTGGAAGCCCATCGTCTTTCTGAAACGGCAGCACAGTCACCAGGAGATCACTCCGTACTATCGAGCCGCCGATCTTTGTCTGGTGACGTCGCTGCATGACGGCATGAACCTGGTGGCGAAAGAATTTCTGGCCGCGCGCCAGGACGAACGCGGCGTGCTGATCCTGAGCCAGTTCACCGGGGCGGCCCGCGAACTGCGCGATGCGCTGCTGGTGAACCCGTATGACATCGACCAGACCGCCGACGCCATCCGGGTGGCCCTGGAGATGGAGCCGGAAGAGAAGCAGTTGCGCGTGCAGCGCATGCGCAAGGTCATCAAGGAACACAACATTTATCGGTGGGCCGGGAATCTGATCACGGAACTCTGCGAGGTTCGCCTCGACGCCGCCGAAGACAAGCAAGAAAAGCTTCATGCCAGTGTGCACGTCGCGTGATCCATACCTCGTCAGGAAGGAAAGAGTGTTGAAGCCCGACGCGCAACTTCAGCTCGATTCGTTTCTCAGAACCGTGGGCGGGACGTCCGCGTCGCTGCTGATGCTGGACTACGACGGCACTCTGGCGCCGTTCCGCACGGAACGCGACCAGGCATTCCCCTATCCCGGTGTTGCGCCCCTGTTGCAGGAAATCATCCGTACCGGCCGTACCCGCGTTGTCATTGTGTCGGGGCGGGACGCGAGCGATACGATTCCGCTCCTCGGCATTCACCCGAATCCGGAAGTCTGGGGTCTCCACGGGCGGCAGCGGTTAATGCCCGATGGCACCAGCGAAATGCCGAGTCTGGACGAGCGCATTCTCACCGCGCTATCAGACGCTGACCGTTGGCTGGGCTACCAGCAAGTGCGCCATACGGCCGAAGCCAAGGCGGCAAGCGTGGCCGTACATTGGCGCGGACTTGATGAGTCGGAAGCGGAAGAACTTCGCGGGCGCGTCCTGCTTGGCTGGAAACCCATTGCCCAGCAATCCGGGTTGGACCTGCTCGAGTTTGATGGCGGCGTCGAAATCTGTGCGCGAGAGACCGACAAGGGCGATGCGGTACGCACTCTCTTGAGTGAGGTTGGCCCCAATTCGCCTGCCGCATATTTGGGTGACGACAACACCGATGAGAACGCGTTTCGAGCCATCCAGGGCCGGGGGTTGAGCGTGCTGGTGCGCCCGCGATGGCGGCAGACGGCTGCGCAGTTGTGGCTCAAGCCGCCCGAAGAACTGCTGCGCTTTCTAACCCGATGGCTCGAGGCCTGCCAAAGACGAGGTGCCTTCGGAGGAGAAACGGCGGCGGCGGTGAACGGATGACAAATGCGACAGTGGTTCCGACAATTCAACGAGCCCCGGCCAAGCCTTTCTTTTTTCATACCTCTGCGCATCTTCTGCGCATCACCCGGCTGAAAGCGAATACGCTCGGGGAACTGCTCGACGCACTCCGGCAGTGTCCAGACGACGCCATCTTCGAGCACACCTTCCGGACTCTTCAGGAGCATCACTTCATCCGCGAAGGGTTTTCCAACGACTTTGCGCACTGGGCCCTGTCAGACTGCAACGAGCCCAGCCTGGCGGAACGACTGGCTAGCGTGGATGTGCGTGCGTTCACCTCGGTGTCAGAGCTGCGGGAACGATTCGTCCAGATCGTGGATAGCTACCTGCAACGCAATCCGGGAGTGGGATCGCGGATGGCGCAGGAGACTTTTTATTTTTGCGCTGCCGACATTGTCATCCTGCCCACCAGCTTCGTGGCCAGCACCATGCACGAGTTTGCGGAGGGCGTAAGGCGGGTCAGCCTGCATTCCATCCATCATCATTTCATCGAGGCGCGCCTGCGGATCAAGCTCATGTCAAATGATTTTTCGCAATGGTTGCACGAAGATGTCGGGCTCACGGAGACGGCGCGCGCCCTGAACCGGATCGATATCTACACCGGGACCCTGGAAGACGTTCGCGGCCAGATTGTGCGGATCGTGGAACGCGCGTTGATCTAACCGAGAATAGCGGAGGGAGAGCAAAGCATGGATTCTGTGAAGCAAATCGCGGAGAACACTCCGGAGACGTCCGCCGATTCATCGGACTTGCCCATGGCCGCCGCCGAGCCCGTTCCCATTCGGCCCGAGCGGCGACAGTCGCCCCGCACCTGGGAAACGCCGCCCGCGCCTGCCCCCCCGCCTCACTTGGACGACTACAGGGCGATTGTTGGCGAAGCCGAACTCGACGAATTGCGTTTCCTTGCCCGCGACCTCAAAAGGAAGTCAGTGAAGATGGTCAACTCCACCGCGGTTGGCGGCGGGGTTGCCGAAATGCTGAACCGCCTGGTTCCGCTGCTCGGCGAACTCGAAGTCACCACCCACTGGGACGTGATTACTGGAGGGAACGATTTCTACGAAGTCACGAAGGCTTTCCACAATGCGTTACACGGCAGCGCCTACGATCTGACGCGGCAGGCTCAGGAAATCTTCCTGATGTACAACGAACAGAACCGCCAGCGGATGCAGTTTCCCGAAGACGTGGTGGTGATCCACGATCCCCAACCGGCGGCGCTCATCGGGGCCCGCGAAAATACATCGGCTCGCTGGGTGTGGCGTTGCCACATCGATCTGTCGAATCCCGACCCCCGGGTGTGGGGATTTCTGCGGCCCTTTATCGAGCAGTTCGATGCAGCGATCTTCTCTTCGCAATCATTCGCACGGCAGCTGCCGATTCCCCAATATCTCTTCTATCCGTGCATCGATCCGCTCTCCGAGAAAAACAAAGAGCTCGACGACAGTTTTGTCCAAAAGGTTTGCGATGAGTTCGGTGTCGACCGCTCGCGGCCCATCGTGACTCAGGTCTCGCGCTTCGACCGGTTGAAGGATCCGGTTGGAGTCGTGCAAGCCTTCAAACTGGCCCGGAAATATGTAGATTGCCAGCTCGTGCTCGCCGGTGGTGGCGCCAGCGATGATCCCGAGGGCGCGGTTGTTCTCCAGGAAGTCAAAGAGACCGCCGGCAACGATCCCGACATCATTATTCTTGATCTTCCTCCCTGGTGCGCCCTGGAAATCAACGCCCTGCAACGTGCTTCAACATTGGTCGTGCAG
>Ga0302172_10000172_pt1 | contig 18009 bp, 14 predicted proteins | sample I_Fen_N2_3_FD_198777 | JGI IMG/M metagenome (GOLD analysis project Ga0302172, IMG submission 198777) | Peat permafrost microbial communities from Stordalen Mire near Abisko, Sweden - I_Fen_N2_3 | ecosystem: Environmental > Terrestrial > Soil > Wetlands > Permafrost | place: Sweden: Abisko... | reverse complement strand
CCGCCGACGTTGGATTTGACCCCCAGCAACACGCCCAGCATGTCCCCCATGATCACCCCTGCCAGCGTACAGATCGCCAACAGCGCCACACCGTAAATAATCATTGTTGTAGTCCTCAAAGTGCATCGTCGAATATTGTTTTTGTTGTTCGAAGCCTGAGTCGGTGATCTAGGGTTGGCGGTTTCCCTCCTCACGCATCAGCGCCTGCAGGGTATCGAGCCGGGCCCCGTCGAACGCAATCACGCTGCCCTGCTCGAACACCCGGCGCGCCAGCCCGGTCAGCACCGCACCGGGCGGCAGTTCGATCTGTAGACGTACGCCACGCTCATAAGCGCTTTGTACCGTGCCGCGCCAATCCACCACGCGGCACATGTTGAAAGCCAGGTCGTCGCGCAAGGCTTCGATGTTGGTCACCAGCCGGGCGCGACTGCCACTGAGATAACCCAGGACCGGCGTTTTCAGCGGCACCTTGGCGAAGGCTTCGGCCAGGACCTTGGCCGGCGCATCCAGCAGCGGGCAATGTGAAGGCACGCTCACCGCCAGGCGCTTGGCCAGCCCGGCGCCACGCACTTTCGCCAACTCCGCGAGCGCCTTCATCGCGCCATCACTGCCGGCAATCACCACCTGGTTATCGGCGTTGATGTTGGCCAGGTAAACCGGCGTGTCATCGCTGTGAACCTGGGCCAGCAACCCTTCTACCGTGATCAGGTCCAGACCGATGATCGCGGTCATGCCGTAGCCCTGTGGATAAGCCTGCTGCATCAACTCACCGCGCAGGCTGACCAGATGCAACGCATCACTGAAACTCAAGGCACCGGCCACCACCGCTGCCGGGTAGGCGCCGATGGACAATCCGGCGACGTAATCCGCAGCGATTGACAGCTGCCGTGAGGCTGCCACGCCAGCGATCAACAGGCACAACTGAACGGCCCGAGTCGACTGCAAGGCTTCGGCACAATCGAGCAGCGATACATCCTCACCGAGCACCTCGCTGGCCTCGTCCAGGGTTTCCCTCGACAAGTGCTGGAGCATGCCCGGTTGCTGCGCGCCCTGGCCGGGGAACACCCACAAGCTGCTCACGCTGCCTGCTCCTGCGGGTTCCACGGATCGAGCACCAGACAGGCCTGGCTGGCGCTCTTGAGCAGCACGCGATTCGCCGAACCGGCCCATTCACGCAAGGCGAGGGCGCCAAACGGCGTCTGCAATTGCATGTCCACCACGCACATGGCGGTGTCGAGAGTCGCCAGCAACGCTTGAGCGTTGGTGCGACTCAGTGGCTGCGGCGTACGCAGAATCAGGTCGAGATCGCTGCCCTTGTGCAGGGCAACGAATCCGCTGGCCAGTTCAAACCCGGCGCTACCGCTGACACCCCACAGCCAGCCACAGTGATCGAGTATTGGCTGTAATTGAGCCAGGGCTTTGACCACCGGCAGATCACGGTCGATCACGACATGACGCAGGGCTTCCGGTGTTACCCGACGGGTGATCGACGTGATCGCCATCGATGCTGCGTAACGCTGCTCGCGCAGACGGCCACGCACACCGACCGCAACCTGCCCTGGCGCTGACAACGCGCGCCGCACCACCACCGGTTGCCCGGCGCGGACAGACTCGATCACCCACGCAGGCGCATCCGCAGGCAACTGCTCCGGGAGCATCCCCCAGAGCAGGTCATGCGCCAGCAGCGTGCTCACCACTGCGCCCTCAGCAATTGGCGAACCTGGCTTGATGCCGCGCGATTGGCGGCACCGAGGCGGCCACTCAGGTCACGACCCTTGGCGGCGACATCGCCGATCGCCAACCCCAGGCACTCCGTCACACGCGCCAGATCGCTCGCCGACGGCTGTTCGATCTGCTCCACCGACAAGGTTTCCCAGAGCAAACCGAGGCTGGCATAGCTGTCGATGTCATAAGCCATCGGCGGCACGCTGGCGGCCAGGGTTTCCAGTTCTTCGACACTGCGCAGCGTCACCCGCGCCGCCGAAGCCTTGCCCATGGCATGCACCATCACCCCTGGATCACGCAGGGCAATCAGCCGGTTGGCTTGATAACCGTGGGCCAGAAACGCTCCGGACATGGCCTTGCCCACCAGCAAACCGATCACCGCATGGCCGGCCAGCCGGGCACGGGCATAGCTGTCGGCGGCGCCGGCCAGGGCCTGATGAATACCGAGCGCTTCTTCGCGCCGGCCATACGCCTGGCTCGGCACATCAACGATGGCGATCAAGGCACGTTTTTGCGGTTTGTCCTGATCGGCTGCAATGATTTCATCCACTGCCTTGGCCAGGCCCCAACCTTCGAGCAAGCCGACTTCACCGTGTCGGGCACGGACGAAACGGTTATCGGGGTCGGCCACCACCGCGATAAACCGGACGTCTTGTTCAGCGATAAATCCATCCGCCACCTTCAGCGAAGCCGGCAACCCGTCGACCGGTTTTGCCCCGTTACTCAAGGCGTTGAACCAGTTCAAGCCTCTCAGGGAATACGAACTCATGAGCGCTCTCCTTGATACAGATCGCGAACCACTGAAGGCTCGATTTGCGGCTCGGCGTGCAGACGCGCCAGCCGTTGCAGGAACAGTTCGGCCTGAGTGCTACGTTGCTGCGCGGGCAAACCTTGCTTGAGCAATGCGCTGACCTGCTGGCGGATCTGCGCCACGTCGTCATCGGCGTAGCGATCCACCAGGCCGGTGGCAAAACGTTGCTCGCCACCGGTCAGGCTCCAGATCAATGGACGATCCCGGGAGTCATATTCTTCAAGCCCGGCCTCCTGTTCGATCACCTGCGGCCCGTTCAGCCCCAGGCGCGCCTCCCGGGTCACCAGCAAGTAGCTGCACAATCCCGCAGCAATCGACATGCCGCCAAAGCAGCCAACACTGCCGGCCACCACGCCAATCACCGGTTGGTACTGGCGCAGATCGACAATCGCCGCATGAATATCGGCAATCGCCGCCAATCCAAGGTTGGCTTCCTGCAAACGTACGCCACCGGTTTCCAGCAGCAGCACGGCGCGGGTCGGGATGCCCTTGCGGTTGTCTTCGGCCGCCAGCTCCAGAGCACCGGCAAGTTTCGCCCCGCCGACTTCACCGAGGCTGCCGCCCTGGAACGCCCCTTCGATCGCCCCGACCACCACCGGCAAACCGTCGATGCTGCCCTTGGCAATGATCACGCCGTCATCGGCCTGTGGCACCACGCCCTGACGCGACAACCATGGCGACATGACGCGTTGAAACGGGTCGAGCAATTCGCGAAAGGTGCCAGTATCGAGCAAGGCTTTTGCCCGTTGACGGGCGCCGAGTTCGACGAAGCTGTGCTTGTGCAGGCGTTCTGCGCTGTCAGTCATGGCCGATCTCCTCGAAACCCTGCTCCAGGCGCAAACGCACCACCCCGGGGGTGGCGCCGAAATCGTGAATGTCGATGTCCATCGCCGGCGGTGTCTGCCCGTCGAACATCCGAGCAAACAGGTGCTGCCAGCGTTGCTCGCTGCCATTGACCGAGGTCTGCACGGTGATGGTCAGCTTGCCCGCCTGACCCGGTTCGATCAGCACTTCCAGATCGCCCGAGCCGACACAGCCCACCAGTGTGCGGCCGCGTGGCGGCTGCCCGGCCTGGAATTCAAAGAATAAGGTTTCCATCAAAAAGCTTCCCTTTATGAATGGCAGTGGTTGATGCCGTCGCCGGATTCGATGCGGTCGATGAACAGGCAGGCAGCGAGCAGGTCGGCGGCGCCGCCGGGCGAGGCATTCAGCGCGATTAATTGTTGGTCCAGCTCATGCAAACGACGGCGACCGGTCAGGCTGGCACTGCCGCCTGCGTCGAGTACCGCCTGGGCGCCACGTTGCATGGTGTACAGGCCTTGTTCGCCAGCGCGGTAGAGCACGCAGGTGTCGGCCAGTCGGGTCATGATCGCCAACAGCGCATCGAGCCGGGCGTTCTGTTCGCCATGGCCGGCGGCGCGGCTGCGCTTGAGTTGCGGCAACGCGCGTTGGGTGACTGCCGGGAAGCCCAACTGCGCTTCTTCCCGCGCACCGCGAGCGCCATAGCGCTGGGCGACTTGGGCACCATGGCTCAGAGGCCGTGGCGCATGGCGGTCATCGAGCAACGCCAGCCGTGCGGCGCGCAAGGCGACGGAACTTGCGCCAGTGGATCGCGGCTCCAGTGCGGCAGCAGCGACCATCAGGCCCAACGCCCAGATGGCCCCGCGATGGGTATTCACGCCGTGGGTGGTGGCGAGCATCGCTTGTTCGCCTTCTCGACCGATCAGCCCGATGGCTTCACGCAGCGGCAAACCGATCTCGCCCATCTCGATGGCGGCTTCAGCCATTTCCTTGAATGCCGGCCACAAGGCCAGCGCCGAGGCGTGCATCAGCCCCAGGTGCAAATCGGTATGGGCACCGCTGCCACGACGGTCGACCAACGCCGGCTTCGGCGACAGGTCCGCTTCGTCGATCAGCGCGTCCACCGCCAGGTCCGCCAGGCGTTCGGCCAGGGTCAGGGTTTTCGCTTGCAGGTTGAATGCGTGCATTACCAGCTCCTGAATTTGGCGGGCGGGTTGTACAGGCCACCGGACCACTCCACCAGATCGGCGACGCTTTTGGCGGCGAGCAATTCGCGGGTGGCGTCGGTACGACGGATGCCGAGGTCTTCGGGCAAGGCGATCAGGCCTTCGCGGCGCATGCGCGCAGTGTCTTTGGGGTTGTGGCGCAGGCCAATGGCGGTCACCCCGGCGACGGCGGCGATCATCGCCTGACGCTCTTGCAGCGAGCGAGCCTTGTACAGGTAGGCAATGCCTTCTTCGGTCAGCAGGTGGGTGACGTCGTCGCCATAGATCATGATCGGCGCCAGTGGCATGCCGCTTTTCCTGGCCACGTCGATTGCATCAAGGGTTTCGACGAAGGTCGGTTTGCCGCCCTCCTGGAAAGTCTCGACCATCTGCACCACGAGTTTCTTGCCGCGTTCGAGCATCGGTTCAGGCGCGTCGCTGTGGCGCATGTCGAGCCAGGCCGGCGTACCGTGGCGACGACCGCGCGGGTCATGGCCCATGTTCGGTGCCCCGCCGAAACCGGCCAGGCGTCCGCGGGTCACGGTCGAAGAATGACCGTCGCCATCGACTTGCAGCGTGGCACCGATGAACAGGTCCACCGCGTATTGCCCGGCGAGTTGGCTGAACATCCGGTTGGAACGCATGGAACCGTCGCGCCCGGTGAAGAACACATCAGGCCGGGCGGCGATGTAGTTTTCCATGCCCAGCTCGGTGCCGAAGCAATGCACGCTTTCGACCCAGCCGCTTTCAATCGCCGGGATCAGCGTCGGATGTGGATTGAGCGTCCAGTTGCGGCAGATCTTGCCCTTGAGACCGAGGGATTCGCCGTAGGTCGGCAGGATCAGTTCAATGGCGGCGGTGTTGAAACCGATGCCGTGATTGAGTGACTGAACCTTGTGTTTTTCGTAGATCCCGCGAATCGCCATCATCGCCATCAGCACGTGCACAGGCTTGATGTGCCGGGGGTCGCGGGTGAACAACGGTTCGATGTAGAACGGCTTGTCAGCCACCACCACGAAATCGACCCAGGACGCGGGAATGTCGACGCGGGGCAATTCGCTGACGTCGTCCACCAACTGGTTGACCTGGACAATGACGATGCCGTCGCTGAACGCAGCCGGTTCAATCAAGGCCGGGGTGTCTTCGGTACTTGCCCCGGTGTAGATATTGCCGGCGCGGTCGGCCATGAAACCGGCCGAGAGCACGACGTTGGGAATCAGGTCCACCACCAGCCGTGCGTAAAGCTCGATGTAAGTATGGATCGCGCCGATTTCCAGCAGGCCGTCTTCGAGCAACTGGCTGATGCGCAAGCTTTGGGCGCCGGCGAAGGCGAAGTCGAGTTTGCTGGCGATGCCGCGCTCGAACAGGTCCAGATGCTCGGCGCGTCCGACGCTGGGCATGATCATGTGCAAGTCATGCAGCTTGCCTGGATCGGCCTTGACCAACGAGCGGGAGAGAAAGTCCGCCTGCTTCTGGTTGTTGCCCTCCAGCACCACGCGGTCGCCGGGCAGGATCAACGCCTCCAGCGCCGCCACGATCTTGTCGGTGGGCAGCACCACACCGTCGGCAAGGCCCCGCACCAGTTCCAGACGCCGCTGTTTTTCGCTGCGCCGCCGCGTCCATCGCGAGTCGGGGGATATTGTTGTTGTCATGACCACTCCACGGGTTCGCTGTCGTGGGGTCACCTTAGGAGCGTTGGGTGGGGGTATCAATCAAGCAGCGCGGCGGATCGTTACGCTCAGGGTAATGGTTGGCCGGTCGGACGCCTTCGCGAGCAGACTCGCTCCCACATTGGATCTGCGGTGTACACAAAAACCCTGCTCGCGATGGGGCCAGTCAGACCAACCCGGAAATCACAAGCAGTTCTTCCAACGCCAGCAAATCCGGGACCTTGGCCACTTGATCGCCCACCTGCACCGCTGCTTTTTCCAGCGAGCACAACGGCACATCGACATAGCTCAACTGACTGTCGAGCTTGTACGAGCGGGGTATCCCTTGAACCAGTATCGCGATGAATTTCAGCCCGGGCCGGCCACCGAGGGCATTGAGGATGACGATTCGCGCGCGCTCACCGATGATGACTTTACTGCCGCACGCCGACTCGAAACTGAGCAGCGGGATTTGCCGGTTGCGCCACGGTACTCGCCCGAGATACCAGGGCGGTGTATCGAGGTCGAACGCCGCGGGCTGGTAGTCGATCAGTTCGGCAACCGCGACATTGGGCAAGATCAGGTTGCGGTCGGCCAGTGGCAGCAAAAGACCGGTGAGGTGACTGGTGCGCTGGTTGATCAGCCGCTCAAGCATGGGTTTTGCTCCACAGGGCAATACTTTCGAGCAGTACCGACTCCTGGTACGGCTTGCCGAGGTAGTCGTTGACGCCGATGGCCATGGCCCGGTCGCGGTGTTTCTGGCCGGTGCGGGAGGTAATCATGATGATGGGCAGGTGCTGCAAACGCTCGTCACTGCGTACTTGCCTGGCCACTTCGAAACCATCCATGCGCGGCATTTCGATGTCCAGCAGCATCACGTCCGGCATGTGCTCTTCGAGCAACAGCATGGCGTCAACCCCGTCCTTGGCCGTCAGCACGTTCATGCCGTGGCGTTCGAGCAAGCGGCTGGTGACCTTGCGAACGGTCACCGAGTCATCGACCACCATGATCAGCAACGGCCGCTGCGGCTCGGGCTCGCTATCGTGATTGGCCAGACGCTGTGGCACATGGGCTTGCAGGGCGCGGATCGGCGCCAGCAAATCCAGAATCAGCACCACCCGGCCATCCCCCAGGATCGTCGCCCCGGACACACCCTGCACAGCCGCAAACTGCGGGCCGAGGCTCTTGACCACGATCTCGCGAGTGCCGGCCATGGCATCGACCAGCACCGCTATTTGCCGCTCGTTGCACTGCACCAGCAGCACTGGCAGCGGCAAGTTCTGGCCCAGCAGCTTCGGCCGTGGACTGGTTTTCAACAGTTCGCCCAGGTAGCACAGTTCATAGCGCTGCCCGGCGTACTCATAAGTCGGCGGGTCGAGACGCAAATGCCCTTCTAGCTCGTTGGGCAGCACTCGGACGATACCGTCGATGGTGTTCAACGGGATCGCGTACTGATCCTCGCCACATTGCACCATCAACGCGCGGTTGACCGACACCGTGAACGGCAGGCGAATGCGGAAATGCACACCCTGCCCCGGCACAGAGTCGATGCTCATGCTGCCGCCCAGTTGCCGTACTTCTTCGTGCACGACATCCATGCCGACGCCACGCCCGGAAATCTGGGTGATTTTCTCGGCCGTCGAGAACCCCGGCTGCAAGATGAATTGCAGCACGTCGCGGTCGCTGATCTCGCTGTTCGGGTCGAGCAAACCGCGCTTGATCGCCTTGTGCCGCACCGCCTCCAGCGGCACACCGGCACCGTCGTCGCGGATATCGAAAATGATGTCGCCCCCCTCGCGCAACAGATCCAGGGTGATCCGTCCCTGCGCCGGCTTACCCGCCGCGATTCGCGCCTCGGCAGATTCCAGGCCATGGTCCACAGCATTGCGCAGCATGTGCTCCAGCGGCGCCACCATGCGTTCGAGCACGTTGCGATCCATCTCGCCTTCAGCATTTGCGACGATGAATTCAACGTCCTTGCCCAGTTCGCTGGAGACCTGCCGGACAATGCGCTTCAAGCGCGGCAGCATCTTTTCGAACGGCACCATGCGCGTACGCATCAGGCCTTCCTGCAGCTCGCTGTTGATGCGACCCTGCTGTTGCAGCAGGTTTTGCGCGTCCTGGTTGCGCCGGTCGAGGGTTTCCTTGAGGTCCAGCAGGTCGGAGGCGGACTCGAACAGCGCCCGCGACAGTTGCTGCAACTGCGAGTGACGGTCCATTTCCAGCGGATCGAACTCTTCGTAACCCAGGCGTTCGGCGTCGACTTGCTGGCGACTGAGGATCCGGCCCTGGGTTTCTATATCGAGTCGGCGCAACTGATCGCGCATCCGCTCGATGGTGGTTTCCATCTCGTTCAGGGCTATTTGTGCATCGCTGACCTGCTGCTCGATGCGACCGCGAAAAATCGATGTCTCGCCCGCCAGGTTGACCAGGTCATCGAGCAGTTCCGCCGAGACCTTGACCATGTCTGCCCCGGCATCGGGTTGCAGCAGCGGGGCTTCGACTTTTTCGGTGGCGGGCAGCGCGATGGGTGTTGGCGTTTCAGGCAGCGCCGGGTGGCTGAAATTCTTGATCGCGTCGATCAATCGATCGGCCGGCGGCAACGGTTCGCCAGCGCGGGTCGCGTCGAGCATTTGCGCCAATCGGTCATGGCTGCGTTGCAGCAGTTCGAACAACGCCGCCGTGGGTTTGAGTACCCCGGTGGACAAACCTTCGTATAGAAATTCAAGCTCATGGGCCAAATCGCCGATCTGGGCGATTTCCACCATGCGTGCGCCGCCCTTGAGCGTGTGCAGGTCGCGCAACAGGGTTTCGACTTCCTGGCGATTCGACGGCTCGGCCTGCCAGCGCAACAGCGCCGCACCGGAGCTCTCGATGATGTCAAAACCTTCCTCAAGGAAAATCTCCAGCAGCTCGCTGTCGTGATGAGCCGAGTCATTGCTGGCCGCCGGCTCGATCACATCGGCATGCCCCGCGTGCCCCTGGCGGAACGCACGAATCGCTTCGATCAGCTCGCTCGGATCGTCGAGGGACTGGTGCTGTTGCAGCTGTTCAAGCAAATGCGCCAAGCGATCATGGCTGTGCAGCAACAAAGAGGCGAGCCCGTCGCCGTAGCTGTAACGGCGGTCCACCAGGCCTTCGTAGAGGCTTTCCAGTTCATGGGCCAGATCGCCGACCGACTCGACCTCAGCCATGCGCGCACCACCCTTGAGGGTGTGCAAATCCCGTTGCAATGACGACAGCGGCACGGTATTGGACGGCTCGCCCAGCCAGCGTTGCAACGATTGGCTGGCGCTCTCGAGGATATCCACGGCCTCTTCGAGGAAGATCGAAACGATCTCGTCGTTCAGGTCCTTACCACGGCTCTCTGTAGGCGCTGGCTTGCCAGCGAAGGACTCACCGGCACCGCGTTTTTCCAATGAAAACGCGGCATCGTTAACGTCCATCGCTGGCAGGCCAGCTCCTACAGGGGGCAGCGTGCTTTCAAGTTCCGCCGTGGCACGGCCCAATTCGCGGATGCTCAAGGCGCGGCTGCCGTCACTACGAATCAGGCCCACGGCCGACGGGTCGAGGCTCTGATCGAGCAAGCCGTGCAAGGCGCGAATCCGTTCCGGACGCGGGCTGACTTCCTGGCCGGCAGCCAGTTCGTCGAGCATGTTGATCAGCGCTTCGTGGGCACTTTGCGCTTCATGGAAAAACGCCTCGCTGACCGCCAGGCTGCTTTCTTCCACGGCACCGTAGAGATCGAGCAAGGCTTCGCATAGTTCATCCACCGGATGCAGATCGGCCAGGTGTGCACCTTCGCCGAGAGTGGTCAGTTCATCCAGCAGTGCGCTGAGTTCCTGGCGTTCACCGGGGTGTTGCTGCCAGCGCTGCATGAGGCTTTCGGCGTCCAGCAGGATGTCCATGCCCCGGGCCAGAAAGTTGTTGATCAACTGCGCATCGCGCTTGATACGCAGCCCCGTGTTCGGGGTGTTCGACAGGCTGACCAGGCGTTCGCTCAGCAATGCCTGGGTGCGCTCGATAAATGCCGGAGCACCAGGGATGGCGGCCAACGGATCCCACTTGAGCTGGCGCAAGCCGAGGCGGAACAAACCCTCGGCTTCCAATAGCAATTGGACTTCGTCCAGGTCAAGGGCGATCTGGTGGGCCTTGTATTCCCGGGCCAGTTGATCCAGCGGCGCGGCGAGCTCGGCAATCGGCAACACCCCGGCCATCGACGCACTGCCCTTGAGGGTATGCAAGGCACGCTGCAACTCATCGCTGGCCTGCAGCGGCACGTGTTCGGCAGCCTGATCCAGGAAGCGCTTGAGGCTGTTCAAATGGGTTTCGGCTTCTTTGCGAAAGATCTCCAGCAACAAAGGATCGAGGGCAGCGACGTCCTGGGTATCTTCATCGGTGGCCAATTCCCCGCCTTTGGCCAAGGCATGAGCGCGAGCGGCCAATTGGTCGACGTCGTTACGCTGGCGTTGGGCATTGGCGGCAAATTCGGCCACCAGTTCCGGCAACAGCATCAACACATCGCCCAGCAGTTGTTGCACTGCAGCGCCCGGTGCGACGCTGTGCTCCAGCACACGGTTGAGCAGGTTTTCCACGGCCCAGGCCAGTTCGCCGAGCACCAGCGCACGAACCATTCGGCCACTGCCCTTGAGCGTATGGAAAGCGCGGCGCACTTCCCCCAGGGCTGACCGGTCATCGGGGTTGACCGACCAGCGCGGCAAGTACTCTCCAAGCAGTTCCAGTACTTCGCCTGTCTCTTCGAGGAACACTTCGCGCAGTTCGTCATCCACCGGCGCTTCACCGGCAGGCGGCGCAAACAGGCTGCCCGGTGTGGTCAGGGCGGGCGGGTTCAGCGCGGACACAGGGCTGGCCAATACATCTGCCAAGGTCTGGACGATGGCCGGATTGACCCGTTCCTGCCTCTGCAGCATGACCTGCGCTTCGCTCGGACTCAGTACATCCTCGAGCCCCGGCACATGCTGTTCACTGGGGAAGAAACCGAGTGACGCCAGGCTTTTTTCGGCGATATCGAGTAACGGCTCACCGGGTGCTTGCGGGTCGTCGTTGAGGCGCTCAAGGTAGTATTCGAGGCTGACGATGACGTCGGCCAGGCTGTCGAGCTCCTGCCAGCCGGGCTGGCCGGGATCGAGCAGCAGGTGCTCGCGGACGAAGTGATTGCAGGTTTCGATCAGACTTGCCGCGCGGCTCAACGGAATCATCGCCAGTGCACCGCGGACCTGGGTCAGCAAGGCCGGCAGTGCCTGCAAGTGCTGACGATCCCAGTCGGCGTCGATGTAGTCGACGATCATGTCCCTGGCCTGCTGCAGGCAGATGCGCGCTTCCTTGATCACGATCTGGTGAATCTGCGTCAGGTCGGTGGTCGGCAGACGGCTTTCTTCCTGACTCTCCGGTTCCACGGTGCCGACCATGCCGGCCAGCGTCGCCTCGACATAGAGCAAGGCCCCGGCGACATCCATGAGAATCGAGTCATCCGGCGCACGCTGGCCCTGGACGAGACTCAAGACCACCGCCAATTGATCGATGATGACCTTGCGCGGCTGACCGAAACCCAGCACCGCCAGGGTGTCGGCGATTTGCCGCAGCGGCGCCAGCAGGCTATCGAGATCAGAAGTGTGTTGACGGTCGCTGCGCACGAACAGGTCCAGGCGCTCCTTGACCCGCACCAGCTCCTCGCACAGCGCCGCCAATACCGAACGCATGGCGTCGCGGTCGGGCCCTGCCAGGCGTGCACGTTCCTCATCGACCATTGCGCTGTCGGGCAGCGCGTCATCCAGTCCGTAGCGATCTTTCATGGTCTGCATCTGCCCGGTGGGGTGTTCGGCTTTGGCAATGTAGAACAGCAAACTCTTGAGCAGCTCCGGCGGCGCCGGTTGATTGATGGCGGGCATGCCCTGTTCGAGCAGACGCTTGAGTTCATGCTCGGCGTCCTTGAACAGGCTGCGCAAGGCGGGGCTGTTGGCAATCGCACCGCCGCGCATGCCTTCGACCAGCGCCGTAGCGATCTGCCACAACGGGCTCAAGGGCGCGCTGGCGCACAAACTTTCGAGGCGACTGAATACCTTGGCCAAATACCCTAGGTTAGTCTCGTCATCCTGCTCGCGGAGCAAGCCGACCAAGGCCATCTGCAGCATTTGCCGCAATTTGCGCAGCACACTCGGCAGCTCCGCCGGTTCCAGCAGCGCCAGCGACTCCTCGTCCAGGGGTGGCAGATCGGGCAGCTGTGGGCTGAACAGGCTGGTTTCCGACAGCAGGCCTTCACCACGGGCGCTGCGCAGATCGTTGATCAGCGGCAGCACCACCAGAGGCAAGTCGCGACGCGCCCCCTGAACCCGGTCGAGGTAGATCGGCAGTTGCCCCAAGGCTTGCATCAACAAGTGCAGCGCCTCGTCACGATGGCTGACGCGCTCCTGTTGCAAGGCGCACACAAGGTGCTCCATCTCTTCGGCGAGCAGGGCCGCGCCGTAGAATTCGATCATCTGCAAACTGCCGTGAACCTGATGGATGCACGCCAGGCAATCGTTCAGCGCGTGCGTCGCCTGCGGATCATCAAGCAGGGTTGCGATGGCGTGATGAGCCTGCTTCAGCGTTTCGGCAATCTCGCCTTTGACCCATTCGAGGGCCACATAGTCGTGCCGATCACCCATAACCACTCCAGTTCCCACTTCAGTCAAAATGCCAACGCCCGCGGGCGGTTCAAGCTTTGTCCGTCGCCTGCGCCTTGGCGGCCGGCAAGGTGAAACCGGACACCGAGCGCCGCAACTGGCTGGCCATTTTCGCCAGGTTGCCAATGCTTTCGGCGGTAGCGGTGGAACCTGACGAGGTCTGCGTAGTGATTTGCTGGATCACATTCATCGTCAGGGAAATCTGACCGGCAGACGACGTCTGTTGTTGTGCCGCGTTGGAAATGCTCTGGATCAGCGCCGCCAGCGTCTTGGAAACCCCTTCGATTTCTTCCAGGGCCACACCGGCATCCTGCGCCAGCCGGGCTCCACGCACCACTTCGGTAGTGGTCTGCTCCATGGAAATCACGGCTTCGTTGGTGTCAGCCTGAATCGCCCGCACCAGGGTTTCGATCTGCCGGGTCGCGGCAGATGAGCGCTCGGCCAGACGTTGCACTTCATCGGCGACCACTGCGAAACCGCGTCCGGCATCACCGGCCATGGACGCCTGGATCGCCGCATTGAGGGCGAGGATGTTGGTCTGATCGGCAATATCATCGATCAGGCTGACAATGTCGCCGATTTCCTGGGAAGACTCGCCAAGACGCTTGATTCGCTTGGCGGTATCCTGAATTTGTTCGCGGATGTTGTCCATGCCGTGGATGGTGTTGTGCACCACCTCGTTACCTTTGTTGGCGATTTCCACCGAGCGCTCGGCAACCGCCGAAGATTCGGCGGCGTTGGCTGAGACCTGATCGATGGACTCGGCCATATCATTGATTGCAGTAGACGCTTCGGCAATCTGCTGCGCCTGATGCTCCGACGCCTGCGCCAGGTGCATGGCGGTAGCCTGGGTTTCCTGCACGGCGGCCGCCACTTGGCCGGCCGTCAGGTTGATGGTCGCCACCAGGTCACGCAACTGGTCCACGGAGTAGTTGATCGAGTCGGCGATAGTGCCGGTAAAGTCTTCGGTGACCGATGCAGTGACCGTCAGGTCGCCATCGGCCAGGTCCTCGATCTCGTCGAGCAGACGCATGATCGCGTTCTGGTTGCGCTCGTTTTTCTCGGCAGTTTCGCGCAGCTGGCGATTGGTTTCACGCACCATCACCAAACCGATGAGGATGATCGACGTTAACGCCAACAAACCCAGTACGTAACCGCCAATGGTATCGGTGTTGCGCCCACCCGCCAGGTTTTCGAAACCGCTGGCCAGGTGCGAGGCTTCATCGAGCAGGGTTTGCGACAAGCTGAAAATGTTGGTGGCCGATTCGCGAACCTTGAGCAGTTCGGGCGAGGTTTCGAGGATTTCATCCACCGAGCCTGAGACAAACTCGAACAGCTCGGAAATCTCGGTCAAACGCTCACGCGCATCGTGGTCTTGGACCTGGCTGATCCTCTGCGACACATTGCCCTGAAGCATGCCGTTGAGCACCAGGCCGAACCGTGCCGCGTCGCGACCGAAAGCGTCGGCGGCCTGCTGTGAATTTTCGTCGCCGGACAATACCGTGTTCACTGCGCCGAGAATCCGTTCAGCCAGCAGTGATTGACGTTGGGCCATCGCCACCTGAGCCGCCGGAGCGCCGCGTTGCAGCAGGATTTCCACCACCTTTTCGTATTCGACCTGCAACTGCGGCACGGTTTCGGCGAGGGTGGCGGCCACCTGATGCAGCGACAGCACGGTCTGCTCGCTGGAGAGAATGGCGTCGGTGTTCTTCAGCAGGCGCTCCCAATCCAATTGCACGGCACGCATTTCCGGGCGCACGGCAGCCGGCGCCGGCGGCAAGCCGGTAGCCGGGTCGCCTTTCTTCAGATAGCCCCAGCGCTGGGCAAAATCGTTGCGCGCATCGCCCAGCAGCTTGAATGCCGCGGCCTTTCCTGCAGCGGCTTCGGTGGCGTTTTTGGCAATGCGCTGGGACAGCACGCGCAATTCGCCAGCATGGCCGATGTATTGTTTATCGTAGGTGGCCTGGGTGTTGAGGTACGCGAAGTTGGCGAACAACAGCATGATGAAGATGATCAGTGCGATGAACAGCACAATGATCTGCGACCGACTACGCGACCCTTCCATTGGCTTGCCTGTTTTTGCTTTTATCATCGGTCACCAACACCCTTTAAAGCTTGCCGAAGTACCTGTGGGTTTATAGCGCCACGTTCATGAATCCTTGCGAGCGCACCAGCGCAAATGGGCTGAACACCCGCCAACCCTGCTCGCCCTGGAAACAGCCTTCAACAAACGCCGCTATCGGCCCCTGCAATTCGTCAGCGGGCACGGCCTTCAGGCTGTCCCGAGCGAAGTGCTGGAGTCCAAAGACTTCGTCGACCATCAAGCCGGCAAACACATCTTCGTGCTCCACCACCAATACCCGTCGCTGTCTTCGTGTGGTCGACAGCTCGTAACCGAAGTAGCCACACAGATCCATGATCGGCAGTAACCGTCCGCGCAAGTTGGCCACACCCTTGACCCAGGGCTTGACCCCGGGAAGTTGCGTGAAGCGCGGCTCGTGCAAGACTTCGCCGACTTCGCCCATGGGCGCGACATACCAGTGTTCGCCCACGCGAAAGCCGATGCCACTCCAGCTGTCCTGCCGGGGCGGCTGGGACGGCAAGTCAGCGGCCAGCAGACGACAACGCTGGTCAATCTGCAGCAGCAGCTCGAAGGCTGTCAGCGACTCGGTCATGGCCGGACGATCAACCGGGCAGGACGTTGTTCAGGGTCTTGATCAGGGTTTCTTCGTCGACGGGCTTGGTCAGGTAGTCCTTGGCCCCTTGGCGCGTGCCCCAGACCTTGTCGGTTTCCTGATCCTTGGTGGTGATGATGATCACCGGGATGTGCCCGGTTTCCGGGTCCTTGGTCAACTGGCGGGTGGCCTGAAAACCGTTGAGGCCGGGCATGACGATGTCCATCAGCACCGCGTCGGGTTTTTCCTGGCGGGCCAGGGCCACGCCGTCGGCGCCGTTTTCGGCTTTCAATACTTCATGACCGTGCTTTTCCAGCATGCCGGTCAGCTTGTACATCTCAGTCGGCGAATCATCGACGATCAGAATACGTGCCATGGTCTTCCCCATTCTTGTCGACGCAAGGCCCGATGGCCGAGCGTCACTGTAGGTGTCTTACTGCGGCAAAACGGCGGCAAAGCCCGGAACATGGGCCTGGATCGCGTTCAGCAGTTCTTCCTTGCTGAAAGGCTTGGTCAAAAACTGGTCGGAGCCGACGATACGCCCCTTGGCCTTGTCGAACAGCCCGTCCTTGGACGACAGCATAATCACTGGCGTGGACTTGAAAGCAGGGTTGTTCTTGATTAAAGCGCAGGTCTGATAGCCATCCAGACGCGGCATCATGATGTCGACAAAGATGATGCCGGGGTGATTGTCGGCAATCTTGGCCAGGGCATCGAAACCATCGATGGCCGTGATCACTTCACAGCCCACGTTTTTCAACAGCGTCTCGGCGGTGCGACGAATCGTCTTCGAGTCGTCGATCACCATGACCTTCAAGGCGCTGGAATGCTGTTCCATAAATGCTCTACCGTCGCCTTTGCGAATCAAATTGTCCGTTTCCGGTAACCGGAGGGCTCGAAACCCTTGATGTTCAAGGGCCAGTACCACTTGGCAGCCTTTTTAGCACAGTCTCCAACACCAATCTATCGGCCAACCTTCGAGGTGGTTTTTCCTTGACCGGGAACACACTCAGCGCCACTCTGACGCCACTTTTATACGGTCCCTTGGACTGATTTTCTGTAGGAGCGAGCTTGCTCGCTCCTACAGGGATCGACATAGGCCTCACCCACTTTAGAGGAAACACCCATGAGCGTTCGCGTCGGGATTGTCATGGACCCTATTGCCAGCATTTCCTATAAAAAGGATAGCTCGCTGGCCATGCTGCTGGCCGCGCAGAAGCGCGGTTGGGAGCTGTTCTATATGGAACAGCGTGACCTGTACCAGGCCGAAGGTCAGGCCCGGGCGCGGATGCGTCCGCTGAAGGTCTTCGCCGATCCGCAAAAATGGTTTGAACTGGAAGCCGAACAAGACGCGCTGCTGAGCGATCTGGACGTGATCCTGATGCGCAAGGATCCGCCGTTCGACATGGAGTTCGTCTACTCCACTTATCTGCTGGAGCAGGCCGAAAGCGCTGGCGTGCTGGTGGTCAACAAGCCGCAGAGCCTGCGTGACTGCAACGAAAAACTGTTCGCCACGCTGTTCCCGCAGTGCACGCCGCCGACCATCGTCAGCCGCCGCCCGGATGTGCTGCGCGAATTCGCCGACCACCATGGGGACGTGATCCTCAAGCCGCTGGATGGCATGGGCGGCTCGTCGATCTTCCGCCACACCGCAGGCCACCCGAACCTGTCGGTGATCCTCGAGACCCTGACCCTGCACGGTCAGCAGCAGATCATGATCCAGGGTTACCTGCCCGCCATCGTCGATGGTGACAAACGCATCCTGATGATCGACGGCGAACCGGTGGACTACTGCCTGGCGCGCATTCCCGCTGCTGGCGAAACCCGTGGCAACCTGGCCGCCGGTGGCCGTGGCGAAGCACGCCCGCTGACCGAGAAAGATCGCTGGATCGCCGCGCAAGTCGGCCCGACCTTGCGCGAAAAGGGCCTGCTGTTCGTAGGCCTGGATGTAATCGGCGAACATCTGACGGAAATCAACGTCACCAGCCCGACCTGCATTCGCGAGATCGATAATGCCTTTGGCACCGACATCGGCGGCTTGCTGATGGATGCCATCGATCAGAAGCTCAAGGCTCGTTGATAAGCCAAACCAACATTGCGTTATCATGCGCGGCCTGTGAAAACGCGATGTTGGTTTCCTTGTCATGACACTCCCGTCCGATCTGCCCATCGAACTCGCCCACCGTGGCGTGCGCCCGGCCGATCGCCTCGGTTTTACCCTGTTTCTCGCCGCGTTGATTCACCTGGCCTTGCTGCTGGGTGTCGGCTTCACGATGGTCGAGCCCAAGCAGATCAGCAGAACCCTGGAAATCACCCTCGCCACCTTCAAAAGCGAAAAGAAGCCTGAGAAAGCCGACTTCCTCGCCCAGGAAAATCAGCAAGGCAGCGGCACACTGGATAAAAAGGCAATTCCCAAGACCACCGAGGTCGCGCCGTTCCAGGACAACAAGGTGCAGAAAG
>Ga0302172_10000163_pt1 | contig 18550 bp, 19 predicted proteins | sample I_Fen_N2_3_FD_198777 | JGI IMG/M metagenome (GOLD analysis project Ga0302172, IMG submission 198777) | Peat permafrost microbial communities from Stordalen Mire near Abisko, Sweden - I_Fen_N2_3 | ecosystem: Environmental > Terrestrial > Soil > Wetlands > Permafrost | place: Sweden: Abisko... | reverse complement strand
CATGGAAAACTCAAGCATGCCGCAAAGCCAATGTGGGAGCGGCGGTGCGCCGCTCCCACAAGAGTCTGTTCTAGTGCAGCTTGAGCCGTGGCTCTGTGCCGCGCCCGATCTTGCTGCCCAGCATCAGCATTGCCGTACGGAACGGCCCGTACAGGGCCATCTGGTGCATGCGGTACAGCGACACGTAAAACATCCGCGCCAGCCATCCTTCAAGCATAACGCTGCCGGTGAGATTGCCCATCAAGTTACCCACGGCCGAAAAACGCGACAGCGAGATCAGCGAGCCGTAGTCGGTGTACTTGTACTCAGGCAATGCCTTGCCTTCAATGCGCAGCTTCAGCGACTTGGCCAGCAGCGACGCCTGTTGATGCGCGGCTTGCGCACGCGGTGGCACGTTGCGGTCGGTGCCTGGTTGCGGGCAAGCCGCGCAGTCACCGAAGGCAAAGATATTCTCGTCACGGGTGGTTTGCAGGGTCGGCAACACTTGCAGCTGATTGATGCGGTTGCTTTCCAGTCCGTCGATTTCCTTGAGGAAACCCGGTGCACGAATGCCGGCGGCCCAGACTTTCAGGCTGGCGTTGATGACTTTGCCATCGACGGTGATCAGGCTGTCTGCCGTCACTTCGCTGACCGCCGCATTGGTCATGACATTGACCCCGAGTTTCTCCAGGGTCTTATGCACAGGCCCGCCAATCCGCTCCGGCAGCGCAGGCAGAACCCGTGGCCCGGCTTCGATCAGGGTGATATGCATGTTTTCCGGCTTGATCCGGTCCAGGCCATAGGCCGCCAGTTCGTGGGCGGCATTGTGCAGTTCGGCGGCCAGTTCGACTCCGGTGGCACCGGCGCCGACGATGGCAACGCTGATCTGCTCGACCTTGTCGGTCTGCCCGGCATGCGCGCGCAGGTAGTGGTTGAGCAATTGCTGGTGAAAGCGCTCGGCCTGTTTGCGGGTATCGAGGAACAGGCAGTGCTGCGCCGCGCCCTGGGTGCCGAAATCGTTGGTGGTGCTGCCGACGGAGATCACCAGCGAGTCGTAGGCCACTTCCCGTGCCGGGACCAGCTCCAGGCCGGCTTCGTCATACGTGGCGGCCAGCTGGATTTTTTTCTGCGTGCGATCGAGCCCGCTCATGCGCCCCAGCTGGAACTCGAAATGGTTCCATTTTGCCTGGGCAACATAGTTGAGTTCGTCTTCGGAAGAGTTCAGGGAGCCGGCCGCCACTTCGTGCAACAGCGGTTTCCAGATGTGGGTCAGGTTCGCGTCGACCAGCATTACACTGGCCGTGCCGCGCTTGCCCAAAGTCTTACCCAGACGGGTAGCCAACTCCAGACCGCCGGCGCCGCCGCCAACGATGACAATACGATGAGTCATGGGGATATCTCGCAAGGCTAAAAGAAATCGGTGCAGTCAACCGAGCGAGCGCGAAGCGGCTCATAGCGTCAGGTAACTGATAAGTCGGCTCAACAAGCCCAGGCCAATGGTCACTGCCAACACCAGCACAAGGAGCATCCACGGCCGGAAGGGCCGGCGCTCGACTCGGTGCTGGGATAGATGCAGGTACTCTTCGACATGCTTCTGGTCGTCGGGGTTCAGGCGGCTGGTCATATCGGGCCTCGTCAGGGGTAGACGTTGCTGAATGTGTAGAGGTTACAGCTTGATTTAACGAACGTTGAACGGAGCATAGCCGCTGTCCGCAACAGGCTCGACGCTGACCGTATCGTCCAGGCGAATGATTCCACTTTGTAACACTCGGGCGGTGATTCCGCCATGCCCGCGAACGGCCTGAAAGGTCCCGGGGCCGAGGTTGTCTTGCAGGCGGGCGCAAGGCTGGCACCAGCCAGTGGTTTCGAAAATCGCCTGGCCAATTCTGAAGCGACGCCCCTTGAGGCTGAACAGGTTGATACCGCTGATAACGAGATTGCGCCGTAACTCATGAGGCAGCACCGGTTTATCGTGCGCACGGCCCATCAGCGAACTGATCACCGCCAGATGCTCCCACTGGATCAAGGTCACCTGCCGCGCATTGCGTACGCCTGGCCGGGCTCGATCACCGGTCAAGCCAGCCTCCAGTCGCGCTTCCACGGCCTCCAGTTCGATCATCGGCACCTGAGGTTGCGGGCGTACGCCAATCCAGCGTACGCGACCGATTTGCGGGACTTCGGCAATCAACTCCTGCAATGGGCTCACAGACTGATCCCGACGTCGAAAACAATGCTGCGCCCCAGGTTGCTGCGCAAAAAATCCGGAGCATCCGGATGCGCAAACAGCACACGGGCGAAGGTCGGCCCCACCAGTGACAGTGAGCGCCAGCCTTGGCGCAGGTATTCGGTGGGCGGCGGGAAATGGCTGTTGAGGTCCAGCACTTCGCGCTTGAGGCTGGCGAAGGCGATGATGTCCAGTTCGCCCAGATCCATGCCGCGTTCTTTGTAGTTGTGCGCTTTTTTGCGCAAGGTCGGCGCCAGTCGCAGCAAGAACTCGTTGGCCGGGATGCGCCGCGGCTTGGCCTCGCGCCGTACCAGTTGGCTCAGGGAGAACGCGCTGCGTCGGCGCTGCAGCTCATCGCGCCATTCGTCGTTGAGACGCCGGCCTTCGTCGAGGACGAAGAACACCTCGAAACTGGCATCGCGAAACAACACGTCCGGCGGTTCTCCGGCCGGGGCGAATTCGTCGGCACGATACGCAATGTTCAGGCCTTGCAGCAGGCGCTGGCAGACCCAACGCTCACGCTCCCATTTGCGGGCATTGGACAGGAACGCGTTGGCTTGCTCGGCCGCGATGGTCAGCAGGCGGAGGTAATCTGAGTCATCCATAGGCCCAAGCTTAGCGTTCAATTGCGACAAGCAGAAAGCGTTAAGCGGTAAAACAGCGTGTCTGGGCACTCGGAAGAGGCGGTGTAGACTGATGGCCACTACTCGTACGATCGACCAAGGGGTTGAATGTGAAATATTGGACGATGTTGTTGCTCGCACTCCTGCCCCTCTGGGGCAATGCGCTCGAGGTCGGTGAGCCTGTGGCGCCTTGGACGTTGCTTGATCAGTTCGATCAGGCCTTTACCCTCGACAAACGTACTCAGACGCTGCTGGTGGCACGCAGCATGGAGGGCGCCAAGTTGGTCGACGCTGCGTTGCAGGGCCAGCCAAAAGGCTATCTGGAGGCCCGCCATGCAGTTTTTCTCGCTGATATCCAGCGCATGCCACGGCTGATCGCAAAAATGTTCGCGGTACCGGCCATGCGCGATTACTCCTATCGGGTGATGCTCGACCGCGATGGCCGCGTCGCACCGAGGTATCCCGGTGCTGTGGATAAAGTGCTGTGGTTACAGCTCAAGGACGGCCAGTTGGTGGCGCAGCACGAGTACGCCACGGCCACGCAGTTGCGTGAGGCATTGGAGAAGTCTGGCCCATGATCGGCGCCGAGCTGCTGTCACCACAGAGCCTGACAGTCGGCTGGCTGATTTATCTGCCGGTGTTGCTCTGGGCGATCTGGCGTGCGCCGTGGGTTGAGCTGTTCACCGACAGCCGTCGTCAGCACTTGCTGTTCGGCACGGTGTTCGCGCTGTTCATGTTGTGGCTGGTGCGACGGGATTTCGACACCGGCGTGTCTTATCACTTTATCGGCATGACGGCGGTAACGCTGTTGCTGGACTGGCCGCTGGCTATCGTCGGCGGGCTGGTGGCGCAGTTGGGGCTGGTGTGGCTCGGGCGACAGGATTTGATTGCGCTCGGGGTCAACGGTGCGTTGTTGATTGTGTTGCCGGTGCTGGTGACAGAGTGCTGCGCGATCCTGGTGGAGCGCGCGCAGCCACGAAATCCCTTTGTGTATATCTTCGTTTCCGGATTTTTTGCGGCGGCCCTGTCGGCGCTGCTGTGTCTGCTGCTGGCGCTGTGGCTGCTGTGGTTCGACGAGCGTTTCGAGATGCCCTACTGGCTGGAGGATTTTGTCGGTTACCTGTGGCTGCTGATTTTCCCCGAGGCCTTTATCAACGGCATGGTGGTCAGTGCGTTGGTGGTGTTCTGCCCGGACTGGCTGGAGACGTTCAACCGTACGCGCTACCTTTCGGCGCCCTGGAAGGACGACGATCCGAAGTCTTGATTCACGTCAAACCCTGAAAACCCTGGCGATCCCATGCTCGGCAAAACCTTCAGGAGTTTCGTCATGAGTGTTTATGAGTGGGCAAGGCAGGCGTTGCGCCAGAGTCTGGATTCGGCGCAAGCGCAGGGATTTGACCCAGGGTTGAGCCTGCGCGCCTTGCTCAGTGCAGTGGTGCAGCAGAGCAAGGCGGTACGCAGTGCGCAGGACTTGGCTGACGAGTTGCGTTTCCTCGCGGAAAACCTTGACGACGGTCAGGACTACGGCTTCATGCGGCCCTGACGACGGGCATCAGTGACGCGGATCGAAATCGCCGCTGAACAACTCGTCCTCGGCATCGGGGGCCACGGGGATCTTGTGCTCTTCCGACGCCCAGGCGCCCAGGTCGATCAGTTTGCAACGGTCCGAACAGAACGGGCGGAACTTGCTCTCGGAACTCCATTCGACAGGGGCGCCGCAAGTCGGGCATTCGACGGTTGGGGTTTGGCTCATGACTGGCCTCCACGCAAAGTAAGGTAAAAGTGATGCAGGCGTTCAACCTCGCTGTGCAGCCAGGCGAGGTCGCGGTCGTTGACCACCACCTCGTTGGCATGTCTCAGGCGATCCTGGCGGCTGGATTGGGCCTTGAGGATCGCCTGGACCTGCTGCTCGCTAGTCTGGTCACGCAGCAGTGTGCGTTCGATCTGTAGCTGTTCGGGGGCATCGATCACCAGCACCCGTTGAGTCATGGCGTACTGCCCGGACTCGATCAGCAGCGGCGAAACCAGAATCGCATAAGGCGATTTTGCCAGCGCCAGATGATGAGCGATTTCCTCGGCGATCAGCGGATGCAGCAAAGCTTCGAGCCAGCGGCGTTCTTGCGGCACTTCGAAGATCAGTTTGCGCAGCGCGGCGCGGTCCAGTTGCCCGTCAGCCAGCAACACGCCCGGGCCGAAGTGTTCGGCGATCTTCGCCAGCGCCGGTCGCCCCGGTTCGACCACCCAACGGGCAGCGTGATCGGCATCGACCACATGCACGCCGAGGTCGATGAAATGTTGGGCCGCCGCGCTTTTTCCGCTGCCAATGCCGCCGGTGAGGCCGAGAATCCAGGGTTGTTCCACAGGGGTATTCATTTCAAACCGACAAACTGCCAATAGAAGTCGGTTATTTGAACACCCCAGAGCAAGGCAATCCAGCCAGCAATGGCCAGATAGGGCCCGAAGGGGATCGGTGTCGAGGTTGTTGCCTTGCGCAGGCGCAAGCCAATCAAGCCAAGCACGGCCCCTGCCAAGGACGAGAGCAGGATAGTGAGGGGCAATATCTGCCAGCCACCCCAGGCGCCAAACATCGCCAGCATTTTGAAATCGCCATAGCCCATGCCGTCCTTGCCGGTGATCAGCTTGAACAACCAAAACACCGACCACAGCCCCATATAGCCGGCGACCGCGCCCCACAATGCATCCTGCAACGGCACGAACAGGCCGAGACTGTTGATGATCAGCCCCAGCCACATCAGCGGCAGCACCAGCACGTCCGGCAGCAGTTGATGCCTGGCATCGATCAGGCTCATGGCCAGCAGACCCCAGGTCAGCAGCAGGGTCATGCAGGCTGGCCAGCCAAAGCCGAAGTGCCAGGCGATGAATGCCGACACCAGGCTGCAAGCGAGCTCAGTCAGCGGGTAACGTTTGCTGATCGGTGTCGCACAGGCCGAGCAGCGCCCGCGCAGCAGCAGGAAACTGAGCAGCGGAATATTCTCCCAGGCCCGAATCCGGTGACCGCAGTGCGGGCACTGGGAGTGGGGAAGCAGCAGGTTGTAGGTCGGCAGCGGTGTTTCGCCGGGAAGCCCGAGAATGTCATGGGCCTGCAAGCGCCACTCGCGCTCGAGCATTTTCGGCAGGCGCCAGATCAGTACGTTGAGAAAGCTGCCGACCAGCAGGCCGATGACCCCGGCGATGATGACGAACGCTAGCGGGTAATGGGCAAAAATTTCGTTCAAGGGCATATCAGATCGCTGAGCCGAGTTGGAAGATGGGCAGGTACATCGCGACGACCAGGCCACCGACGATAACACCCAGCACCACCATGATGAACGGTTCCATCAGGCTGGTGAGGTTATCGACCCTGTTATCGACTTCGTCCTCGTAGAAACCCGCGACCTTGTCGAGCATGCTGTCCAGCGAGCCGGACTCCTCGCCAATGGCGGTCATCTGGATGGCCATGTTCGGAAAAGTGCCGGCAGTACGCATGGCGAAATTCAGCTGCATCCCCGTCGAAACGTCCTGCTTGATGCGCTGCACGGCGCGCTTGAACACAATGTTGCCGGTCGCGCCAGCCACCGATTCCAGCGCTTCCACCAACGGCACGCCGGCGGCGAACGTGGTCGACAGGGTACGGGCGAAACGGGCCACGGCGGATTTGTACATCAAGGTGCCCACCAGCGGCAGTTTCAACAACCCGGTGTCGATTCGGTCGCGAAAAGCCTGGGACGTCCTCAAGGCATGGCGCACGGTGAAAAACCCCACAATCAGCAAGCCGAGCATCATCCACCACCCGTCCTGCATGAACCGCGACAAGCCTATGACCATCACCGTGAAGGCAGGCAACTGGGCACCGAATCCTTCGAACACCGACTGGAATTGCGGCACCACTTTGACCAGGAGAATCCCGGTGACGATGATTGCGACGAACACCACCACCAGCGGGTAGGTCATGGCTTTGTTGATCTTGGCCTTGAGGCTTTCGCTCTTTTCCTTATAAGTCGCCACCCGCTCCAGCAGCGTATCCAGCGCCCCGGCCTGTTCGCCGGCGTCTACCAGATTGCAGTACAGATCATCGAAATAGCGGGGCTTTTTGCGCAGGGCCGCGGCAAAGCTGTTGCCCGCCGCGACGTCCTGTTTCAAGTCGTCCACCAGGGTGCGCATGGCCGGGTTATCGAAGCCTTCGCCGATGATGTCGAACGACTGCAGTAGCGGTACACCGGCTTTTATCATGGTTGCCATTTGCCGGGTGAACAGGGCTATGTCATGGGCCTTGATGCGCTTGCCCAGGTTGAATAGCGAGGGGGGTTTCTTGCGCACTTTGCCCGGGTTGATGCCTTGCTTGCGCAAACGCGCCTTGATCAGCGCCGGGTTCTGTCCGCTCAACTCGCCGGTTATTCTGGTGCCTTCGCGATCAGTGCCTTCCCAGGCATACACACTGATCCTTGCTGCTTTGAGCGCCATGTTCAGTCCTTGGTGACCCGGTTGATTTCATCAAGGCGGGTGACGCCCTGCATGGCCTTGCCGATGTTGTTCATTGAGATACCGGACGCAGATAGTTCCTCCCTTATAGCCTAGTCAAACGGAGGACCCAAATCAGGGAGGGGTAGGTGACAAAAACTGTCAGATAGTGCTGATTTTGGGGTAGGAAGGGGCGTCGGGGCGGTCGTGCACCCCGCCAACAGGGGGCGCGGGGCCTGGCATGGGCTGTGCTGCGACAGCTTCAGGTCATGAGATTTCGACTCATGCACGGAGGCTGTCCATGAACAAGCAAAACGGCTTTACCCTGATCGAGCTATTGATCGTGGTCGCCATCATCGGGATTCTGGCGACGTTCGCCATTCCGGCGTACTCCAAATACCAGGCGCGGGCCAAGGTGACCGCGGGTCTGGCGGAGATTTCGGCATTGAAGGTGCCGTTTGAAGATGTAATCAATCAAGGTGACGATCCGGATCTGACGAAGGTGGGTGGCACCCCGGCCTCCTCAAACTGCACAACGACAGCGTCCGGTAAATCCGCGGATGGTACGGGCACTATTGCCTGCACAATTGTGAATGCACCGGGGCCCGTGCTGAACAAAACCATTACCTTGTCGCGGACGCTGACGGGCTGGACGTGCGCCACCACCGTTGATCAGGACTACGCGCCCAAAGGCTGCACGGGCGGTGTCCCGAAAGTCTGATCCTTGACCTGATTGCCGATACCCCGCCTTTGGCGGGGTATTTTTTTGTCCGGCTTTACGCAAATCAGGTCTTCAGGAAAAACCGCGTTAATTCATGGCCTTAGGCCTGCGGTCAAACCGGCAACTTGCATGTAGGGAATTTCGAAGTCATGCATTTTGCATGATTCCGGAATATTGAGTTTTTTATAAGTCATTGATTTATAACAATTTATTGTCTATATCGAAGTTGGCACAGCGTTCGCACTATGTCTGGTAACCCTGCTGAAAAGAAATCCAGCAGACTTTCCAGAAAAACAGGAGTTACTCGTATGAAGAAGTTCGCTATCGCTGCCGCTACTGTAACCGCGCTGACCCTGACCATGGCCAATGCTGCATTTGCACAGACTCAAGCCACCCAGGCACCCATGACGCTGGCGGCCGGTGAAATGACCAAAGCCGAGGAAGCCACTTCCGATACCTGGATCACAACCAAAGTCAAAAGTGACCTGCTCACCGAAAAAGGCATTCCTGGCACCGACATCAAAGTCGAAACCAATAAAGGTGTCGTGTCCCTGTCGTCCACCGTTGCGGTGACTGATACTCAAAAAGCCACTGCCGTGGCGATCACCAAAAAAATCAAAGGCGTCAAAGCGGTCTCCGCTGACGGCCTGAAAGCCGAGTAAGGCACGACTTCTCGCCTGGACTGGGAGAAGGCGCGGCAGGCGGGCCAAGCCATACGTCTGCTGCATCTGAGGAGTTCATGCGAACGGCCATAGGGATGTGGCCATTACAGGCCCCGGCATTCGTGTCGGGGCCTGTTCTATTGCGGCGCTCTGATCAGCTCAATGGCGCAGCGCCAGGTATCTGCCACCGAGTCTGGCCGACATCGCCAAAGCCAGTCCCGGCCGCAGTTGTTTTTCCTTCAGTCGGCGTCCAGATGCAGCGGCGTAACGACCTTGCCGTCTTTTTCCGCTTCGCCCAACTGAGCATCGATAAAATACACGCGGTCATCGGCGAGTTGGCCCTTGTCGACCAGATAATCCTTGATGCTACTGGCGCGGTCCTGCCCCAACTGACGCAACAGCACGTCGTTGGTACTCCAGAATTGGATCACGTCGGCGCGCATTTTCGCCGTGCGTTCTTCCTTGCCCAGGTCCTTCCATTCGGCGGGTGGCTGGGTATTGAGGCGGGTACGGTAGATCCCTTCCAGCAGCGGACCTTTCTCGCTGTCCGGCACTGCCAGTAATGACGCCTGGGCGGGCACTTTGTCGCCGCGGCGCTGGAGCATTTTGTAGTAGTTGTACTGGTATTCCCGCTCCAGGCGTTGTTCGGCGAGCAACGGGCCGTCGCTGCTCTTGGCAGCCGTGCCTTCGATCTCCAGGCGCAGGGCCGGACGTTCCTTGAGCGCGTTGGACAGTTTGACCAAAGCCGCTTCGGCGTCCTTGCTCAGGTCACTAGAACCAGGGGCGAAAGACACACTGCCCAAGTCTTGCGAGCCACCGCCGCTGACCAACCCGCCAATCAGTTTGAAGGGAGCCGCTGCGGCTTTCACGATCAGGTTGCGCAAGGTCTGCCAGATGATCGGCATGACGCTGAACTGCGGGTTATTGAGGTCGCCGGTCACCGGCAGTTCGATGGAAATCTTGCCATCGACGTCCTTGAGCAAGGCAATCGCCAGTTTCAGCGGCAGGCTCACGGCGTCGGGACTGTCGACTTTTTCGCCCAGTTGCAGTTGTTCGACCACCACTTTGTTTTCGGCCTTGAGCTGGCCCTTGGTGATCAGGTAATGCAGGTCAAGGTTGAGTCGGCCCTTGCGGATACGGTAACCGGCGAATTTGCCGGAGTAGGGCGTCAGCGTGGTCAGCTCCACGCGTTTGAAACTGGTGGCGATGTCGAGGCTGGCCATCGGGTCGAACGGGTTGACCGCACCCTTGATAGTCACCGGCGCATAGCGATCGACCTTACCCTTGATGTCGACACTGGCAGGTTTTGCCTGGCGGCTGTCGATGGTGCCGATCTGCCCGTTGAGTTGTTGGACAGCGGTCGCGAAGTTTGGCGTCAGGCTGAAGTCAGCGAAGTTGGCCGAGCCGTCATTGATGGCAATCGCGCCAATATGGATGCCCAGTGGCTTGTCCTTGCTGGCGGCGGGTTTGGCGGCGGCAGCCGTGGCGCCGGAATCGGCCGGTTGCGGGATTAGCAGGTCATTGATGTTGGTGGTGCGGTCATCGTTGATCATGAAACGTACATAAGGCTGCATCAGGTTGATCTTGTCGATCGAAAGGCTGTCACCGTGTTGATAGTTCAGACCCTCGACCATGACCTGCTGCCATTTGAGAAAGTCGCGGGTTTTCAGGGTGTCGAGCGTATGCAACTGATCGACCTGGGCGCGCCCGGTAACGCTGAAGGCCAGGGGGGCTGTGCTTTTCAGGTTGACCGCCAGATCGCTGCCGAGCATGCCACTACGCAGTTCCAGGCGTATGAATGGAGTGATATAGGACTGGGCGACCCGCAGGTCGATGTCCTTGGTCTGGACGTTGAGCCTGGCGCTGATCGGGGCCAGATTGACCTCGCCGTCTGCCAGGAGCTTGCCTTGCTTGCCCACGCCAGTATCGAGCTTGAGCGTGAAAGGCGAGCCATTGAGGCTGTCGAACTTCTGCAGGTCGAGGTTCAGTGGTCCCAATTCCAGCGCGACGGCGGGTTGTGCCTTGCGGTCGGCCAGATGCACCTGATAGTCGCGCAGTTGCACGTCGTTGAGCAGGACCTGCCACGGTTTGCCCGCTGGCGTAGGGGCGGGCTTCGGTGAGTCGGCTGCCGCCGGCGTGCTGGCCGGTTCGGCGTTGGCCTTGGCGGCCGGTTTGGACGGTTGACTGGCGAACAGCTTTTGCCAATCGAGTTGACCATCGGCTTCCAGTGCCGCCCAGGTTTCCAGTTTGTGGCTGCGGATTTTGCCGACCACTACCTGCTGCCTGGCCAGGTCCACGGTGGTATCGCTGACGTCCAGCCGTTCAAGTCTTGCCAGTGGCCGACCATCCGGGGCCTTGATGGCGAAAGGCGCAACGCTGACCGAGACATTGCTCAGCAGCAGTTCGGTCTGCTTGGACAGGTTGAGTTTGTAGTCGGTGCTGAGATTGACCACCCCGCTTTCGAGGTCCAGGGGCACTGCGTCACGCACGTAAGGCCAGAAGGACTTCATCTTGCCATCAGTGATTTTCAGCTTACCTTGCGAGGCAATCGGGATCAGGCTGAAGTTGCCCGACCAGTCGACGCGCCCGCCTCCCGGGCCGATAGCGATCAAGGTCATGTCGGCACTGTCTTCGGGCAGGGTACTGAGGTGTTTGAGCTCGAAATCGAGTTTGTCGTAGAGAAATTCGATGGGTTCGCTGGGGCGTTCATCCTTGAAGTGCACGGCGCCGCCAGCCAGATTGATCCGGTCTATGCGCAGCGGAAATGGTTTTGCATTGGGGTCGGCAGGCGTCGGTTCGCTTTGTGGCAGTTTGAACAAGCCGAGCAGGTTGAGTTTGCCGTCCTTGCCGAAGAGGATCTCGGTCTTGGATTTTTCCAGTTCGATATCGGACAGATGCAGTGTCCTGGTCCAGAGGCTATCGAGTTGCAGGTTGGCGTACAGGCGTTCGAAGCCGATCTGCTCCTTGCCCGGCTCGCCGATACTCAAGCCCCAAAGGGTCACTTCAAGGCTGAACGGGTTGAGTTCGATCCGCTGGAGGGAGGCGGGCGTCGTGGCGTAGTTGGCCAGTTGCTGGTTGGCAACACGCAGCGCGATGCCCGGTAAAATCAGAAAGCCCAGCAGACTGTAGAGGGCCAGAGCAGTCAACAAGGCGCCGATGGCGCGAATCAATCCTTTGTACATGTGTGGCTTCATCTGTCTGAATCGGAGTGCCTTGGAGTATGGCACGCGTTTTCGGTTGCGAAGCAATAGCCCCGTTCAGAAATGACTGCAGGCGTTTCCCTGCGTATTCAGAGCTGAAGAATCAGGGTCTTGAGCGGTGGTTGCTGATCCAGCGACGGGAAGTCACCGCCAGGTTTCATCACCGTCCACTCCCTTACTGGCCGCCCGGCTTTCTCGGCACAACGCAGTACCTGTTCGCGCCAGTCGTCCATGCTGACCTTGGCCAGGTTGTTGCAGCAGATCAGCACGCCATTGTCGGCGGTGGTCAGCAGCGCCGGCTTCAGCAGGCTTTGATAGTCGCGCAGCAGGTCGACGGTGCCGAACGCACTCTTGGCCCAGGCTGGCGGATCAAGCAGTACCAGATCGTACTGGCGCTGTTCCAGGCGCTGATAGCTCGGCAGTTTCTGCCCACGCCGCTGGCTGATCGGCAGGCCGGCCAATTGACGGATAGCCGGGAAATAATCGGACTGAACAAATGTCATGGTCGGCAACTGCGGGTTGAGCAGGCCATTTTCACGACCGACTGCCAGATTGCCTTCGGCGAAGTCCAGGTTGCACACCTCACTGGCGCCACCGGCCGCAGCGCTGAGGCCGACACCACAGGTGTAGGCAAACAGGTTCAGCACACTTTTGTTTTTGCTGTGGTCCTTGACCCAGCCGCGCGTGTTGCGCAGGTCGAGGAACAGCAAAGGGTCTTGCCCGGCGTGGCGCCCGCGGACCCGGTAATTGAGCCCCCACTCGTGGCCGACCAGATCTTGCAGGGCCGCTTCGTCGGCGCGGTAGACGGTGTCTTCGCGATCGATACGCGAGTTGCCACGGGAGCGGTCGTTGTAGACCAGCAGCAGGTCGAGGCCCATATGCAGGTTAACGATTTCATGCAGTTGCAGCAGCGCCTCGCGCTCCAGCGCCTGGTGGAAGCTTTGCACCAATAGTTGCCGGCCGTAGCGGTCAATCGTCAGGCCCCCGGCGCCTTCCTGGCTGCCATGGAACAGGCGATAGCAGTCGGTACCTTGCTGGTGCAGTTCGACCAGCAGGTCCTGGCGATGTTCGAGGGCGGCGCGCAGCGCCTGATTCAAGGAAGACATGCTGGGCGCCTTGCAGGAGGGAATTTGGCGCGGGAGTTTAGCAGTTACTGAGCTTGAAGCTTCAAGCTTCAAGCTTCAAGCTTGCGGCTTGCAGCTCTGAACATCAGGTCAGCAAACCCATACGCCGTTTGGCACGCTGCACCGAGCCGTTGCGCACTGCCCAGCGCAGCATCGGCGCACTGCGATTGACGCTGGCGCGGATCAGTGTGCGTTGCAACGGGCCCTGGCTGACGCCGAGCATGGCACTGGCCCAGTCCGGCAACAGGTCGATTCCGGCCTGCATCATCATCCCACCGAAAGGCTTGGCCAAACGGCTGGGAGACGGTGCGTTCAACAGTAAGCGCAACACTTCACGACTGCGTTCGTCGCACAGCAGTTGCGGGCGGATGCGTTCAAGGTATTGGGCAACTTCCCGTCGGGAACGCGGCACATCACGGGCCCCCAGGCGTTCAGCAACCAGGGCGATTTCTGCGTAGTAGCGATCCTGATCGACCTGCGACAGGTGCCGATTGCGATAGCGCAGGTGCGCGGCAAGGAAGTTGCTGACCTCGGCCACATGCACCCAGGTCAGCAGGTCCGGGTCACTGGCGGCATAGGGGCGACCATCGGGCGCCGTGCCGGTCACTTGCAGATGAATGGTGCGGACTTTCTCGATCAGCCAGTCGGCATCCTGTCGTGAACCGAAAGTAGTGCCTGAAATGAACTGCCCGGTGCGGCGCAGGCGTCCGAGCATGTCCTGGCGAAAATTCGAATGGTCCCAGACACCGGCCAGGGCCAGCGGATGCAGGGCTTGTAGCATCAGGGCGCTGATGCCGCCGATCAGCATACTGCTGAAGTCGCCGTGTACTTGCCAACTCACCGAGTCGGGACCGAACAGGCCGGGATCGCCTTTGGGGTTTTCCAGGTCGAGCTTGCCCAGGGACAGACCGGTCAGGCTCATGATTTGGCTTTCGATACGGCTGCGAATGAATTCCATGGGGGCTCAGTAAGTTTCTCTAGGAGCGAGCTTGCTCGCGATGGACGTTAACGATAACGCGTGTTTGCAGAATACACGCGGCGCGCTTCAGTCCATCGCGAGCAAGCTCGCTCCTACAAAGGCACGTTATCGGTTCAGGCGTTTGTCGATCAGGTCTTGCACCACGCTTGGGTCGGCCAGGGTCGAGGTATCTCCCAGGCTGTCCAGTTCATTGCAGGCGATCTTGCGCAGGATACGCCGCATGATCTTGCCTGAGCGGGTTTTCGGCAAGGCCGCAGCCCACTGGATCAAGTCCGGTTTGGCGAAGCTGCCGATCTCCTGGCTGACGTGGGCCAGTAATTCCTTGCGCAGCTCGTCGTCAGGCGTGGTGCCATCCATGGGGGTGACGAAGGCGTAGATGCCCTGGCCTTTGACGTCATGGGGGTAACCGACTACCGCGGCCTCGGCAATACTGTCGTGCAGCACCAGCGCGCTTTCCACCTCGGCGGTGCCAATGCGGTGCCCGGAAACGTTGATCACATCGTCGATACGCCCGGTGATCCAGTAGTCACCATCCTCGTCGCGGCGCGCGCCATCACCCGTGAAGTAATAGCCGGGGTAGGGCTTGAAGTAAGTCTCGACCATCCGTTGCGGGTCGCGGTAGATGCTACGGATCTGCGCCGGCCAGCTCGATTTTATCGCCAGGACACCGCTGCCGGCGCCTTTGATTTCCTTGCCATGCTCGTCGAGCAGCACCGGCTGCACGCCGAACATCGGTTGTGTGGCGCAGCCGGGTTTGATCCGTTGGGCGCTGACCAACGGGCTGAGCATGATGCCGCCGGTTTCGGTCTGCCACCAGGTGTCGACGATCGGGCAACGCTGTTCGCCGACGACATTGAAGTACCAGTCCCACGCTTCCGGGTTGATCGGCTCACCGACGCTGCCGAGCAGTCTCAGGCTTGCCCGCGAGGTTTCCTGCAACGGGCCGGCGCCTTCACGCATCAGCGCGCGCAGGGCCGTGGGGGCGGTGTAGAAGATGTTGACCTTGTGTTTGTCGATGACTTGCCAGAATCGCGAGCTGTTGGGGTAACTCGGCACGCCTTCGAAGATCAGCGTGGTCGCGCCATTGGCCAGCGGGCCATAGACGATGTAGCTGTGACCGGTCACCCAACCGACATCGGCAGTGCACCAGAAGACTTCGCCATCGCGGTAGTCCAGCACGTATTTGAACGTCATCGCCGCTTGCAGCAGGTAGCCACCGGTGGTGTGCAACACGCCCTTGGGTTTGCCGGTGCTGCCGGAGGTGTAGAGGATGAACAGTGGATCTTCGGCGTCCATCGGTTCGGGCGGGCAGTCGTCCGTGACATCGCGCAACGCCTGGTGGTACCAGATATCCCGGCCTTCGACCCAGTTCACCTGATTCTGTGTGCGCTCGACCACCACCACCGTGCTGACGTCAGGGCAACTTTGCAGCGCTTTGTCGACATTCTGCTTGAGTGGCACGAACTTGCCGCCGCGCACGCCTTCATCGGCGGTGATCACGGTGCGACAGTCGGCGTCGCGAATCCGGTCGCGCAACGAATCGGGAGAGAAGCCGCCGAACACGACGGAGTGCACGGCACCGATGCGCGTGCAGGCGAGCATGGCAAATGCCGCTTCGGGGATCATCGGCATGTAGATGCACACCCGATCGCCTTTTTTCACACCACGGCTTTTGAGCACGTTGGCCAGGCGACAGACGTTGTGATGCAGTTTTTTGTAGGTGATCTGTGTCGATTCGGCGGGATCATCGCCTTCCCAGATAATCGCGGTTTGATCGCCACGCTTTTCCAGATGTCGGTCGATGCAGTTGTAACTGACGTTCAACTGGCCGCCGGCAAACCAGCTGGCCTCACCGGTTTTCAGGTCATAGCGCTGGACGGTCTGCCACGGTGCGCTCCAGTCGAGAAAGCGCTTGGCTTGTTCGGCCCAGAAGGTACTGGGGTGTTCAATGGATTCGCGGTACAGGCGCTGGTAGTCGTCTTGACTCAATTGTGCAGCCCGGCGGACGGCATCGGCTTTGGGAAACGCGCTGATATCGAACATGACGGTTCCTCATTCTTGTTTTTGCGACAAGAGGGGAGCTGCGCGACCCTCGTAGGAGCTGGCTTGCCAGCGAAAGCTGCGCAACAGTCAACATGGGTGTTGAATGAAACGCCGCCTTCGCGGGCAAACCAGCTCCTACAAGGTTAGTACCACACGCAGGATTAGCGTCAAATCAACCGCGGTGACGACCACGGAAGTAGTTGATCAGCCCTTGGGTGGAGGCGTCGTCAGCCGGGGTTTCCTCGCTACCGACCAAACGGTTGTAGACGCCTTTGCCCAGCTCCTTGCCCAGTTCCACGCCCCACTGGTCAAAGGCGTTGATGCCCCAGATCACGCTTTGTACAAAGACCTTGTGCTCGTACATCGCCACCAGTGCACCGAGGCGGCGCGGACTGATGCGCTCGACCACCAGGGTGTTGCTCGGACGGTTGCCCGGGATCACTTTGTGTGGCGCGAGTCTTTGCACTTCGGCTTCGCTCATGCCCTTGTCACGTAGCTCGGTTTGCGCCTCGGCCAGGGTTTTACCGAGCATCAGTGCCTGGCTTTGCGACAGGCAGTTGGCGTACAGCCACTGGTGGTGGTCGGACACGGGGTTGAAGCTGACGATCGGCACGATGAAATCGGCCGGAATCAATTGGGTGCCCTGGTGCAGTAACTGGTGGTAAGCATGCTGGCCATTGCAACCCACGCCGCCCCAGATCACCGGCCCGGTATCGGTAGAAACGGCGGTACCGTCCTGGCGCACGCTCTTGCCGTTGGACTCCATGTCCAGCTGTTGCAAGTGCTTGGTGATGTTACGCAGGTAGTGGTCATACGGCAGGATCGCATGGCTCTGTGCGCCCCAGAAGTTGCCGTACCACACGCCGAGCAAGGCTAGCAGGACCGGCATGTTCTGTTCGAACGGCGCGCTCAGGAAATGCTGGTCCATGGTGTAGGCACCGGATAGCAGTTCCTTGAAGTTCGACATGCCGATGGCCAGCGCGATCGGCAACCCAATGGCCGACCACAGCGAGTAACGCCCGCCAACCCAATCCCACATCGGGAAGATGTTCTCTTCACGGATACCGAATGCCACGGCAGCGGCGTTGTTGCTCGATACCGCGATGAAGTGGCGATGCAGCTCCGCTTCCGAGCCACCCTGAGCCAGGTACCAGGCACGGGCGGCCTGGGCGTTTTTCAGGGTTTCGAGGGTATTGAAGGATTTCGACGAGACGATGAACAGCGTGGTCTCGGCGCGCAACTTCATGGCCAGTTCGTGAAACTCACTGCCGTCGATGTTCGCCAGGTAGTGGCAGCGCACGCCTTTCTGAGCGTAGGCCAGCAGTGCCTCGGACACCAGTTCAGGGCCAAGGAAGGAGCCACCGATACCGATATTCACCACGTCGGTGATCGGCTTCTCGGTGTAACCGCGCCACAGGCCGTCGTGGATACGACCGACGAGGTCAGTCATCTGGTTCAGCACTTTGTGCACTTCCGGCATCACGTTGACGCCGTTGACCGACAGTTTGTCGCCGACCGGGCGACGCAGGGCCGTATGCAGGGCTGGTCGTCCTTCGGAAGCGTTGACGATTTCGCCGTCGAACAGCGACTTGATCGCGCCCTTGAGGTCGACTTCGTTGGCCAGGCCCACCAGCAGATTACGCGTCTGTGCATTGATCAGGTTTTTCGAGTAATCGAGAAACAGGCCGCAGCTGCTGAGAGTAAATTGAGTAAAGCGCTGCGGGTCGGCATTGAAGGCCTCGCGCATGCTGAAATCCTGCATGGCTTGGCGGTGGTCATTCAACGCTTGCCAGGCGGGCAGAGCGGTAACGTCATGAGGGGTGCGGTAATACGCCATCGCTGCGGGTTTCCTTTTTACTTGAACTGTCTTTATGACACTGAAAGTCCCGGAATGTCCTGGCCACACTTGGGCGAGTCCGGTCAGCCTGCGTATGCACGATTGGATAGCACAGGCCTGTAACAGTAAACCTCGCGGGGGGGATCTGTCTTGGCTTTGTCTGACCTGCGAGCGGTACTTTTTTATACCGATACGGCAGGCCAGGGCAACAGGCGGGTTTTCCAGTGCAGAGAATAGCGGGTGCGGTCAGGCGACCTGAACCGCAATGGCATTGCTGGTGTGGCTCAGTTCATTACCCGGCGCCATGTAGAGCATGCGTGGCTTGAAGTTGAGCAGTTCGGCTTCGCTGTAATGCGCGTAGGCGCAGATGATTACGCGATCACCGACCTTGGCCTTGTGCGCGGCGGCACCATTGACCGAGATCATCCGCGAACCTTCTTCGCCGCGAATGGCGTAGGTGGTGAAGCGCTCGCCATTGTCGACGTTGTAAATCTGGATCTGCTCGTACTCACGGATGCCGGACAGATCCAGCCATTCGCCGTCGATGGCGCAGGAGCCTTCGTAATCGAGTACAGCGTGGGTGACTTCGGCGCGATGCAGCTTGGCTTTGAGCATGATGGCGTGCATGAGTGTTTCCCAGGTCGGATCGAACGGCGGGCAATTTGCCCGAAAGCGTTGTGACTGGCAATACGGTCACGAG
>Ga0302172_10000157_pt1 | contig 18727 bp, 14 predicted proteins | sample I_Fen_N2_3_FD_198777 | JGI IMG/M metagenome (GOLD analysis project Ga0302172, IMG submission 198777) | Peat permafrost microbial communities from Stordalen Mire near Abisko, Sweden - I_Fen_N2_3 | ecosystem: Environmental > Terrestrial > Soil > Wetlands > Permafrost | place: Sweden: Abisko... | reverse complement strand
CCAGGCCCAGGCGCAACTGATTGTGTTCGCAGCCAAACTGGATCGGACAGTCACCCAACACTTCATAGTCAGCGCGATAGTCGGGCGCTTGGAACTCGATCTCGATGCGTTCGGCGCGCAGCGGGTCGGTGCTTAAACTGGATAATTGCTGTAACCATCCTGCGATGATCGAATCCACCACGAAGCGGTTATAGGTGTTGTAAGGACTGATGGAATAGAACCGCAGCCAGGCACCCTGGGCGTCTTCGTGGAAGCTCGACTGTCCGCGATAGTTCGATCCATACAAGGCTTCGAAACGAATCAGGCAGCGTGCCGCTTCGCGTACCGTCGGCGCCTGGGCGGCAGTGACTCCCGCAAGGCCGGCCTGACTCAAGCGACTGAGCAGGCCCATGCGCAAGCCGAGCGCCGGGTTATCGGTCAGTTGGATGGCACTGTGGCCCAAACGCATGTAGCGCGGGATCGAGAGCCGGGCACCCGCTTCGCCCAGACGTGCCGCATCGAGGCCGTATTGGTCCAGCAGAGGTTGCGGGTCTACACCGTGGCTGCGCACCGCGTCGGCCAGACTGTGAACAAAGCCCACCGACAGATCGCCCAGACGCATCGCAAGCGGTTGCATGCGCTACAACCAGAGGTTCAGCAAGTGCGCACCATGCGCGTTGGCATCGACGAACTGGCGACCCTTGCTGCTGATGAAACTTTGCCCGGCGCTGCCCTGATCCCAGAATTGCCCGCGCAAAAATACGCTCATGCCGGCGCTGGCTTGACTGGCCGGTGCCTGGCTCGTGAGGGTCAGGCGCTGCCACGCCTGGCCTTCGCTGAGCTCCCCTGACTTGAGATTGACAGGGACTGGGGTCGACGAGCCGCGCAATCCGCGCCACGGTTGATCCCAGGTGCCGCGTCCTGCCACAAAGGCGGGAACCGCTACCAGTTGCACGCTCTGATCGTCGAGCTTGCGATAGTTTTCCGGATACCAGCTGTCGCGGCCGATCAGCACGCCCAGGCGTCCAGCCGGAGTGTCGACCACATTGAGCGAATACTCGCTGCCGGCCTTGATTCCATGCTGCCCGGCAAACACCGGATGCATCTGGCGCTGCGGTTGCCCAATCGGCAGGCCATCGCGGCTAAACACCACGCTGCTGTTGTAAAGCGCACCGTGACCGATTTTGAGGATGCCGTCGATGACACTCGGCTCTGGCAATACAATGGAACCTGCCACCAATGTCACCTGGAATTCTTTCGCCAACCCGCCAAACAATGCCTGGTAATCCTTGGCCATGGCCTTGGCTTTCATGCGCAGGTGAGCATCGTCCAGGCGGTTGCCGCCCTCGGCGCTGATCAAGGCACGGACAAATTTCAAGGGATTGCTCACCGCCAGCCAGTTCATGGCTTCCTTCAAAGTACTGGCCTGGTACAACTCATCTTTCTCGCCGCTGACCATCAGCCAGGTGCCGACATGCTCCGGCAGGACCACGATGGTTTTATCATTCAGCAACCCCTGTTCCCTGGCCTTTTGCAAATAGGCCGCCAGTTTGCGGTGCAGGCGTTCAGGGCTCTGGTAGTCGGTGGGAAACAATTCCGGCTGGATGCCCAGCAGATTGCCGCGATCGGCAGGTACGCCCTGATCGACGGCAAGGTTGATGCGCAAGTCCGAGAGGTAATGACCCACCGGGCGATCCGCGGCCCACATGGCGTACGTCGTCAGGACGGCAATCAGCGCCATGGAGAAGGTCAGGTACAAAAGTTTGCGCATGGGAAAACAGTCAAGGGCGGTGAGCAGGGCTGATGGCTTTTCTTCGGGGTTCGACTCAAGGATAAAGCGAATCAAGGAGTTAGGGGGAAATTTCTGTTTTCCCTGATCTGTACTCGCAAACGCGCGGATTTTGTCTGCCAATACCATTGGTGAGGGACGCGGTAATAAACTTGTCCAATTATCCAGGATATCGAGTCGTGCATGCTGGCACAGTCTTGGTGTTAAGGGATTTTTCGCAGACTTGCAGGTGATTGAGCATTTCTATTTTGAACGATAATGCCCGTAATAATGTTCGTAAGGGTTTCTGTGAGCTGTGGTTTGGTGGTCTCGATGCTATACCACTGGGATTGCCCGAATAGAATTGTAATGATTGTGCTGGTCATCAGGCAATTGTCACCGCAGGTGCTTCCTTGAGCGCTGTAGTCAGCTGCGATAATGGGTCTTAGAACAGCCGAATATCTGTTTTTCAGCTGGATGAGGTGGGACTTTTGTTCCTCATTGAGATGACCAAACTCATGAGTAATCAAGACCAGCTTGTGCTTTTCATTGAAGTGGAAGGCGACGAAGGCCTGGATGAAAGAGCGCAGGCGCTCGCGGGGGCTGCGTGCTCCTTTCATTCGACGCTCAGTGTCGTGCAATAAGTCCGATAAGCCGGACTCAATCAGTTCGAACAACAAGGACTGTTTGTTTTCGATGTGGTGATACAGCGATCCGGCATGCAAGCCCAGGTAGCTCGCCAAATCTCGCAAGCCGATGGCGTGAAAGCCGTGTACTGCGAAAAGTTTACCCGCAGCGTCAAGTAATCGATCACGGGCACTGTGTACCGGTTTGGTTGATGTAATGTCAGTTGGCATGCCGATCCCTCAACTAATCAATGAGCGCCTGAGGCCAATAGAGTCAGCTTGTTCTTCGGGAGGCGGATTAATAGCATCCGCGATGCCAAGGTATTAGCGCTCTGTATCGTGTTCATTCTCAAGGAACTCGTGCTGTTGGATTTATCCCGCGTGGCGATAGTCGGTTCTGGAAGCATGACTGGCGGTTCGCATCAGTAACAGCACCGCGCAAATCACTGGCAGATTCACCAACAGCAGCGAATATCGCAGTGACTCCTGGCCAAACAGAGGTAGCAACATATCGCTGAACAAGCCGGTAACCAGTGGTCCGACGCCGACCCCGAGTAGCGTGCTGACGATAGTTTGCAAAGCCATTGCGGTTCCGCGTCGACCGGGCGGCACCAGTTGGGTAACGAGGTTGTACGAGGGGGCCACCCACCACACGGCGAAGAACGAATAAAGTGCGCACCAGAGCATGGCGTTTGGAATCGGCACATCGCCAAGGCGCACCAGCAGGGCGTCGGACCAGAGCAGATAGGGAACCAGTGCGCAGAGGGCCGCCAGGTGACCCATTACGGGGATCGAAACTTGCCAGTGTGGATGGTGGCGGCACAGGCGGTCACTTAGCCACCCGCTGAACAGGCCGCCAAACCCGGCCGATGTGCCGCAGATGACCCCCGCCAGCAACCCGGCGTGTTGCAATGACAAACCGTGGGAGCGCACCAGGAAACTGGTATTCCACATGCCGATGGCGTAGGAGCTGAGCGTGGTCAGACCGCCTGCCAGGATCAGGCAGCGGTACGCTGGCAGTGCCCAGAGTTTGCGTGCTTCGGTGCCCATGCCCAGCAGCGCAGGGGGGGTGTGCGTGTGTGGCGTGAGGTCCCAACGACCGCGCAGCGGTTCCCTCGCAACGAGAGCCAGGATGGCGCAAAACACCAGCGCTGGCACGCCCAGGGCAATAAACCCGCTGCGCCAGCCAAAGTGCTCGACCACCCAGGCTCCGAGACTTAAACCGATGATCGAGGAAAATGTCGGTGCCGCGGTGAAACAACTAATGGCGAAGGAGCGTCGTTGAGGTGGATACAGGTCGGCGATCAGCGACAGCGAGGCCGAAGTCGTTGGCGATTCGCTGACGGCAACCAGCATCCGCGCAAAGGCCAGCGCAAGGAAGCTGCCGGCCAGCCCGCAAGCCATTGTTGCCAAGGCCCAGAGCAAGCAAGACATAGCCAATAGGCGAATACGCGGCATGCGGTCCACCAGCCGTCCGGCGGGCAGGCCCATCAGTGCATACACGGCGGCAAACGCCAGGCCAGAGATCAAACCGATGGCGGTGTCGCTGACGGCGAATTCGGATTTGATCGGCTCGACCATGACGGCGAGTATCTGTCGTCCGACGAAATTGTCGGCAAACACCATGGCCAGCAACAATAACAAACCGTGGTTGCCCCAGCCGACCCTGCCCGGGGGCAAGTTGCCTGCGCTGGCGGTCATCGCGGTGCCCACAGATCAGGCAAGCCTGGATCACTCACGACGATCAATCGCTTGAGCAAGACCTTCAAGGCTTGTGCGTCGGCGGCACCGAGTTTGGCCGAGAGGTCTTCGTCCACAGCCTTGGCCAGCGCCAGTTGATGCAATGAAACTTCGCGGCCCTGAGCCGTGAGCACAAAACGTAGCGATTGGGCTGGGCCCTCGAACGCTACCAGGCGCTGGCGTTCGAGAAAACGCATGCTGGCGAGGGTGACGACGCGGCCTGTGTAGTTCACAAAAGTATTGATTTCCTCAAGGGTCAGATTGTCCCGGATACACAAAATCGACAGAATGAAAAATGTCTGTTCGTCCAGCTGTTGACTGCTCAGCAACTGCCGCAGGGCATTGAGTGTCTGGTAATGTCCGCGCCCCAGCAGATAGCCGAGCAAGTCCTCGGTGTAGCTGCAATCAGGCGGTGGCGGCGTGGTCGCCAGGCGCAGCTCGCTACGGGGTTTGCGCGTGGCCAGGGCATACTGGCCACTCTGGAATGCCAGCGGCGCCCGGTCGCTGTGATCGAAGGCCAGTACTTCGCCGACAAAAATCACATGGTCGCCACCTTCGTACTGGAACGCCGTGCGGCATTGGAAGCGTGCGGTGCAATCTTGCAGCAACGGTGCTTCGCTGACGCCGCTATCCAGTGCGATTTCGGCGAACTTGTCCTCACCCTGGGTGGCGAAACGTCCCGACAGGGTCTCTTGCTCCGTGGACAGTACGTGCACGTTCCAATGCTTGCCTCTGCTGAATACCGGCAGGCTGCGTGCCTGCTTGGAGAGGCTCCAGAGTACCAGCGGCGGATTGAGTGACACCGAGTTGAAGCTATTGGCAGTAATGCCCACGGGCGAGCCGTCTTCGGTCTGGGTGGTGATGATCGTGACGCCGGTGGTGAAGGTGCCAAGCGCGGCACGAAATGCCTGGGGATCGAAGCTGATGTTTTGCATTGCCATGACTGGCCTCATGGGGTGGAGTTTTCGTATAGCCAGTATTGAGCGTTTGCAGGCGCTGAACATCGTCTCAACGGACTAACGCTAACGCAGGGCCTCGTCCGATTGGACGAGGCGGCACAGGTGTTCGCGAAGCTAGGGTGGCGCCAGGCGCATCGGGCGCTCAATGGCCATCGAGCCAACCTGCAAGGGGATAACAATGAGTTCAGCCACGTCTTCGGTCCAAGATCTTTCCAGCCTGCTGGCGCGACAGAAAAGTGCCTTTGCCAGCGCTGGCAGTGTCAGCGCCGACACCCGCCGCCAGCGACTCCAGCAAGTAATCGAGCTGTTGGTCCGGAACCATCAAGCGTTGACCACGGCGATCGACGAGGATTTTGGTGGGCGGCCAGCCGGTTTTTCCCTGATGAACGACGTGCTGGGCGCACTGGCTTCGCTCAAGCATGCCCGTGACCATCTGCAGACATGGATGCAGGACGAACCGCGCCAGATGTTCCCCCCCTACGATCAACTCGGCGCCACGTCCTGGGTCATGCATCAGCCGAAGGGGACAGTGGGCATCCTCGGTACGTGGAATGCGCCGTTGTACACCTTGTTCAGCCCGCTGGCCTCGGTCCTTGCGGCCGGCAACCGGGCCATCCTGAAACCTTCGGAAGTCGTACCACGCACGGCGCAACTGGTGGCGCGCCTGTGCGCCGAACACCTCGACCCATTGGTCGTGGCGGTGGTCAACGGTGGCCCGGAGCTGGGGGAGGCCTTCAGCAGCGAGCCCTTTGATCACCTGGTGTTCACCGGCAGTACTTCGATTGGTCGGCGGGTGATGGGCAATGCCGCGAAAAACCTGGTGCCGGTCACTCTTGAGCTGGGCGGAAAGTCGCCAGTGATCATCTCGCGCGGCGCCGACCTGAACAAAACCGCTTTCAACATTGCGGCGGGCAAGACGTGCAACGGTGGGCAGGTTTGCATCAACCCGGACCTGGTGTACGTGCCCAGGGACTCGCTCGAATCGTTCCTCAATGCGCTGCGCAGTGCTTATCGCGACCTCAACCCGACAGTGGCCGGCAACCCGGATATCGTGGCGGTGGTTAATCAGCGTCACCTTGACCGGGTCGAGGGCCTGGTCCAGGACGCGCAGTTGCGTGGTGCGCGCATCGAGTGCCTGCCCGAGCCACTGGCCGTCGATGCCCAGGACCGTCGCCGGCCGCTGCGAGTGGTGATTGACCCGGCCCCGGACAGCCTGATCATGCACGAAGAAATCTTTGGCCCGGCTGTCGTTGTACTGGGCTACGACGACCTCGACCAGGTCATCGCTGAAATCAACGGGCGGCCACGTCCCCTGGCGCTGTACTACTTCGGCGAGGATGCGCAGGAGCAGCGTCATCTGCTGGAGCACACCCTGTCAGGCGGGGTCACCATCAACGACGTGATGATGCATGCTGCCATGCACGATGCGCCGTTCGGCGGGGTCGGCGCCTCGGGCATGGGCCATTACCATGGCCGCGAAGGTTTTCTCGAATTCAGTCACATGCGCACGGTGTTCAAGGCTTCGGCCCACGACCCGCGCCGCGAATGGGGCCTGTTGCCGCCTTATGGCGAGCACTATCTGGCGGCCATGCTGGCCGCGGTCACTTGCGACTGATTCCAGTGTTGGGCGCCTTGCGCGCCCTTGCGCTGCATGAGACAGGCCATTGAAAATGTTCAAGGCAATTACTATCGCCCAGCGCTTGTGGCTCTGGGCGTTGCTGGCCACGTTGTTGTTCGTGATGGCGGTGTTGCTCGGTGCCTATGGTTTGCAGCAGGCACGCGACAGCCTGCGAGCGATCAACGAGGACAACCTGGCGACATTGTTGATGTTCGGTGACATCGAACATCGACTCGGTGAAAGTCGTCGTCAGGTTCTGCTGGCGATCCAGCAGGATCCTGAAGGCCCCCTGGTGGCGGCGTTCGACCGTCCGGTGGAAGCCACACTGAGCGCAATCGAGAGCAACGACAGGGCGATGACCGAGATCTGGTCGAGCTATCGCCAGCGTTCATTGAAACGTGAAGAGCAACAGGCGGCCGACGCGTTCGATAAACACTACCGGGCGTGGCAGGATGAGTTGGGCATCCTTCTGGAATCGTTTCGCGCCGGCGATTTTCGTCTGCCGGGCATTCTGTCGTTTCTGCGCATGGCCGAACCTGAAGGCAACGCCGCCGTGGCCGAGTTGAGCAAGTTGCAGGCCTTTCAGAAGGCCAGCGCGGCACAAGCCTACGAGGCGGCGCAGCAGCGCTATCGCTCGACGCTATTGGCCTACCTGGCGCTGGCGGTGATGGGCGGGCTGGCGGGGAGCCTCACCGCGATTTCCACTTTGCGTCGTCTCAAACGCGCCTTCGCCCAGGCCGGTGCGAGCGTGCGGGCCATCGCCAGTGGCGATCTGGTGCAACCGATCGAGATCAGGGGGGGCGATGAGTTCGCGCTGATGCTGCGCGACATCGCGCTGATGCGTGACAGCCTGCACGGGCTCATTTCACAAATGCGCGAACTGGTGCAGCGGGTCAGTTGCGAAGCTGCGCACATGGCCGAATCGGCGGAGTTGGCCTCGACGGCCACCCAGCAACAGGCCGACGCGGTACGCGGGATTTCCCGGGCGGTGGAGGACTTGTCGGGGTCGATCAGCGAAGTGGAAAACCATGTCGCTGTGTCACGCGATATTACCCAACATTCAGCGGGGCGCTCGGGCAAGAGCGAGGGCTTCATCCGCGACATGGCTCAGGAGATGAACCGCATCAGCGACGTGATCAGCGACACCGCCGTGCATATAGGCGAGCTGGAAGAGTTCTCCGGGGAGATCAGCCACGTGCTCAACGTGATTCGCAGCATTGCCGAGCAGACCAACCTCCTCGCGCTGAACGCCGCCATCGAGGCTGCGCGGGCCGGCGAGGCGGGGCGCGGGTTTGCCGTGGTCGCTGACGAAGTGCGCCTGCTGGCCCAGCGCACCGCCAGTTCCATTGGTGAAATCGACCACACCGTACAGCGTATTCAGGAAGGCACTTTGGCGGTGGTTGACGGCATGGACCGGGTGGTCAGCCGGGTGCGTGACGGCGTCAACCTGGCTCATGAGGCCGGCGATTCGGTGGCGCAAATTCGCAGTGGCACCGATGATGTGATCCGCAGCGTCGACACCATCGCCAGGGTGATCACCGAGCAGGTGCGAGTGACCCGGGAAATGGTCACGCGGGTCGAGAGTGTCTCCAGCGGCACCGGCGCGCTGTCAGCCAGCGCCGGGCGCAGCGCGGTGGCCGCCTCGGATCTGGAACAATTGGCGCGGGCACTGGATCAGTTGTCCGCACGCTTTAATGTCGCTTGAACACCTGTTTGTTCCATTTGATTACCCCAACCCTTGTGGGAGCAAGCCTGCTCGCGATGAGGTCAGCAAATTCAACATTCATGCTGGCCGATCTAGCGCTTTTGCGAGCAGGTTCGCTCCCACAAGGATCAGGACCTCAACCCGTCAAAAACCCACAACCAGGGCGCGATCACAACAATGGATAACAACGAAAACGCACCACTCAACTCCACCACCGGCTGGCCGCGTCGCAGTGTGCTCAAGGCTGGTGCGGTGACGCTCGGCGTCGGGCTTCTGGGGCGTTTTGCCGACGCCCGCGCGGCGGGACTTTCGGTCAGCGACTATCGGGCCATGGATGCCTGGGCCATGAGCCAGGCGATCCGCAGTGGCGAGCTCAGTGCCGAGGACCTGTTGGCGGCGGCGCTGGCCTGCTGCAACGAGGTCAACCCCAAGGTCAATGCCGTGAACATGCTGCATGAAGCCTACGCTCGTACCTTGCTCGCCCAGCGCCGTGCTGCCGGTACCTACAACCAGGGCACCCTGGCCGGTGTGCCGCTGCTGTTCAAGGACCTGAACACCACGCTACAAGGTACGATCACCAGTAACGGTAGCCGCATGTTCAAGGACTCACCGCCCGCGGCCCGCACCAGCACCCTGATCACCCGCTACGAGCAGGCCGGTGCGGTGCCGTTCGGCAAGACCGCGTCCCCCGAGTTCGGCTTGACCACCACCACCGAATCCCTGGCCTGGGGCCAGACTCGTAACCCGTGGAACCTGGCCATGAGCGCAGGCGGTTCCTCCGGTGGCTCGGCTGCTGCAGTGGCGGCGGGAATCGTTCCCGTGGCTCACGCCACCGATGGCGGCGGTTCGATCCGTATTCCGGCTTCCTACTGTGGCGTGGTCGGGCTCAAGCCCACCCGCTATCGCACCCCCAGCGGGCCCCTGCATTTCGAAGGCTCGTTTGGTGCCAGCGCTGCCAATGTGGTGTCGCGCACGGTGCGCGACACCGCGCTGTTCCTCGATGCCGGTCAGGGTCATGAGGCCGGCAGTGCGTATTGGTGCCCACCGCTGATTCGGCCTTATGTGGAAGAATTGCAACGCGATCCCGGCAAGTTGCGCGTGGCCGTGGTGCGCCAGTCACTGACCGGAGCCCCTCTGGAACCGGCAATTGCCGCCACGCTGGAACAGACCATCAAGCAACTGCTGGCCCTTGGGCATGAACTCGACGAGTTGACGCTCAACGTCGATCCGCGCCAGTTGTTCGGTGCCCATGGCACGGCGCTCGGTACGGCATTGCGTGTGCAGATTCACGATCGTGAGCAGGTACTCGGACGGGCGGCCACGGCGCAGGATCTGGAGAAGATCACCTTGGTCAACCTCGAGCGTTCGAAAGCCACCAGCGGCGAGGACCTGTACCGCGCGCGGCAAGCGTTCGAGAGTATCGGTGCGACGATGGAGCAGCATTTCGAACGCTACGACGTGATCCTGTCACCGGTCACGGGCAGCCTGACTCCAAAGCTGGGTCTGTTGTCGCTTGACCAGCCTTGGGACAGCTACGCCCATCAGGCCATGGGCAGCGCCGGTTTCACCGTGATCGCCAATGTCAGCGGCCAGCCGGCCATCTCGCTGCCGCTGGGCCAGAGTGACAACGGCTTGCCGGTGGGCATGATGTTCACTGCCCGCCTGGGGGGCGAAGATGTACTGCTGCGTCTGGCCAGCCAACTGGAACAGGCCCACCCCTGGGTCTCGAGGCGCGCCCCTGTGTAATTCCACAGGGTCCGCATGATTTACAAGGGCTGTGCACAGCCAGGCAGCCCTAGTCCACTTTGACGATGAGTCGATCCCCCCGCAGCCCTGATCATGGGCTGCACTCCGCCAGCGCATCTGCTGCGTCGTCGGCGGTTTTTTTCTGACCTCAGCTAATGGCATAACAACAATGACGGCTCAAGTTCAGTCTCAGACCCACTACGACGTGATCGTCGTCGGTTCGGGCGCAGGTGCGTTGACCTCGGCGGTGTTCCTCGCCGACCAGGGTTTCAGCGTGCTGGTGGTGGAGAAAAGCAACCAGTACGGCGGCACCTCGGCGATCTCCGGGGGCGGTATCTGGATCCCCAACAACCACTACTTCGCTCGCATGAGCGGCAACGACAGCTACGCCACGGCGCTGACCTACCTGAAGGCGGCGGCGGGCGAGCATGTCGATGAGGTGCGCCTGCGTGCCTACCTGGACAATGCGCCGAAGATGATCGAACAGCTCACCCGGGTCAGCCGCGTGCGTTACGCGGTCGCGGCCAAATACCCTGATTACTATCCGCATCTGCCAGGTTCCCTTGCCGGTGGTCGAACCCTCGATCCGGAGTTTTTCGACACCAGCCTGTTGGGCGAGGAGTTGGTGAATCTGCGCAAGCCATCACCCTCAACCCTGCTGATGGGGTGCATTGCCTGGACGGCGCGTGATGCACACAAGGTCATGGCCCGAAGTTTTGGCTGGCGCCTGCTGATCATGAAGCTGATGCTGCGCTATAAGCTGGATTTCAAATGGCGGCGCAAAAGCAAGATTGATCGCCGCGCATCCCTGGGCAGTTCGTTGGTGGCTTCGTTGCGTCGCTCGTTGATGGACCGCAATGTACCGCTGTGGCTCAACACCGATTTTTCCGGGCTGGTCACCGACAACGGACGGATCACCGGCATCACCGTGCTGCGTGATGGCAGCGAGCGGCAACTGCATGCGCGCCACGGGGTGATCCTGGCCTCGGGTGGCTTTGAACAAAACCAGGTCCTGCGCGACCAGTACTTGCCCAAGCCAAGCCGCAGGGCCTGGAGTGCGACACCGCCGGGCAACAACACCGGCGCGGCGCTTGTTGCCGGCATGGATCAAGGCGCGGCCACCGCGTTGATGGATTGGGCCTGGTGGGCGCCGACCATTGCCGTGCCTGGGGAAGAAAAGCCCCGTGGGATCTTCGCCGAGCGCGCGTTCCCCGGCGCAATCGTGGTCAACGGCCTGGGCCAGCGCTTTGTCAACGAAGCGGCACCGTACCTCGAATTCGTCGACGCGATGCATCAGGACAACGAGAAAACCGGCGGGAGATCGGTGCCGGCCTGGGTGATCTTCGACGCCAATTTCCGCTTCAACTACGCCATGGGCCCGTTGATGCCAGGCCAGATCATGCCCGACAGTCGCCTGCGCAAGGAGTGGCTCAACACTTTGTACTGGAAGGCAGACACCTTGGCTGGCCTGGCCCGCCAGATCGGCGTTGACAGCGACGGACTGCAAAGCACTGTCTCCAGGATCAACGGCTACGCGGACTCCGGGGTGGACCTGGACTTTGCCCGTGGCGGCAATGTCTTCGACCGTTATTACGGCGACAGCAACGTCAAGCCCAACCCATGCCTGGCGCCGCTGCGAAAAGGCCCGTATTACGCCATGCGCCTGGATGCCGGTGACATCGGCACCAAGGGAGGCCTGTTGACCAACGAGCACGCACAAGTGGTGCGCGAAGACGGCACGGCCATCAGCGGGTTGTACGCCATTGGCAACTGCTCGGCGTCGGTGATGGGCACCAGCTATCCGGGGGCGGGTGGCACCCTGGGGCCAGCAATGACCTTCGGCTATGTCGCCGCCAACCACTTGGCCAGCCAACGCTAGGAGCGTGTATGTCTATGTCCGATAACATCCCGAGCACTGAAGTGCTGCCGCCCTTGCAAGTGGCGGATGGCAACAGCGTGGCATGGGACCAGCAATGCGATGTGCTGGTCGTCGGCTGGGGCGCGGCCGGTGCCTGTGCTGCACTGGAGGCTCGCGCCCAGGGCGCCGACGTGCTGATCGCCGACCGCTTCACGGGTGGCGGTGCCAGCGCCAAGAGCGGCGGGGTGGTGTACGCCGGTGGCGGCACTCGTCATCAACAGGCGGCGGGTTTCAACGACAGCCCCCAGGCCATGTTCGATTACCTCAAGCACGAAACCCGGGGCGTGGTCAGTGACAACACGCTGCGGCGTTTCTGTGACGACAGCGTGGGCAACCTCGAGTGGCTGGAAAGCCACGGCGCGCCCTACGCCCACCAAATGCCACCGGGAGGGGGAAAGACTTCGTATCCACCTGATGGCTATTTTCTCTATTACTCGGGTAACGAATTGGTGCCTGACCACGGCGGTCCCTTGCCTGCGGCGCCGCGGGGGCATCGTACCGTGGGCAAGGGGCAGGGCGGGGCCGTGCTTTATGCACATCTGAAGGCTGCGTGCCTGAAAGCTGGCGTAAGGCCGCTGTTGCAGGCGGCGGCGCGACGGCTGGTGACCGATCCGCAGGGGCGGGTGCTGGGAGTCGAGTTTTGGTGTATGCCCGAAGGCAGCAAGCAAGCGCAGTTACACGCACGGCTGGCCGCCCGCGCTGAACGGTTGCAGAACTTCGCCCCCGGCTATTGCAACAAGTTGCGCAAGAAGGTCTGCCAACTCGAACGGGATCTGGCCCAGCCACGACGGGTGCGAGCGCGCAACGGAGTGATCCTGAGTACCGGTGGCTTCATCTTCAATCGCCAGATGATTCAACAGCATGCGCCGAAGTTCCAGCGCAACTTCAAGGTCGGTGCCACTGGCTGCGATGGCAGTGGCTTGCGCCTGGGGGCCAGTGTCGGCGGCCAGGGTTGCGGGCTTGAGCGGGTATCGGCGTGGCGCTTCCTCAACCCACCCTATAGTTGGCACAAAGGCATCGTGGTCAATCGTGAGGGCCAGCGCTTCTGTAATGAAGAAGTCTACGGTGCCACCCTGGGTCAACCGTTGATGGAAGAGCAGGGCGGCAAAGCGTGGCTGGTACTGGATGCGCCGTTGCGCAAGAAGGCCATTGGCGAGGCGCTGTTCGGTGGTTACTGGTGGTTCCAGAGTTTTCCAGCCTTGGCGCTGATGCTATTCAAGGTGCGCAAGGGCAAGAGCCTGAGTGAGTTGGCCACTGCAACTTCCATGGACTCGGCCGTACTGCGTGCCTCGGTGCTGGCGGCCAATGCTGCCGCCCGTGGCGAGGCGCCGGATGCTTTCGGCAAATCCGAGGGTGGGCGCCAGGTGCTTGAGCAGGGGCCGTTCTATGCCTGCGACATATCCGTGACCAATCCAGTCTTTCCACTGGGGGCCCTGTCCCTTGGCGGATTGCGGGTCGATGAGCTCAGCGGCGCAGTGCTGGACGAGCAGGGCCAGGCGATCGATGGCTTGTACGCGGCCGGACGCAGTGCCCTGGGGATTCCTTCGCACCTGTACATCAGTGGCCTGTCCCTGGCCGACTGTGTGTTCTCCGGCCGTCGTGCCGGCGCCGCCGTCGCTCGCCAGCAGAGCCGACAACCCCAAACGAACCCAGCACACGAGATGACATGATGACCCTCGATCAACACAACAAAAACGGACGGGTGCACGGTAAGGTCGCGCTGGTCACCGGCGGCGCCAAAGGTATCGGTGCTGCCAGCGTCCGACTGCTGGTGGCCGAAGGTGCCCAGGTGCTGATCAGTGACCTGGATGTTGAGGCGGGCCAGGCCCTGGTGGCTGAAATCGGGTCGAGCGCAGTCTTTATCCGCCACGACGTCAGCAGTGAAGAGGACTGGCGTCAGGTCATTGGTCATGTGCGCGAGCGCTACGGTCGCCTGGACATCCTGGTCAATAACGCCGGGATCCTGATCTGCGGCTCGATTGAGCAAACCAGCCTGAGCGATTGGCACAAGGTCATGCGAGTGAATGCCGACAGTGTATTCCTGGGCTGCCGTGAAGGCCTCGCGTTGATGAAGGACAGCGGTGGTTCGATCATCAACCTGTCTTCCATCGCGGCCCTGGCCGGGCGTGACGACTACGCGGCCTACAGCGCCTCCAAGGGGGCGGTGGCGGCGTTGTCGCGTTCGGTGGCGGTGCTTTGCCGTCGACGCAAGTACCGCATCCGCTGCAACACCGTGCACCCGGATGGCGTACTCACCGACATGACCCGTGGCGGCTTCCCCGAGGGCGTAGACCCGAATCGCCTGACCATCGACAGCGATCCGATGAACCGCATGTGTCGGCCCGAGGACGTGGCGGCCAGCGTGCTATTTCTCGCGAGCGACGAGGCCCGGGCGATCAATGGTGTCGAATTGCGCATTGATGGCGGGCAGATGGTGATGAGTATCTAAACCCTCGCTCCCACACAACATCACTGCAGGAGCGAGCTTGCTCGCGATGAGCCACCGCCATCGCGAGCAGGTACAGGTTGTGTGCCTGGCCTGACGAGTGCTCAGTGCCCTTCGAATTGCGCCGTACGTTTGTCGATGAACGCCTGCATGCCTTCCTTCTGATCCCGTGAGGCGAACAGCAAGGCATTGGCCTTGCGCTCCAGGGCCAGGCCGGCCTCCAGGGGGGCGTCCATGCCAGCGAGGATCACTTCCTTGATCTGTTCGGCGGCCAGCGCCGGCATTGCCGCGATGGCGCGTGCCAACTCCAGGGCATGGGTCTGCACCTGGTCATCGTCCACCAGATCGCTGACCAGCCCGGCGACCCAGGCCTCCTCGGCGCTGATGGGTTGCCCGGTGAGCGCCATGCGCATTGCCTTGACCTTGCCTACCGCCCGCACCAGCCGTTGCGTACCGCCGATACCGGGCATGATGCCGATGCGGATTTCCGGTTGGCAGAAGCGCGCGCTGCGCCCGGCGACGATCAGGTCGGCGTGCATTGCCAGCTCGCATCCACCGCCGTACGCGTAACCGCAGACGGCTGCGATCAGCGGTTTCGGACAGTGCTGGATTGGCCCCCAGACCCGCTCGGTGTGGCGCTTGTAAATATCGATAGCACCGACCCCGGCCATGCTGTTGATGTCGCCACCGGCAGCGAACACCTTGTCACCGCCCGTCAGCACGATGCAACGCACCTCGGGGTCAATCCCCAACTCAGTGAAATGACGTGACAGCAGCGCCTGCAGTTCCAGGCTCAAGGCATTGCTCGCCTGAGGGCGGTTAAGCCGCAGCAAAGCCACGCCGGGCAGTGGGCGTTCGAGTAGAACCGGTGCAGCGAATGAGTCGGACATGGACATCCTCGATGGCCTGGCAAGGGGTGAATGGTCGCCAGTGTCCTGTTCGCGAGGTGAAATTTTCATCGTCCGTTCAGACGTAGTTTGGCCCCGTGTTCGTCCCTAGAGTGACCCGTGTCAGTAGAAAAGGAGCACATGATGGAGCTGCATTCGGGTCTTGATTACAGCGGCAAGGTGGTGCTGGTTACCGGTGGCACCAAGGGCATCGGCGCCGGTATCGCGCTGGGGTTTCTGGCTGCGAACGCACGGGTGATCGTCTGTGCTCGACGCGAGCCTGAACAGGTGCCGGCGTCGGGAGGCAAGCGCGCGACCTTTATTGCCGCGGATGTGCGCGACCATGATTCCCTGCAACGACTGTTCGCCACCATCGAGCGCGACTTCGGGCGCCTCGACGTGGTGATCAACAACGCCGGCGGCAGCCCTGCTGCCGAAGCGGCCACGGCTTCGCCGAGGTTTCACGAAAGCATCATCGGTCTGAACCTGATTGCACCGCTCAACGTCGCCCAGCACGCCAACCGGCTGATGCAGGCACAAGCGCAAGGCGGTTGCATCGTCTTCATCGGCAGCATCAGCGCGCTGCGCTCCTCGCCAGGCACCGCGGCTTATGGCGCGGCCAAGGCCGGGGTGCTGGCGTTGGTGCAATCGCTGGCGGTGGAGTGGGGGCCCAAGGTGCGGGTGGTCACTGTCAGTCCGGGGTTGGTACTGACCGAGCAGGCGCATCTGCACTACGGCTCCGAGGCCGGTATCGCTGCTGTCGCTGCCGGCATTCCGGCCGCTCGCATGGCGGTGGCCGATGACATCGCCAATGCCTGCCTCTTCATTGCTTCACCGCTGGCCAGTTACGCCAGCGGTTGCAACCTGTTGCTGCATGGCGGTGGTGAACGTCCGGCATTTCTTGGTGCCGCGCAGGTTCTGCCCACCTGATCGACCTATTGCGGCGACCGGGTTCGGTAGCCGCCTTCAATGTGAAGGAGACGACTTTGGCTGATCCACAATTGCTATCCAATGTGCGCGCCCTGGTGGGGCGCCAATACGGCCGCGTGTATGCCTGGGACGAGGTCAATGCCCCGATGATTCGCCAGTGGTGCGAGGTCATGGGCGTGGACAATCCGCTATACACCGACCCGGCTTTTGCCTTGGGCACCGAGCATGAGGGCTTGATCGCTCCGCCTGCGATGTTGCAGGTGTGGACCATGGAGGGTCTGCACGCCAACAACTATCCGCCGGGCTCCACCGACGAGAACCCTTATGAGGTTCTCAAGGAAATGGAAGCCTACGGTTATGCCTCGACCGTGGCGGTGAACTCCGAACTGAGCTTTACCCGCCCGCTGCGCCTGGGGGAAAAGCTCTACTACACCACCCGTCTGGATTCGGTTGGCGATGAGAAAACCACCGCCCTCGGCACCGGCTTCTTCGTCACCCTGGTGATGAGCCATTTCGTCGAAAAGGCCGGCGGCGACGAGCCGGTAGGCGAGTTGCTGTTTCGCGTGTTCAAGTTCCGCCCGGCCAATGTCCAGGCACCGGCCAAAGTTGAAGCCGCAGCGGCCAAGCCCAAGCGTCCGCTACCGGGTATCAGCGACGACACGCGGTTTTTCTGGGAGGGCTGCGACAAGGGCCAGTTGCTGATCCAGCGCTGCACGGCGTGCCAGACCCTGCGTCATCCACCGGCGCCGGTGTGCATCGAGTGCCACAGCTTCGACTGGGACACCGTTGAGGCCAGTGGCCGCGCCACGCTGTATTCGTTCGTGGTGATGCATTACCCCGAAGTTCCGCCGTTCGATTACCCCAATCCCATCGGCCTGATCGAGCTTGCGGAGGGCGTGCGCCTGATCGCCGGGCTGGTCGGTATCGAGCGCGAGCAACTACAGATCGGCCAGCGTTTGCAGGTCGAGTTCCAGACCTTCGATGACCGGTTGACCCTGCCGTTGTTCCGCCTGGCAGAGGCATAGGAGCCACTATGGATTTCGAATTGAGCGAAGACCAGCGCGCCATTGCGCAAATGGCCGACGGCGTGTTTGTCGACCATTGCCATGACGACTACATGCGCCAATGGGACACCAGCGGCGAGCCGATGATGACGTCGCTCTGGGCCTTGTGCATCGACACCGGGCTGCATGCCCTGGCCATTGCGGAAGAACACGGCGGCAGCGGCCTGGGCATGACCGAGCTGATGCTGGTGCTGCAGGCCCAGGGCAAGGCCCTGGCGCAGGTGCCTTTGTGGCGCCATCAACTGGCCGCTGCGACGCTGGCCCGTTTCGACGCCAGCGACAGTGCAGGGTGGATCGCCAAAGCGGTGTCCGGCGAGGCGCTGCTGAGCCTGTCTGTCGATGGCTTGAGCAGTGCGCTGGGCATCGAGTTGCAAGCGCAGCCGAGTGCCGAAGGCTGGACGATCAATGGCCGGGTCGCGGCGTTGTCCCTGGGTGATCAGGCCCGGGCCGCACTGGTGTTGGTCCAGGCCGAGGGCCAGCCGCGCTTGCTGCTGCTCGACCTGTCGGCACCCGAAGTACAACGGGTGTCTGCGGTGCTCACCCACGGCGAAGCGGTGACCGACCTGCACATCGAAGGCTTGACCGTGGACGCTTCGGCGCTGTTGCCGGCCGAGGCTGTCGCCTGGCTGGAACTGCGTAGCGTGGCGGCATTGGCCGCCTTGCAATTGGGGGTCAGCGAAGAGCAGATTCGCCGCACCGTGGCCTATGTCAGCGAACGCCAGCAGTTCGAGCGCAGCATCGGCAGTTTCCAGGCCGTGCAGATGAGCATGGCCGACAACCATATCGCCATCGAAGCCTTGCGCACGGCACTGTGGCAACTGGCCTACCGCATCGATGCCGGCTTGCTGGCGCCCTGCGAAGCGTTGGCCACTGCCTGGTTGGCCTGTGAAGCAGGCCACCGCATCGGCCATGCCGCACAACACGTGCATGGCGGGATCGGCGTCGACCTGACGTACCCGATCCACCGTTTTCTCTATTGGAGCCGTGGCCTCGGTCTTGCCCTGGGTGGTTCGGCAGCAAATCTGGAACGCCTGGGTGACTGGCTCAACGATAACGACAAGCTGGGATGGAAATATGACCTCGAAGAACACCAAACGCTTTGAAGACGTGCGCCCCGGCGAAGCGTTGCCGGAACTGGCTGTACCGATCACGGTGACCCTGATCAACGGCGGGGCGATTGCCACCCGTGACTACTTCCCCGGCCACCACGACGCAGATGCGGCCCGTGTCCTGGGTTCGCCCCACGTGTTCATGAATATTCTCACCACCAATGGGTTGGTGCAGCGATTCATCGAGCAGTGGGCCGGGCCTCTGGCGAAATTCACCGCGCTGAAAATCAAG
>Ga0302172_10000155_pt1 | contig 18781 bp, 4 predicted proteins | sample I_Fen_N2_3_FD_198777 | JGI IMG/M metagenome (GOLD analysis project Ga0302172, IMG submission 198777) | Peat permafrost microbial communities from Stordalen Mire near Abisko, Sweden - I_Fen_N2_3 | ecosystem: Environmental > Terrestrial > Soil > Wetlands > Permafrost | place: Sweden: Abisko... | reverse complement strand
GGACCACCTTGGTCGGTTCGCGACGGTGGACGTCGGACAGCGTGGTCCAGGCATCCGGGTTGGCGGGGTCGATCGGGTCGACGTCACGCTCGCGATAGGTCTGGTCAAACTTGTAGCGCTGCACCCGGGCACCGACGATCAGGTGCAGCGGATCGGCCAGTTGCAGGCGCAAGGTCGAGTACAGGCCGTACTGGGCTTGTGAGTTGGGGCTGTAGTCCCGGGTGTAGCGCCGATCGTTGAGCTGGTTGGGCCAGGGCGTGGAATCCGGGTCGAATACATCCACATTACCGCCATTGGGCAAACCATCGGTCCCGCGCCAACGGCTGGTGATCTTCTGATAATCCGCCCCCAGGAGCAGTTCGTGCTCGCGATCAAAAGCCGTGAATTTGCCGGCAAGGTTCATGTCGAAAAGCCGCTGCTCACTGCGATAGGAGTTGATCGAGCCGTACCAGAAAGGCCCGGTCTTATCGACCAGATCCACCCCGCCCAGGACCGCGGAGCTCTTGATCAGGCCCGACTCCAGGGTTTGGGTGTAGCTGAGGTTGCCCTTCCAGTTGTCGTTGAATTCATGGTCGACCTTGGCAAACAGTTCGTCCGAGCGACCATCCTGGTAGGCCCAGTTGGTGGTCAGGCTGGTGCGCCGGGACAAGCCCAGGTCACCGCCATCGAGGTAGCGCGGCACACCGGTGCCAATGCCGTTGTCGTGCAGGCGTTCGGAACGACCGCCCAGGGTCAGGCGCGTGGCGTCGGTGACATCCGCTTCGAGCACGCCATAGAGGATGGGTTTTTCAGTGCTGCGATTGTCCAGGAAGTACTGGCGGTCGGTGTAGGCCGCCACCAGTCGCCCGCGCAGCTTGCCATCAAAGGCCAAGGGGCCGGTGACATCGAGCTGCGTACGGTAGTTGTCCCAGGTCCCTGCGGAAGTCTCGACCTTCAACTGATAGGCATCCAGGGGGCGTTTGCGCACCAGGTTGATCATGCCGCCCGGATCGCCGGTGCCGCCGAACAAACCGGAGGACCCGCGCAGCACTTCAACGTGGTCGAACTCCACCAGGTCATAGTTTTTATACGAATAGAAACTGCCGGCCGTGGTCCCCAGGGCCATGGGGGCCGCCCCATCGATCTGGATATTCTCGATGACGAAGCCGCGCGAGTAGTAGCTGGACAGGTTAGAGTTGGCGGTTTTTACCGTGATCCCCGGGGTCTCCTTCATCGCATCGGTCAGGCTGCTCATGCGCCGTTCCTGGATCACCTGGTCGGTGATCACCGACACCGATTGCGGGGTCTGACGCAAGCTGGTCGGGGTCTTCGAACCGATACTGGTCAGGCCGGTGGTGTAGGAGCCCGAGTTCTCGGTCATCTCCCCCATGCCCTGGCCTTTGATACTGGTGGTGCCCAGCTCCAGCGCCGTGGAGGAACCGGCGTCATTGGTCAGGAACACCGTGTTGTTCTCGATCCGATACTTCAGCCCCGCGCCTTGCAGCAGGGTGTTCAGAGCCTCCCCAGGCTCCATTTCACCGACCACCGGCGAGGACTTCTTGCCGCGCACCAGTTCCGGCCCGTAGAGGATCTGCAGCCCAGTCTGGTTCCCCAGTTCAGTCAGCGCCTTGTCCAGCGGCTGGGCCGGGATATTGACGTGGGCGCTTTGTGCCTGGACGCCGCTGGAGACGCCAAGGGCCAGACCCAAGACTACGATGGAAGCCGACGTGCGCCAGAGGGCCAATGGCTGTTTCAGCACATCCCGTGCGCGCCGTGTCTGTTCAGGTTTCATAGCGTTGGATCACCCCAGATATCGTCATTCAAGTTGGAAGATCGCCACCTCTTGGGATGGCTGACCGGTCATTTGGCGGTCCACTGCCACAATCGTCCCGGCGTCATGAGGGGGCGATTTCCTTCAAATTCGGTGTAGAGCCATTAGAAGACGAGCAAAAATAAAATAAATTAGAAAGATTCACATTCAGGAGACAAAAAAATACAAAGCACCGCCGGCGCGGCGGGCCAAAGGTCGGTGTTTCATGACTGGGAGACTGATAAAAAAGCCCCTGCCAGGGCCGTTGGCCGGCTCGGACAGGGGCAGCCAGGCTGAAGGGGAATCAGCCTTCGAGTTGCTCTTTGGCCTGTTGCAACTGACGCGCCTTTTCCAGCAACAGGGCTTTTTCTTCGGGGCTCATGGCGTCCAGGCGCAGGCGCGCCTGCGCCTGTTTCTCCAACTGCCCCGGCGCTGTTTCCTGCAAGCGCAGAGCCTGGGCCAGTGCCGCCACCGTCGGGTTGTCGAAGACCACCCCGGGATGGGTTTCGCATTGCAGCAGCTTGCGAATCCCCGCCACCAGCTTGATCACCAGCAGCGAATGCCCACCGGCGGCAAAGAAGTCCTGCTCGATGCTCAGGCGCTCCAGCCCCAACAACTGCGCCATGCGCGCCGCGAGCAACTGCTCCAGGGCATCCCGTGGTGCCACGTACTCGGTCTGCACCAGGCTCAGGTCGCGCTGCTGCAAGGCCTGGCGATCGACCTTACCGTTGCCCAGGCGCGGCATCGAGTCCACGAGCTGGATATGCCGCGGCAACATGGCGGCCGGCAACTGCTCGGCCAGCTGTGCCGCCAGGGTCGCTGGCAAATCCCCGGCCCCGGTTGGCGCGGCGACCACAAAGGCGATCGGCTCGCCTGGCCCCTCCTCGCGCTTGCCCAGCAGCACCACCGCTTCATTGACACCCGATAGGCGCAGCAACTGGGCCTCGATCTCGGCCAGTTCGATGCGGAACCCGCGCACCTTGACCTGCTGGTCGCGGCGCCCGAACAGCTGCACCCCGCCTTCGGGACGGTAGCGGGCCAGGTCGCCGCTGCGGTACAGGCGCTGACCGTCCAGGGGGCTGTTGATAAACGCCTGGGCCTCCTGCTCGGGGGCGTGCAGATAACCCCGGGCCAGTTGCTGCCCACCGATGTACAGCTCACCCAGTTCACCAGTGGCCATCAGTTGCAGGCGCTCGCCGAGCACCAGCACCTGGTTGTTGGCCAGCACCCGGGTCAGGGGCATGCTCACCTGCTGCGCATCCGCAGGCGACAGCGGATGGACCAGCACCCCGACCGTGGTCTCGGTCGGACCGTAGTGGTTGAACACCCGGCAGTCCGCCTTGATCTGATAGATCCGCTGCAGCAGGCGTCCGGGGATCGCTTCACCGCCCAGGATCAGCGTGGCAGGCAGGGCAGGCGGTTCGGCCTCGAGCAAGGCCGCCAGATGGGAGGGCACGATTTTCAGGCAGTCGATGCCCTGCTCCCGGATAAAACCGGCAAAGGCATGGGGATCCTGCATCACCTGATCGTCGGCAATGTGCAGGGCCGCGCCGTTGTACAGCGCGCCGAACAAGGCGGTGTTGCCAAGGTCGGCGGCCACCGTCGAACCCAGGGCGAAGTGCCGGCAGGCGGCCAGCTCCAGGGCATCACTGACCCCAGCGGTGTAGTTGAGCAGTTGCCGGTGTTCGATCACCACGCCCTTCGGCGTGCCGGTGGTGCCCGAGGTGAAGAGCACATAGGCGACATCAGTGGCCTGCGGGGCGTGCCGGGCGAGCAGCGAGCCGTCCTGAGCCGCCGTCGATTCCCCGGCGATATCCAGGGCCTCGACGCCCCGCGCCTGCCAGGCCGGCAGCTGTTCGGCCGCCGCTACCACCCAGGGGGTCTGCGCCTGCTCGATGATGTGCGCCTGACGGGCCAGGGGCCATTGCGGATCCAGCGGCAAGTAGCCGGCACCGACGCGCCAACTGGCCAGAATCGCCACGACCAGCTCGGCGGATCGGGGCAGCGCCAGCGCCACCAGGGCGCCGGCCGCGACCCCTTGCGCCGCGAGCCGCAACGCCAGGTCATGGGCGCGGCTGTCGAGTTGGGCATAGGTCAGGGTCTGCCCGGCGCTGACCAGGGCCACGGCATCCGGGGTGATCTGCGCCCACTCGGCGATGCGCCCGGGCAACAGCACGCGCTCATCCAGCGCTTCGGGCGCCGGGTTCAGGCCCAGCAGCGCGGCGCTCTCGGTCTCTCCCAGCAGATTGAGCCGGGACAGAGGCTGGTGCACGTCCTCGACAATGCTCTGCAGCAAGGTCAGGTATTGCGCCTGCAGGCCTTGCAAGGCCGCCAGCGAATAACGTGCCGGCAAGGCCTCGATGCTCAGTGCCACGGCCCCCCCCTGGGCACTCAACCCCAGTTGCAGGGACAGCTCGAACAGCGGCGCCGACGCGGCAAGGTGCGACGCCGACCATTGGCCCCCGGCCACCGCCTGCGTACCTAAGGCCTGGCGAGTGGCGAACCCATATAGCGGGTTGGCCAGCACCGGTGCCAGGTCAGCCGCCCAGTACTCCTGCCAGGTGCCATGGTGTTCAAGCTGCTGCGCCAGGGCGTCAAGCACCGTGGAGAAGCTCTGGGTCTGGGGCAGAACCAGGTGCAAGGGCAGGGTTTTCTCGAACAGCCCCAGGGTCTGGGCGAAGAACTCGTAGTCCTGGCGTCCGTCATGCCGCCAACCGGCGAGGAAACGCTCACGGCCGCTGATGCGCCCAAGCAATACCCACCAGGCCGCCTGCAACAGCACCTCGACCGGCTTGGCGCAGGCAGTGGCCACCTGTTGCAGGGCGCTGGCCAGCGCGGCGTCCAGCGCCTGTGTCAATTGCAGCACCGCGGCGCCGTCGTGGGCCGGGGCATCGGCGCGACGATAAGGCAGGTACGGCGCGCTCAAGCCCTCTTCGGCAGGCGCCAGGGCCTGCCAGTAAGCCTTGGCGGTATCGGCATCCTCGTCGAACAGCACTTCACTGCGCCATTCCAGGTACTGGGAAAACTGCCCCAGCTCGTCGTCGACTTCCAGACCGCCCTGCTCATAACCACTGATCAGCGCCCGCAGTAGCACCGCCAGGCTGCCGGCGTCCGCCACCAGGCGCGCCACACTCAGCAACAGCTGCCATTGGCGGTCGGCGGTGCGCAGCAACAGTGCCTGGGCAACGGGGCCGCCACGCTCGGTCGATTGTTCCTGCCAAGCCTCCCGCCGCGACGCCGCCTGGCTGGCGCAAACCACGTCGGCCTGGACTTGAAGAGCAAATGACGGCCCCTCGGCTGCGGCCAGGAACTGGCGCAGGCCATGGTAGCCAGGCACCGATTCCAGGCGCGTGGTCAGTACGTCGTGACGCTGCAACAGGCCATCCAGTACCCGCTGCAATCGCACCGGATCCAGCTCGCCATGGATCTCCACCGCCAGCAAGTGCGACGTCGCCCCATGGCGTGCACCGGCTTCCAGGGCCGCCAGATGCTGCTGTTGCTCGGGGAGCAGGGCCAAGCCCACGTCCAGTGTTTCCAGGTCTGCCGTACTCATGCTTGCGCCTCTTGCGTTTGCCGATCGGCGACTGGCGCCTGTTCCGACAGTGCCTCCAGGGCACTGCGTTCGATCATTTCACCCATGGCCACGACAATTTTGCGCGGGCCCTCGAACGGGTCCCGGGCATGGGCGGCCAACATGTTGTCCAGCAGGATCACATCGCCCTTGCGCCAGTCGAAACGCACGGCGCACTCCTCGTAGAGGTCGCCAACCCTTTGCATGACCTCGTCTTCGATCGGCGAGCCATCGCCGTAATACACATGGCGCGGCATGCGCTGCTCACCGAAGAGCCCGAGCAGGTCCTCGCGCACATCCGGATCCAGGCAATAGATGTGGTGCAACTGGACCTGATTGAAGAAGCTTTTCTCACCGGTCACCGGGTGGCTGATGATGGCCGGGCACGGGGTGCGGATCTGCAATTCATCGTTGTCCAGCCAGGTCCACTGGATCCCCGCGGCGCGGCAGCGGGCCTCGACTTCGTCGCGCACCTCGGTCTTGAAGAAGTGCTGCCAGGACACATCGAGCTTGTCGGCGAAGGTGCGCACGTACAACAGGCCCTTGCTCTCGAATTTCTCGCGCAGGGCCAGCGGCAGTTTCTGGTACATCAAGCGGCAGTCCACCACCGGGGTTGCACCGCCGACGGGCGACGGCTGTTCACAGAAGAACAGCTGCTTGCGCGGCCAGCGATCCTGGTGGGAGCTCTCGTTGTGGAACAGGATCATTTTCTTTTCCGGGTACGGCGTGGAGCGGTAGGTGTTCTTGCCGCCCTCTTTCTTCGGCAGGTCGCCGTACTGTCCGTAGAGGCCCGGCTGCACCGCTTCGGCGAACGCCTCGAAGGCATGGATGTCGCTCATGGCGAAGCCACGGAACAGGATCCCGGCATGCCGCGCGAGTTTCTCTTCCACCAGGGCCCGGTTGTTGCGGATCCACTGCACCAGGTCCAGGCCCGGGTCCGTCGGCTCCCACAACAAGGGGAATACCTGCCCCGGGACCATCAGGGTTTCCCGAAATACCGGCGCAGTGGGCCGGGTTGCCGGGCTCTGGGCCTTTTTCAGGAACTTGCCCAGCTTGTCGGCCTTGCTCGGAGCTGCGGGTGCAGCGGTCGTGGCGGCAAGCGCCACGGTGTTGGTAGGCATGTTGATATCCCCTAGTCGTATATCCGGATCACGCACAATCTGTTCGAGAATGGTCATCCAGCTGTTCACGCAGAGCTCTATACGTTCTTGTTTGAATAAGTCGCAGGCGAATTGCCAGGTCCCATGCAGCTGCCCGGCCTCATCGTCGATAAACAGCGCCATGTCGAACTTCGAGTAGGCTCCGGCCGACGGCAGGGCCTGGACGCGAATGTCTTCAATGCCGGCGCTGCGAATCGGCAGGTTGTTCATCACGAACAGCACCTGCACCAGCGGGTTGACGCCCTTGCGGCGGTTGACCGCAGCGGCCTCGACCAGCATGTCGAATGGCAGGTCCTGATGTTCAAAGGCACTCAGGCTGGTTTCCTGGGCCTGGGCCAGGAAAGCGGTGAATGACTGGTCGGCATCGAAGCGTGAGCGCAGGGGCAGGATGTTGACGAAGAAGCCGATCAGGCTTTCCAGTTCGGCCTGCGGCCGCCCGGCAACATCTGCCCCCACCAGCACGTCGTCGCTGCCACTGAGGCGGTGCAACAACACCTGGAAGCTCGCAAGCAGGGTGCTGTAGAGCGTGACCCCGGCCTCGCGCGCCAGGGCACTGAGGGCCTGGTGCAACTCGGGAGCCATCGAGAAGCTGCAATCGCGCCCCTCGAACGACGCCACTTCCGGGCGTGGATGATCGGTGGGCAATTGCAGCAGGCCGCCATGCCCGGCCAGAGCGTCTTTCCAGTACGCCGCCTGGTCGCGGAAAACGCCGGCCTGTTCCAGTTGCTGCTGCCACTGCGCATAGTCGGAGTACTGCAGCGCCAGCGCCGGCAACGGCTGCTCGATACCCGCCTTGAGCCTGGCGTACACCTCGACCATTTCGTTGCTCAGGATCGACATCGACCAACCATCGGAAATGATGTGGTGCATGGCAAACAGCACCACGTGCTCGGTCGGCCCCAGGCGCAGGACCTGGCCGCGCAACAGTGGTGCCTTGAGCAGGCTGATGGGGGTCCGGGCGTTCTGTTCCACCGCCTCGGCCACCCGGGCTTCGCGCTCGACCGGGTCCAGGGCCGAGAGGTCGAGCAATGGCAAGTCCACCGCGACCTCGGCACTGATCAGCGCCTGTGGATCGCCCTCCTCGTCCGCCACATAAGCGGTGCGGAGCACCTCATGGCGCTGCACCAGTTGCCGCAGGCTGGCCACCAGCAGCGGCACCGACAATTCACCGTCAAAACGCAGCGCCAATGGCATGCCATAGGCACCGCTGGCCGAAGCAAACTGCTCCACGACCCACAACCGGCGCTGCGCCAGGGACAGGCACGCCTGCTCCTTGCCCGCCGTCGCCACCAGCTCGGGCAAGCGCGCACGGGCGATACCGACCCGCAGCGCCAGGGCCGCGGCGAAGGCGCCCAGGGTCGGGGTGCCGAACAGGTCGCGCAACCCGACCTCGCACACCAGCACCTGCTTCAGGCGCGCCACGACCTGGGTCGCCAGCAGGGAATGCCCGCCCAGTTCGAAGAAGTTGTCGTTGAGCCCGATGCGCTCGAGTTCCAGCACCTCTTGCCAGACCGCCGCCACCTGTTGCTCCAGTTCGCTCTGCGGCGCCAGGTAGTGTTGCTGCAGCAGGCTGGCATCGGGGGCCGGCAAGGCCCGGCGGTCGAGCTTGCCGTTGGCCGTCAAGGGCCAGCGCTCGAGGAACAGCAGGTGAGCCGGGACCATATAGTCCGGCAGCACGTCCTTGAGCCGGCCCTTGATCACATCGCGCAAGGCTGCGGCGGCGTCCACCTCGCTCACGTCGCGGCGGGCGATCAGGTACCCCACCAACTGCTGGCCACTGGGGCCGTCCACCGCCAGCACCAGCGCTTCACGCACCTCGTCCTGTTGCTGTAAGCGGGCTTCGATCTCTCCCAGCTCGATGCGGAACCCACGGATTTTCACCTGATGGTCGATGCGCCCTACATACTCGACCACCCCGTCGGTGCGATAGCGCGCCAGGTCGCCGGTGCGGTACAGGCGATCACCCGACGCCGAGAACGGGTCGGGGATAAACCGCGTCGCGCTCAGGTCCGGCCGTTTCAGGTAACCCCGAGCCAGGCCGGCCTGGCCGACATACAGCTCACCGACGCAGCCTTTGGGCACCGGGTTGAGGTCGGCATCGAGCAGGTACCAGGACAGGTCGACAATCGGCTCGCCAATCGGGCTGGCGGCGTCCTGCAGCAGGTCGGCCAGGCTGATCGGCCGGTAGGTGACGTGGACCGTGGTTTCGGTGATGCCGTACATATTGATCAATTGCGGCGCCTGATCGCCGAACCGCTCGAACCAGGGGCGCAGGCTCTGCACGTCCAGGGCTTCGCCGCCAAACACCACGTAGCGCAGGGCCAGGCGGGCCTGGGCCTGTTCGGGGGAGCAGGCCACTTGCAGCAACTGCTTGAAGGCCGACGGCGTCTGGTTGAGCACGGTGACGCCCTGCTCCCTCAGCAGGCTGAAAAACTCTTCCGGGGAGCGACTGACGTCCTGGGGCACCAGCACCAAGCGCCCGCCATACACCAGCGCGCCGAAGATCTCCCAGACCGAGAAGTCGAAGGCATAGGAATGGAACAGGCTCCAGACATCCTGCGGACCGAAACCGAACCAGCCATCGGTGGCCTGGAACAGGCGCAGTACGTTGTGGTGACTCAGGAGCGCGCCCTTGGGCTTGCCGGTGGAACCCGAGGTGTAAATGACATACGCCAGGTTGGCCGGGTCCACCCTGATCCCGGGGTTGCTCTCGCGGTAACCGGCCAGGCCCTGCTCATCGAGCAGCAAGGTGGGCAACTGCGCCGCCAGCGGCAAGCGCGGCAGCAGGTGCGTTTGAGTCAGCAGCAACTGCAAGCCGCTGTCTTCGATCATGTAGGCCAGGCGGTCCTCGGGGTACGCCGGGTCCAGGGGCACATAGGCGCCACCGGCCTTGAGGATCGCCAGCAGCCCCACCAGCATGTCCAGGCTGCGCTCGACTGCCAGCCCCACCAGCACATCAGGACCCACACCCAGCTCGATCAGCCGGTGCGCCAGTTGGTTGGCCCGGCTGTTGAGCTGGCGATAGGTCATTTGCTGCGCGCCCAGGGTCAGGGCGATCGCCTGCGGTGCACGCTCGACCTGGGCCTCGATCAAGGCATGCAGGGGCTGCTCGCTCACCAGACGGGCCGGACGCGGATTCCACTCGACGAGGGTTTGGCTGTGCTCACGCTGATCCAGCAGGCACCACTCGCTGAGCGGACGTTCGGCCAATTCGGGCATTTGCTGCAACAGGTGCATCAGGTGCGCCGCAAGCTGCTCGATCATCGCCGACGAGAAATGCCCGCGGTCGAAACTGAAGTGCAGCCCCAGCGCCTCGCCCAGGCCCACGGCCAGGGTCAAGGGGTAGTTGGTCTGCTCGTGGCTGTCGATCGCGCCGAAGCGCAAGCCTGCGGGGGCCCCTTGTTCCAGGGCCTCGGACACCGGGTAGTTTTCGAACACCAGGATAGTGTCGAACAGGGCCTCGCCGCTGCGGGCCGCCCAGCGCTGGATCTCGAACAAGGGCGTGTGTTCGTGCTCGCGCAGCCCCAGGTTCTGCACCTGGACCTTCTGCAGCCAGCGGGCGAGGGTCTGTTCCGGTTGCGGCGTAGCGACCACCGGCAAGGTGTTGATAAAGAGCCCGATCTGCTGCTCGACGCCCTTGAGCTCCGCCGGACGCCCGGCCACTGTCGCGCCGAATGCCACGGTGGCCTGCCCGGTGTAGCGTTGCAGCAACAGCAGCCAGGCCGCTTGCAGCAGGGTGTTGGCGGTGACTTTCTGCGCCCTGGCAAACTCGTTGAGGCGCAGGGTCCGGGCGGCGTCGAGCTGGACATGGCAATCGCCATAGCCGGTCTCCCGGCTCAGGGGCGCCATCGCCAGGGCTAGGCGCGTCGGCTCTTCCAGGTCGCGCAGTTGCTCCTTCCAGAACCCTTCGCTGAGGGCCTGGTCCTGCCCTTGCAGCCAGGCGATGTAGTCGTGATAGCGGCTGCCCTGGGCAACAACGGCTTGGCCGCTGTAACGCTGCAGCACCTCGCCCAGCAGCTGCGAGTTGCTCCAGCCATCCATCAGAATGTGGTGGCTGGTGTAGATCAATTGATGACGCTCATCGCCGATGCGCACCAGGTGCAGGCGCAGCAATGGCGCCTGGCTCAACTCGAAGCCCTGGCGCCGTTCGGCCTGGGCCAGAGCCTCGAGCGCCGCTGCCAGGTCGGCACGGCCGCGCCAGTCCTGCTGGCTGAACGGCACCTCGACCTGCTTGAGCACCACCTGCATCGGCTGGGCGAACTCGCCCTGGTAGACAAAACCTGTGCGCAGGATGTCGTGGGCATCCACCGCGCCTTGCCAGGCCTGGCGGAAGCGCTCGGGGTCGAGGCCGCTGACCTCGAGGCTCATCTGGATGATGTAGTCCCCGGAACCCTGCTCGTACAGGGTATGGAACAGCATGCCCTGCTGCATCGGCGCCAAGGGGTAGATGTCCTTAATCGTCGCCGGCGCGAGCGGCAGGCGATCCAGTTGCGCCTGGTCGAGCCGCGCCAGGGGGAAGTCGGACGGGGTCACCCCGCCGCTGCCGTAGCGGGTGCAATGGGCGATCAGTTGCTCCAGCTCCAGGGCGTAGGCATCGGCCAGCTCCTGGACCTGGGCCTGGCTGAACATCTCGTGGCTGAAGGTCCAGCTCAGGTCGAGCTCACCGTTGTAGACCTGGCCATTGATACTCAGCCAGTTGCCCAGGGGCGCCTCGGCGCTCTGCTCGCTGCCGGCGTTCTCGCCAACGGGTACAAACAGCGCGTCGTCATCGTCGAAGCTGGCGTCGAACTGGCCGAGGTAGTTGAAGGTAATGCGCGGCACCGGCAGGTCGGCCAACAGTTGCTGCGCCTGGGGATCACCCAGGTAGCGCAAGGCACCGAAGCCGATGCCCTTGTGTGGAATCGCGCGCAATTGCTCCTTGATGCCCTTGATCGAATCGCCAAGGCTGAGTGCCGGCGTCAACTTGACCGGGTACAGGCTGGTGAACCAGCCAACGGTGCGGGTCAGGTCGATGCCGTCGAACAACTCCTCGCGGCCGTGGCCTTCCATCTGCAACAGCACCGAAGGGGACTCGGTCCAGCGAGCGATCACCCGCGCCAGGGCGGTCAGCAGCAGATCGTTGACCTGGGTGCGGTAGGCCGCCGGGGCCTCTTGCAGCAGTTGGCGGGTGTGCTCCTGGTCCAGCCGCGTGCGCACACTCAGCCCCAGGTGGCTGTGCAGGCCGCCCGCCGGGTTGGCGCACGGCAGATCCGCGGCAACGCCCTGCAATTGCGCTTGCCAGTACGGCAGTTCGTCCTGCAACGCCGGGCTGCGGGCATAGGCTTGCAACTGCTCGGCCCAGGCCTTGACCGAGCTGCTCTTGAGCGGCAGGCGCACCGCCTGGCCGGCCGCCAACTGGTTGTAGGCCAGTTGCAGGTCCTCGAACAGAATGCGCCAGGACACCCCGTCCACCGCCAGGTGATGGATGGCCAGCAGCAGGCGCTGCCCGGCGTCCGGCAGCTTGACCAGCACCGCCCGCAGCAGCGGCCCCTGTTGCAAGTCGAGGCTGCGCTGGGCTTCTTCGCCCAGTTGCGCCAACTCGGCGATATCCGCCAGTTCGCTGTGCCACAACACCGACGGCGAGGACGGCGGCGCAAAGCGCGCGACCCAGGCTTGGCCTTGCTCGGTGAAGGTCAGGCGCAAGGCATCGTGATGAGCGATCAAGGCCTGCAGGGCGGCATCCAGCAACGGGGCATCCAGGGCCATGGCCGGCTTGAGCAGCACCGACTGGTTCCAGTGATGACGCTCTGGGATCGACTCTTCGAAAAACACCTGATGGATCGGCAACAAGGCCATGCTGCCGGTGACCGGCGCCTGGTCGATCACCTCATCGGCGTCCCCGGTCTGCGCCACACTCGCCAGCCCCTGCACCGTCTGATGCTGGAACAGCTCTTTGGGGGTAAAGCGAATACCCGCCTGGCGAGCCCGACTGACCACCTGAATCGAGATGATCGAGTCGCCGCCCAGCTCGAAGAAGTTGTCGGTGAGGCCGACCTGTTCCAACTTCAGCACGTCCTGCCAGATCGTCGCGATCTGCTGTTCCAGCTCGCTTTGCGGCGCCACATAGGCCTGTTGCAACAGGCTGGCATCGGGCTGGGGCAAGGCCTTGCGGTCCAGCTTGCCGTTGCCGGTCAGTGGCAGGGTCTCGAGAAACAACAGGTGCGCCGGGACCATATAGTCCGGCAGCTCCGTGCGCAGTTGAGCCTTGATCGCCTCCCGCAGTTCGGCGTCAGCCAACTGCCCCGGCTCGGCCACGAGGTAGCCCACCAGCTGTTGGCCGTTGGCGCCGTCCATGGCCAGGACCACGGCTTCGCGCACGGCCGGCAGTTGCAGCAAACGGGCTTCGATCTCACCCAGTTCGATGCGGAAACCGCGGATCTTCACCTGATGGTCGATACGCCCGATGTACTCGATAACCCCATCGGCGCGGTAACGCGCCAGGTCTCCGGTGCGGTACAGCCGCTCGCCCGACGTCGAGAATGGGTCGGCAATAAAACGCGTGGCCGTCAGGTCGCCGCGGTTGAGGTAACCACGGGCCAAACCGGCCTGGCCGACATACAGCTCACCGATGCAGCCCTTGGCCACCGGGTTGAGGCTGCTGTCGAGCAAATACCAGGTGAGGTCCGGAATCACCTGACCAATCGGGCTGCTGGCATCCGCCTGCAGATCGGCCAGGGTGATCGGGCGGTAGGTGACGTGCACCGTGGTTTCGGTGATGCCGTACATATTGATCAGTTGCGGCTGCTGGTCGCCAAAACGCTGGAACCAGGGCTGCAGGGCCTTCACTTCCAGGGCCTCGCCGCCAAACACCACATAGCGCAGGGCATGAATTTCGGAACTGGCACAGGCCACCGGCATCAATTGCTTGAAGGCCGATGGGGTCTGATTCAGCACCGTGACCCCCTCGTCGCACAACAGCTTGAAGAAGTCTTCCGGCGAACGGCTGATGTCATGGGGCACCACCACCAGCTTGCCGCCGTACAGCAAGGCGCCAAAGATCTCCCACACCGAGAAATCGAAGGCGTAGGAATGGAACAGGCTCCAGACATCTTGCGGGCCAAAACTGAACCAGCGGTCAGTGGCCTGGAACAGGCGCAGCACGTTGTGGTGCGGGAGCAAGGTGCCCTTGGGTTTGCCGGTGGAGCCGGAGGTGTAGATCACATAAGCCAGGTTGGCCGGGTCGATCGCCACCTGTGGGTTGGCCAGGCTGTAGCCGGCCAGTTCAGGGGTGTCGAGCAACAACGTGCGCACCCCGTCCGGGATCGGCAGGGTCTTAAGCAGGGAGGGCTGGGTCAGTAGCAGGCGAATGCCGCTGTCCTCGATCATGTAGGCCAGCCGCTCCTGTGGATAAGCCGGGTCCAGGGGCACATAGGCGCCGCCGGCTTTAAGAATCGCCAACAGCCCGATCAGCATTTCCAGGCTGCGCTCCACCGCCAGGCCGACCAGCACATCGGGGCCAACCCCGTGTTCAATCAGTTGATGGGCCAACCGGTTGGCCCGCTGATTGAGCTGGCGATAGCTCAGGGATTGCTGGTCGAAGACCACAGCCATAGCCTCGGGCGTGCGCTCGACCTGCTGCTCGATCAGGTGATGAATGCTTTGGGTGGCCGGGAATTCAACCCGGGCCGGGTTCCAGGCGGCGATGTTCGCCTGCTGCTCACCGCTATCCAGCAACGCCAGATCGCCAATACGCTGGCTGGCATCGGCCACTATCGCGTGCAGCAGGTGCTGCCAATGCTGCGCCATGCGCTCGATGGTCTGCGGCCTGAACAGTGCGCTGCTGTATTCAAGGCTGGCGTGAATGGCCTGTGGTTGGTACTCGACCTCCAGGGCCAGGTCGAACTTGGCTTCTTGCTGCTCCAGGGGAAGAAATTCCAGTTGCAGTTCGCCCAGTGCCATGGGGCCTTGTTGCTGGCCTGCGACACGCCAGTTGAACAGGGTCTGGAACAACGGGTTGGCTTGAGTCCTGCGCTGCACGTGCAGGTCTTCGATAATCAGCTCGACCGGGTAGTCGGAGTGCTCCAGGGCGGCCAGGGACTCTTGGCGCAGGCGCTGCAGGAAGTCGAGCGTGGTCAGGCTGTGATCCAGTTGCGCCCGATAGATCAGGCTGCTGACAAAAAAGCCAACCAAGTCTTGGGTTTCACTCTGATTTCGGGTGGCGTTGGGGACGCCCACGGTGAAGTCCTGCTGATTGCTGTAGCGGCCCAGCAACATTTGCCAGGCCCCCAGCAGCACCACGAACGGCGTGAGCCCATGGGCCTGGCAAAAGGCATTGAGGTTGCGGCTCAGCTCGGGTGCCAGGCTCAGCGAATGAGACGCCGCCGGGTGGCGGGTGTCCGGGGCCACGAGGAAGTCAGCGGGCAGTTCAAGCGGAAGGATTTCCTCGCCCAGGTAGGTTTTCCAGTAGGCGGCCGCGGCGTCGTGCCGGGGTGTCCGTGGGTAATCCCGGCGTTGCCAGCGAGCGTAGTCGTGATATTGGATCGCCGGTCGGGCAAGGCAGCCTGGAGCGTCACGGCCAGCCAGTTCATAGGCTGCGCCCAGGTCTTGCATGAGGATCGGGTTGGACCAGGCGTCCGAAACGATGTGGTGCATATTCAGCAGCAGTACGTGCTCGTCAGGCGCCATCCTCAGCAGTGCGCCGCGAATCAGCGGCGCCTGGCTCAGGTCAAAGGCTCGCCCGGCCTCTGCGTCCAGGCGGGTGCGCAGGGTCTGGCTGCGTTGCGTCGGTTCCAGTGTCGAGAGGTCCTCCAGCGCCAGCCTGAGCCGTGCCTCGGGCACCACCACCTGCCGGGGCTGCCCATCGATCTCGAGGAAGGCGGTCTTGAGAATGTCGTGTTTATCAATGATGTGTTGCAAGGCGACCTGCAGCACGGTCGCGTCCAGTGCACCACGCAGCTGGATGGCCCGCGGCAGGTTGTAGGCGCTGCTCTGGGGCGCCAGTTGTTGCAGGAACCACAGCCGTTGCTGGGCGAAGGACAGTTCACTTGGCCCTGACTCGGTCGCGCGCTGGATGGACTGCTCACTACCAGCCTCGTCGGCCATCAACAAGGCCAGCAGGTCGTCGTCAGGTAGTTGGTTCATTTGATTCATGATCGATCTCGTCGCCGTCGGCAGAGGAAATAAGCGTTGTCATGAAGACGAAGTGTGGCGGGGGCGATTTAGGCGCATCTGGGAGGGGACGGCGAGCGGCTGGGCGCTCGCCGGGGTGCTGCTGATATCAGGCGAAGGCCTTGTCGCTGATGACCTGGCCGGTTTTCATGCGCACCAGTTGGTCGGCGACGTCGAAGTAACGATCGTCGTGGGAAATGACAATGATGGTCTTGCCGAGTTTTTTCAGGTCCGGCAGCAGTTCGGTGTAGAAGATCCGGCGGAAGGTCGGGTCCTGGTCGGCGGCCCATTCATCGAACACCAGCACCGGGCGTTCATCCAGCCAGGCATTGACCAGGGCCAGGCGTTTGCGCTGGCCGGTGGAGAGGTCGGTGGTGGTGAAGGCGCCGTTGCGCACGCTGACCTTGTGGGCGATTTCCAGGCGCTCCAGGTATTGCCCGGCATCGGGTGGCAGGGCCTTGTCGTTCTGCACCAGTTCATCGAACAGGTAGTAGTCGGCAAAGATGGTGGTGAACAGCTGGCGGTAGTCATCCAGGCCCTGGGCGTCGACCGTCTTGCCGTTGAGCAGGACCTGGCCCTGTTGCGGGGTATAGAGGCCCAGCAGGAGTTTGATCAGGGTGGTCTTGCCGCAGCCGTTTTCGCCGACGATAAACAGGATCTCCCCCGGTTCGATACAGAGGTTGACCGGGCCCAGCTTGAACGGGACGCTGCCTTCCACCGCGGGAAAGGCGTATTGCACGTCGCGCAGTTCAAGGCGCTTGAGCGGCGTTGCGGGGTGTTCGGCGGCACTCAGCAGCAGGTGCGGCTCCGGCGACGAGAAGCGTTCGGACAGGTCGGCAATGCGGCGGAAGGCCACCTGCGCCCGGCTGATGATCGGGATGTTGCCGATCAGGTTCTCCAGCGGGCCTTTCATGTACAGCAGCACCAGCACGAAGCCGCTCATGACCGCCGGATCGGCCGCCGGCCACAGCGATTGCAGGGCCAGCGCCAGGCCGATCACCACGAAGAACAGCATCGAACCCAGGCTCTTGGCGATCACGAAAATATTGATCGAGCGGATATGGGTATCGCAGATGTGATCGGCAGTGCCCTGGATATTGCGGGTGAACATGGCGTGCCGGCGAGGGCGGTGGATACGCAGTTCCTTGGCGCCCTCGGCGATGGCCTGGTAGTGCTTTTGCAGGTTGTCCTCGGCTTCCCGCGCGGCGTAGAAGCCCTTGACGCCCTTGGTCTGCGCCACGTATTGCACCGCCGAGCCGACGCCGATGGCGATCAGCGTCATGAGGAAGATCGGCCACGACAGCACCGCCAGATACCCCAGGCAGCCCATCACCACGGTCAGGGAAATGGCCAGGGGGGCGAAGGCGAAGGCGAAGTCGCTGATGGTGTCGACGTCGTGGGTCAGCACCGGAATCAGGCGGTGGGTGCGATAGCGTTCGATCTGCTCGATGGGCGCCGCCAGGACCTTGGCGCCCAGGTCCTTGCGCAGCTTGGCAATGATCTTCTGGCCGACGAAGTTGGTGCCGATATCGGCGGCAATGGTGCTGAGCAAGGCCAGGGCGCACAGGCCGGCAAAGGCCAGGACCACGCCTTTGCTCATGCCGTCTGGGTTGTGCAGGCCCTGGTTGACCGTGGCCAGCAGCGCCGTGACGCTCAGCCCGCCGACGATGCCCAGCACAATGGAAGAAATCACGATAGGACGATAGGGCTTGAGCAGGCTCAAGAGTTCGCGAATGGCGCTACGGGGTGCTGCGGTCATGAAACTACCTCGGTCGCGACGTGACTACGTGCTAAGGGCGAGTGGAGGCCCGCGTCGAGGCTTGGGTACGCCTGGCGAGCTGTCTGTAAGAGGACGAGTTCGGGGGAGGGGGATTTAGCCCTCGTTGCGTGACAGGGTGCGGTCGGTTCGATGGGCGGCGAGCGCGGCCTGCCAGGTTCCTTGGCGGGCTGGCGCTCCCCGGTCTGGGCTGCTTACAGATCGCGCATCACGCGAAAGCCCAGCCAGTCACCGGCGGTTTTCGAACAGCGATCGTTGCGGTTGCCGGAGCGGGAAAAGATCGGGGCCTCGGTCCAGTCATTGCCGCGCATGGCCCGATAGTCGCAGTCATCATCGGGGTTGGGCGGGTCGGTCCAGGCGCTGCCGTCGGTGGGGGCGCCGACGTAGTTTTCGTGGAGGATATCCGCCAGCCATTCGTAGACGTTGCCGTGCATGTCATACAGGCCAAAGGCGTTGGGCGGGAAGCTGCCAACGGGGGCGGTGTAGCTGAAGCCGTCTTCCGGGCCGTAGGTGTTGGCGTGTTTGGCGATGCTGTATTCCTTGCCCTCATCGAACGGGAAGGGGAAGGGCCCCTTGCTGCCCGCCCGGGCCGCGTATTCGCGCACCGATTCACTGGGCATGCGATAGGCCTTGCCGGTTTTCTTCGACAGCCAGGCGATGTAGCTCTGCGCCTCGTGCCAGGTCAGGCACACCGCCGGCTGGCGCGGCGACACCGGGTAGCGGGGCTTGCCGGCAATGCATTCGCGACCAGGGCGGGCGTCTCCGTCGGGCATCGTGTAGCCGCTTTCGCGCAGGTAAACCGCCCATTCGCCAGCGGTCACGGTGAAGCGGCTGAGGGCGAAAGGTTTGCTGAAGGTCACTTCATGCATCGGGCCTTCGTCAGGCTGGCGTCCGACTTCGTCATCCGGGGTGCCCATGATGAAACTGCCGCTGGGCAGCACGACCATTTCCGGGCAGTCCCGGCAGTCCTTGAACACCTGGCCGGGTGCGGGCGGCGCGGCGGCCTCGACGGCGCTCGGCAGCAGGGCGCCGAACAGTGCGGCCAGGGCCAGGGCGGGCAGTGAGAAGGCGGCGCGCAGCGCGGGTAGCGGGAAGCGGGGCATCGTGGGTCTCCAGTGAAAGGGGCGCAGGATTCAGAGCTTTTGGCTGAGCAGGGTCATGAAACGGTCGACTTCGGCCTCGGTATTGAGCAGGCCCGGAGCGGTGCGGATCACCGGGCCGACGTCGCGATCAACGGCATCGGCGACCACGCGGTTCTGCATCAGGTAGGCCGCGACCTTGTCGCTGTCCTGGCCCTTGACCCGGAAGAACGTGAAGCCGGCCGAGTACTCGGGGCT
>Ga0302172_10000147_pt1 | contig 19030 bp, 17 predicted proteins | sample I_Fen_N2_3_FD_198777 | JGI IMG/M metagenome (GOLD analysis project Ga0302172, IMG submission 198777) | Peat permafrost microbial communities from Stordalen Mire near Abisko, Sweden - I_Fen_N2_3 | ecosystem: Environmental > Terrestrial > Soil > Wetlands > Permafrost | place: Sweden: Abisko... | reverse complement strand
GCGGTGTGGAGTATTGCTACCCTGCTGTCGGCGGTCACCCAGACCTACAACGAACTGCTGGTGCGGCATTTGATCGTGGGAATCGGCGAGGCCACATTCGTGGTGATTGCGCCGGCATTTCTGGCAGACCTTTATCCGGAACGGGTCCGCGGGCGAGTGATGGGCCTGTTCTATCTGTCTCTGCCGGTAGGTTCTGCGTTCGGATACGTAGTGGGCGGAATCGTCGGGCATCACTACGGCTGGCGAACGCCTTTTCTCGTTGGTGCGATTCCGGGCCTGCTGCTGGCGGTTGGAATGCTGGTGGTCCGCGAGCCACAGCGCGGCGCCAGCGATCACCTGCCCAATACGCTGGAACGCGGCACAATCTTTGGATTATTCCGCAACAAAGCATATTGGACGGTCAGCCTGGGCATGGCGATGATGACGTTTGCGGTGGGCGGCATGCAGGTGTGGATGCCGACGTTTCTGGTTCGCGTCCACGGAATTTCGCTGGACCGCGCCAACTTGCTGTTCGGCGGTATGACGGTGGTTGCGGGAACGGTCGCCACGTTGTTCGGCGGCTGGCTGGGCGATCGGTTATTACGGCGAACTCCAGCGGCCTATCAGTTGGTGTCTGCGACAGGAATGATTCTGTCCATACCAGCGGTTGTGGGTGCGATCTATCTGTCAGGAACGGCGATGTACGCGGCGATCCTGATCGGAGAGTTTCTGATCCTTCTCAACACGGCTCCGCTAAATGCCGCGCTGGTGAACTCGGTGTCGGCCCCCATTCGCGCCACGGCAGTCGCGGTGAATCTTTTCACGATCCACCTTTTGGGCGATGCGTTTTCGCCGCTGCTGATTGGGTATATCTCTGACAGGACCGACTTGCGGATGGGAATGGTCGCCATGATAGTGGCGGTTGCGCTGTCAGGCGGCATCTTGCTCTACGGCATGAAGTTTGCTCCACATCTACCGGCAGAGAAGATGCCAGACGTACTGTCGAAAGGGACCGCGGATTGATGGGTGCGGGGTTTCATACCCATCCTGTGACGTGGATTTTGGGTGGGGTTCTAGGTGCGGCCTGGCTGTCGCGAATGGCGGCCGCTGCCATCTACATGCGGCGGATTCCTGAACTGACCAGTGCGGAGTTCGACGCGCTGCCTCTCGATGCTCTCGGTCGCGTGCCGCGCGTGAGCATCCTCGTTCCTGCCCGCAATGAAGCCGAACATGTCGAAGCTGCACTTCGTTCGCTACTAGAACTCGACTATCCCGACTATGAAGTCATCGCTGTCGACGACCGCTCGGATGATGCTACCGGCGCAATCATGGATGAAGTACAGGCAGCGTGGAGGGAGCGCGGAGAAGCGCTGCATCATCGGCTGAAAGTGTTACATATCACGGAACTTCCCGCGGGCTGGTTGGGCAAGACCCATGCGATGTGGCAGGCGGGGAAGCAGGCGACTGGGGAATGGTTGTTGTTTACCGATGGTGACGTCGTGTTTCGCGCCGACGCCCTGCGGCGGGCGATGGTTTATGCCGAGCGGGAGCGCGCCGATCACGTTGTGTTGTTTCCGACGATGGCGATGAAGTCAGTTGGCGAGCGCATGATGATCGCGTTCTTCCAGTCGCAATTCGTATTCGCACGCAGGCCGTGGAAGGTTGCCGATCCCAAGTCACACGATGCGATAGGAGTTGGCGCGTTCAACCTCGTTCGTCGTGACGCTTACGAGCGGATTGGTACCTACCAGCGAATGCGGCTGGAAATTGTGGACGATATGAGGCTGGGCGAAGTTGTAAAGCACGAAGGGTTTCGCCAGCGGGCTGTGTTCGGGCGCAATCTGCTGAGGCTGCGCTGGATTTTCGGCGCGATGGGCATGGTGCGCAATCTCACCAAGAATGGTTTTGCCATACTGCGGTTCAACACATGGTTCGCGATTGCGGCCGTGTGCGGAAACCTGCTGGTGAACGTGGGGCCCTTCGTCGGTGCGGTTCTCGCTCCGGATTGGGCCAGGGCAGGCTACGTGGTTGCGTTGGCGACAATGGCAGCAATTTACTGGGGAATGTCGTGGTACAGCGATATTCCGCCCTACTACGTACTGCTTCATCCCGTGGGAGCGCTGTTGTTCTGCTATGCGCTGGCGCGTTCGATGGTCTTAACCCTTGCCCGCTGCGGCGTGGAGTGGCGTGGCACTCGTTACTCGCTGGGCGAGCTCCGCAGTTTTCTGCGCGAGGAGCCGCGCTGGACCTGGCTATAGGGCAGGGACTGATGAAGGGCCGGCGGCAAAAGTGGCGAACGCCCTTTCGCGCAGGCGAAAAGGCGTTTGAGATTCTAGTGCCACATCCGTGACAGTCGGACGTCGGCTACTTGACGCTGAACGACTTAATGGCGTTGGGCTCATCTTCCTGCACGTCGAACACCGTGTAAAGCTTGGTGATCTGGAGCAGGTCGTGCACCTTTTTGGTGAGGTGCAGCAGTTTGAGTTCGCCGCCCTGGCGCTGGACCGAAGTAAACGCGCTGACCAGTTCGCCGATACCCGAGCTGTCGATGTAGCTAACGTCGCCGAGATTTAGGAGAATATTCTTCGCGCCCTTGCCAAGAAGGTCCTTGATGGTGTCGCGCAAAACTACGCTGCCTTCGCCCAAAGTGATGCGTCCGCTCAAGTCAACGATGGTGACGCCGTCCACTTGCCGGGTACTTGCTTTCATACTCACGTGGAAGCCTCCTGGCGGTCCAGATCAGAACCTGGGATCCGCTTGATCAAAGTAACTTCAGTGCCGGGTTCCAGTTTGCGGAACCGAACTTCGTCCATAAACGCCCGGATTAGAAAAATTCCGCGCCCCGATTGCTTCATCAAATTATCCGGTGCCAGTGGATCGGGGATTTCTTCAGGCTCAAGGCCCTTACCTTCGTCCCCGATGGTAATAATCAACTCACCGTTGTTCTGTTCCAACGACAAGTTTACACGTTTGCCGGGATCGTAGGCATTGCCGTGTATGACAGCATTAATCATGGCCTCGCGGACGGACATGCTGATGCCGTCTCGTGCGTCCTCGTCAAAACCCGCTTGCTTGGCCAACTGGCCAACCATTTCCTCCGCTTTATTCACGCTTTCAAGCGTGGACTCCATCCGGTAGGAAACCTTTGATTGTGCGGTCATGGATTCGATTCGTCCACCCCGGGATGGCGCTGCAAGTAAGGGCAGGGCCAAATCGGCAGGATTCTGCAGTTTGCCTTGTTGAGGAGAGAGTTGTCAACGTGAGGCTTTGGACCGGGCCGAAGAAGCGGAGGAGAAGGCGCAAAAGTGAGGGGATGACGAAGTGTGTAAGGCACTTGGACATGGTTGCCGTCACGGAGAGAGGCTGTTACGATTAGAACGAACGTTCGTCAGATACTGGTTTGCGGCCATGCGGGCATACGGTGGGACTCGTGCGTACTGCCACTCCCAAATTGAACGGATCGTCTGATGCTTCGCCGGGCGACACGCGGTTTGACCGCCGCTTCTCGGAAATCCTCGACTACGCGACTGAGGTTTTTGCCGACAAGGGCTACGAAGGCGCCTCGATGCGCGATTTGTCGCGTTTGAGCGGAATGTCGCTGGCCGGACTCTACTACTATTTCGATTCCAAGGAAAAGCTGTTGTACGTGATTCAAAAGCATACGTTCACAACGATTGTGGACCGTCTGCATGTGCGTCTGCAAGACAGTAGCGATCCTGAGGAACGGATTCGCATTTTCGTTCACAACCATGTGGACTATGCCGTCGCCAAACAGAAAGCGATGAAGGTTTTGTCGCATGAAGATGACGTGCTGCGAGACGGGTATGGCACGGAGTTGGCCGCAATCAAGCGCGGGTACTACAGGATTTGCGTGGCGCTGGTGGACGACCTGGTCCGGGCGGAAAACCTGACTCGCCTGGGGAGGAAAACCTCCAGCCGGGGCGGACTCTCGACGCGAACTGCCGTGATGGGACTGTTCGGCATGATGAACTGGCTGTACACCTGGTACAAGCCAAAGGTAGATCCGGGCGCCGAGATTATTGCGCGCCAGATTAGCGATATCTTTCTCCAGGGTGTGCGTGGTGAGAGGGCATCGACCTCGCGGCTCCCAGCACCTACATTGGGAGTGGAAGACGCTGAAACCGATTCCGCCGTCGTAAAGACGCGAAGAAAGCGGACGTGACGTTGCCATGACTCTCACTGCCAAACCCGAATTTCGAAAGATTGCGGTTGAGCTTCAAATCCCCGTTGTGCGCATTACGCTAAATCATCCTCCGCTGAACGTGATGGACATGGAGATGATGGGGGAGCTGGTAGCCGCGCTGGAGCAAGTTGAAGCGATAGCGGAAATCAGCACTGTGGTGTTTGCCGGTTCCGAGCGCGCGTTCTCAGCCGGCGTCGATATCGCAGCGCACGCCCCTGACGCATTGCGCAACATGCTGACTGCGTTTCACAGCGTGATTCGTGCGGTGGCATCGACGAAGAAGCTGACGATTGCGTCGGTTCGGAGACATTGCCTCGGAGGCGGGGCGGAACTGGCGCTGATGTGCGACGTCGTGTTCGCAACGCCTGACGCGGTGTTTGGATTTCCGGAGATCAAGCTGGCCTGCTTTCCGCCGGTCGCGAGCGTGGCGCTGGCGTCTGTCGTTGGCCAGAAGCTTGCAGCAGAAATGGTGTTGACGGGACGAACTCTGAATGGGCAGGAAGCCGTGGCTGCAGGTTTGGTTAACGGTCTGGCCGATGACCCGGAGACGCTGGTGCAGGAGTGCCTGGCACGGGTTTCGCAGTTGAGTCCAGCGGCGTTGGCGATCGCTAAGAAGGCGTTCTACGCGTGGGATTCCATCCATTTCGACAAGGGTCTAGCGCGCGCGGAACAGATTTATTTTGACGACTTGATGAAGACTGCTGATGCGCGAGAAGGCATTCAGGCGCACATTGAGCGGCGACGTCCGGTGTGGACGGGCAAGTAGCTATCTCCGGAGGCAGGGAATTTCAGTGGATTACGAGATTTCAGCAATGGAAGTGAAATCGCTCAGGGACAGCGGCCAGGAATTCACGCTCCTTGATGTGCGTGAACCGTGGGAGTACGAGACTGCTCATATGGAGGGGAGTCGGCACATTCCGATGGGCGAGATCCCAGCGCGGTTTAACCAGGAACTCGATCCCGAGCAGCACATTGTGGTGGTGTGCCATCACGGAGTGAGATCGATGAACGTTACGGCGTGGCTGCGGCAGCAAGGCTTCGACAAAGTTCAATCATTGCGCGGCGGAATTGATCGGTGGTCGCGAGAGATCGACCCGAGCGTACCGCTGTATTAGGCAATTTATTTATGAAGAAAGAATTGATCGAGCTGCGGGTAAACGGTCGCACCCACGAGTTGGCGGTTCATCCCAACAGCCTGCTGCTGGATGTATTGCGCGGCGAACTGAACCTTACGGGATCCAAAAAAGGCTGCGATGACTCGTCATGCGGGGCCTGCACCGTGCAGGTAGATGGCGTTCCCATGTTGGCTTGCACAATGCTGGCGGCGAGCTATCAGAATTGCGATATCACGACGGTGGAAGGTATTTCTGACGGCGGCGGATTGGGCGCCTTGCAGAAGGCCTACGGCGATTTTGGAGGCTCGCAATGCGGATACTGCACTCCGGGTTTCATGATGACGGTGCGTGGGCTGCTGATGCGAAGCCCCGATCCTTCGGACGAAGAGATTCGTGAAGCTCTCAGTAGTAACTTATGCCGTTGCACAGGCTATTCGCAGATGTATGAGGCCATTAGGGCAGTCATCAAGGCAGAGCAAAGCAGCCCGAAACCTGAATTGGCGGGGGCGCGAGAGTAGTGTCTGAATTCTCCGTAATCGGCAAGTCGATCGCCATGGTAGATGCGGCCGGGAAGACCACCGGCGCGGGCAAGTACGCTGACGACTTCAGCCTGCCCGGGATGTTGATTGGAAAGATTCTGCATTCTCCGTATCCACATGCAGTGATCAAGAGTATCGACACCAGCCGTGCACGCGCACTGGAGGGTGTAGCAGCCGTCGTCACGGGCGAAGACGCTCCGAACCAGTACGGCATTCTCCCCGTGGGTCACGACGAAACCGCACTGGCGGTTGGCAAGGTGCGATACGTGGGCGACAACGTGGCGTGCGTCGCTGCCGTGACCGAAGAAATCGCGAACCAAGCGCTGGAGCTGATTGAAGTCGAATACGAGCCGCTGCCTGCGTACTTCAATCCTGAAGAGTCGATGAAGGCCGAGCGCGACCTCATCCACGAGAATCGACCCAACAACATCGAGAAGGATTACCACCATGTTTTTCGCGACCCGGAGAAGGGGTTCGCGGACGCAGACTATATTGCCGAGGCGCGTTATATCGCCAACGAAGTTACCCACGCGGCCATGGAGCCACATTGCACACTGGCGGCATTCGAAATTGATCCGCACACTGGGAAGCAGGGACGGTTGACGGTGTGGTCGTCTACGCAAGTCCCTTACTACCTGCAGCACAAACTGTCGCTCGTGCTGGAGTTGCCGATGTCGCAGATCCGGGTAATCAAACCACTGGTCGGCGGCGGCTTCGGCGGCAAGAGCGAGATTATTCCGCTGGAAATTATCGCGGCGGTTACGGCGCGGGCGGCCAAGGCGCCGGTAAAGATTACCTACACGCGCGAGGAGGTGTTTTGGGTGCACCGCGGGCGGCCGCGCACCATCATCGACTTGAAGACCGGCGTGAAGAACGACGGACGCATCACATCCGTCGCCTGCAAGGTGATTCAAGACGGCGGTGCTTATTGTTCGTACGGCATCGTGACGATTCTGTATTCCGGCGCCCTGCTGGGCGCGCTCTACGACATCCCGAACATCCGCTATGACGGATTCCGTGTGCTGACAAACAAGCCCGCCTGTGGAGCGATGCGCGGGCACGGCACCGTCAACGTGCGTTTTGCGTTTGAGTCGCAAATGGACGAAATCGCAGCCGAGATCGGCGTCGATTCGGCGGTAATGCGCCAAGCTAATCTACTTAAGCCTCCGACGGTGACCGTGAATGGCTTGCGGGTTTTGAGCTATGGGCTTCCCGAGTGCATCGATCAGGTATTGACGCGATCGCAGTGGTCAGAACGCAAAGGCAAGCTGGCTCGCGGACGCGGATTAGGCATGGCGTGTAGCCACTACGTGAGCGGAGCGGCCAACAGCATCATTCGCTCAGACATGCCGCACTCGACGGTCAATATCAAGATCGACCGCGATGGCGGAGTGGTGGTGTACACGGGTGCTTCGGAAATCGGCCAGGGCTCGGACACTATGACTGCGCAAGTCGTTGCGGAAGTGTTGGGATGCAGCCTTGCGCGAGTAAAGGTTATCGCGGCAGACACCGACCTCACGCCGATCGACCTCGGCTCGTATTCCAGTCGCGTGACGTTCATGGCTGGCAATGCGGCGCTCCGAGCGGCCGAAGATGTGAAGAAGAATATCGTCAGCGCGGCTGCCAAGCGGATGAATTGCACGGCGGAGGAAGTTGTCGTTTGCGACGATCGCGTTTGGAAGCGTGGTGCGGATTCGTCGCCGATTATGGAACCAGTATCGGTGGCAGCCAGTGGCCACGTTGACGGACAGATATTGCGCGGCTCGGTGCTCCAGACTCGCAAACAAGAAGTCGTCACAGACCACATGAGCTTCGAAGAGGCCGTGGTGGCGGCAATTGATGTCCACGGTGGACTGACTGGGACGGGTTCGTACGCGCCTCCGGCAGAAGCGCGGGGCGGGAAGCACAAGGGAGGCGGCGTTGGACCTTCGCCTGCGTATTCCTATTCAGCGCAGGTGGCCGAGGTGAGCGTTGACGAGGAAACTGGCGTGGTGACCGTACATAAGATATGGGCGGCGCATGATTGCGGGCGGGCGCTGAATCCGGTGGCTGTCGAGGGGCAGGTGATCGGCTCGGTCTGGATGGGATTGGGTCAAGCGCTACAGGAAGAGATGGTTTGGAAAGACGGATTGCTGATGAATGCCGGGCTGCTGGAGTATCGCAGTCCGTCGTCGGTCGAGTCGCCAGAGATCGAATGCATCATCGTCGAAAGCATTGATCCTGAGGGCCCGTTCGGTGCGAAGGAAGCTGGTGAGGGATCGCTCGCGGCAACGATTCCCGCAATCTCGAACGCGATTTACGACGCCGTGGGAATTCGCCTGCGCGAGGCGCCGTTTACGCCTGAGCGTGTTCTGGCGGCGCTGCGGGCCAAGCGCGGCGCCAAGAAGATCGAGATGACCGAGGGCGTAGATCCCACGCAACCGACATCTTTCCGCGAACATGGGGGATCGTTGTGGTATCGCGGCAAGGGACCTGATCGCCACGCGAACGACCCATCGCGGCAAGGTTCGGCAGCAGGAGGTGGACAGTGAGCTTGCCTTCGTTCCAACTGCTGCGGCCAGCGTCGCTGGCGGAAGCGACACGGATGTTGGCGGCGCATGCGGGCGAAGCGAGAGTCATCGCCGGCGGCACCGATCTGTTGCCATCGATGAAGCAGAAGCTGTTCACGCCGCCGTTTGTGCTTGACCTGCGAGCTGTGGGCGAGTTGCGGGGGACTAAGACGGAAGCTGATGGCGGTGTCAGCATCGGAGCGCTGACGACGCTGGCAGAAGTTGAGCACTCGGCACTCATCCGACAGGAGTTTCGCGTGCTGTATGAAGCGACGAGGACAGTAGCATCGCCGGTGTTGCGCAACATGGGGACAATTGGCGGAAATATCTGTCTCGATACGCGATGCCTTTGGTATAACCAGTCGCTTCTGTGGCGCAAGAGCTGCGGCTTTTGCCTGAAGAAAGATGGCGATCTGTGTCACGTTGCTCCAAGCAGCAAGATCTGCTGGGCGGCATTTTCGGGCGATACGCCGCCAGCGCTACTGTGCCTTGGCGCCGAGGTGGAGATTGCATCGGCGAATGGCTCGCGGCGCGTTCCGCTTGCCGAGTTCTACGTGAACGACGGGATGGTGCGATTGCATATTGAACCCGACGAACTGGTTACGCGCATCATTCTTCCTCCGTCTTCTCGTGGATGGCGAGGTAGCTACCAGAAGCTGCGGGTGCGGGGTAGCATCGATTATCCGCTGGCGGGCGTTGCGGTGGCGTTGAAGCTTGATCGCGGGCGTGTGGAAGATGCTCGGATGGCGATAACAGCCGTCAATCCCGCACCACACCTGATCAAAGATTTCGATGCGTGCGTGCTGGGCGCGGAGATCAGCCAGGAGCTTGCGGAGAAAGCTGGCGAGTTTGCCGCTCGCACTGCCAAGCCGCTCACGACTTCAGCACTCACGCCGGAGTATCGCCGCGAGATGGTGAAGGTGTTCGCCAAGCGCGCACTGCTGCAAGCTGTCGCCAACTGACATGATCACCGATTGCCACGTCCACATCGCGCCGATGCATCTGTTCAAGCCGGAGGCGCTGGCGCTGATGAAGTCCAAGCGCAAGGACTTCGGGCAAATCGAGCGGTTTTGCCAGTCACCGACAGAGTTTCTGAAGCACCTTGATGAGATCGGCGTCGATCGCGCGGTACTGATCAATTATGTTGCGCCCGAAGTGATTGGCTTCACGCCCGAGGTCAACGAGTGGGTCGCGAACTACGTCAAGACAGACCCGAAGCGTTTGATTCCTTGCGGCAGCGTGCATCCGCGACACACAAAGAACGTCCTGGCCGACATGGAGCAGATCGTTCGGCTCGGAATCAAGCTGATCAAGATTCATCCGCCCCACCAGTTGCTCTATCCCAACGATTACCTCAAGGGCGTGAAAGAGCTGGAAATTATCTATCGCGCGGCCGAGGCGAACGGGATTCCGATTATGGTGCACACGGGAACATCGATTTTTCCGGGTGCGCGAAACAAGTTTGGCGATCCGATTTATGTCGATGATGTCGCTGTCGATTTTCCGAATCTGAAAATTCTGCTCGCCCACGGTGGACGGCCACTTTGGATGGACAGCGCGTTCTTCCTGATTCGCCGGCATCCAAACGTCTATCTCGATATCAGCGGAATTCCGCCCAAAACGCTGTTGCAATATTTCCCGCGGCTGGAAGAGATTGCGCACAAGACGCTGTTCGGAACAGACTGGCCGGGGCCGGGGGTTCCGGAGATCGCCAAGAACCTGGCGGACTTTCGAGCGCTGCCGCTGTCAGAAGCCGCTAAGCATCAGATCTTGTCTGAGACGGCGCTGGAAATCTGGCCGGCGTAGGCCCCTTCCCTCGACCCCGAAGTTCGTCATTTCCATTGGTCCAAAAGACCCCACCCGCCGCGGCGGGCCAAAAGAGGACAGATGAGGGGCAACGGAATGCAAAAAAGTTATGCATGACTGTTTAGAATCAATGCGTTACGGGAAATTTGTTCGCAAACCGCTGATTCTAAATAGGGTTATATCTATCCATTAGACCGCGTAGGACTTAGCAGCCAAAATCTGGGGTTTGCCGCAAATTAATGTCATACTTGTCATACTTTCAATACATCAATTTGTCATACAATGCATACTGTTCATACGGAGAATTGTCGTACAACACATACAAGTATGACAACCACGTACCGGAGTGCTGGATTGTCAAAGAACCCACACGATCCGCGCACTGGGCACGGACAGGCGCAAAAATTGCTTCGTCCCAACGAATTTGTAACGCAGGCGCGGAAAGAGCACCAGAAAAATCGCTGGAACAAAAAAACTAAAGTAACCAGCCAGGGAATCGTTGGTAACCAGCTATTTTTGCATTCCTACGGTGATACCGGCGGCGGTTTGAATGGCGCGCCAGAGCTGTACATGTCCCGTTCTCGCCTTGACCGAGAAGGGAATGATTGCGTCGGCGGGTACCCCAAGAGCTTCGGACAAGGTTGCCAACGACTTGCGCAAGACGTTGTTCGAGATTCGGTCAGCCTTGGTTGCTACTACAAGGTAAGGCCGATCGTGGTGTTTCAACCACTCGTGAAGCTGGATGTCTGACTGCTGAGGGGGAATCGAAACATCCACGAGCGACAGGCAGAGCGCCAGCGATGGCCGCGAGGCGAGGTAGGGGTCGATGAACTGCGACCACAGGGTGGTGATGGCTTTGGGCACTCGCGCGTAGCCGTAGCCGGGGAGATCGACGAAGAAAAACTCCGGATTGGGTCTGCCGGGGCGGCGCAGTTCGAAGAAGTTGATGGTCTGGGTGCGGCCGGGGGTGTTGCTGGTCTTGGCAATCTTGTCGCTCACGAGTGCATTGATCAGGCTCGATTTGCCGACGTTGGAACGGCCCAGAAAGGCGATCTCCGGCGCGGTGGGGGCGGGGAACTGCTTGGGGTCGGCGGCACTGGTGACGAAGCGGGTTTGAACCTTCATGAGTCCATCATAGTGGCTAGTGGCTAGTGGCTAGTGGCTGGTGTCTAGTGACTAGAAAAGCCAGTTGCCAGTCGCCCGCCGCCAGTTGCCAGTGGAAAGGCAAAACCGACCTCGGATTGTGACGGATGAACACGGATGAATCTTGGGACTGGACACAAAGGAGCGCCGAATGTGGGGTGCCGGCTATGCTGACATAGGCCCGCCGCGATGCAAACGATTCCGTGTTATTTCTTGCAGGGTCCCTGATCGCTGACGTTGCTGACAGAAAACAGTCCCATACGATGGCCATGTGCATCGCCGCCGGTAGCGCGGGATGTGTCTGCTTTGCCGGTAACGGTGACCTGGTGGTTCACAAAGGAGCTCAGGTCTTGGCTCGACATCAATGAATGACGCTTGCCGTTCGATTCCATTATGTAGTATTGATCTGTTTTACCTTTCAAACAGCCGGTCAGAGTTGAGCCGGAGGATGCGGCCGTCGTGCCTTTAGGGGTCGGATTCTGAGCCGGCGCCGTTAACACCCCAGTCAACAACAATGACGCTAGCATCGTGATGATGCGCATTTCTCACTCCTTATCGGTATGTCGGGAATACACTACGGCCAATAACATACCACAAGCCGGATTAAGGATTGGTTAAAGCCTCGTAAAACGACTGCCCACACAAAGCACAATGGAAAGTGCCCCAACGGAACATTTTCTTACTGGTGTGCCACGGGGGGCTCCGGGGTGGGAGGAAGCGCCGCAATGGTGGGCGTTTCTTCCGCGACCTGGGGCAAGGGGCTTTCCAGCGCGAGGGCCAGCACGTCATCCATGGTCTTGACGAAGTGAAGCTTCATCGCCGACTTGAGGTTCTCGGGCACTTCGGCCAAGTCCTTTTCGTTGTCGGCCGGAAGGAGGACTTCGAAAATACCGGCGCGATGGGCCGCCAGCAGCTTTTCCTTGAGTCCGCCGATGGCGAGGACCTTGCCGCGGAGCGTGATTTCACCCGTCATAGCGATGTCGCGTCGGACAGGGATGTGACTGAGGGCGCTGGCGATGGCGGTAGCCATGGTGATGCCGGCGGAAGGGCCGTCTTTCGGGATCGCGCCTTCGGGGACGTGGACGTGAATGTCGACACTGCGGTAAAAATCTCGCGCCAGCCCCAACTTCTGCCAGCGGGAGCGCACATACGTCATAGCTGCCTGGGCCGACTCTTGCATCACGTCGCCCAACTTGCCAGTCAGGATGGGCTTTCCACCCTTACCCTCTACAACCGATACTTCGGTGGTCAGAATGGAGCCGCCGACTTCGGTCCAAGCGAGACCCGTAACCAGGCCGACTTCGCTGCGTTCGTGAGCTTCGGTGTCGCGGAACTTGAGCACGCCGAGGTACTCGGAAATATTTTCGGCACCGACGGCGACGGAGTATTTCTCGCCTTCCCTTACGACCTTGCGCGCAACCTTGCGGCAGATGTTTCCGATCTCGCGTTCGAGATTGCGTACGCCGGCTTCGCGGGTGTAGTTGCGAATGATGGTCTGGATGCCGTCGTCGGTGAAGGTGATGTTCTGCTCGGTGAGGCCGGTCTGTTCGCGCTGCTTGCGGACCAGGTACTGCTTGGCGATCTCGACCTTCTCAGGTTCGGTGTAACCCTGGAGGCGGAGAACTTCCATGCGGTCCTGTAAGGCCGGGGGAATGGTGTGCAGTACGTTTGCTGTGGCGACGAAGAAAACCTGCGACAGGTCGTATTCGACGTCGAGATAGTGGTCGACGAACATGAAATTCTGTTCGGGGTCGAGTACTTCAAGCAGGGCGGCCGACGGGTCTCCGCGGAAGTCCATCGACATCTTGTCGACTTCGTCGAGCATGAAGACCGGGTTCTTAGTGCCGGCCTTTTTCATCATCTGGATGATCTGGCCCGGCAGTGCGCCGATGTAAGTACGACGATGGCCTCGGACTTCGGCTTCGTCACGCACGCCGCCGAGCGACATGCGAACGAACTTGCGTCCAGTCGCTTTCGCGATGCTCATCCCGAGCGAGGTCTTGCCCACTCCGGGAGGTCCGACGAAGCACAGGATGGAGCCTTTGGGATTCTTTACGAGTTGGCGAACTGCGAGAAATTCAAGGATGCGTTCTTTGATCTTCTCGAGGCCGTAATGGTCTTCGTTCAAGACTTTCTCGGCGACTTCGATGTCACGGATTTCCTTGGAGCGCTTCTTCCAGGGAACCGCCAGAAGCCAGTCGAGGTAGTTGCGCGAAACGGTTGATTCGGCCGACATCGGCGGCATGGCCTCGAGCTTCTTCAGTTCCTGGATGGCTTTTTCGTGCGTCTCCTTCGGCATGCCGGCGGCGTCGATTTTCTTCTTCAGCTCGTCGAATTCGCTCTTCTCGCCGCGGCCCAGTTCCTTCTGGATGGCCTTGATCTTTTCGTTGAGGTAATACTCTTTCTGGGCGCGCTCCATCTGGCGCTTGACGCGCGACTGGATGGTGCGGTCCATGTTCAGCTTTTCGATTTCGACATCGAGAACGTCACCGATCCGGCTGAGGCGTTCGGCGGGGTCGAAGATTTCGAGCAACTCCTGCTTCTCTTCGATCGATAGCTGTAGGTTCGCCGCGATGGTGTCGGTCAGCTTGGATGGGTCGTCGTTGCGGACGGCGGCGATCATCGTCTCGTAGTTCAGCGACTGGCACAACTTCACGTACTGCTCGAAGAGGCCGGTGACGCGCTGCATGGCGGCTTCGACTTGGGGCGTAAGTTCAGCACCATACTTGGCGGTGCGGATCGTGGCTTCGAAATAGCCATCGGTGTCGACGACCTGAAGGATCTTGCCGCGCTCGAGGCCTTCGACAAGGACCTTGATGTTACCGTCGGGCAGCTTCAGGCTCTGGACGATGTTAACGACGGTGCCGACCTGATAAATCTCGTTGGGCTTAGGCTCGTCGATGCTGGCATCGTGCTGGGTCGCGAGAAAAATCTTCTTGTCGCCTGCCAAGGCCTCTTCCAGCGCCCGCACACTCGACTCCCTGCCAACCACGAATGGCGTCATCATAGACGGGAAGATAACCACGTCCCGGATGGGCATCATGGGGAGCTTTCTGGTTTCGAATTTCTCTCGCTGGGTCACTGGAACCGCCTTATGGTGCAGAGCGCAGCCGCTCCACGGGAAGAGTAAAGAGGAAAAATCAGGGCCATTACCCGCTTAGGATACCATGCAGCGCCGCGGTGGATTCGGGCTCATTGGCACCAGGGAGTAACTGGTTTTGCAGCCGAGAATTCCTGCCGGAGACGCTATTTGCGATGCGAAGTGAGAGACGCCGCTCCGCGGCTCAGCGTAATGCCGAATGGGTTAAGCGGCTCCACTTCAGGTGTAATGGAGGTTGTTTACCTCAGCGGCTAAAGCCGGGCTCGGAAGAGGCTCGCAAATGCACCGGTGAAGCGGTGCTCCACCCAAGAAGTGTGCGGTCCACCCGAGACGTCGATGGGGAAAATGCTCTAGCCAGCCTTCTCCATGATGGGAAGGTTGACGTTGCGATTCTCCACCATTTCCTTGGTCACCTCGAAGTCCTTTACCCGCTTCTGGCTGGGTAGCTGGTACATGAGGTCGAGCATCAGTTCTTCCAGAATCATGCGCAAACCGCGCGCGCCGACTTTGCGAAGCATGGCCTCGCGGGAAATGCTGCGAAGGGCATCGTCAGTGAAGCGGAGTTTCACGTTTTCGAACTCGAAGAGGCGCTGGTATTGCTTAACGATCGCATTTTTCGGTTTTGACAGGATTTCGACCAAAGCGTCTTCGTCGAGATCGTTGAGGACGCCCATGACGGGAAGGCGGCCAACAAATTCGGGAATCAAGCCGAATTTGATAAGGTCCTGCGGTTCGGCCTGGGCCAGCAATTGGGTGTCGCGCTTGTTGGACTCTGTGAATGCCGCCTCTTTGGTTTCGTCGGTGCGGAAACCCATGGAACGTTTACCCATGCGCCGGCCGATGGTGCGCTCCAATCCGACGAATGCTCCACCGCAAATAAAGAGGATGTTGGTGGTGTCGACCGGGGTGAATTCCTGGTGGGGATGCTTGCGTCCACCCTGAGGAGGAACGTTGGCGACGGTGCCTTCGAGGATCTTCAGCAGCGCCTGCTGCACGCCTTCGCCCGAGACGTCGCGGGTGATGGACGGGTTCTCATCTTTGCGCCCGATCTTGTCAATTTCGTCGATGTAGATGATGCCGGTCTGCGCGCGGGCGACGTCGCCATCTGCGGCCTGCAAAAGTTTGAGGATGATGTTCTCGACATCCTCGCCGACGTAGCCGGCTTCGGTCAGTGTAGTGGCGTCAACGATGGCGAACGGGACATCAAGCATCTTGGCAAGCGTTTGCGCGAGCAGCGTCTTGCCGGTGCCCGTGGGTCCGATAAGGAGGATGTTCGACTTCGACAGCTCTACGTCGCCACTACGCTGCCGGTTCATGTACACACGCTTGTAGTGGTTGTAAACCGCGACTGCCAGCTTCTTCTTGGTCTGGTGCTGTCCGATGACGTACTCGTCGAGAAACGCCTTGACCTCATACGGCTTGGGCAACTGATGCGGAGTCGCAGTGGTCTGAGCCTCGGAGCGATCGTCTTCGAGGATGGAGTTACAGACAGCTACGCACTCATCGCAAATGTAAGCGCGAGGGTAGTCGGTGGGAGACGAAATGAGCTTGGCGACAGCGTCCTGCGACTTGTGGCAGAACGAGCAACGGAGAACCTCGTCGGTACCAGTCCTTGTTCTCACGAAACAGCACTCCTTAGCACTACATGCCCCGCGGGGCTAAGCATTCCGTACTTGCTTCGCACGCCATCGTCACGTTCGTTCTCCAGGTGCAGTGCCGCTCCCGAAAAACGATCATTACAGCTTGCGCTGCTCTGAGGCCATCGCGGCCAATGCCATGCGTATGCCCATATTGAAGCACAACTCCGAGTCGCCGCGGGTGATCACGCGGCTTCCCGGAATACAACTTTAGAACCAACATGGTAATTCTTGCGCAGAGACGTACAGGGGAACATCGGCCCGGAGCCGACTTCCTACTTGTGCTTGTAGATGATGTCGTCGATGATGCCGTATTCTTTGCCCTGCTGGGCGTTCATAATGAAATCGCGTTCGACGTCACGCTCCACCTTGTCCAGCATCTGCCCGGTATGCTTGGCCAGGATCTGATTGGTGATCTCGCGCATGCGAAGAATCTCTCGGGCGTGGATATCGATGTCGGTCGCTTGTCCCGACAACCCAGACATAAGGGGCTGGTGAATCAGGATGCGGGAATTGGGCAGAGCGAACCGCTTCTTGGGCGCGCCACCGGATAGTAGCGTCGCTGCCATGCTGGCCGCCTGGCCGATACAGATGGTCGTCACGTCAGGACGAATGAACTGCATGGTGTCATAAATCGCCATGCCGGCAGTGATCGATCCGCCCGGCGAATTGATGTAAACGGAGATGTCCTTCTCGGGATCTTCCGCTTCCAGGAAAAGTAGTTGCGCGATGATCAGGTTTGCGACATTGTCATCGATAGGAGTGCCCAAAAAAATGATGTTGTCACGCAACAGGCGGGAATAAATGTCGTAGGCCCGCTCGCCCCGGCTGGTCTGCTCAACCACCATCGGTACAAGCATTCGAAGCTCCTTGTGCTGCCGATCCACAGCTTCGTGTGGCGGCTTGGTTATATGAGGTGGAACGCAGTCGCTTTAGGCGGACCTGCGATAAAGGTGGTTCAGTGTTTTTTCGTTGCGGATGCGATGCCGAATTCTATCGAGCCCACCATCCTGCGTCAAACGGGTGCGAACCTGCTCGACCGGCTGCTTCGACTGCAACGCGATCGCTTGGATTTCGTCTTCCACTTCTTCATCGCTGACTTCGATTTTCTCCTGCTCAGCGATCTGTTCCAGGATGAGCGACGCCTTCACTTCCTTAAGAGCGCCTTCTCGCTGGCCTGCCCGCAGGCGATCAAAGTCCATGCGCTTCAGATCTTCCTCGCGCATGCCCTGGGCGGCCAAAGCGCGCAGTCCGCGCTCGAGGCGCATATCAACCTGCTGATCGACCATGACGTCAGGAACAGGGAAGTCGTTTCTCTCGACTAATTCGGCAACGATCTTGTCTTTACCCTGGTGCTCGGCCTCGTGTTCTTTCTCCGCCTGCATGTTTTCGTGAAGACGTTGGCGCAGGTCGTCGTAGGTGGCGAAGTCTTTGGAAAGCTCTTTGGCGAAGTCGTCGGTCGGCTCAGGGACGCTGCGGGTCTTGATCGACTTGACGTCAACTTCGTAAGTCAAAGACTTTCCGGCAAGGCGCTTGTCCGAGTAGTCGTCGGCGTACTTCACTTCAAACTGCTTATGGTCGCCCGCCTTGGCGCCGCGCAGGTTCTCGGTGAACTCAGGGATTGTGTTCTCGCCGCCGATTTCCACCATGACTTCGTCGACTTCGACCGGCTTGTTCTCTTCGCCTTCTTCGTTCTCGGCGGGAATGCCGCGGAAGCTGACCACGGCGAAATCACCATCGGCAATAGCGCGGTCTTCTTCGACGGCGTTGTAGGTGGCGTGCTGAAGGCGCAAGTTCTTCAGGGCTGTTTCGACATCTTCTTCGCTGACGTTGGTGTCAATGGTGTCGGCTTTGATGTCGTCGTAGGCGGCCAACTTGATTTCCGGAAGGATTTCGAACTCGGCCGTGAACTTCAGCGGCTCGTCGTTGTGAAAATGCATGTCGGTGACGCGAGGCTGCGATATGGGCACAAGGCTTTGCTTCTGCGCTTCCTCACGGAAATACCGAGGGACAAGCGATTCGACGATGTCAGTCTTGATCTCGTCAGCGAAGCGCTGGCGAACCACCGAGGCTGGCACTTTGCCTTTGCGGAAACCCGGGATACGCGCGAGCTTTGTATAACGGGTGACAATCTTGTCGCGTTCGCCATTCACAACGTCGAGGGGAACTTCGACGGTCAGTTCACGCTTGCAAGGGTTGGTGGTTTCAACCGGATTTGTCTCAGGAGTACTGGTTTCTGTCGTCAACGGGTTGCCTTCGGGAATGATTTTGTCGCTGCGGAGTGGTAGGCCACATCCGATCGAGAACGGTTCGGTTCGCGAGGCCGCGTGCAGTGTATTCTTCGGCAGCGGCGCTATATTCAGTGTATGAGAGGCGCGTTGGACGGTCAAACAAGCACGTTCATTATCTGGCGCTTCCGGGCGAAGCTGGACCGTGTCGAGGAGTTCTGCCGGGTTTACGGTTGCGATGGCGACTGGGCGAAGTTATTCATGCGGTCGGCCGAACATCGAGGGACTCAGTTGTTGCAGGACACGACTGAGAAGCGAATGTTCGTGGTGATCGACCGTTGGGCCGACGGCAATTCGTTTACCCGCTTTCGCGAGGAGTATGCGGCAGAGTACGACGAGCTGGATCGGCAGTGCCTCGAGCTCACCGAGGAAGACTCGGATCGGAGCTTTCACCGAGTTGCTCGTCTAGCCGATCGAAAAGCAGATTCCCCGCGGCCTAAGGGCCGCGAGGAATGACAAGGATCCAAGGCTGTATGACGCAGCTAAAGCTGTGCCCCTTCAAGACCGGCCTTCCAAGGAACAGCACCTCGATACAATAGCGTCCATGCCCAGTGCGCTGACGGTCCTTAATAAGGAAGTGATCGCGTGTATCCGTTGCCCGCGGCTCGTGGAATACCGCGAGCGAATTGGTAGGGAAAAGAGGCGCGCTTATCTCGATCACGAATACTGG
>Ga0302172_10000144_pt1 | contig 19056 bp, 12 predicted proteins | sample I_Fen_N2_3_FD_198777 | JGI IMG/M metagenome (GOLD analysis project Ga0302172, IMG submission 198777) | Peat permafrost microbial communities from Stordalen Mire near Abisko, Sweden - I_Fen_N2_3 | ecosystem: Environmental > Terrestrial > Soil > Wetlands > Permafrost | place: Sweden: Abisko... | reverse complement strand
ATGAGCATCTTTTGCTGCACAGTTGTTGCACAGTTAGCTTCGAGCGTATTCATTGCCACCGTGGCGTCCTGCGAAACCTGGCCACGGAGGTAAATTTATTTGCCCTTGCCCGTGAGATTTGCGGTTTGCGGGCTGTTGGTGGCGCTGTCGCTCACACTTAATTGTCCTGTCCTCGTCCCCGTCTGAGTTGCCGTGAACGTCACGCTGATCGTGCACTTGCTCTTCGCCGCCAAACTGGCCCCGCAGGTCGTCGCCGACACCGCAAAGTCTCCCGAGGTCGAGATCGCTATGCCGGTCAGCGTTCCGGTCTGTTTGTTGGCCAAGGTGAACGTCTTTGCCTTACTTGTCATGCCGACCTTTTGCTTCGCGTAAGTTACGCTCGCCGGCAGCAGCGTCACCGACGGCACCTGGACCCCCGTCCCCGAGAGCGTCACCGTCTGCGGATTGCCGGGAGCATTGTCCCCGAAGATGAGCGACGCAGAAAGCGGGCCGAGCACCTTGGGTTTGAAGTCAACGCTCACCTGGCAGCTCGATCCTGCGTTGAGTGAGCTTCCACAGGTGTTATTGGAGATGTTGAAATTGGTGCTTGGCGAGATGCCGATGTTGTAGATGTACAGTATGCCCGTACCGGTGTTGGACAGCGTCACCGCCTGGGAGCGGCTCTTGGTATTCAAGACCTGATTGCCAAAGTTCAACAAAGTAGGCGATAGCACCGCTGTGGGCACGGCCTCAACCACAGTTAGCGTCAGCGTTGTCGTCTGCGCCAAACTTCCCGAGGTGCCCGCCACTATCACCGTTGCCGTTCCGGTCGTTGCGGTCGTACTCGCGGTAAAGGTCAGCGTACTGGTGCTGGTCGCAGGATTCGGGCTGAAAACCGCCGTTACTCCGCTCGGCAAGCCAGATGCCGATAGTGAGACACTTCCGTTAAAGCTGTTCTCCGGTGTGATCGTGATGGTGCTGGTTGCCTGCCCGCCTTGCAGCACGCTTGGACTGCTTGGAGATGCCGATAGCTTGAACAGAGGCCCCGACGACCCGAAGACATACGCCGCACCCTGAAGCTGGTTCGAGCCGACGGCGTGAGCGGGGGCGCCCATGGCGGCCGTGCTGCCGTCGACCGCGACGGACCAGCCGAAGTAGCCTCCCAGGCCGTCGGATGCGGCAAGCACTACTTCCTGACTCCATGTTCCGCCGCTTCCGGTGAAAACATACGCCGCTCCCTGATTCGAGCCGACTGTGTGAAGGGATGCGCCAGAGAGGATCGTGCTGCCGCTGACGGAGACGGAAACGCCGAACTCATCTCCTGCCGCGCCGTCGGATGGGTTTAGCTCCGCCTGCTGACTCCACGTCCCGCCACTTTCGCCGAACACGTATGCGGCTCCCGGCCCTCCCTGGCAAAACGGGGAACCAGACCTCGGGTGGCAAGGCGCCCCCAAGACGGCGGTACTGCCGCTGACAGCAACGGACTGGCCGAAGAAGTCCCCTGCCTCGCCGTCGGACGCCGTCAGCTCTGCCTGCTGAGTCCACGTTCCGCCGCTTCCGGCGAACACATATGCCCCACCCTGAGCCTGATTCGTGCCGATTGTGCGATCAGGGGCGCCGATCACGATTGTGCTGCCGTTGAGCGCAACCGAATAGCCGAATTCGTCGGTATAGATCCCGTCGGACGAGGTCAACTTGGCCTGCTGAGTCCACGTTCCGCCGCTTTCGACGAACACATATGCCGCGCCCTGCGCGGAGTGGCCTTGAACCAACGTGCTATAGGCTCCTGCCACGGCCGTGTTGCCATCCACTGCGACGGACCAGCCGAGCCGGTCCCCTGCCACGCCGTCGGTCGCCGTCAGTTCCGCTTTCTTGCTCCACGTTCCGCCGCTTCCGACGAACACATACACCGCGCCCTGACCACATTGGCCGTCCGAATTGGTGTGGCAAGGGGCGCCGACCATGACCGTGCTGCCGCTGATCGTGACCGACCAGCCGAAGGCGTCGTACGCCGCCCCGTCGGATGCGCTCAGCTCCGCCTGTAGACTCCACGTTCCGCCGCTTTCGACGAATACGTATGCCGCCCCCTGTCCGTAGGTCGTGCCGAACGTGTGATCAGGAGAACCCACGACCACCGTGTTGCCGCTGATCGCAACGGAATTGCCGAACTGGTCCTGTGCCGCGCCGTCTGCGGCGGTCAACTCGCCCTGCTGGATCCACGGGTCCACCACCACCGGATAGCGCGCTCCGCGATCGTCCACCCGCAGCAGCAAGCGCTCCCCGTGAACTTCCATCCAACTAGGCAACTCACGGCCCGTCGCGTCCCGCGCCGTTAGACCCGTGTAACGCAACGCCGCTTTTCCGTCTTTGCGCTTCAGCACCAGAGTTCTTCCTGCCGCCTCCAGTACCGGGTCCACGAGCGCACTCGTCTCTGGCGTGTTGGAGTGGAGCGCCGCTATCAAACGGCCACGCAGCCCCAGTTCCAACGTCAACGCCTGCCCGTTTGCTTTCCCCGGTGAATGGACCAATGTGAATCCCTGTTCCAACCCGAGAGGTCCGTTCTGATACCACTCCGTCACCCCATCGCGCCGGTACTCCACCCGGTTGGCCTCCGCCTGCGGAGCCACCGCGTTTGCCGGATACAGAGCATCGCCGTATCCATAACCGCGCGTCTCCAGTAGCCAACCCAGGTTGTGGCTGCGTACCTCGGCCCCTTGCCGCGAGAAGTCCACTGCCAGCGCGTGCCGCCGATTCTCCCCGTGGAAGCCCTCGGCGTTCCGATGAACCCAGTAGCCCGAGTCGTCCTTTCCCAACGCCGTCGAGATAGGCCCCTCGGCATCGGCCGGGAGACTCGACAGTCCGGCCGCAGATTTGCCCTCGCTGGATTTACTTGCCGCAATGGCTAATTTCGTCCCCGGCAGGCTGCCATCTAGGTTTGCGAACGGCACATCCTTTTGGGAGCTCGACTGCGCGTGCCCCAAGACGCATATCCCGCCGAGCGCCACCACCAAACTAAAAGTAAGAACGCTCCAACGCACTTTCCCCAGGCGGTTCGTGACTGTCCTACGCATAGTCGTCTCCATGTTTGCTCTGTCGATCACTGGCTATTCGTCGAGTCGGTTGGTCTTGCGTTTCTGGTCCGCGGCCGGCAGATCCCGAGTGCGACGCAACACGCTGCTTTGGGGCGAAGCAGGATACTGCCCCTGGAGCACAGAATACACTTCAAAGCAATTCGGCCCCAGGGTGAAAAGCGCTACAACCCGCAACCCTAGCGGTGTTCCTCGCTCGCGTCAAGCAAACAAGTGAGCTTCATATGGGACTAACCTGGCTTGGTCCGCGCGGACATCTCTAGTATTCATAGGTGTATTCTCGATTTTCGGTAGTTGCTCACTGACGATGGGAGAAATTGAGTCCGGCGTCGGAAACGCTTCTTGTTCGCGTAGTCGAATCTCTAAGATCTCTACGGATATCCCCGGCTATCTTGCGCATCTTTGTGTCAGCCTGGTCCATCCAGAACTTGCCCCGCACTACGGGGCCGCCTGGTGTGTTTACCATTGCGGAGCCCAGTGACTTTGCCTGAGTGAGCGCAAAACCTTCGACCTGCTGCATGACGAAAGTGACATCATCTCGTGTGATAGTGCGATTTCGTTTACGGATGAGTTCTAGCCACGTCCGGGCGATGTTACGGCAGATGGTTTCTAAGGAGCCAGCCCGGATATTGAACTTCTGCATCTCCGCTCCGCCGCTTAGCACAGAGCCATTCGCAGCTAAGTGTCGATTAGCTGCTACTACTTGGCGTTCCATGTCCTGCGTGCACTGCTCGATAACCTTTCCGATCCTAAGATTGGCGAGAGGCTGGAGGTCTTCGTACATGGACAGAAAATCTTCTCGTGTTTGTTGGCTGGATACAAGGAAATAGCACGTTTATGCAGGTTTGCTGTTCAAGCAAACTTCTGACTACTTTACCAAGGTTTCAAATTCCAAAATATCGATCCATGTGGGGACAGTAATCCCGCGTTTTGGCCCTAATCTTTCGGTTGTAATGGTATAGGTAAGCGTTTCAATCTGAACCACTTCTGCCCCAACATTTTCCTGCTCGGAAAATTGAGATTTCCACAGAGAAAAGACTTCTGGCAATTCGATCATCTGGTGACAACCTTCCCTAGATGCCGACCCAAGTGGTCATAAGTGTTGGCAACTGAACCGAGCGTGACAAATCGGCGATCCCTTGCGCGTTGAGCAGCCCGCAGTGACTTCTGAGGCCGCGCCTGGGGACCGAAGGGACGGGAGAATGCAGCCCGCGAAGGCTCGGTGTGGTTCATGGCGGTAAACGTCGTGAGACCCGAGCAGCACGGGCCGATTGCTGCTTGCTCCATTTTTCAAACCGCCCAAAAACGTATCACCGAGCGATCTCGTAACTCATTGAAAACCAGACAACGAACATCAACGGAAGCGCCCGCCCGAAAACGAACGTTTGCCCGGTTACCCCCAAGTGAGAATTGTTGGCAAGAATGCGCTGCGCTACCCCGCCGGCCCCGCCCCGCGCCCCCGTGCCCACATTAGATATCCGTCGATCATGGCCCACGCCCCAGGGGTGTCCGGATCTTCTCGTGTCAATAGCTATCCTCCTCAAGTGAATGATTACTGTTGTTCGGCGGTCCTAGAATGCTCCGGATGCTACCGCAACAGGGTAAGTGCCAGGATGCGTGATTGCCCCGTACTGCCGCAACCGTAAAGGGCCGCGTTTCTCGGGTCACTACGTTTTGCTCGGCACGACCCTTTGTCGTGGTCTGAGTGTCTGACTGCCGTACGCGGCCGCCACCCCTTCACACGCCGATTTCCTACGGAACGTGAAAAACACGTACCGTGTGCTTCTGAGTCGTGGCATGAAGGGCTGTTACGTCTACTTCCAGGATAATGCGACAGAGACTTTCTTTCGAAGTCGAATGGAATCATTGGGCAGCGTCGAGAGTGCTTGATTCTGGAAATACTATCTGACAGTTCTGTGTTTCTTCGACGCTCGGAGTCTCCGAATCATACGCCGCCGACATCCGCGCAGGCCGCCACCGCCCACATGAGGCGGCTTGTCACGCAACTAGCACGTACATTCGTCGGGCGTCCATTTCCCCACCAGTTGCACTTCTCTCTGCGCGAGGTTTTTGCGCGCTTGTACATTTTTCCGGAATCGATATAATGTCAGCCCTCCCCGGGGCACCGGAGCCTCCTGTTCCTATCTCCGCTCTCGGCCGATGGGCTCATCCGCTTCACGAGGTCGTCCATGCTGCGGCGTTTGGCGCTCGTGTTATTCTGTGGCTGGTTCGGCGTGATCTCGGTTCACGCGAACTCCATCGCCCTGTCGGACACCCGCTCCCCGGGTAATCATGCGACCAGGTGGCCGGCCCAGACCCGGGAGCCGCAGCCGATCCTCTCCTTGGCTTGGGTCCCGCGCAGCAACCGGCGCCAGCAGTGGATCCCCGATCGTATCCACTTTTGCGGGCGTCCCTGTTCCGCCACGACAGAATTCAGTGTCCGGGTCCCGGGAATTGTAATGCCCGTTGTCGGCGAGTTTATTCCGGTCAGTGCCGGCCGCGACGCCGGAATTGGCGGCTGGGTTGTTCACTTCCTCCGTCGCGAGTTTGGAGGTCGTGTCAGCCACAAGATGTGCAAGGCAAGCGGAACTTGTTAGTGAATGGTCCAAAGAACAGGTTTTCCTGTGATGAGGGGGCTTTCGCCCCGAAAGGTTTTTGACAGAGCGCGGGTTAGTTCGTTCCTTCTGGAGGGTCTACGTGCCCAGTTTCGAGTCCGTTCGCTGCGCTGTACGTGCCGTCAGGAAAGAAGTGTTCCAATTCAGTTTCCGCTATCCCCTCGACGTCGTTCCTGGCGCCGGCCCGAAGGACTCGCTTCACTACTATTTCTACAGCGACAAGCTCGCCTGGGAAGCCATGCGCATGGACTCCAACGGTATTCCCCAGGCCTGGTATCGCCAGACCGGCTCCGCTTACTGGCCCGCCTACATCGCCTGGTACGGCCTCGTGAATCTCGGGCACTATCTACGCGGAAACGATTCCAGGTACCTCGACATCTTTCTGAAGCAGATCGACTGGCTTGAGGCCAATGCCGTGGTGCGCCCCGACGGAGCCGTCGTCTGGCCGATGAACTTCGACTATCTCGTCGGACAGCTTCGCCTCAAGTCACCCTGGATTTCGGCTCATGCCCAGGGACTCGCCATCAGTGCGCTCGTCCGCGGCTGGCGTGTCACCCGCCGGCCCCGGCTCCTCGAACTCCTCGCTGGCTCGGCGCGCATTTTCGCGCTCACTGTTCCCGAGGATGGCATTCGCATCACCATGGACAACCACGTTCTCTACACCGAAGTCCCCGGCGGCCGCGCACCCGGGATTCTCGACGGCTTCATGATCTCCCTGCTCGGCTTGTATGACCTGTTTGTCGAAACCGCGGACTCCGAGGTCGGGCGCCTCTTCGACGAAGGTGTAATGGGCTTGAAGAACACGTTGCCGTACTGGAACTATCGCGACAAGTGGAGCTGGTACCACAATCGTGGATACCTCTGTCCGCCCGCCTATCACTGTTCGCATCATCTCCTCTTGAAGATCCTGGCCCGGCTGACTAACGAGAAAGTTTTCGCCGAGTACGCGACCCGATGGGAGCCGGCGCGCCTTTCCACCCTCGATCGCGCAGAAGTCTATCTGGCATTTCTCTATACCAAGAACCGTTGCCGTCTGAAACACCGCACCTGGTCTCAGACCGCCAAGACCGCAGCGTTGCGTCCGACCGCTGATCCAGCCTGGACGGAGTCTGTCACGCGCACCGCGGCGTAAGCACAGATGAGAGATCGAGCCCCAATCTTCGTTGTCGGTTCGGCCCGCTCCGGGAATACTCTGCTCTACCACCTTCTCCTGTCCTCCGGACATTTTCCGCAATACCGGACCGAGCCCGTCGTCTTTGACGTGCTGATCCCGCGCTTCGGAGACTTCCGCCACCGCCGCAACCGCGAAGAACTTATGAAGTACTGGGTGCGCAGCACACAATGCCGCCTCACCGGTCTCGATCCGCAGCAGATCACCGATCGTGTGCTCAACAAAATCTCGACCGGCGGAGATTTCCTTTCCACGGTGATGGAGGAGATGGCCCAGGCCAAGGGTTACAAGCGGTGGGCCGTCTGGGGCCCTGACAACCTGCTCCACATGCGTGCCATCAAGAGCCAGATTCCCAAAGCGCTCTTCATTCACGTCATCCGAGACGGACGCGACGTTGCCTACGCTCTTCACACCAAGGGTTTCATCCGCCCCTTTCCTTGGGACCGGCAGCATCGCCTGCTCGTCTCCGCTTTGCACTGGAGGTGGAAAGTCCAGACTGGACGCCGCTCCGGCCGCGAACTCGGCGAAGATTACATCGAAATACGCTTCGAAGACCTCGTTCTCAAACCGCAGCAAACCTTAGATCAGGTGGGCGAATTCATCGGCCTGCCACTCGACTACGATCACATCCAGAGCTCGCAACTCGGAGTCGTCTCCACGCCAAACACATCCTTCCCCTCCGAGCTTCGTTCGGGAAGCTTCGAACCGGTGGGACGCTGGAAAAAACAACTTTCTACAGAAGAAGTCCAGCAGCTCGAATCGCTGATCGGCGATGAGCTTGAGGAATTGCAGTATCCGCTCTGCGGGCCAAATCCGCAGAAGCCCCACCTCCGCCTCCGAACGTTGAGAGCCATCTATCCTCCTTTCTATTCCCTGAAGGAATGGTCCCGGCTGAAGACTCCGCTCGGGCGCTTTGTGAACATGAGTCGTCTCGTGCTGCAGAGCTGAGTTACGGAATCAATCCACCAGAACGACAACAGGCTGGCCGGGGAAAGCAGTGGATTGCTGACGCAATCAGGCGACTACACGCACGATTCTCGGAAAAACCGAGTGGTCGGTTGTTGGTGAAATGGAGAATGTGCGGACTTGTTCACTTCGCTAGCGGAACCGCCTGGAATCCATGAACGACACCGTTCGTGTCTGTAAAGTCGCCCACAATCACTCCGTAGTCATTGATTGCCTGCGCATCCGTGAACATGCTGCCCGGAAAATCGATGGCGGCATAGAGACCCTGCCGGAGCACAAAGCCATGAAACTGGGACGCGGAGCATTCGTCGAGGGTATTGCCATAGGCGCCCACAATGTCATCCTTCTCGTTGATCCAGCGTGCTGATGTGCAGTCGGCGCCAGCGAAGTCAATATTCTGGAAGTTGTCCGGTCGGGGTCTCAGATAACCGTGAATCTTATGGTCGGTGGGCGAGCAAAATTCGCCGACCGAGACCTTGCCATCGTCCTGTGCCATCCATACCTCGGTGCCACACGAATCGATCACACGCACCTTATGGAACGCTCCATCCCGCAGCAGGAAACCGCTCTCGGCTCCGCTGGGGTTGACGTACTGTCCCGTGACATCGCCGGCATTGTTGACTCCAAGAGCCACGGTCGCACTGGCACCCGGGAAATCAACGAGGGTGAACTGACCGTCGCGCAGCAGAAATCCGTGCTGGTGGCCCGCGGCGTCGTCCGCCCGCCCCACGATGTCTCCTCGCGCATTGATACCGCGCGCCGCCGTGAATGTGGCTTGAGGAACGCCGATGGTCGTGAACACTCCGTTTCGCCGCAGAAATCCATGGGTGCCGCCCTTGGCGTTGTCATAGCGTCCAACGAGGTCCCCCCGGGCGTTCACGCCATTCACAATTGTGAGGGTGGAGTTGGGTACGTCAATCTTTGCGTAGCGATAGTCGGCTGCGAACAGCAGCGCACCGGAGGTCAGGCAGAATGCCAGCGTTCTTGCAGTTAGTTGCATCAACGTGACTCCGTGATTCCCCGGCGAGGCGTGCCTCGCCTCACCAAAAGTGCTCGGGGAGAGTTCTCTAGTTACCTTAGCTTTACGATCCACACATCGGAGCGAGGATCGCCACTCTTGTTCGTGCCGACTTGCCCGTCCCAGCTCGAGGAGAACATGAGGAAACGTCCATCGAGAGAAGCATTCCCGAACGGATCGGACCAGTAATACTCGGGATCCCAGATCGCGCGATTGTGCGCGAACCGCCAGATCGTCGAGGCAATGCCATCGGTCTCGATGCAGAAGATCTCCCCGTCGTAGGGTTGCTTCACGTCGGCGATCCCGTGCGGGCTGTAGGTGGCGCCACAAACCGGAACGTTGTTGTTCAGATGTCCGCCGCTCCAGGTAAAGTGCTTTTCCATCCCCCAGAGGTGAGGCAGTGGCAATGGATTAACGAGTTGGGTGAGGTCCGCGAGGTCGCTCAGCGGGCGCCGGAAAGTGTTCATCTCGTCGGTAACGCCAGGGGCGTTGATTTGGGTGTCGTATCCGAGCGATCCATAACCACCACAAAAGCGACCTCCGTGCGCGTAGCACGGTTTCACGTTCAACGAGGTCACGTCCCAGACGTAGTATCCAACGTGGCCTACTGAAATCTTCACATATTGGCCGCTTCCGGAAAGATAAGCGTGGTTGATGAGAAAATTTTCGGGGACGACTGCCTGCCCCGCCGGTCCCCAGCTTCCGCCAATCTGTCCGGTTTGAGTGTTGTACCAGCGGCACCCGAGTTTCTTGTCGTAGACAATCACGAAGGTACGATTGCCGAACTGGTTTCCACCGGCGTTGATCTCGATGCGATTGTCGTCGGCTGAAATCGAGATGTCGCTGCTATTCACGTGTTTCCCTGCCACCAGCGGCGGCTGCATTCCGCAGGTAGTGGTGTCGATCAAGGGCGTTATCGCACCCGTTGAGTACCGGAAACTGGCGATCGTCAAGTGTGCTTCTGCCATGGTTCCGTACATCAGATCGGGATCCACAAAACTGAAGGTTGGTCCTGCCGCTAGAGGAATGGCAAAGCCTCCGCCGGCTTCAGCGCCCGGCAGGGCGCTGACGAGCATGGTGGACGGGTCGAAGCCAAACGCGAGCGTCGCCTTCTGTTCGCCGACCAGAAAAAACCTTTGTCCGTCGGCACTCCACGCATTGGTCTCCGTTTCGGGATTTCGGAAGTAGCTGTGGAGACGTTTCAGGTTCGTGTTGTGGTCGGTTACCCGGACCATGAGCGATCCGAAATCGGGATCCTGAAACACTGTGTTGACGGGTGGTGGGGCCATTGGAGTCTTTGGGTGGACCGCCCGATCGGTGAACGCATTCGGGTAAGGTTGAACGCCCTGCGCCCACGCGGCCACGGACAGTACTGGCACGGACAGTACTGGAACGAGGCATAGCGAAACCAGTGTCCCGAATCTGCGGATGGTCATGGTGATCTCCTGGGGGCGGCTGGGAAGGAGACCAAGCGTACCTCAACTTAGGAAGGGTGTCTAGGGATGTTGGAGCGAAAGGGCTACACGATCGAGGCGGCTCTACAGATGGGTCCTGCTACACCGCTGGAAGACCGCAGAGGAGCCGTGCGCGGATGGACAGGCGACATTAACCTGTGGTCTTTCGGCCAGCACGGGCAGGAGCAGCTGGAGTGGGCGGCCGGGAGTCAGGTTCCGACAGCACATGGGCCGACCCCTGTCGACCCTGCCCCTAGAATTGGTCGTTATCGAGAACGGATACAGCTTCCGTGGAAACTACCTTGGTGTCCAAATGCGGATGATAAAATCCCGGGATGCCAAAAACACTGATGCAGTCTGTGGTGAGTCAACTCCAGAAGGAACGCACGCGACTTGAAGACGAACTGCACCGCGTAACAGCTGCGCTCACAGCATTCGGGAAAGTCTACCTGCAGGGAAATAAGCCTGGTCGGAAGAAGCGAATCATGTCGGCCGCCGGCCGCAAGAGAATTGCAGCCGCGCAGAGGGCACGCTGGGCAAAGGTCAGGGCAGCTAAGAAGCGAGGCTAGGTCCCCGGCGAGCAAATGCATGAGTGCTACCGCTGTCCGGTGGACGTCTCAGGTTCGCATCTCCTGGATGTACTGCATATTTCAATCTCGACGAGGCTCGATCTGGGGCCATCTGGGCCAATAATTGATCCATGATTTCAGGAGGTCCTGCTCTCGCCATTGCTTCTGGATTGCCGACAATCCGCCCCGAACCCTGGTTCCCACTTCCCACAAGCCCGTTTATGGCCACTGATTAGTGTCGCTGAGCCGCCCGGGATCGCATCTCTCCAAAAGGTCTGCTCTGCCTCCTCTGCAATCACAAGAAAATAGGCGTCCCGAATCGGCCGCCTGACATGTTTGAAAAACTTGGGTTATGGAGCAACTTAAGTTGTTCGGCTAGATATTCGTCGACATTACTCAGAAGCTGTACCTCAGCCCAAATTGCATCACGCGTGACTTGGTCAGAGTCCGCGAGTACTCCCCGAGCGTGTTCGAGTAGTAGAGTTGATTGCTGATGGTTCCCACATCAAAGCGGACGGAATTCGTGACGTTGTAAGTGTCCCACTGAAAGCGAAGTGCTTGGCGTTCAGTGAACTGGAATGTCTTCCCGAGGCTGAGGTCAATCCCAAAGTAGCCCGGGCCGCGAAGGTTGTTGCGTTGGCCGGATTCCCCAACATATGCATAGCGGAACTGGGAAGAGAGAGCGTCCGGGCCGGCTGTGCTCTGTTTGAACACGTTTGGTTGTCCGTTCACGTCGGTATAGGTTCCGGTGGTCACGTGACCGGTTAGAAACGCACGAGAATCCTGCCACCAGTTTGTCGGATAGGCAAATGTTGCAACGCTGAATGGGAATCCGCTTGTCCAGCGCCCGATTCCAGAGAGTTGCCATCCACCGATGAACAGATTTAGAACTTTGCCTGAATCGCTAGCGAACCGTTGGCCATGGCCGAAAGGCAAGCTGTAGAGCCAGTTAGCGTTGATTTGATGCCGCAGGTCGTAATCGGAGGAAGCCCGTAGCTGGTATGGCATCCATGCATTGACCGTCTGTCCGCTGCGGGACACCGCACTCCATCCTCCTTCATACATGCTGATGCGCTCGGCGTTGGAGTTCATGTCAATGGAATGGGAATAAGTGTAGTTGAAGTCGAACTGCACATTCCCTGCGTGGCGCCGTAGCGAGAACAGCAGGCCGTTGTAGTAGCTGTAGCCGATCGAACTCCAGGAGAACATGGTTGAGAACTGTGGATCGAAGAAGTTGTACGTCGTGGGTGCTGACTGTCCTGCTAGTTGCGCGCATCCAGGGAAACATTGTGTGTCGAGGTATTGGAGCGCGCCAATTGCCTGGATTCCGTACCACATATAGAGGTCGTACATGTTCTGAGTTGCCGTGGGATCGGCTGGAATCCCAGTAGCGGCACCGCTGATGCCTTGCGCGCCGCCGGCGGTGGGGAACAGGTTCTCCCAGAACGGAATATTCGGTACCTTATCCTCGGGAGTTCCGGCTGCTGCATACTTCTCCAACATCTGCGCCGCTTCGTAGTACGTCATTCCGGATTTCGGGTCCCTGACGTTGAGAGGTTGGGCGAGATCGAGTTCCTGCATCAGTCGATGACCAAGTCTGCCGTTGTAGGACACTTCGATACTCAGGTTCCTGGGCAGTTCACGCGAATAGGCCAGATCGAAGGAATACACGTAGGGTGTCTTCACCCGATTGTCTACGCCCCACCCGACGGCGAAGGCACCATTTTGTCCCTCGCTCGGAGGGGTGAATGGAAAGCCGTAGGTAGGAGGACCCGGTAGTTGTGGCACGGGGTTGCCACCCTGCGTAAGCGGACAAGCCGGTGTGCCTGGAATCGTCGTGAGATCAACGAAACGGGCTGCGCAGTTGGTACTCTCAACATAACCCGGATTCTGCAACCATGTAGTGAGTCCAAGGGAGCCCTGGCGATCGAAAGTGTTCACAATGCCTTGGCCGAAGTGGTCGTAGTACATGCCGAAGCCGCCGCGGATGGACGACTGTCCCGGATTGCCGGTCGCCCAGTGTGCGTAGCTGCTGGAGGAGGAAGGCGACCAGGCAAAAGCAAGACGCGGAGCGACGTCGCCATAATCCCAGCCCCAATAGGACGGTTTGCCATTGGCTGCCCCGCCGAGCACAAATGATATCGCTGGCGTATACGTTCTGCCTTGATTCATCTCTGCGGCGCGCTGAGCGAAGAAATCGCCCAATTGGGGATTCGGAAGGACCTGATTTCCGCTGGTCTCGTACGGCGGTTGAAGAAGCGTGTAGCGCAGTCCGAACGTCAAGGTGAGGTTGGAAGCCACGTGCCAGGTGTCCTGACCGTAGAATTCCATCTCGTTTGCTTTGAAATGCCGAGGGACGAGTGTTGCAGTCGGGATGGGGCCGTTCTTGTCCTGCATGTACACCGCGGAAATACCGCCGGTGATTCCAGTAAGGTCCGTCACCGCACCATCGTAGGATCCTCCGAACCAACCGCTCACATACGGATATCCGGAGCCAGCCAGGCTTCCAGGATCGAGGTCGAGGCCACTTCCTGCGATCGCACCGGCCGGACCGAGATTCGATGGCATCGGGGATGCGCTGAAATAGTTTTGCGCATCGGAAAGACGATTATTGAGAACCAGACGCCAGTTCCCACCGAACTGCCAGGTGTGCTTGCCGCGTGTCCAGGTAACGTCATCCACAATCTGGTTCACGGGGACATCGAGCATGGTTGTGCGCCAGAACGAAACCTGGTCGGACATGTTCCACATGCCGAAGTGCGAATAAGGGTTTTCGCCCTTTGTGCTGTTGCTCTGGCGAATAAAACCGTAACGAAGATTGTTTACGACATGCGGAGAGAAGACCGCGGTGTAGCCAGCGAAGATTCCCTTGCTGTCGTCGGTCCAGGTTGCCGGTGCAGTCTGCCCGGGGAACAACGGCGCCCACAAGAAACGGTCTTTCATCACGTTTCCGCGAACAAAGAGCCGATGATTGCCGTTCGCGGTGAGGTTGTAATCCACGCGGGCGAGGTAGGTGTTCTGGTCGTTGGGTTGCGGTGCAGAGAACGTGTAGCCAAGGATGTTCAACCCGTCTCCGCCTCCAGAATTTGTGTTGGCATGCGGATACGCCGGAACGGTCATCCCATTGGGCAGGGTGTCTTGTCCATTCCACAATGCCAACATCGCCGGATTGACGCCGCTGCCGAGCGGACAGGTGACCACCAGCGGCGGAGTTGGATTTGAGCAGCCCTGGTCCATGGCAGCGATGTTGGCAGGGGTGAGTGATGCGACCATTTGACCGCCAACTTCCTGCACGTTCACTACGGAGTTGCTGGTCGAGCAATTTGGATCGCTCGAATCGCAGTAGTACTGGAGGATGCCTTGACGCAATGCGTCGCTCGGAACGTTCTCGGTGACTTGCGCAGCTTCCCGGGACCGCTGGCCTTCGTAGTTAAAGAAAAAATAGAGACGATTCTTCATAACCGGTCCACCGATGGCGCCGCCATAGGTGTTCCGGATCAGCTGGCCCGGTTTGTTGGGCTCCCCGTTGGCAACCTGCGCTCGTTTATTGAACCAGTCGTTCGCCTCGCCAAGCGAGGAGCGGTTGTATTCGTAAAGCGAGCCATGAAACACGTTCGTGCCGGATTTGGTCGAGAGCGCGACCTGAGCGCCGGAGGACCGTCCCGCATCGGCGTTTGAGCTGGATGTTGTGACGCGAAACTCTTCAATGGATTCCGAGGGGGTGCGCAACACGCCCGAAAATGCCTGACCCTCCATCTGGTCATTGTTATCGAGACCATCCACCGTCAGGTTGGTCTGATCGCTACGCGCTCCGTTCACGGATCCACCACGAGAGTCGGTGGACTGGTCGACCTGGTTGCCCGTGTATGTGACGCCGGGTTGCAGGCTTAGGAGTTCAACGGGATTCCGGCCTTCTGAGGGAAGCAGGAGAACTTGCTTGTTGTCGAAATTATTGCCCAGCGTGGCATCGGTGGAGTTGATTAAGGGTACATCGCTGGCGTGGACCTCCACCCTCTCAGCCGCTGCACCGACACTGAGGGTAGCGTTGAAAGTGGCAGGGCTGGCGACCTGCAGGACGAGGTTTCCGTGCGAGAGCGCTTTGAATCCCTTCGCGGAGATGGTGAGGTGGTAAGCGCCCGGAGGGAGTTGGAGGAACTCATAGAAGCCAGCCTGGTTGCTTTCCGTTTGCCGGTGCAAGCCTCGCTGAGGATCCTCTAGAATGATCGTAGCCCCGGAGATCACTAGAGATTGCTGGTCGGCGACGGTGCCATGGAGCGACGTGGTGCCTTGCGCAGCGCACAGTGAAAGCAAAGCAAGCAAAAGCAGGCAGGAAACGAGAACGTTACGGAGAGAATGAGTCACCATAAATCCTCCGGCACAGGGAGCGTGCGACAGCGCTGACAACGTCACAGCGCGAATTGTGAACACTGTGGTTAAGCGCTTAAGCTTACACGTGGAGTGGACCACACATTTCCTTCAGTCGTCAAGAATTTTTCGTCTGTGCGTTCCGAAAATCAGAGCAAAATATGACCGAAGTCGAGAAAAACCGCTTCGTGTTTCGGTCAATGTATGTTAAACGCTTAACCACCTGTTATTCGTGGAGCAGAGCGCGATGGACCGACGTGACTTCATTAAGGTAGCAGGCCAGGCATTAGCGGGCGCAGCCCTGGCACACCCCATCCTCGCAGAAGCAGATCTGGCCGGATCCGCTTCCGCGGGCCGAATAATCTTTCCCATCAATCGCAACTGGCGCTACAGCAGGTCAGTGGTCAACGGCGGTCACGGCCGCAATTTCGATGATTCATCCTTGGAACGCGTGGTCGTGCCACATACCAATGTCCGCTTGCCGTGGCACAGCTTCGACGACAAGCGGTACGAGTTTGTATCGCTCTATCGGCGCCACTTCAAACTCCCGCCCGCCGCCCGCGGCCACCGCGTGTTCGTGGACTTCGAAGGCGTCATGACCGCGTCCGCAGTCTGGATCAATGGTACTCGGCTCGGCGAGTACAAGGGTGGCTATACACCGTTCTCATTTGAATTGACTCAGCACGTGGACTTCGACGGCGCAAACTTGCTCGCGGTGGATGTGGACTCGACCGAGCGCGCCGACATTCCCCCATTTGGCAAACAAATCGATTACCTGACTTTTGGCGGCATCTACCGCGAGGTGGCGATACGGGTTGTGCCGCTAACTTTCATCGAGAATATCTTCGCAAAGCCAACTGACGTCCTTGCGGAACATCCGCGGGTGGAGGTGGACTGCCACCTACAAGGCGTAACGGATCCGCACGAAGCACTTGCGCTCCGAGTGGAGTTGCACGATGGAGAGCGGAGCATCGGTGCGAAGGAAATCAAGATTGCTTCACGGTCCGCCGTTCAGACCGTTGTTCTGGAGAGCTTCGGCCCGGTGAAACTGTGGGACTTGGCTAAACCGCACCTCTACACGGTCCATGTGCGCCTGACGACAGGCAAAGAGATCGTGGACGAAGACTCAAGGCGGCTTGGATTTCGCCAGGCGCAGTTTACCGATCAAGGATTTGCCCTCAACGGCAAAGTCATTAAGCTGCGCGGTCTCGATCGTCATCAGACGTTCCCATTCATGGGCCAGGCAATGCCCGCGCGGGTGCAGCGCCGCGACGCCGAGATCCTCAAGAAGAATTTGAAATGCAACATCGTACGCACATCGCACTATCCCCAGTCGCGGCACTTCCTGGATGCCTGTGACGAGCTGGGTTTATTGGTGCTCGAGGAGATCCCGGGCTGGCAGCATATCGGCGATCAAGCGTGGAAGGAGCTCTCGATCGACAATGTGGGCCGCATGATCCGGCGTGACTGGAACCATCCCAGCATTGTTCTCTGGGGCGTGCGGATCAACGAATCAAAAGATGATCACGACTTCTATGCACTTACCAACGCCCTGGCGCACAAACTCGACCCAACGCGGCAGACCGGGGGTATTCGTTACTTCCAGGAATCGGAGTTCCTGGAAGACGTGTTCACGATGAATGATTTTGGCTTTCCCCTGCTGCCGCCGAACCATCCACGTTATCTCAATACCGAATTTGCCGGACATACTTATCCGACTAAGACGATGGACAACAAAGAGCGCGTAATGGAGCACACAGTGCGGCATGCACGCGTGCATGATCAGATCGCGTCGAATCCCCAGTACGCCGGCGGCATTGGCTGGTGCGCATTTGACTACAACACGCATTATGACTTCGGCACCGGCGACCGCATCTGCTACCACGGCGTCACGGACATCTTCCGTGAGCCGAAACCAGCCGCAAGTTTCTACAAATCCCAGTGTGACCCTTCCGAAGAAGTCGTTCTCGAACCAGCTTTCCACTGGGCGCGGGGTGATGAAGATATCGGATTTACGAAAGCGTTGGTTTGTTCCAACTGCGATCACCTGAAGTTCTACATCGCCGGCAAGCTGGTGGCGGAAGTCGATCCGGATAGAAAGCAATTTCCGCATTTGCGCTACGCACCATTCACCGCCGATCTCGAAAACGCTGTCTTTGCCTGGGGAGACCTGCGGATCGAAGGCTATATCCAAGGCAAGCAGGTCATCGTGAAGAACCTCTCCGGCAGAGGGATTGACCAGAGATTTGAAATTCTTCCGGACGACACCCATTTGATTGCTGACGGGGCGGACACAACCCGCGTGGTGCTGCGAGTGACCGACGAATACGGCGCTATCCGTCCCTTTTCGAATGACGCGATCAAACTGGAGATCGAGGGCCCGGCGGAGATCCTCGGTGACAACCCGTTCGCGCTCATCGGAGGAACTGGGGCAATTTGGATCCGCGCGAAAGAGCAATCTGGGACGGTGCGCCTGACAGCCACGCACCCGGTCCTCGGAGTGCAGAAGATAGAGCTGGGAGTCTCTGATAGCGTTCCAGAGATTGTCTGATTCCTATTGTTTTGAAGCATCTGATGGCGGTGAAAGCCGGATTTCGTTCCGACTGCACGAAAGCTATGCCTCGATGCCGTCTGGATTACCTACTTGTGTCCACTGGATGGGAACAATCTTCGGCAAAATGAACACCCAGCCGGCGATTCCGAGCAAATTGACAAGCCCAGCTAAGGCGAATGCCATCCCAAAGTGACCGGTTGCACCGACGAGAAATCCGGTGATGGCCGGTGCAAAGATGCCTGCCAGGTTGCCGCACATATTCTGCACGCCTACCCACCGGGCGGAGGCGGTAGGACCAGCGACGGTTTGCGCGATCGCGAAGGTACCCGGAGCGGCGAGGCCCATCATCGCCTCGTAGACGAACAGGCAGGCGAGCGAATACCGGATTGGAAGGCTCACCATTCCGATCATGCATCCGATCGCGGCGATGTGATTGAGCGCCATGATCGTTTTGTAGACGACATTTGCGGAGCGTCCGCTGCGAATCCAAGCGTCGCTGATCCAACCGCCGAGGAATGCCGCAGCGGCGTTGATCAGGTAAGCAGTGCTGGCCACGTTCGCCATGGTCTGGAGCGAGAACCCTCGCGCGCGAACGAGGTATTCGGGCAACCATGTCAGGATGAAATAGAACGTGTAATTCTCCGAGAAGTTTCCAAGAGCGGTGCCCCACAGTCCGCGTTGTTTCAGAATCTCAACGAATCTGGGCCCCACTTGTCCGTCATGACCAAGTTCGGGCTCATGGACAACGACGCGGCTCCATGGCCACAGCCAGAGGAGTGACAAGGTGCCGAACAGGATGAATACGGGCCGCCATCCGAAGTAGGCCATGAGGTATCCACCCGCCAGAGTTCCCACCGCCGGGCCAAAGAGATACCCAAACGAGACGACTCCATTCGCGACGCCAACCCTATGCGACTCAACTCCGCTCGCGATCAGCTTCGAGAGGCATGGGAACGTCGCACTCTCGCCGACCCCGAGCAACAATCGGAGTGCGATGAGGGCCGGGAAGGAACTCACAAAGCCGGTGAGCAAGGTGGCAATTGACCAGATTGTGATTCCCGCCGCGAGCACTCTGTGAGCCCCATAGCGCTCGGCAAGCCAGCCGGCCGGGACCATCGCCAGCACGTAGGTCACGAAGAACGAAGATAAGAGTATGCCGAGTTGCGCGGATGAGAGATGGAGCTGTTCTTCAATGAGCGGAGCTGCGGTTGCTACATTGCCACGATCTACATAGCTGATAAATAACGCCGTCGCCAGGAGCGCGACCAGCCGTACT
>Ga0302172_10000139_pt1 | contig 19342 bp, 12 predicted proteins | sample I_Fen_N2_3_FD_198777 | JGI IMG/M metagenome (GOLD analysis project Ga0302172, IMG submission 198777) | Peat permafrost microbial communities from Stordalen Mire near Abisko, Sweden - I_Fen_N2_3 | ecosystem: Environmental > Terrestrial > Soil > Wetlands > Permafrost | place: Sweden: Abisko... | reverse complement strand
GCAGTACAGGAGACTTCCAGGTTGCGATCGAAGCGTTCGGGGATGACTGGAACGCGAGCTTCAAAGCCGCTTCACGGTCGGGCGCATCCTTGGGGAATTCCTCGCCAAAGGCGGACCAGTCATGCACGCCGTGCGAATCCACTCCGGCGGCGAACAGGTCGGAGTTGCGCGCCAGGCCCATCGCGGTCAGGTAGCCGCCATACGATCCGCCCCACAGCCCGATCTTCTTCGGATCGACATTCGGCAGCATCTGCAAATACCGCCCCGCCGCCACGATGTCTTTGTATTCGGCACCCCCGCGCGGCCCGCCATCCGCCGGTTCGCGGAAGTGCCGGCCGTACATGATGCCGGTCCGGTAATTCACCGCCAGCACGACATATCCACGGCTGGCGAGGTACTGATTCATCGCGTAGGCATTGTGGTAGTAGTCCATGTAGTGGAAGCCGAGCATCATCTGGCGGATCGATCCGCCATGAATGAAGATCAATGCCGGACGCTTCGCCGTTTGCCGGGGCTCGAAGAGTTGCCCGTGGATCTCCCATCCGTCTTCTGCTTTGAAGATCACTTGCTTTGGAATCACCAACTGGGCTGAAGGGAAGTCGCCGGGCAGGGCGCTTTTGGCAATCATCTCGCGCCCCTGCGCGGTCACAACATAGGGCATGGCGGGGGCAGTCGCGGTCGAGCCCAAGCACACCACCTTGCCTGCGACCTCCAGCGGCGCCCATTCCATCGTTTCACCATGGGTGACGGCCGCGGGCGTTCCGCCTCCCACGCTGACCTTCCACAGGTGCCGCCGGTCAACGTCATCCTGATTGGACGAGTAAATAACGAAGTTGCGGTCCGTACTCAGCGCCACATCTTCCGTTTCGAATTTTCCCGGAGTCAGCAGCGCAGCGGCGCCGCCAGACGTTGAAACGGAATAGAGGTGGTTCCATCCATCTTGCTCCGACGAGAAGACGACCCGGTTCTTCGCCGCAAACTGAAACGACGCGTCGGCAGTCAGTTGCGGCAGCGAATCGTCGAGGGCCGAGCCGCTTTTCCAGATCTCGTGGCCCGTATCTTTGCCAATGTCGTACACGCAGATGGCCCACGGCAGAGGAGTCAGCGGAATGATCGGCTGCTTCATCTGTTTGCCCGCCAGTCGGATAAAAGCCAACTGGCTGCCATCCGGCGACCACCGCGGAGACAGGTCCCGATCGGCGCTGGGCGAAACATAGCGCAGGCTGTTCTTGCCGAATTCGTAAATTGCGATGAAGCTGTGATCCCCCCGCTCGCTGACGAACGCAATCTTGTTCCCATCGGGCGACCATTTCGGTTGCTGATTGTTGCCGCGCGCGTAGGTCAGCGCCTTGGCTTTCTCTTTCCCGGACACCGGAGCGATCCAGATCTGCTTCTTCGCCGACCACACGGCAAACTCGCTGTTGGGTGAGATCTGGATGTCCTCGCAGCCTTCCTCATCGCAGCCCATATCGCCAAGGAGGCGTGGCTCGCCCTTGTCCACATCCGCGGCCCAAACCTGCTGGGTGCGTTTCTCCACGCCGCTGGTGGGGTCAGCTACCTCGCCTGCTCCATTGGTCTCGCTGCCGCGGGCGTAAACGACGGTGCGGCCGTCGGGAGTCAGCCGCAGGGCCGCAAGTGGCATGCCGTCGTCGCCGGCATAGTGAGTGACCGCGCGCGCTTCAAAGCCGGGTGCGTCGGCTACCCAGACGTTGTGCTCACCCCGGCCGGAAAACACCCAGGCGATTCTCCCCGCATTCTGCGCGGCGACCAGATTCGTGGGGAAGGGCGAGCTCATCACCTGCTCCAGGGAAAAGCCTGGCGATGCCGCCTGCGCCCAGCAGAACACAGAACTCGAACCGAGGAATAGCGCATTGACAAGCAGCAAGAGGGCCAAAAGTGTCCGATTCTTCATGCGCGCAGAGTACGCGAAAAAGTGCGAAGTTGACAACTGGGCGGGCTCGGATCCTCTCCGTTTCATTTGTCAGTCAGGGTCTTCGCGAGGGGCCGGCCATATTACCGCTAGACAATAATAACGCCTAGCGGTAATATCCCATTGTGATCGTGAGCTTCAAGGACGCCGCCACCGAGAAGCTATTCACGACCGGAATGAGCCGGCGGCTTCCAACCGGCCTGAGAAAGGTGGCGGGAAGAAAAGCTGGCGTGGCTGCACTCGGCGCGGGACCTGAACGACTTGCGAATTCCTCCCGCAAATCGTCTGGAAGCATTATCCGGGGAGCGCAAGGGGCAGCACAGCATTCGGATCAATATCCAGTACCGGTTGTGCTTTGTGTGGCGCGAGGGCAACGCGCACGAAGTTGAGATCGTCGATTACCACTAGTGGGAGGGCGACTACGGTGACATCGAAGAAGATATTCGCAATCCATCCTGGCGAGATTTTGCGGGAGGAGTTCATGAAGCCCTTGGGCCTGAGCTCGTACCGTCTGGCGAAGGAGTTGCGCCTTTCCATCCCCCGCGTAAACGAAATCGTGCGTGAGCGGCGCTCCGTTACCGCCGATACGGCCATCCGGCTAGCCCGCTACTTTGGCACCAGCGCCCAGATTTGGATGAATCTGCAGGCCGAATACGACATCCGCCACGCCGCGAAGAAAATTTCTGACGTCGCCAAGATCAAGCCCCGTGCCCGCGGGGCAGTTGCGTAAGGCGAGAACCTCGCACCGGATTTCTCCAAGTCTTTGAGAGAAATGTCAGAGAAACTTAGAGCCTCAGGAAGCCGTCGCCACCGGCTGCCGAACCGGCAGTAGGACGGTGAAAGTCGTTCCTTTGCCCGCGCTGCTCGCTACTTCAATCTGCCCGTGGTGTTCCTCGACGATCCGCCGGGCTAGCGACAGTCCCAACCCTGTCCCGTTGCCCTTGGTCGTGTAGAACGGGCGGAAGATATTCGGCAGATGCTCGGCCGCGATTCCGCGCCCAGTGTCGGACACGGTCACCACGGCGTCGGTACCCTGCTCAAACACCGTAACCCGCACCGTTCCCGAGCCTTCAATCGCTTGCACTCCATTCAATAGGAGATTCAGCAGCACCTGATGAATCTGGTCGCTGTCATGTTCAACTTCCGGCAGATCCAATCCCGGGGTGAACTCGATCTTGATGGGTTTCGAGAGTACCTGTTGCCGGGCCAGCATGACGGTATGCTCGACAGTCGTATTCAGGTCGCTCGCTCGCATCTCCGGGGCGCGTGGCCGTGCCGTTTCCAGCAGGTCGGTAAGAATCCTGTTGATCTGCGCGATCTCCTGCCGGACTTCCTTCACGACCGCTTTGGCTGGACTGGAGACGGGCAGGTCGCGGCCCACGATCTCGATCACTCCCGCGATTCCGGCCAGGGGATTGCGAATCTCGTGGGCCAGACCCGCGGCCAGTTCACCCAAGGTGGCGAAGTGCTCGGCGCGCGACATCTGGGTGCGATGCAGGTGTTCGATTTCCGCTCGGCTTTCGCGCAGTTGTTGCACCATGCGGTTGAAGTTCCGGCCCAGGTCGCCGACTTCGTCATTGCGCTTGGCAAAACCCACCGAGGCGCTCAGGTCGCCTTCTCCGACGCGCTCGATTTGCTCCTGCAGTTCGATCAGGGGCCGCTGGAAGGTGGACGCAAGCGCGACGATCACGACTCCGCAGATGGCCACCGCTCCCGCCCCGGCGATTACCAGCACCCGGTGACGCTCCGTGTCCTTGAGGGACACAGTCGAAAGCAGGAACAGCAGCATGCCGGCCAGCAATACGACCGCCACCGGCCAGATGGTCTTCAACTGCCAATTCACGCGCATCGAGGGCACGCCAGTTTTCTCCTCACGCTGCGCTTCCTCACGCTGCGAAGCAGGCTGCATTATCGTCCTCTCGCTTGCCGGACCACAAGGCGGAAGCGCGGCCGGAACCTGCCGGTCCGGAGATTCCGGGCTGATGGCTTTCACGTCAGGCATACGCGTGCAATCCTGGCAGCAGGTAAGTGACTCCGAAGAACGTGAACATCACGACCCCAAATCCCAGGATCGCGAAATAAGCGGCCCGCCGCCCGCGCCAGCCGCGGGTAACGCGCATGTGCAGATAACCGGCATACACCAGCCAGGTGATGGCCGCCCAGGTCTCCTTGGGATCCCAACTCCAGTACGATCCCCAGGTCTGGTTGGCCCAATAGGCGCCCGCCGCGATCATCAGGGTGAGTAAGGGAAAAGCGATGGAGATGGTCTTATAGGTGATGCGATCCAGGTTGTCGGCGTCTGGGAGCAGCCGCTCCAGATCTTCGCGCCGCCACAACAGCAACAGATACAGCAGGGACATGAAAATCCCACCCACCAGGCCCGAGAGGATGAACGGGCTTGCAGCCAGGCTCGTCGAAAACTGTCCCTCTGCATCCAGCGAACGATAGAGCCCGCCGCGTGCATCCGTCAGGAACATGACCAGGGCCAATACCTGTACAAGAATGCTGACGAACACGGCACGGTTCGCCATGGCGAGGAAGCTCTCGTCCTTCTTCCAGCGCGAGATTGCGAAGAACGCGAGCGGCGAAGTCACCACAATCAACGCCAGTAGCATCAGCCAGCCCAGGTCGGGGATGGTCACGAACAGGCGAACGCCCTTGGAGAGGAATACCTCGGATTTTTCCTCCGCGTTCCAGGCCACCAGGTTCAGCCCGCCCCACTTTTCGAACCGGGTCAGAGTTCCCAGATAGATCGCGGCCGTGAACGCGCTGGTCACGGCCAGGAACGTCTCGGTCTTCATTTTGTCCTGGATCAGGAACATCATGGCGAGAGCAAAACTCAGCGCGCAGGCCGCGTAGGCGAGCATGGCGAGCGTCACGTGCACGTGCAGCCAGGTGGATTGCAGCGCCGGCACCAGCGGATGAACGTCGGTCCGCAACAGCTGCATCAGTACCACGCCCACAATCGCCACCGGCATCGTGACGGTGCCGATCACCTTCACGCCATATTTTTTCTCCGCAATCAATGTGAGCGCCGCCAGCGTCCAGACGAAGCTCAGCAGCATCTCGTATACGCTGGCGAACGGGGGATGCCCGGATTCATACCAGCGGTGCGCCACCGCGCCGGTATTGGCGAGCAGTCCCAGCCACGTCGCCAGCGACGCAAACTTCACGTACGACTCCGTGCCCGTCACGCCAAATCCCAGATAGAGTGCTCCCGCGCCCGCGTAGAAAATCAACGCGGCATAGAGCAGGTTGGTTTCATTCAACAGGCTCCCGCTCTTGACGACGTTCAGAAATGCCATAAACAGCAGAAACGCAATCGCCAGCCCCACCAGCACGATCAGGGTCATTCCAGTTGCTGCCGGCTGCTGTTGTGCTGCTTTTGCCCTAGCCATGATTCGATTCTCCCCAGCCGCGCCTATCTTCCGGCTGCGGTCTCGACCTGCTCGCTCGAAGAGGTCTTATGAATGGATTTCAGTTCCGTTTCCACTTTTGCCACCAGATCGTTGAAACGCTGCTCGAAGGCATCGCGGTTGCGGTTGGCGCTGCCCCCGATCCACAGAGCGAACTTGCCCGTCTTCGGGTCGCGGACCGGGACCGCCCAGAACCGCACGTGCACCACGTAAAAGACGAAAGTCAGTCCCACGCCCATCAGCAGGACCCCGCCCCACACGGCCCACTGTCCCGGCTCATGGGAAACCTGCAAGCCGGTGAAGTGACCCAGCTTCAGGTCCTTCGGTTCGAACTGGAATGGAGCCTTCGCGTTGTCGCCCACTCCATTCATCGGCGGCAGCCATACGTTGAACGTCTGCCCACTGCTTTTCGCACTCACCACGAGAAGGGCCGCGGGATTTCCCAACTGGTTCGACCGCCGGTACACTTGCCCGTCGCGGACCGCAAAATCGGGAATGAATTCGGCGAATCGCACCGTGGTGTCGGCGTCCAGCGGCGCGGTATCATTCAAGGCGAACGCAATCTCGCGTTTCTCGCCGGAACCGGTGACGGGCGTCGCTTCCAGCAGCAACTGGTCCACTTTGCCGTTGGAGCCGAAGCTGGACTGGTAGAAGCGAACGCCGGCGTAAACCAGCGGGTCGTTCACCACGATCTCTTTCTTTTGCACATCGCGTCCATCCTGGACCACCGCCAGCTTCGACCACCACTTCTTCGGTGAACCGTCCTTATAATTTTCTTGTCCGGTAGAGTCGCAACGAATGGAGAACGGCAATGCCTTGGCGGCGCCATTGCGCATTTCGACCGCGCTTGAGGTCTCGCCCTCATTCAGGTTGAGCGATCCCCGCCAGCCCCATATCCCGTCCACGATCCCGCCGCAGAAAATCAGCAGCAGGCTGGCATGCACGATGTACACGCCCATCTCCGAGATGCGGCTGCGCTCGGCGAAGATCGAGAAATGATCCTCGCGCACCACCCGCTCCGGCCTCAGTCCAAAAGAGTGGAGCGCTCGCTCGGCTGCCACCAGGCCGCTTTCCTCGTCAGCGATCGTCACCTGCTTCTGCGGATGCAAACTCCGGCGGAAGCCCTCCTCGGCATACTTGTAAGGGCGCGAAAAATAGCGCCACGCATTCGGGAACCGCTCAATGGAGGCTGCGATGATACTGATACTCACCAGGAACATCAGAGCGATGAACCACGAGGCATGAAACACGTCAGTCAGGCCGGTCGCATCCAGAATGCGGAGTGCCTGGGCTGAATAAGCGCTTTGCATGTCGTCCGGTTCGGTGATTGGCCGTTGCAGCACAATGGTGCCGGCTGCCGAGAAGATCACCACCAGAATCAGAAGAACCACGCCCGTTTTAATGGATGCAAATGTCTGCCAGGTTTTGCGGGGCAGCGAGCGGAACTCGACGGTCATATTTTTCCCTCTTCCGCTAACTCAGAATGCACTTTCCGCACCACCCCTCACGCTATCGCTAAGTATTTTCAATTGAATAAGATAAATACGCTCCCGCTGCTCGCGAGCGAGGCCACTTTGGGCCAAATCGCGCACCCCACCCCAGTTCGGCGGAGATTTCACCCATCACCGTCCTCTGGTGATGTCCGTCACCCTGGTCAGTGACTGGCAGCGGGGGTCGTGCCCGATTGCGTTTGACGGTTGCATTCCTGGCCGGGTATCATAGCCCTCACTTGGCCCGTCCAGCGGCCTGTTTGCCGCTTTAAGAAAAAGCCCCCAGAGTTTCCACGCAGTCAATGTGCAGTCAAAACTAAGTTTGCAGGGATCGTCAGGAGTTTCGCATGTCTCGTCGCCCCTCCCTAGTGTCCGTTATGCGCGCCTTTGCCGTTTTGTTTTTCCTCGCAACTGCCGCCCACTCCCAAATTGCCGTCACCACCTGGCACTACGACAATGCCCGTACCGGGGCGAACACCAGTGAGACGAAACTGACGCCAAGTAATGTGAATCCCCGCAGTTTCGGGAAGCTGTTTGAGCAGGTGGTAGACGGCGCCATCGTCGGCCAGGCCCTTTACCTTCCCAACGTCACGATTCCCGGAGCCGGCGTCCACAACGTCGTCTATGTCGCCACCATGCACGACAGCGTGTATGCCTTCGACGCGGACACCGGCGGCACAGCGCCTCTCTGGCAGGCCAGTTTCCTCTTGCCGGGTGCTCAACCGGTCCCGATTGCGCTGCAGGGATGCGGTGCCGTCACGAAGTGGAGTGAAGTCGGAGTTCTTTCTACGCCCGTCATTGACGCCGCTTCCGGCAAACTTTTCGTGGTGGCGAAGACCTACGAAAACGGTACCTACGTCCATCGGTTGCACGCCCTGGATGTTTCCACCGGCCAGGAAACTACCGGCAGCCCAATCACGATCAAAGCCAGCTTCCAGAGCGGCGGCAAGCAATACGCGTTTCGTGACGCGGCGCACGTGAACCGCCCCGCGCTGTTGCTGCAGAACGGATATTTGTACGTTGCCTTTGGTTCCAATGGATGCCGCAGCTCGAAAGAGGAAGGCTGGGTAGTGGCGTATGAGAGCGCAACTCTGAAGAGCGCGGGAGTTTTCGACACGGAACCGGGCGCTTCCGCTGCCGGGATCTGGCAAAGGGGCGGCGGGCTCTCGGCCGACAGCGATGGCAATGTGTATGGCGAGACCGCCGATGGCCCGTACAAAGACGGTACGAACTTCGGGCTCTCCGTATTCAAGCTCACGCAGGCGGGCAGCGCCCTGAGCCTCTCCGACTGGTTCACGCCCTACAACCTGCCCTATCTCAACAAGAAAGATCAGGATCTGAACGAGCCGTTGCTGGTGCTGCCCGATCAACCCGGGCCGTATCCACACCTGGCAATTGCGGTGGGCAAGGAGGGAACCCTGTACGTGCTCAACCGCGACGACATGGGACATCAGTGCTCGACCTGCCAACTCGGCGACACCCAGATTGTGCAGGAATTGCCGCTGCTGGCGGGAAACGAGACGGGAGCACTGCTCTATTGGAACAATATCGTCTACACTTCGGGCGTGTCTTCGCCCGTCAGTGCATTCGCGCTGGCTGGAGGGCAGCTTGCAGGCGTGCCTTTTGCGGAATCGTCCAGAGGCGCCGGTCAACATTCGCCGGTGATTTCCGCTAACGGCAACACCTCCGGCGTTCTCTGGCAGATTAACGGTTCGAACCTGACGGCGTACGACGCACTGACGCTGCAGCGCCTGTACACCTCCGGGCAAGACAAGACGGGCCGCGACCAGCTCCCGGCTATTCCACACTTCGCCAACCTGGTGGTCGTCAACGGTAAGCTCTACGTGGGGACCAACTCCAGTCTGGCCGTCTACGGCTTGCGCTGAAGCCAAGCCCTGGAAGTCTGGGTTGGGCGATCCGCGCGAAATTGCCGACATGCTCCCACCCGCCAAGCCTGCCCAACGCTCGGCCACCACCGTAGAAACCCTGCCCCAATTTGTGATCTAGATCACACCTGCTTGTGATTCCCCCCACATCCGGAACTCGCCCAACCCGTTGAAATAACCCTAGTTTACAAATGCTGGTGCCATTTCTCATCTCGGAACGGCTGGCCACCGATTCCACGGGCCCGCCTTACTTGGGTCATTTCACCACTACCGTTGTGGGAGAAGGCCCATTCCGGTGCAAGCTACGGACTGATGTGTTTCGCAATACCGTCGACTGGCACCCTAAACCCATTCTGCTGCAGTTAGTTACACCTATCGTTCAAAAACCTTACACCGGTGCCCGTTCCGGTCACCCTCGTGCACAAGCAACGTGGGAAGCGGAGTGAATCTACCCGTCCAATTCGCCAGCAGCCGACAGGGAAGCAAGAATCCCATGGCCCGGGCCGGTAGCCGGGTATTGAAGCTCGCCCTGGTTCTGGTTCTTGCCGCCGCCTTCTCCCCCAGCGTTTTCGCCGCCGTTCATCCCGTTCCCCTGGACAAGAACACCGACGCGGCCAAGTGCCTGGAATGTCACGCGGACAAGTCGAAGGGCAAGGCGGTCCATTCGGCGATCGCCACCGGCTGCCTCAGCTGTCATGAGATCCGGGTCAGCAAAGACGTCACCCGCGTGAAGCTGCTCACCGCGGTTCCCTACAAGCTCTGCCTCACCTGCCACGGCGACAAGGATGCTGCCCAGATCAAGGGTCATGTGCACCAACCGGCGGTCCGCGATTGCCTGACCTGCCACGATCCGCATGCTTCGGACAACAAGTACCAGTTGCTGAAAGCGACCTCGGGCGACAAGAAAGACAATCTCTGCCTCTCCTGCCACACGCAGGGGACGAACGTTCCCGCCAAGGGCAGCCGGCACGCCGCCCTCGACATGGGTTGCGAAACCTGCCACGTCACGCACAAGACGGGCGCTGAATCGACCCTGGAGAATCAGTTTCACCTGGCCAAGTCTGCCCCGGCGCTCTGCGTGGATTGCCACGACCCCAAAGATGCCAGCCTGCAGAAGGCCCACCAGAACCAGCCATTCGGCACCGCCAACTGCCTGCAGTGCCACGATCCGCACCAGTCGGCATCGCCCAAGCTGATGGCAAAGTTCCAGCATCCTCCCTTTGCCGACAAGACTTGCGAGCTGTGCCACGCACCAGCCAAGGACGGGAAGGTCGTCCTGACGCAGACCGATACCAAGGCCCTGTGCGTGACCTGCCACGACGAGCAGGCGAAGAAGATCGAGACTGCCAAGGTTCCGCACCCGGGAGCGCAGGCGGGCGAGTGCCTCGACTGCCACAACCCGCACGCCAGCCCGCAGCCTGGATTACCCAAGACCGACGCCGTCAACATCTGCCTCGGCTGCCACACCGACATCGCTGAACTGGGCAAGAAGAAAGTGCATCACCAGCCCGCGTTTCTGCAGGGTTGTGCAACCTGCCACGAAGGGCACGGCAGCGACAACCAGCATCTTCTGCGCACCGCTTCGGTCAACAAGCTGTGCCTGGAGTGCCACGGTCCCGACGCGAAGGCGAAGAAACTCGAAGATGCGCACCTGGTCACGATTTTCGACGGCAAGGTGCGCTTGCCCGAAGACTACTTCGCGAAGGTTGTGAAACTCCCGCTGAAGTACGGATTGGGCCACCCGACCGATCGCCATCCGGTTTCGGACGTGATGGATCCAACCGACGTCAGCAAGGTGAAGTCGGCGATTAGCTGCCTGAGCTGCCACCAGCCGCACTCGTCCGCCCAGGCGAACCTGCTGGTCAAGGATCAGGCCAACAACATGGTGTTCTGCAGCAGCTGTCACAAGGATCTGGCGAAGTAGCCATGGAGCGGAGACTCGATATGTCCGGGAGCAACGGAAATCCGGTTCGGAGTTGGGCGACGGTGGTGCTGGTTTCCGCCCTGCTGGCACTATTGCTGGCTGCTCCGGCCCCGCTCTTCGCGGGCAACAAGAAGAAGAAAGCGGAAGTCGACAAGCCCAAGCCCACCTGGCTGGAGACGCTCGACACTTCCAAGATCGTCTGGCCGAACCCGCCTGCCATCACCCGGATCAAGTACCTGGCCTTCTACACCGGCGAGAAGCTGGAACCGCCCTCCCAGAAACAAAAAAAGCAGGCGAGCTGGAAAGACCGCCTGGCCGGCACCGAACCCGAGAACGACAAGAACTCCAATGTAGCCAAGCCGCGGTTCGCGTTGGGTGCGCCCTACGGCCTGGCGGTGGATTCCAAGAATCGCCTCTATGTGGCTGACACCAAGGTCGGCGCCGTTTTCGTGTTCAACACCGAGACCAGGGACCTGGAGTTGATCCGCAACGGCCACGAGGCCCACTTCGTCCGCATTACCGGGCTGGCCATTGACGACAGCGACCGCCTCTTCGTTTCCGACAACGGGCTGAAGCACGTTGCGGTGTTCAATCCCCAGCGCAAGGTTGAAGCCAACATCGCTGAGGGCATGGTGGATCCGGCGGGCATCGCCCTCGACAACGAGAACCGCTTCCTCTATGTCTGCGACACCGCGCTCGACCAGGTACTGGTCTATGACGCGGACACCTACAAGCTGCTGCGCAAGATCGGTACCACCGGCAAGGCGCACTCCCTGACCACGCCGGGCGATTTCGCCGCCCCGACCAATGCCGCAGTCGATGCTGACGGCAACCTGTACGTTGCCGACACGCTCAACAACCGCGTGGAAGTGTTCGACGCGGACGGCAAGTTCAGCAATGAGTTCGGCAAGGCGGGAGACGGTCCCGGTTACTTCGCCCGCCCCAAGGGCATCGCCATTGACGCTGACGGGCACGTCTGGGTCGCCGATGCCATGCAGGATCGCGTGCAGGTCTTCACCAAGGAAGGCCAACTGCTGATCTGGATGGGCGGCCACGGCCTGATGCCGGGGCAATTCAAGGCGCTGGCGGGATTGGCCATCGACAAGAACAACCGCGTGTTTACGTCGGAGCAGTTCCCCGGCCGCGTCCAGATGTTCCGCTACATCACCACCGAAGAGGCGCTGGCGGAAAAGGGCAAGCGGGACGTTCAGCCGGAGAAGAAATCGGCCAATGCGAAGGCCGAGCAGTCGAGCGAGGTCGCACCGAAATGAACCGCGACGCGCACCAAGAGTTTGGTTGTAACGAGTTTGATCGTCCGGCCGCGGCCGGGGGGCAAAACGGAGGCGTAAGCAAGCTTCCGATGTGGTGGAAGTCAAATAATCAGGAGGTCTCCTTTATGAAGCACGTAATGCTAGTAGTTCTGTGCATCCTGGCACTCGCGGTCTTCGGAATGGCGCAACCGGGTACTTACGTTCCGAGCACCGACGTTCTGGGTGCGCACAATAACGGCGGACGTGGCTGCGCAGGCTGCCATGCTCCACACAGCGGCGCATTCGGCGCTGGCGGCAACGGCGTTGACGGCACCGTAAAAGACGTTACCTATACCGGTAAAGACGCACTGTTCGGCCAGGACCTGGGCCCACTGTACGGCTACACCCTCAGCATGGGCGATGGCGGCGGGTTCGTCGAGGTTCTTCCCCAGGGCAGTAACTCCTCCGAGGAAGAGACGCGCGGCATCACGATGTGCCTGAGCTGCCATGACGGCAACATCGCGAAGGGCGCGATGATGACAGGCGTTTCCTACGAGCAATCGGCAGGCCTTCTGCCCGCTGGCAGGTACGGAACCGGCAACATCCCGACCTGGCTGGGCAAAGACGGCACGCCGACTGACGGCACCCAGTACTACAACGACCACCCGGTGGGCGTGAATGCAAATCTCGGTGCGGCCCACATTATTGGAGCTGAGGTTGCTTATGACCTCACCGGCGGCACCATCAACAGCTTGACCATCACCGGCAACCACGCCCAGTTTGAGGCGAACTACGGCTTCCCGTCCCTGAGAAAAGGGACCTGGAGCTGGCCGCTTGCCAACCCGGCTGGAAACACGGATCCCAACAAGCTGTTCCTGCTTTGCACCACCTGCCACAACCAGCACCTGATGAACGTGTACGGCGCGACTTACAACGCCGCTCGCAACCCGCAGGGCGCGAAGATCGCCGGCACCACGGGCCAGTTTGCCAGCTACTGGTTCGTCAACGCCCCATACGACATGGGCACAGCCTATGACCCGAAGACGCAGGCACCCTCGACGACGCAGTTCTGCCGTCAGTGCCACTTCGGCGAAGCAAACGAAAACTTCGGCCTGTACACCATCAAGACGAAGTTGCAGGGCTTGAACTAATGCACGGCTGGGGGAGAGGGTCTCCTCTCCCCTGCTTTTTTCAGTTTCTGGTGAGGAACGAAATATGACACGTCCGCTCTCCATCGTTGCCCTGCTCCTGTTCGCGGTTTCGGCCGGCGCGCAGATGGCGTCGCACGCGCCCACGGTAGCCCTCGATCCGGCGACCGCGAATGCTCCGGCGAATCCCCCGATTCATGCGACCGGCAAGCCAGTGGCGAAGGTGAATGGGGCGGTGCTGACCGACCGGGACCTGCTGCGCGAGATGTATGCAATTTTTCCGTATGCCCGGCAGCATAGCGGCGGCTTCCCCAAGAGCATGGAGCCGGAAATCCGCAAGGGCGCGCTCGACATGATCGTGTTCGAGGAGTTGGTTTATCAGGAAGCCCAGCGAAGGAAGCTGGCGGTCGAGGCCGCGCGCATGAGCCGCGCCGAGGCGCAGTTCCGGAAACAGTTCTCCAGCGAGGAGAAGTTCCAGCAGTTTCTGCAGGCTGAATTCGGCGGCTCGAAACAGGTATTTCGCGACCAGGTCCGGCGCTCGATATTGATCCAGGATTTGCTGAACGCCGAGGTGGAGCACAAGTCGGCCGTCTCCGAAGCGGACCTTAAAGCGTTCTACGACAAGAACCCGGCGAAATTTGAGAATCCGGAGGCCTTCGGCATCCAGTCGATCTCGATCCTGCCCCCCGCGAACGCCAACCCCGAAGTGCTGGCCGACGCGAAGAAGCGCGCCGAAGAGGCGCTGAAACTGGGCAAGGCGGCCAAGAGCTATCGGGAGTTTGGGCTGCTGGCCGAGAAGATGTCGGACGACGATTTCCACGTCAACATGGGCGACCACAAGATCGTGGAGCGCGCCAAGCTTCCGCCGGAGATCCTGAAGGTGGCGGAGACGATGAAGCCCGGCGACGTGAGCAACATGATCGTGGTGGGCAATAACTACACATTCTTCCGGCTGAACGCTCACGTACCGGCGGGCAAAGTAAAGCTGGAAGATGTGAAAAAGGACCTGCGTACCGATCTGCAGAAGAGGAAGTACGACCAGCTTCGCTCCAGTCTCGACAAGCGACTGCGCAAGACCGCGAAGGTGGAAGTTCTGTAGGAATCTGGCCGGGAACAGGCGGCATGTTGTGGCTTACGGCTTCGCAAATACGCGTTACGCACTGGCGGCCACCCTACTGCTGTGGGCATTGCCTCTTCTGGGGCAGCTCGAGGTAGGCGAGAGCAGCACGCAGATGACCGGCAACGTTGCCGTCGGTTATGACGGTTCCTATGGGGAGTCCCTCGCCTCCGAGCATGGCATTAGCGTTGGCGGGGAAGCTTATCTGCACGGTTCCTACTACGATCCCAAATTCATTTCCTACGATTTTCATCCTTACTACAACCGCAACCAGAACAACTCGGCGTACCAGTCCATCTCCAACAGCAGCGGATTCAACGGAAGCGCCAATCTTTTTTCCGGAAGCCACTTCCCGGGATTTGTCAGTTACACGAAGAACTACTCGGGCAGCGGAACCTTTGGGCTGCCGGGAGCCAGCGGCCTGACGACCCACGGCAGCGGCCAGACGTTTTCCGTGGGATGGAGCGAATTGCTGCCGGACATGCCGACGCTTTTCGCCAGCTACACGATGACCGACAGCGCTTCCACGATCTACGGTTCGGACGCACAGAGCGGGTCGGCGAACAAGATGCTCGACCTGCACTCGGATTACACCGTGGCGGGTTTCCGGCTGGGAGCATTCTTCCAGCACCAGAATGCGAGTGCCGACATCCCCGCGTTCCTGGTCGGCCAGCAGGAGGTGAGGTCGGACACATCCTCGAATTCTTATGGCGTGACGGCACAGCACAGACTGCCGCTGCATGGGGACATCTACGGCGGATGGCACCACAGCGGTTACGGGTACGACTATGCCGGAGGGCACACCGACGCGAGTTCGCACACCGCCAACGTGAATGCCATGATGCGGCCGGTGTCAAAGCTGTCACTCTCCATGGGTATGACCTACACGAACAATCTGAGCGCGGCCCTCGTGCAGGAGGTGGTCAATGCCGGAGCGCCCCCGCCGCCCGCGCTCTCCGAGTTCGCCTCGCACTCGGCGCAATACAATGCCAGCGCCGGATACACCATCTTCTCCAACCTCTATGTGCAGGGACAGCTCACACACTGGAACCAGGTAGTGGGTGGGAGGGACTTTTCCAACACCCAATATGGCGCGACCGTGAACTACAATATGGTGCGCAACTTCCTCGGCAACTTTACGTTTGTGGTTGGAGTGATGGACAACACGAACCAGGAAGGGCATATCGGTACATCCCTGGTTAGTAACCTCAACTACTCGCGGAGGATTGACGGGTGGGATGTTGGTGCGCATTTCAGCTACAGCCAGAACCTGCAGACCTTAGTGGCCATCTACACCACCTCTTCGTACGGTTACGGCGGCACGGTACGCCGGCGGTTGGGCTACCGGACCTACTGGAACGCCTCGTTCAGCGGCGGACATAGCGGGCTGAACCAGTTCGAGGGTTTCTCCAGCAAGTCGGAGAGCTTCTCCTCGAGTCTCACCCATCGCGGCTATGCGGTCTCGGCCAGCTATTCGAATTCCAACGGCGTATCGCTGTTTACTCCAGCAGGGGTGATTCAGCCGCCATTGCCTCCACCGGTGATCGGTCCCAATGACCTGATTCTGTTCAACGGCCGGGGCTGGTCGTTTGGAGCCGGCGGGTCACCGATCCGCAGGCTCCAGCTCACCGGCAGCTTCTCGAGAAGCTTGAGCAATACGCTTTCCCCTACGCTCGACACGCGCACCCACACGAACATGTTCAACGTGCAGGCCCGGTATCCTGTTCGGAAACTCTACCTCACCGGGGGCTATACTCGATTCCAGCAAGGCCTGGGCTCCGCAGGGACTAACCCGACCGACGTGACGACGTATTATGTTGGTGTTTCCCGATGGTTCAATTTCTTCTGACCGGTGCGCGGAGAAAATTCCACAGAACCACAATCAGGCTAGCCTGTGTGATTCTGCTGCTGGTTACTGCCTCGGCAGCGAAGGTCAAGATCAGGAGAGTTACTCCGGAAGCGGAGGTCCGTCCTGCCGACCTGTTGCTGGAAGGCGGCCGCAAACTCACCTGGGAACGCAGTTTTGCTTCCGAACGCGAAGTGCGCAACAAGCCCGGCTTCTGGGGCAAGCTGGTGAATGTGATCGCGGGCGAGCCGGACTTCAAGCGCATGGTGAGCCCCTACAGCATCGCGGTGGATTCGAAGGGGCGGGCCATCATTACCGATCCGGGAGCGGTCGGCGTGCATGTCTTCGACTTCGCAGCGCACAAGTATAAGTTCCTTCAGCGCCGCTATAAAGACAAAGACGCGATGCTCAAGCCGCAGTGCGTTGCGGTTGATGCCCAGGACAACATCTACGTAACCGATTCCGAGGCGGGCAAGATTTTTGTGTTCGACGCGGATGGGAAATACCGCCGGGTGATCGGCAGCATCAAGGGCGGCGAGGGCTATTTCAAACGTCCCACCGGGATTGCCATTGATTCGGAGGCCCACCGGATCTATGTGACCGACACGCTGCGGAACCAAGTCTTCGTGCTCGACCTGAACGACGGCCAGATCCTGCAGAAGATCGGCAAGAGCGGCACGGGTGAAGTCCAGTTCAATTTCCCCACCGAGGTTCTGCTGCGCGACCAGACCCTGGCGGTCGTGGACGCGATGAACTTCCGGGTCCAGTTTCTCGACCGGTCGGGGGCATTTCGCAGCGCCATTGGCAAGCTCGGCGATTCCAGCGGCGACATGTTCCGGCCCAAGGGTATCGCCGTCGATTCCGAAGGCCACTATTACGTGGTGGACGCCTTCTACTCGGTGGTGCAGGTTTTCGACAGAGAAGGCCGCCTGCTGTATTACTTTGGAGGCCGGGGTACGGGCGCCGGACACTTTCAGTTGCCGGCAGGATTGTTCATCGATCGCGAGGATCGCGTCTTTGTGGTGGATGCCTACAACCAGCGGGTCCAGGTATTCCGCTATACCGGAATTACCCGGCAGGCCAAGGGAGGTCAGCCGTGAAAAATCTCGGGCTTGCCTGCATCTTGATTCTCGGGCTTCTCCCGTGCGCACAAGCGCAGATGACGGGCGACGCGCTTGGAATCCATGACCTCTCGCCCTCCGGCCCGGCACCCATCAAGGGCGGCCCCTCGGGAGCTTGCCTGTTCTGCCATGCGCCTCACTCCGGCGTCGGAGGGCTTACCCCTCTGTGGAGCCAGACGCTCTCCGCCCAGACCTACACCCCTTACACCAGCAAGACGGAGCAGAATATCGGCCTGCAACCTGTTCTGGGCGCCTCCAGCAGTCTCTGCTTGAGCTGTCACGATGGCACGGTCGCTCCTGGGACCAGCGTGCCCTATGGGCAGCTTTCCATGACCGGGGCCATGTACACGAGCGACGTATTCGGCACCGATTTGACGCGGTCGCATCCGTTCAGCTTCAAGCTGCCGCTGAAAGATTCTCCCAATCTGGTCGCCAGCCTGGTGGCAACTGGAACCACCAGCGACCCGCTGCAAAAAGTGAAGCTCATCAAGGGCAATGTGGAGTGCACGAGTTGTCATGAGCCGCATGCCCAGGGCATTGATCCGGTTTCCTCGAATTTTCTGGTCCGGAACAGCATCAACGGCCAGATGTGCCTGGCCTGCCATGAACCGAACGACAGGCAGGTCAATGGGCAAGTCAACCCGCTGGCGCTATGGTCGACGAGCATTCACGCGACCTCTGGGAATGCGGTCGCGGTCGAAGCCAAGATCGGAAGCTACAGCACGGTTGCGCAGTTCGCCTGCCTGTCCTGCCATATGGCGCATAACTCGAACGGCCCGGCGCAATTGCTGCGGGGCCCGGTTCCGGTGCAGGCGAACATGGATGCAGCCACCCAGAATTGCTTCACCTGCCACAACGGCAGCGCCAGTCTCCAACAGCCGCTGGCCAACGTCTATGCCGAGTTGGGAAAGATCGGGCATCCGCTACCGGCAGGAAACAATCCGCACGACGCGGAGGAGCCGGCGGTGCTGTTGAACAACCGGCATTCGACGTGCGCCGATTGCCACAACGCACACTCGTCGTTCCAGGTGACGACGTTCTCTCCCCCGCCGGGAATTCGCGGATCTCAAACCGGCACAGTCGGAGTGAGTGCCGCTGACGGGACGACGGTCGTGCGTCCGGCCGTCAACCAATACGAGAATTGCCTCCGATGCCATGGGACGAGTCCGGGCAAACAAAGGCTGCAGATCTACGGATACTTTCCGATCCGGGCGGTCAGCGCCGCCGATCCTTTGAATGTGATTCCAGAGTTCGCGGCGACCGCCACCTCCAGCCACCCCGTGACCCATGACAGCAGCAGTCCCTGGCCGCAGCCCAGTCTGCGTACCTACATGCTGAACCTTGATGGCAGCACGGCGAGCCAGCGCGCTCTGGGGGCGGGTACCGGAGCCAGGGTGTTCTGTTCGGACTGCCATAACAGCGACGACAACCGCGAATTCGGCGGGTCGGGACCAAGCGGGCCGCACGGCTCCACCTATGGGCACATCATGGAGCGCCGCTATGAATTCAGCCAGGTGGCTCCGGGCAACAGTCCTCCGCTCAACGGCCCCGGCAGTCCAGTCTTGAATTTGTTCCCGAATCCCGATCTGGGCGCCGGTGGGGCCAGTCCGGGTCCCTACGCCCTGTGTGCGAAATGTCACGACCTGACCAACGTGTTGTCGGACGCAAGCTTCAGGCCGGGTTCCACGGGGAAGGGCGGTCACCTCACCCACGTTTCCGATCAAGGCATGTCCTGTTCCGCGTGTCACACGGCGCACGGCATGGGCTCACTGTCGGGGAATATTACCGGCGAGCGGCTGGTGAATTTTGACGCCAACGTGGTGGGCCTGAACGGAAGCGCGCCCATCTCTTACAATCGGGCGACCAATACGTGCACGCTGATGTGCCATGGCTACGACCACAACGCGGACGGCTCCGTCATTCCTGCTCCCGCGGCGGGAAAAAAGCAAACCGTGGGGCGCTAGCTGCCCGGCTCCGCAGCCCGATGTGGTACCGCTCACAGGAAATTGTGATCTGGATCACATGCCGGTGTAAGGCCCGGGAACAATAATTCTCTTGAGACATTGCAGTACGCGTTGCGCAAGCCGGGAACGGAAGGATGGGGACAATGGGGCAGGATCAGGCGGGACGTTCGACCAACTGGACGAGTCTTCAGGCTTACATGCTGGCGGTAATTTGCCTGCTGGTCGGCATTTGCATGGGCTACTTCTTTCG
>Ga0302172_10000133_pt1 | contig 19567 bp, 19 predicted proteins | sample I_Fen_N2_3_FD_198777 | JGI IMG/M metagenome (GOLD analysis project Ga0302172, IMG submission 198777) | Peat permafrost microbial communities from Stordalen Mire near Abisko, Sweden - I_Fen_N2_3 | ecosystem: Environmental > Terrestrial > Soil > Wetlands > Permafrost | place: Sweden: Abisko... | reverse complement strand
TGTTGTTCTTCTTGGTCAAAGATCCATATTGATATCTGCGCCGCGTCATGGTTTTCCTCCAGTCTGAGTTGACACGACGACAGAAAGGAAAAGAGTCTAGCGGGAGATCGTCGGGTACAGCCAACTGGCGGAGGGGCATTCTCGGGGAACTGAACCGAATCCATGAGCCTGATTCTGCAGTGGTTCCGAAAGGGCTCTTTGGGCGTGGCGCACAATTTGCTCGCGATATATTAAGGATAGAAAGAGCGGTCGAACTCGACTCGCGTAAAGATCCGCATCTCGATCATGGCTATGCCATGACCAGCCACTCCAGCCAGGGACAGACCGCCGACCGTGTTCTGATTCAGGTGGACGCCGAATTGAGTGCTAAGTGTCCGCTCAACAGTCGTATGGCCTACGTTTCTGTGTCGCGTGCACGCCACGACGGGCAGCTCTTCACAAACGACCGCGAAACGCTCAACGCAGCCCTCGGAAACGATGTTCCCACTAAGGTGCGCATGGACCGCAAGAGACGTACGACGCCAAGTAGGGCCGCAGTTTTGCTGATCAAGGGCCACGCCGGCTCGGGTCCCCATTGTGACGTCTGCTCGTCGTTCTTTCGAAGAACCAACTAATTTACAGAGATTTCTTTCGTGCTGCTGTTGCGGGCCGACAATGCTTTGCCAGCGATCAGGCCGAATCCCTTGCCGCGCGCGAGTTTCTCCAATGCGACGAGATCAGCTTGTGCCTCGACTCTCTGTCCTAGCTTCTTTTTCAGTTCTGCAAGCCTGAGCCGCGTTTCGAGCTCGATTCCCAGCAGATGGCCTGCGCGGGCGCTTCTCAGAGTGCGCTGCAGAAGCATACTTGCGGATGTGACATCGCCAGTAGCCAAATGAACACGCGCCGAGACGAGGTCGAACTGCAGTCGCAATAGCTGGTTCACGCTCTTCGCGGCCAGAGCCTGATTGTCTTTTCTTTCTTTCTCGGTTGTCGCGGATTTGCTTTCTCGCAACAACGCTTCCATTAAGGCGATGCTACTATCGAGTTCGTCGTCGGATTGATTTTCGTGATGAAACTGCTCATTGCATTTTCGGATCACGGTTTCCGCGTCGTCGGCGTGGCCTTCCTCGATGGCCAGCCTCGAAAGCGACAGTTCGGTTTCAGCGGCTAATTGGAGTTCGCCCGTTTGTTTGCGCAGCGACAGAGCCTCTTCGTAGGATTTGCGTGCTGCGTCCAGATCGCCACGATCCATAAGCGCGTCTCCCACTCCCGTCAGAATGTACCCAATGGCGCTATTGTCGGTGATCTCCTGGGCAGCGGTTTTGCCTTCTTCGTAGTCAGCGAACGCCTGTTTCAAGTCGCCCCGTCTTCGCGCCACTTCGCCAAGATTGTAGAGCGCGAGAGCGACTCCGTCTTTGTCGTCCTGTTCTCTGAAGCTCGTAACAGCAGCCGAAAGCGCCCGTGCAGCTTCGTCCAAATTCCCTCTTAACAACGCGACACCGCCCAGATTGTTGGCCGTGGTTGCGATTCCATCGATGTCTCCCGTCTGCCTAAAAATGCTAAAGGCCTCCCGGTACATCGTCTCGGCTTGTTCCATGCGGCCTTGCAGAAAGTAAATGCCAGCCAAATCGTTGGAAGCGCGAGCGACCTCGTCGCGATTTCCAGCCGATCGAGCGTACTGGCGTGCTGCGTCGCAGTACTGAATTTTCTGGGTGTCAGAGATGGTGCCGCCCATCGTTTGGCACAAGATCCCGTAGGAGCGCGCCACAAGAACCGGTGATCCCTGCGCTTTGGCAACTTGCAATGCTCGGGCGGCGGCGGCCTGAGCTTTCGGCACGTCCTGCACGTTCCATGCTCGCGACTCCAGTAAATCGATTCTGGGGTCTTCACCATAAGGAGCGGGGAGCCGGTGCAGTGTAGCGAGAGTGCGCAGCGCATCCTGCGGATTTACCACGCGTTGCTCGTCGGCGAGGCGGAGTCCGTAATCCAGGTTGTCGGGAAACGCAGCGAAAAGTTTTTGGTAGGTTTCGATGGCTTTAGCGCGATCAGGTAGCGCGACGTAATACTGTCCCTCAATTAGCAACCGGTCTTCCAACCCCAAATGCTCCGAAAGAGAACGTGCTCGCTCAGCCTCGTTCCTCGCTTTCGACGTATAGCCCAGCCGATACCACGCTTCCGACAAAGCGGCATGCGCCAACGGATAGGCGGGGTCGATCGCGATCGCTTTTATGAGCAGATCGCGCGCGAGGAGACTATCGAACGCCCACAACCGTTGCTTTCCCTCCACGTAAAAACGAGTGGCTTCCGGATTGGAGGGAAGAGCTGCCCTTGCTTGTAGCGTTGCCTCGTCCGAAGCCGAACTGATTCCCATGCTCTGGCGAAGAGACTGTCCGGCCTCGACCGCCAGTTCAAACAGATTCGCCTCGCTGCCGGTGAACGATTTTTCGGCAAGGGTCTCGCCGCGGAGGGTTTCCTGCACGCGGACGTCGAGCCGGATTCGCCGTTCACCATTGCCGGGAAGCGCGGTATACGAACCAAGAACCACGAGGTCGGCGCCGGGGCTGATTCTCAGACGTTCCAAGGTCGCTTTTGCGAGGCTATCCTCGTCGGCTAGCGGCAGTTCGCGCTTGACGCGGGCAACGTCTTCTCCTGGAAGCATTCGGAGCGCGCCATCGGAGGCCAGTTCGGTGTTGAGCATCTCGGAGAAGGCTGGCGACAACCAGTTGTCTTCCGGGTGGCCCGGCAGGTTGCGGAAGCCAAGGACAGCCACGGAACGACGAATTCGCGGCGGAGTTTCTGCGCCGACGGATACCACTTTGCCGGCTGCGCGAGGTGGTCGCGTCCGGAATACGTAGATCGCGCCGACGACGACAAGCACAGCCAAGGCTGCCGTAAGCCAGTACTTTCGCCTGTGGCGGGAGGACGCGGCTTCAATCGTACCGATTGGACTTGAAACCGAAGAGTCTTTTGTTACCAACACGGTTGTCGGGAGTAAGTCTGGCGGTCGAACGGGTTCAAGAACCGTGACCGGAGCCACAAAGCGATATCCACGCCGCGGAATGGTTTCCACATAGCGCGGTGCCTCGGCGTCATCGTTGAGTGCGTCCCGCACTTTTCGGATGGCTACGCCCAGGCTGTTATCGAACTCAACGAACGTGTTTTCCGGCCACAGGCGTTGCCGGACTTCTTCCCGAGTGACGATTTCTCCGGGCCGCTCCAAGAGCATCACGAGCAGTCGATAGGGAAGGTCCTGGACCTTCACGCGGGTGCCATGCCGCGAAAGCGACGCCTCTCCAGTGTTCAGTTCGAACGGACCGAAGCGGTAACGAGTCCCCTTTGACCCCTCGCCCGACATGCTCTCCCCCCAAGTCGGAAGATGGTAGCACAGCAGCCAGCGCAAAACTCCAGTTAAAGTCAGCCTGTAAGTCGATGTCAGGTAAGGGCTTGTTAGTTAAGGCACACTTAAAACCCAGTTTCATTGACCCCGCAGCCGATTTGCATCACATTCGCGTTCGCCGGGGGCCGGATGTCGCGTTCAGAAATGCAATTTCTCGAACGGGGGAAGACGGGGCCGGCCTCTGGAGCTTTTTCAAAACTCCGGACAAGGAGAACTTTATGATTCGCAAAACCACCTACAAAGACAACCTAAACCGGCTGCGTCATGCCGTCTGTGCATTTGGGCTTCTAATTTCACTCGCCACCTTGCCAGCCTCAGCGCAGCATGTCCACCAACTGTCCTACACCGGCGCGTGGACCGACACAAACCCCGTCGGCGCGACAACGGACTCTAAGACCGGAGTGGCCGCGTTCCTGACAACGCCGAATAACCAAGTGCATACGTTCTACCTCGCCAGCGACGATAGCGTCCACCAACTGTTTTACAACGGCGTGAGTTGGAGTGACGAAAACCTGACCAGCGCAACGGGAGCTCCCTTGGCCCTTGCCAAGAGCCCGGTCAGCGGCTTCTCGATAGACAATTTTCAGTATGTTTATTACATCGGTAGCGACCATCACCTGCACCAGCTTCTCTACAACAACGTGAAATTTGCCGATACCGACCTGACCAAGACCGCGGGCGGTCCGTTAGCCCGCACTACGACAAAGCTGGTGGCGTTTACCACAGGCTCACCCGCAGCCCATGTTTATTACCAGTCAGCAAACGGGCACATTCACCAGACCTACACAGTGGATGGATCGACTTGGCAAGACCAGGATCTAACCGCAATCGCCAAGGGCACTCCAGCCCGTGGTGTTTGGATGGCGGGGTTCAACACCGGTAATTTCCAATACGTTTATTTCGTCGCTACCACGGGCCACGTGCATCAGTTGTTTTATAACAACTCCACCTGGACCGAGAAAGACCTCACTGCCCTGAGTGGATCAGAGGCGGTGGCGTCGGGCAGCGGCGTTTCCGCTTTCGTAATCGCCGGCGGAACCGATCAGTTCGAGGTGTACTTCGTCGGGACTGACAAGCACATAGTGGAGCTTTCTTCGACCAACAACCAGACCTGGGCCTTCGCCGACTTGACCGATCTGACGGGCGCGCCTGTTCCCGCCATCGCCAACCAGATTGTCGCCTTCCCCACGCCAAACGATGACTTCCACGTTTACTTCGTAGCGAAAAGCCATATCCATCAGCTCTATTTGCCTATCAATTCGCTATGGCAAATCGAGGACCTGACGGTCGAGTCCAAAGGCCCCAACGCCAACGGTATCTCGGGGATGGCAGGCTACGCGTCTCAAAACAACCAGTACGTCTATTACGTCGCGAAATGAAGTGGGCGCTTCACGGGGAGGCCGCCGTCCAGTCATGGGAGGCGCTCCCCGGAGGCATTTAGCCGAAGCGAAATTGATTCGCAATTCTCTTAACACAGGAGGATGTCATGCGCAGCAGAAAAGAAATGTACCTTCGAAATCTCCTCACCTTGACCCTTGCGTTACTGTTTCCCGCCGTCATGGCTGCGCAGATCGGCGGCGTGTCTCCTTCTGCGGAATCTTCGCCCAACCGTTCGGTCAAACAACGCCTGGAAAGTCTGCCGTACTTTAGACCAACTCCGACGGTGACGATGGATACGCAAACATCGTCTAAGCCTTTCGATCAACACTCGCGCGCTAACGCTCATGAATCCGGATTGCAACCGGTCCGATCGCTGGGAGCGCCCGTTGCCGCGGAGCGGTATGTTTTCGGCCGAATGGATCTGGCGACAGGCGACTACCCCACCGCGGTCGCAGTCGGTGCTTTTCAGACGGGAGGCCCGCAAAGCATCGCCGTGGCCAACTACAGTTATCCCGGCTCAGTCTCGATCTACCTGGCGAACCCCGACGGCACTTATCAGCCCCGCGTGGATTACACCACCGGCTTGTTGCCCGATGGTCTCTGCGTTGCGGACCTCAACGGCGACCACAATCTGGACTTAGCGGTCGCAAACTGGTCGAGCGGCACTGTATCGGTCCTGTTGGGTAGGGGAGACGGCACATTTCAAACGCACGTCGATTACTACGTGGGCGGATTTGTCTCGCAAGTGACCGCGGCGGACTTCAACCACGACGGCAAGATGGATCTTGCGGCGGTCGTGGGAGTCAATGAAAACATCGTCATTCTTTTAGGCAACGGCGATGGAACCCTTCAGCCCGCTGTCACTTATGCGGTCGGAAATAGTGCCGAGGCAATTGTTGCGGGTGACTTCAACAGCGACAACCGGGTTGACCTGGCGGTCGCGGGAGCTTCCGACCAGGTTGCAATTTTGCTTGGCAATGGCGACGGGACTTTTCAGCCTCCAGTGCAGTACGCGGCTGGGGCAATTCCCGTAGCCATCGTGGCCGGCGACTTTAACGGCGATCACAAACTCGATCTGGCGACTACCAACGCTACCAGCAACACGGTTTCGATCCTGCTGGGCAACGGCGATGGCACATTTCAATCGCACGTCGATTACCCCGCCGGAAATAGTCCCTATGGTCTGGCGGTCGCCGACATTAACGGCGATGGCAGGCAGGATCTGGCGGTCGCCTCCTTTGGCGATAGCACCGTGTCGGTTTTATTCGGCAACGGCAATGGAACCTTCCAGACGAGAAAGATTTATGGAGTTGGCTTGAATCCGTGGGGGCTGATCGCCTCCGATCTGAACGGAGACGGAAAACTCGACTTGCTGGCCGCCGATTCTGGAGCTAATAGTGTGACCATTCTGGCGGGGGAAATGGGAGGCAAATTCCAGACCCGCGCCGACATCAGGCTCGGGGCATCAACTGTGCCCATCGGCCTGACCATTGCGGATTTCAATGGCGACCACACCCCCGATCTAGCGGTTTCTGATTTCGCAACGAACACCGCCTCGATTTTGCTCGGTAAGGGTCCCGGAACATTCAAGGCCCCGATCGCCTATGCCACAGGGTTTGGTCCAGTCGGTTTAACTACCGGCGATTTCAACGGGGACGGACTTCTCGACTTGGCGCTGGCCGATGCCGGGTCGGACCTCGTTTCCATTCTGCTGGACAAGAGCGATGGCACCTTCCAATCCGCTACTGGTGTGGCCGTGGGACCCTATCCCATGGGTGTTGCCACTGGCGACTTCAACGGTGATGGCAACCTGGATTTGGTGACCGCGAACGACAGCGCCTTCTCCCTCTCCGTTTCGTTGGGCGATGGAAGAGGCGGATTCTCCTCCCATGTGGACTATATCGCGGGGTTGTTTCCGGATTCGGTTGTCGCGGTCGACCTCAACCTCGATGGCAAACTCGATCTGGTCAGCGCCAACAGCGGCCAGGACACCGTGAGTGTATTACTGGGTAAAGGCGATGGGACCTTTCAGCCGGCGCTCTCCTTCCCCGCAGGAAATAGTGTTCTTCAACTTGTTGCGGGAGACTTCAATCGCGACGGCAAGCCCGACCTGGCGCTCGCAAACGAAGGCATAAACACCGTCTCGATCTTAATCGGCAACGGTGACGGCACTTTCCAGCCGAGCGTCGATTATCCGATTGGCGGCTACGTGTTTGGCTTGGCGGTTGGCGACTTCAACGGCGACGGGGTCTTAGATCTGGCCGTTACGAGCAGCGATTGTGGCGTGCCCGAATCGAATTGCCCCGGCACCGCCTCCCTCCTTTTCGGGAACGGTGATGGCACCTTCCAACCTCTCGTCAGTTATCCGGTGGGTCTGTTCCCAGCGTACCTTGCCGCAGCCGACCTGAACGGCGACGGCGGGGCCGATCTTGCCGTGCCCAATGCTTCCTCCGGGACGATCTCCGTCCTGCTCAATCTCCCGGTCATTGGAATCTTCCCCAATGCGCTGAACTTTGGCACGGAGAAAGTTGGAGTTAAGAGCAATCCACTGACAGTAACCATAGGCAATCCGAGCGGCACGCCGATCAGCATCAACAAACCGAAGGTTATCGGGGCCAACGCAGCCGACTTTGCCGAAACCACGACCTGTCCGCTCGCGCCGTCTACGTTGGTCGGTGGTGCGAGTTGTTCGGTCACCGTAACTTTCACTCCCAAAGCAACTGGCGCCCGCAGCGCCGCGATCAGCCTTAAGGACAACGTGCCCGGAAGCTCGCAACTGATTCCGTTAGGGGGCACCGGCCAATAGAGCGGGCTGCGTTGGCCTGGCCCGAGTTCCGCTTCGTCGGAAACGAGACAGGCCGCGAGGGAGGGGAACCGTGTCCTGGCGCGGTTCTCTTATCCGCAATCTGAGATCGTGCACGTACGCAAGCAAAGTCGAAGCCAAAGGAAAAGGAGAATTCCAACATGTTCAAATTCTTGGCCGCTGCGCTGATAGCTGTCGTTATGACGTTTCCCGCTGAAGGTATTGCCCAGCCATCGCAAACAGGTTCGGAGTCAAAAGTCCGCACCTACTACGTCGCTGCCGACGAGGTCGAATGGGACTATGCTCCGAGCGGCATGGACAAAATGATGGGCATGAAGTTCGAAGGTTGGGGAGCAATGTTCACCAAGAGTGGCCCCCACACGATCGGCAGGATCTATCGAAAAGCTGTCTATCGCGAATACACTGATGCCAGTTTTTCCAAGCTCAAACCACGTTCTCCCGAATGGGAGCACATGGGAATCCTCGGACCCGTGTTACGCGCCGAGGTTGGCGACACCATTCGCGTCATCTTCCGGAATAACGCCGCTCGGCCCTACAGCATGCACCCGCATGGCGTCTTCTATACCAAAGAGTCCGAGGGGGCAGTCTACGATGATGGGGCAACGCCCGAGCAGAAGGGTAATTCTGTGGTTCCTCCTGGCAGTACGCACACCTATACCTGGGAGGTGCCGGAACGTGCGGGTCCTGGCCCGGCGGATGGCAGCTCGGTAGTCTGGCTCTACCATTCGCATGTCGATGAGCAGCGTGACATCAACAGCGGACTGATTGGCGCCATGATCATCACCGCGCGCGGAATGGGCGGGCCCGACGGCCGTCCAAGAGATGTGGACCGCGAATTCATCAACCTGTTCCTTGTCTTCAACGAAAACCTCAGCTGGTATCTCGACCACAATATCCAGACCTACACTTCCGATCCAAAGGGGGTGGACAAATTGGAAGGTAAGCCTGCCGACCTCGACGGGGCTTTCTCCTTCATCGGCACCGGATTCAGCAGCGCAAATCTGCGCGCCACGATCAACGGATATTCGTATGCGAACGGCCCTCTGATGACGATGAAAAAAGGGGAGCGAGTGCGCTGGTATCTTGTCTCTCTAGGTGGAGCGGTGGATGGACACACTCCGCATTGGCACGGAAATGTCGTGACGTATCGCGGACATCGTACAGATGTTGTGCCGCTGGCGCAGGCGGAGATGGAAACAGCCGACATGGTCCCCGATAACGTAGGGACATGGATGTATCACTGCCACGTGGACGAACACATGGTGATGGGGATGATGGCCTTATATAAGGTCGAGCCGTAGAACGAGGTGGCGATGAAATCAATTATCAGCCGACCTTTTCTCGCAATGAACCACTAATCGCTGACTTTGCCAATCGGAATCAGGGTGCCGAATCACACACTCCAAGGAGCCACGACATGAGATCCACCGTTCTGAGTTTGCTTTTGTCTTCCGCCTTATTCTGCTGCTGCAGTACGGCCATCGCGCAGCAATCGAACAAACCAGCAGCAGCGGTTCCGCAGCACTTGGAAGACTTGTCTGCTCCAGCCCAAGGCTCGAAAAGCGGAGCGAACCAGTCTTCGCCGGAGATCCAGAGTCTGATCAAGGCGCTTTCCGGAAAGTGGTCCGTCAGTGTGAAATTCGAGCCGAACCCCGCGATGCCAAACGGCGTCAACGGAACCGGAGAGGAAACGTGGCGCGCAGGGCCAGGCGGATTCACGTTCCTCGACGAAGAACACCTGCCCACTCCCGCTAGGGACGTTTTTCTGCTTGGGATCATCTGGTGGGACGGCAAAACGAAAAGTTTTCACGGCATGGAGTGCAACAACCAACTTCCCAACACCTGCGACTTGAAGGGTGCGCTCAACGACGTCACGATGAAGTGGGATGGCAAGGAGTTCACCATCGACGAATTGGAGACCTCTCCCGACGGTAAAAGGACGATATGGCACGAGGTGTGGTCCGATATCACGCCGACCTCGTTTGCCCAAACGGGAGACATGGGAGCGCCAGGCGGTCCGTTCAAAAGATTCTTAACTATCCGCGGAACGAGAGTGGCCGCCGGCAGCAACTAAAGTCCCAAAACTTCTTCCTCTTTGAACGCCGGGGCGGCAGAAAAACGAGGGTTAACTTCAGCGAGTATCCATGGGGGACAAGCCATGAACCAACCGAAACGCTTTTCGCAAATCCTGAAACGACGATTGCCATTGGCGACGATCGCACTTCTACTCGGACTCTTGGTCTTGCGTTTCACTGCCGATGGACAGGACAAATCCAGTTTTCCCGACGGCTTCGATGCGGTACAAGCTGCGCCCAAGAGTCACAAGGTGATTTTCGAAAACGGGTTTGTACGCGTGCTCGAAGTCAGCGTTTCGCCCGGGACGACGGTGCCGATGCATCACCACCGTTGGCCGAGTCTCCTTCTCAGTTGGGATACAGGCGGCAAAACACCGCATGTTCGTTACCGCCGCCCGGACGGCAGTGTTCGGGACATTCCGAGCACGGACGAGGCAATTCATCCCGGGGCATGGAGCGTGGAGTGGATGAAGCCCGAACCCATGCACGCCGTGGAAATCGTGGAGGCGCAGGATCGTACCGCACTACCCAAGGGACCGCCCGACCTGCGCATTGAAATCAAATGTCGCCCCTAGGAACCGGCGATCACGGAGGCGCCGGTGCAACGCATGGCCAGCGATCAAAGGTGGTTCCCGTGGCTGATGCAGAGCTAAACATGAAACCTTCACTAATTCTCGCAAATGCGCTCGTCTTTTGCTTTGTGGTGATCGCAGGTGGCAACCCGAAACTCCTGACGGTGGACCCACTCACAAATCTTCCTCTCCATCCGGCCACCGATTCTCGGTTACATTTAGGTAACGAACCCACCCGGCTGCCCGAGTCGAACGTCTGCGGGAACAAAATGCAAGCCGATTTCTATACCGTCTATGACTCCAAGGTGGACATCACGCTCGGTTGGTACGGTGCTCACCTTCCAGGCTTCAAGAGAACGCACGCTTACGCCGCCAACCGCTCGCAGGATACGTTCTACAACCCCGTAGGGACCTTGGCTGTTTCTGTGACAGGAAGCTCGGGCAAAGCCGACGAAAACACTGAGACTTATTCGGTGGTCTACGCTCGCTTTCAGCCCGGCCTTCCCGAGAAGGCGATCATCAACCTCAATCAGCAAAAAGTGATCTGCCAGTGACCAACCGAATTGAAGGGTGTGATTCCAGAGTGCCTGCCTGCGAAGCTATCGCCGGTCGTTGAGTCAGCGCTTTATGTTTGGGCGAAGGGCAGGGTCCGATTTAAGGCTCTCGGTTTGCAATGTCAGCCCGGACCACGCTCAAGTAGTCGCCGGCAGATTCGAGCGTCTGTTCGGCATCATGGTGAGAAATAAACCCGGTGTCATCGTAAAGGGCTATATTGCGTCTCCGGCGGAGACGATCAAAGACGACCAGCAACCCAGCGTGTTTCCTGTCGATGCGCGACCGCACAAAATCGATGATGGCGATGTGGTGCCCGGCCGACTTCTCGCACGGAATCCATGGCTGACCATGAACCCAAGGAAAGCCTTGAGCATTGCTTCGTAGGCTTGCTGAAGGCAAGCCTCCTCGTCAAAAGCGAGAATTTTGTGAGCCGAGGCCAGCTTCTTTTCCGCGCTCGCAAGGAAACGGTCGATTTGTGACCAGTCAACCGCGTGCGGTTTTAGCTTTTTCGTTCGGACCTATGAGTGAAACACGCTTATTGTGCCAGACGTTTTTCTAGAAACGCATCCTTCCGAGCGCGGCGCGACCCGAATTCCTTCGGTGTTAGAACGGTGTAGTTGATTTCGCGCCCGAGTTTGCCGCTCAAGCCTTCGCACGGATTGCGCTAAGACTTCCTCGCGAGGGGCGCCAATCATGAGCAGGTCTATATCGCTGGAAGCGTCCTGCTGGTTGCTTGCAAATGAACCGTACAAGTATGCCTCGTCTATTCCCTCAATTCTCCTGAGGGATTGCGCGATCACGGGTGCCGCACCAATAGTTTTGGCAACGATCTTACGCACTTCATCAAAAAGCGGATACTCCCGACCGGGGCGGCACCTTCGACGTAGACATTACAAGCCGGCGTTCTGAACAATCAAGAATGACTTGCGCCCATTGTGACCGGGTTCCGGCAATCCGTTATCCCACAGGATCTTTTTGACGAGTTGCCTTCACGCCTGTCAGAATCCCGACTCCTAAAAGTACGATCACCCCCACGACAATCCAGTGGGCTGGAACATGGACCAGGTACGCGGCGTACGTCAGTCCAGCAATCAAGATTGCGAAGCCGATCGCGTAAAGTCCAAACGACATAGCATCTCCTTCTCAAGTCAGCCACAGCAATGTTAGCCCGTGGACTCAAGCTCACTTGCTTGCAGGAGAGCAGCCCGGAATACGACCGCCCTCCGTCCTCTGGTATGGATCAACTCCGCGGATCTTATAGTGATGAACTGGCTTTCTGGTTTTTAACCTGAAGATCGTTCACCACTTGCTGGACGTTCGGTACCGCCGTCGCCACCTTCTCGGCGCGTGTGCGCTTGTCTTCCGAGTTCACTTCTCCGGTCAGCGTGACGACGCCGTTTTTCACGTCGTATTTCACGTTGTCGTGCATCCGGTTCTGGATCAGCGCAGCGTCCAGATTTTTCTCGATGCCTTTGTCGAGATCTGAGTTCACGGCCTTCGCTTCTTTTTCTACTCCGACGGGAATCACGGCAATCTGATTCGCGACAACCTGGGTGCCAGCGAAGGACTTAGCAAGGGATTCGGCTTGTGACTTGTCGTTCTCACTGGCCACTTGTCCGCCGAGGGTGACGATGCCCTTGTCGCGATCCTGACTGACGGAGACGTCTTTGAAGCCTGCTTGATCGAGCGATTTGCGAATACTGTCGGAAACATCCGCCGACTTCACGGCCGTCTGCGAGCATCCGGCCAGAATCCCGAGGGCGAGCAGCGTGAGCACCGTAACGAACAATTTCATCGATTTCATATTTTTCCTTTGATGGGATCCAGATCGAATCCGGGAGAATGAGCAACTTTCGCTTGTGGAGACAGCCCATAGACTCGCTCATTTGCTTCGGCAGCGCTGAGCAGAATCGCTCACTCTGCGAGGAAGGTCGTTCTGCTGCTGTCAGCGGGAATTTGGCTGCATTGAAGGTAAGCGATTTGCAAGACGATCAATTCTGATCAGTTTTCCGAATTCCAATGCTCGATACTGGCGCTTCACAAAGGTTTTGACGGAAGAGAAGAGAGGACCTTGGTGAAGAGCTGGTTTTAGGGACATTGCTTAATGCAAGGGGGGTTCGATGAATCTAGATCTGCTTGATCCGAAAGTGGCTGTTGTCGCCGGCGCTGTGATTCTGATTTTCGCGGTGCTTGCGTGGCTGTACGTGCGAAAACGCAGGAGCACGACCGCGGACCTGCGGCAAAAGTTTGGACCCGAGTACGAGCGGGCGGTGCTAAAGCATGGATCAGAACGAAAAGCGGAAGCGAAACTAGCGGACCGTGAGAAGCGGGTTGAAAAGCTCAACATTCGCGATCTTGATCCTATGGAACATGAACGTTTTTCGAAACGGTGGGAGTCCGTACAGTCTCGTTTTGTCGATTCCCCCAAGGGGGCAGTCGCAGAAGCCGATGACCTGGTGTCCTCTTTAATGAAAACTCGCGGCTATCCCGTATCGGATTTCGATCAACGGGCCGCCGACATTTCTGTCGACCATCCCCGAGTGGTGGAAAACTACCGGTCTGCGCATGCGATTGCGCTGCGTGTTGGGAAAGACGCAGCAACAACGGAAGATCTGAGAACGGCGATGATTCACTACCGTTCGCTGTTTGAGGAACTGGTCCAGATTCCAACCACTGTTGAAAAGAAAGAGGTGGCGTAACGGCTGAAGTGGAAACAAAGGAAGGGCCACTTACGACGGCCGAGCTGGCGAAATACGGCATCCCACCGACGCAGCCCGAAGGACCGCATCTGGCAAAGCGGCAGGCGCCAGAAACCCCGGATGCCGCGGCTGCAGTACGAGGAAGACAGGAGAAAAAAAGATGAAACCGAGCACGGAAGACCGGACCAAAGGCAAGCTTCACGAAGTGAAGGGGAAGATTAAAGAGAAAGTCGGAAAGGCGACGAATGACCCCAAGTTGGAAGACTCGGGAAAAGCGGAAAAGAACGCTGGCAAGGTTCAAAAATGGATCGGACGGGTTGAAAAGGCCGTCGGGGAATAAAAGACGTAACAACACCGGCTCGCAAAACTACCCAGGAGGGTACATGTCACAGACCGTGCTCGAAAGAACAACGGAACACATCGCCGAATCAGCTCACGAGGCTTCCCGTGCGACCAGTGCGGTTGTCGATGCAACAAAGAATGTCGCAGGAGCGGTTAGGGATGCGGCAAAACAGGGCGGGGATGCTGCCGAAGAATTCTTGAGTGACACAACTCAGCGCATCCAGCGACACCCTATACTAACCGTTGCGGCGAGCTTTGCAGTAGGCTTCACCGCTGGAGCGTTGCTTGGCCGGATGATGAAACGGCGGTAGAGTCGGACAAAGCGAGAACCTGCTCGATGGCCGTAGTAGCTTGCGTGGAACCGGAAACATCGCCATTACTCTCAGAGCGGGTGTGCCCGTCCATGCTACTGCACCCCTTGGTCTATCAAACTATGGACAAATATTTATGTCTTCGCTCTCTTCCGGTTCTTGCGCTATCGCTGATGTTCGCGGGATCTGGGTTTGGACAGAACGCGCCCCAGAAGAAAACATTAGTGGTGAATGGACGCACTACAGATGCAGCGGTCGTGCAGATCGATGGCCATTCCTACGTGGATGTCGATGCTCTTGCGCGGATCATGAACGCCGCGGTAAGGGTCGAACCTGGCCGCGTAATCCTGACGGTTCCGGCCGCCGAAGCTGGCGCCAAGCCGGAGCGTAGCACGCCGGGATTGTCGAAAGACTTCGCCAAGGCAAGTATTTCCCAACTGGCGGAGATGCGGGAGTGGAAAGCCGCGATTGCATCGGTGATCAGGTCTGGAGTTGCCGCGGGCAATTGGCTAGGTCCCGTACTGCATGATCATCGGGCACGCGCAGAGGCGGCATTGAGTCAAACATCGCTAGCTGCGAAAACTGAGTCTGATCAAAAGGCTCTGCAACTGCTTAAGAATGAGCTTACGAATCTGGGAGAGTGGGACAGCAATACCCAGGCGACCATACATTCCCTGAATGCCGAGCAATCGGTCAATCCAGCCGCGACGCAGAACGATCCACTGCTGGCGAAAATCTCAGAGTGCGGCAATTTTCTTAATGGGATGCTGGTGGACGGCGAGTTCGCGGACAGCCCCAGTTGCCATTGAACCAGGAGATGGGTTCACGAGTTCCCGCAAATACTCTGGCGCGAGGTTAGACATCGACAATGAACAAGAAGGAAATCAATTCTCCGAAATTGACGGCTAACTTTCTGTTCTGGGTTTGTGGCGTTGGCGGTGTGCTGGTGATCGGCCTGCTGGGGCACTACATCTGGAGAGTCTTTTGAGATGTCTTGGACGGCCTATGCTGGAACGCCGTTCAGACCGCGAATAGGATCAAGCAGTTTGGTCGCGCGTCCATCCGCTGGATCGCCTGGCGGTACAACGAAAGCAACCCAGTATCCCCAGCCCCGTCACCGAACAAGATAGAAGTGGCCAGAACGGAAGTCTGGTCACATTGAACCCGAGTGTGCGCTCGATTTGTACGGGGTGTCATGTAGCATTGTGAGCGAATTCACGCTGTGATTCGCAGTGAGTTTACCCTCCGACTCTTTCGTGCCGACGTCTGCCCCAGTTCGATGGATGCGATCGCTGTTGAAGTCGCTTGGCCCTGGCGTAATCACCGGAGCTGCCGACGACGACCCATCGGGCATAGCCACATACTCTGTTGCGGGCGCGCAACTCGGCACGAAGCTTCTCTGGACTGCGCTGCTGACGTGGCCGCTGATGGCCGCGGTTCAGATCATGTGCGCCCGAATCGGTAAGGTGACGGGGCAAGGCCTGGCCGCGAATTTCAAAAAGCGATTTCCAGCTTGGTTGCTGCGCGTCTTCATCATGGCCCTGCTGGTCGCAAACACCATTAACATCGCGGCGGACCTCGCCGGCATGGCGGATGCGGCTGCAATGCTGTCCGGGATCAATTCACACTTGTTTGTAGTGGTCTTCGCAATCGTTATTTCATGGGCAACCGTGCGACTGCGATACCACCAGATCGCGAACGTGCTCAAGTGGCTGGTGCTGGTGCTCTTTGCCTACCCCATCACCGCGTTCGTGGTGGGGGCGGATTGGAGCCGGGTGGCACACGCCACCCTGGTGCCGTCAATACCGCATACCAGAGATGAATGGTCGATGCTGGTCGCTATTCTCGGTACTACGATCAGTCCGTATTTGTTTTTCTGGCAGGCGAGTGAAGAAGTGGAAGAGGAAAAAGCGGCAGGTCAGGCTACGCTTGCTGAACGGAGAGGAGCAACGGTCAAAGAACTTGAGCTGAGGAACATTGATGTCAGTGTCGGCACGTTTTTCTCGAACGTGGTCATGTTCTTTATCATCCTGACAACCGCCATTACCCTCAACCGCCACGGCATCACGCACATTGAGACGACTCGTCAGGCCGCCGAAGCCCTTCGGCCCTTTGCCGGCAAGTTTGCTGCGACCCTGTTTACCGTGGGTATTGTTGGCGTTGGATTTCTTGCCATCCCGACGCTGGCGGGATCAACGGCCTACGCATTCGCGGAAACGCTGGGGTGGCGCCAAGGTCTGGACAAGAAACTGAAGCAAGCACGCTGGTTTTACGCTCTTATTCTGTTCTCCACGGGGGTAGGCGTGGGGCTGGACTTCGCCGGCATAAATCCTGTGAAGGCGCTCTACTGGACCGCGGTCATCAACGGATTGCTGGCACCGTTCCTTCTCGTTGCAATCCTGGTCGTCGCTTCGGACAAGAAACTGATGCAGGGACAACCGAGTTCACGCTTGGGATGGACCGTCGTGGCGATCACCACGGTGGCAATGTTCGCCGCGGGCGTAGCCATGTTTGTTGTGTAGTCTGCCGAAGTCGGTGCCGTCGAACGGCACGCCCCGCTGGATAGCCAGGCCTATTGTCGAAACTGTGCAGTTTGGACCAGTCGACCATTCTTTCCGGGTCTATGGTGTATCTATCGAGGCGACGAACAGTCGCAGCGGAGGGAGCTGTTCTGGGCCCTTGGAAAGACAATGGAATATGTCCGACATCACGAGTAAGCCGGTACCCAAACTGCATAGGGCTCCTCAACCGCCCTTGTCGTACCCCGGGGCTACCCCGGACGCCGACCGCGCCAAGAAGCCACGGCTCGCCGAGCCCTCTGCGACCGGCCCGGACCTGAATCCCGGGGATCGCGTCGAGGGCTTGGGCGACTTCGGAAAACCGACGGGAGAATTCGGCACAGTTGAGCAATCGAACGAAGATGACGCGATCGTCAAGTGGGATGATGACGGCCGTGTGAGACTCCATCAACCGTGGCTCAAGAAGGTGTGAGCCCGTACCAAGGCTAGGTCAATCTGCCAAGGCTGAGACCAATTCAGCAAATTTGCCAGCCCTGCGGCTGGCAATCTGTCTATCCCTGCCTGTTCCATGCTCTTTCGACCACAGGGAGCTCATGGGACGCATCTTTGGAGTGAGCGTTTTTGCACAGACTTCGAAATCTCCGAAATGAGAAAGTTTCAGCCAGAACCATTTACGGGCGAGACGAAGGCTTCAACAGGTTTCGTCTGGAAATCGTGCCTCTCAATCCGCGCAACCCGCAGCCGCAGAGCAACACCGGGCAAGCGAAGGATCATCGGGCAAGAGGAAGCACAGTGCGTATCATGCCATCCATTCGTTCGCTGTTATTCGCGGTCGTGGTGCTGGCCATGTCGGCCGCGTCGTTCGCGCAAATCGGGATTATGATTACCATCGCCCCGCCTGCGCTGCCCGTCTACGAGCAGCCTCTTTGCCCCGGCGACGGCTATCTCTGGACACCCGGGTATTGGGCTTACGGCGAAGACGATTACTACTGGGTGCCGGGCACATGGGTGATGGCGCCGGAAGTCGGTCTGCTCTGGACTCCAGCATATTGGGGTTGGGGCGGCGACAGATTTGTTTTCTATGATGGTTACTGGGGTCCCCAGGTTGGTTTCTATGGCGGGATCAGCTATGGCTACGGCTACTTTGGTGAGGGCTATCAAGGTGGACGTTGGGATAACGGTCACTTCTTCTACAACCGTTCGGTGAACAACGTAAACGTCACCATCATTCACAACGTTTACAACACCACGGTGATCAACAACACGACAGTGAACCGGGTCAGCTACAACGGCGGCAATGGCGGCATCAGTGCGCGGCCAACGCCCCGAGAAGAGGCTGTGGCACATGAGAAGCATATCGCTCCTGTAGCCGTTCAGACGCAACATGTGCAGGCGGCCCGCGACAATCCCGAGCTACGGGCTTCTGCGAATCGCGGCAAGCCGCCCGTCGCTGCGACTCCCAAGCCGGGGGCAATGAACGACCGCGCAGTCGTGCCGGCCAAAGAGGCAGGCGCGCCTTATGTTCCCCCAGCCAATCGTGCCGCAGCTCAGCCACGTACAAATGCTCCGGCCGCGCAATCAGAGAACAACGCCACGCGCCCCGACCGGTCTGCACCGAATAAGCCACCGGAAGCGAACCGTCCGCCGACAGCCGAACCGAACGCTCGACCGGATCGTCCAACGACAGCCGAGCCGAACACTCGGCCGGAGCCCAACCGGAATGAGCCCGCTCAGCGGTCTCAAACTCCTCCTCCGAGTGAGCGTTCGCAGCCCCAGCGCACTCCTCCTGCGGAAACGCCGCGTGCGGCGCAAGAACAACAGCGCCCGAAGCCCGAGGCGCAGAAGCCGGAAGAGAAGAAACAAAAGGATGAAAAGCCGAAGCGGGATGAGAAGCCGCCTCAGTAGCAGAAGGTGGGATTCAGCACTGGGCACCTTGAATTTTCAGGGTGCCCTTTTTTCTTCCAGGAGACGCTGCACACCCCACCCCTTGCACTCCACCATTGCGGAAGGACGCGCACTGCAACGCTTGGAAGTCTAGTCGTGCAGGACGACATTCAGCAGCGAGCTATGAACTTGCAGCCCGCCATTGTAGTGAACAAATCCCAACGTCCTGAACCGGTTCATGAAGAAGCTGACTCGCGAGCGGGTTGTCCCCACCATTTCGGCCAGCGTCTCCTGGCTGATCTTGGGCACTACCGTTTCGGGCTTGCCTTCCTTGCCAAAATGAGCAAGCAGCAGAAGGAGCCGGGCCAGCCTCTTTTCGCTGGAATTAAACAACTGATCGACGAGATCTTCTTCGTAACGGATATTCCGCGCCAGCAAATACGCCACGAACAGATCGGAAAGTGCGTGTTCGCGGTGCAATGCATGCATCATCGCCCTCTTGTCGATTCGCAGGACAACGCAATCTGTCAGTGCGGTTGCAGACCCCATGCGAAGAGCCTGACCTGCCAGCGCACCTTCACCGAAAAAGTCTCCCTCTCCTGGCATGCCAATGGTTGCTTCCTTTCCATCATTGGACACGACCGTGAGTTCTACCTTGCCGGTCTGTACATAAAACACTGCGTCGCTGGGACCCCCTTGGGTGAAGATGGTTTGTTTCTTGGGAAAGAGCACGAATCTCCTCCCCTCGCCGATAGTTGCGAGGAACGCACGGGGATCGAAATCGCGCCTCTTCTTGGCCGCTTGAATTGTTGGGTCGATCGGGGTTTGGCGGACTTTCTTCCTCGGGCGTGGAAAATCGCTGGGTTGGCGAGCAGGAGACATAGATACCTCCCTCCGCCTAACGACGAATATGTTCATTCTAGCGCTTTCTTGGGCAGTGTAAATATCGCATAAACCTAAGCCCGTCTTGCGGCGCGTGGCTACAAATCAGGGAAAGCACGATCGAGGAAATTATGTCTGATGGCTCACG
>Ga0302172_10000129_pt1 | contig 19742 bp, 16 predicted proteins | sample I_Fen_N2_3_FD_198777 | JGI IMG/M metagenome (GOLD analysis project Ga0302172, IMG submission 198777) | Peat permafrost microbial communities from Stordalen Mire near Abisko, Sweden - I_Fen_N2_3 | ecosystem: Environmental > Terrestrial > Soil > Wetlands > Permafrost | place: Sweden: Abisko... | reverse complement strand
CATTTCTTCGATAAAAGAAATGTCCAGGTTGCGGTCGATGGCAAAGCTCACCAGGTCATTGATCTCGTGATCGTTGCGGTCCTTCATCACCACGCAGTTGAGCTTGGTGTTGCGAAATCCGGCCTTGTTGGCGGCGTCGATACCCTTGATGACCTGCGCCAGATCACCGGTGCGGGTCAGCTCGCGAAAGCGTTGCGGGTCGAGACAGTCGAGACTGATGTTGAGGCGCTTGACCCCGGCCTCGAACAGCGGATCGGCCAGTCTGGCCAACTGCGAGCCGTTAGTGGTCATGCACAGTTCGCGCAGGCCGGGCAGGGCGGCGATCTTCTGGCACAGTTGCACCACGCCCGGGCGAATCAGTGGCTCGCCGCCGGTCAGGCGGATCTTGCGCGTGCCCAGTGCGACGAAGCTGTGGGCCACCTGATAGATCTCTTCCAGGGTCAGCACTCGCTGCCGCGGAAGGAACTGCATGTCCTCGGCCATGCAATACACGCAACGGAAATCGCAGCGATCGGTGACCGACATGCGCAGATAGTCCACACGCCGGGAAAACCCATCGACCAAGACTCGCTCTGACATGATTTGCTCTCCTGGCACCGTACGCATTGAATGAGTATCCGCAAAACCTGTAGGAGCGAGCTGGCTCGCGATGGATTCAAGAGCACCGCGTTTAATCAGAATGCACGCGTAATCGTTAACGACCATCGCGAGCAAGCTCGCTCCTACAGTGACGAATTATGTTATTTGCGGGTTTGTTGAGCGCAGGCTAAGAGCAACGTATGAGCGCGTCCAATCACTATTAACAACTGATTGATCGACGGGGTCTATGAAGGATTGATTTTCTTCTGAAACGTCTTTTTGAATGGCTTAACTATTTGATAAATAAAGATAAAAATCCATGATAGATGTCCTCGATAATATGGTCATAAATAGCGATTAGACAACATTAAACGCGCATTCCTATGCTTTTGTCCGTCAAACGATCAATGACCTGAATCAGGTCAAAGCCTGTGTGCATTGTCACGGAGAAGAACCATGTCTCAAGTCGACCGCTACAAACCCTACAAAGGTGCCGCCGCTGGTTGGGGTGCGCTGATCGCAGTGACCAGGAACTGGCTGGGCAGTGAAAACGCCCTGAAGAACATCCGTGCAATGCTCAAGACCAACCAGAATGGTGGCTTCGACTGCCCCGGTTGCGCCTGGGGCGAATCGCCGGAAAACGGCATGGTCAAGTTCTGCGAAAACGGCGCCAAGGCCGTCAACTGGGAAGCCACCGGCCGTTTGGTCAACCCGGCCTTCTTCAACAAATACAGCGTCTCCACGCTCGCCGGGCAAAGTGATTATTGGCTGGAGTATCAGGGTCGCCTGACCCACCCGATGCGCTATGACGCGGCCACCGATCGTTATGTGGAAACCACCTGGGACCAAGCCTTCGCGCTGATCGCCCGGCACCTCAATGCCCTGGACTCGCCAAATCAGGCCGAGTTCTACACCTCGGGCCGGGCCAGCAACGAGGCAGCCTTTCTCTATCAGCTGTTCGTTCGCGCCTACGGCACCAACAACTTCCCTGACTGCTCGAACATGTGTCACGAAGCCAGCGCGGTGAGCATGATCGAGAGCCTGGGCGTGGGCAAAGGCACCGTGGTGTTCGACGACCTGGAACATGCCGATGCGATTTTTGTCATTGGCCAGAACCCCGGCACCAACCACCCGCGGATGCTCGAACCGCTGCGCGAAGCGGTGAAACGCGGGGCGCAGGTGATCTGCATCAACCCGCTCAAGGAACGCGGCCTGGAACGCTTCCAGCATCCACAGCACCCGATCGAGATGTTGCTCAACGGTTCCGAGCCGACCAACACCGCCTACTTCCGCCCGGCCCTCGGGGGTGACATGGCGGTCATGCGCGGCATGGCCAAGTTCCTCTTGCAGTGGGAGCGCGAGGCACAGGCCAGCGGTGGCGAGCCGGTGTTCGACCACGCGTTCATCGCCGAACACACCTCGGGGCTGGATGCTTACCTGGACGAAGTCGACGGCACTTCCTGGGAACACATCGAGCAGCAGTCGGGCATGACCCTGGCCGACATCGAACTCGCCGCACGCATGTACGCCCGGGCCAAGCGCGTGATCATGTGCTGGGCGATGGGACTGACCCAACACACCCACTCGGTGCCGACCCTGCAGGAAGTCATCAACCTGATGTTGCTGCGTGGCAACGTCGGCCGCCCTGGCGCCGGCCTGTCACCGGTTCGTGGGCACAGTAACGTGCAAGGTGACCGGACCATGGGCATCAACGAGCTGGCGCCGACCGAGTTGCTCGATGCCCTGGAAAAAGCGCTTTTCGTTCAAGCCGCCGCGCGAGCATGGGCACAACACTGTGATGGCGATCGGCGCGATGGAGCAGGGACGTTCGAAAGTGTTTATCGCCCTCGGTGGCAACTTCGCCCAGGCCACCCCCGACACCCCGCGCACCCATGCCGCGTTGCGCAAGTGCGACCTGACCGTGCACATCGCCACCAAGCTCAATCGCAGCCATCTGGTGACCGGGCGCCAGGCGCTGATCCTGCCGTGCCTGGGCCGCACCGATATCGACGTGCAAGCCGAGGGGCCCCAGGGCGTCACCGTGGAAGACACCTTCAGCATGATCCACATCTCCCATGGACAGCTCAAACCCAAGTCCAGGCACCTGCTGTCGGAGCCTGCGATCATTGCCGGGATCGCCGCCGCGACCCTGGGCAAGCGTCCGATCGACTGGAACTGGGCCATCGGCGACTACGCGCGCATTCGCAACATGATCGCCGACACCATTCCAGGCTTCGAGGAATCAGCGCTTGCTGCATCCGGGCGGCTTCCATATGCCGAACAATGCCGCGCAGCGCATCTGGAAAACCGCGAGTGGCAAGGCGCAGTTCACTGCCAGTGTATTGCCGGAGCATTTGATCAGTGAAGGCGTGCGCAACCTGGCGCTCAAGCCGCATCTGATCCTGCAGACCATGCGCTCCCACGATCAGTACAACACCACGCTCTACGGTCTCGACGATCGCTACCGCGGGGTCTACGGGATGCGCGATGTGGTGTTCGCCAACGAACAGGACATCCGCCGGCTCGGTTTCGAACCGGGGCAGAAAGTCGACCTGGTGGCGCTGTGGGACGACGAGCGCGAGCGTCGGGTCAGCGGTGTTACCCTGATCGCCTACGACATTCCGGCCGGCCAGGCCGCCGCGTACTACCCCGAGACCAACCCGCTGGTGCCGCTGGAAAGTTACGGTGATCGCACGTTCACCCCGACGTCCAAATTTGTCGCCATCCGGATTGAACCGGCGAAGGCAAGCAGCCTGATTTCAACGTCCGCCGCGTAATCCAGGGCGGGGCGGCCCGATGCCGCTCCGCCCTGGCGCAAACCTTTCGACCTGTGTTGGCTGCAGGCCCGACGGCCTGAAGGTGGGGCTTCGGTTTTTTTGCTTACTGCGCCCCGAACATCACCGTCCAGTAAATCCCCGCATCGCTCTTCGGATCGGTCGCGTAGGCCGCGCCGAGATCGTGGAATAGCGGGTTCATCACGTTGGCACAATGACCGGGGCTGGCCAGCCAGCCATCGACCACCTTGCGCACGGTGTCCTGCCCGGCGGCGATGGTCTCGCCGATCTGCTGGAAGTCGTAGCCTGCCAGCTCCGCCCGGTCGCCCGGTGTGCGGCCATCCTGGTCCTTGTGGTCGAAGAAGTTTTTATTGGCCATGTTGCGCGAGTGCGCTTCGGCGGCGGTCGCCAGCGTGGCGTTCCAGGCCAGCGGCGTGGTGGCGGCATAGGGCTGCGTGCCGCATTGGCGCGCTTTGCTGCGAGCGATGTTGAGTTCGGCCAGCAGTTTCTGACCTTCGGCCTGCCAGTCGCCAAGGCGTGCGCTGAGCAATGGACGGGCTACCACGATGCGCCAGTCTCGGTCCTGACGGCTGACACCGACATCGACGAATTGCGGGTCCAGCACGATCTGGCAAAAACTTTCCTGGATCGCTTTCATCGCAGATGCCGCGTCACGCGGTCCGGACAGGCTGATCGCCTGAACATTCTTCATCGGGTAACCGGCGGTCACCATGGCCTGCTGCAAATTGCCGATGCTGGTGGCGGAAAGCACCAGGCGCGGGTCGGCAGACAGCGGCGGCAGCTCCGACGACACCTGGCCGGCGCAACGTTGCAGCTGGCTGCGGTAGAGGTTGATCGATTCGATCAGTTGTAACTCTTCGCTCGCCGTCGCGGTGCAGGCGAACAGCAGACCCAGTGACAACCCGGCAAAGCGCATTGCGGATGATAGTGAACGCATGGAAAACCCCCTTGAGCTGACTGCGCCCATGATGCGCGAAGTTACCCCATCAAAGGCAACGGATTTTCCAGAATGTTGTGCCGGGCGTGCAATCATTTCACTACTACACTTTAGCGATACTGCCTACTGAGTCATGCCAACCATGCGCCTCGACTGGATTGCAACCTGCCTCGCCATAATGCTGCTTGCCGGCCCGGCATTGGCCACCGACCAGGAGCAAAAACAAAAGGTCGCCAAAGACAAGGCCGAGGTGCTGGAACAAAAGGCCACGCAAGACAGCAGCCCGGCACCGGCCCCCAAGTCACAAGCCATTAGCCAGCCTGAAGCCCAGGCCGTGGACCCGGCGGGCAAGGCGCCGCTGGACGACGCGATCACTTGCCTGGCCCGCTCTATCTACTGGGAAGCCAAGGGCAAGGATTCCGCCGACATGGAGGCGGTCGCCAATGTGGTCATGAACCGCCTGGGCCACGAAGGCTTCCCCGATACGGTCTGCGGTGTGGTCAAGCAAGGTTCGGAAACCAGGAGTTGCCAGTTCTCCTGGTGGTGTGACGGCAAGTCCGACACGGTTCAGGAGGAGGCCCCTTATGCGGTAGCCAAGGAAATCGCGCGCAAGGCCCTGAACAAGCAACTGCCGGATCACACCGGCGGCGCCTTGTATTTCCACGACCGCACCGTCAAGCCCGATTGGGCGAACAAATACGTCAAGACCGCGGAAATCGGCTTGTTCAGGTTTTATAAGCCCCATGACGGGGATGCCAAGTAAGCAGGCGCACTCAAGAACACTTGCTGAAAAAGTCTTCCGGACCACCGAAACTGAAATATTTCTGTTTTATAAGCTTCATGTCTGAGCCATGCAGTAGTAACGTCATGCGCGCAAACAGAAACCAGAAGCAGGGGTGGTCATTGAACAGCTACACGGCACCGTTCGGTGCACCCTCGTGGTGTCATGCCTGGTGACGCTTGTCGTCACCGGCGCCCGTCCATCGCGAACACGCTCGCTCCTGCAAGTGGCAGGAACAGCAACTGGCTGCGCGCGTACACCCTCTGCCGAAAGGAGCCGGTGTTCATCGCCGGCCAGGCCTTTGGCTTTATCGTGTATTTGCGCAATCTGTAGTTGATTGCCAAAAGCAAAAACCTCAAGGAACAAGTTATGCGTCGAACCCTATCGCCCCGCGTCGAATGCCTGGGCCTGATGCTGTTGGCCCTATTGTTGATCGGCGCAGGCCTTGGACTGCGCCAGGCGCAGAACGTCGATGAAGAACGTTTCCTCGGCGTGGCCCTGGAGATGCTGCAAAACGGCTCATGGCTGATTCCCCATCGCGCCGCAGAAATCTACGGCGACAAACCACCGATTTTCATGTGGGCGGTGGCGCTCTTCACCTGGCTCACCGGCAAACCCAACCTCGCGTTGTATATTCCGGGGCTGTTTTCCGCAGTGACCGTCACGGCGATGGTCTATGACCTGGGCCGCCGGCTGTGGAACCAGCGCATCGGGCGCATTGCCGCGCTGTTGTACCTGGCGACGTACCAGACCTACAGCATCCTGCGCACCGGGCAGATCGACAGCTTGCTGATTCTGTTCACCACGTTGGGCCTCTATGGCCTGGCCCGTCATCTGTTTGAGGGGCCGGCATGGCGCTGGTTCTACGTGGGTTGCGCGGCCATGGGCATCGGGGTGATCACCAAAGGCGTGGGCTTTCTGCCGGCGCTGATGCTGATTCCTTATGCCTATGCGGTGCGCAAGGGTTGGCCGGGGGTGGTGGCCATGCCGGGCCAGGCGCGCAAATGGTGGCTCGGGCTGCTGGTGATGCTGGCGGCGATTGCGGTCTGGCTGTTACCCCTGACCTTGTCCATCGTGCTCAATGGCGGTGCTGACGAGGTGGCCTATGCCCGGGAAATCCTCCTGCGCCAGACCGCCGGACGCTACGCCAACTCATGGCATCACCGCGAACCGTTCTGGTACTTCTTCACCAACGTCATTCCGCAATACTGGCTGCCTTTGGTATTGGCCCTGCCATGGCTGGTGCCGGCCTGGCGCCGTCAGCTGCAAAAGCGCGACGGTCGGGTGCTGGTGCTGCTCGGTTGGGTCGCGCTGGTAGTGCTGTTCTTTTGCATCAGTGCCGGCAAGCGCAAGTTGTACATCTACCCGGCGCTACCGGGGCTGGTGCTGGCGGCCGCGCCGCTGATCCCCTGGTTGCTGCAACGCTGGTTCAAGCAGCGCCCGCGCTTTCGCCGGGCGTTTCCCGCCTTGGTGGCGGGCTGGTTTGTGCTGTGGTTCGCCCGTGGGTTTATCGAACCGCTCGCCGAGGGCGCCAATCCGGATAAGGCGATCATGGCCCAGGCAGCGACCATGAGCCACGGTGCGGACCTGGTACTGGTCAACTGGGAGGAGGGGCACTGGTTGTTCGCCCGCCAGCCAATCGTGCATTTCGGCATGGACAACTCCACGGTCGAAAGGGCCGCACAATGGCTGCGCGAACACCCGCAGGCCTATGCCCTGGTGCCGGACGAAGTCCTGGCCCGGTGCTTCAAGCCCGAGGCCGCTCATGAACTGGGCGAAAACTCCCGTGCACAGTGGTCGATCGTCGGCGCCGATGCCGATAACGGTCAATGCCAGCCAGGACCATCTCCCACGTTCTATCGGTTCGCCTGGACGCCGCTCGCCGCGAAGTGATCAGGGCATGAACCTTGCGAGCCTTGAGCAAGCTCGCTCCTGCTAGGGGCCGCGTTCAGGCCATGGGTGTTCGTTCGAGCGCCCATGGCCTGCGCTCAGAACTTCGCAAAATTCAACGCATCGACAATCGCCGAGCCGCCAATTCCGGTCAGTGACAACAGCAGCGCCTTGATCAGCGGGTCTTCGGCATAGCGCGAGAAGGAGCCGGTATTGAGCGTCGCAACCCGCTCGCGGATCATCTTGAACTTGCCGTAGCAGGGCGCCGTTTCCTGGGTTTCCAGCAGGTAGGCGTCGAGTCGTTGCAAGGCCCGGGTCCGAGCCTTTTCTGCGGCGCGTCGCAGCGACAGCGCCGAACCGAGCAGCAGCAGCGCCGTCACCAGGTACGAAATGACCAGGCCCGGGGGTGTCGGCCAGTTGTCGAACAGGCTGCTGCGCGAGGCTACCAGTATCAACATGACCACCGTCGGTGCGTAGATCAGCCGGTTGACGGCTGAGGTGCGCTTGGCGATCAGCTGCAAATCCACCCACTCATCGATGCAGGGGTGCTTGAGCGTGCCGAAGATTTTCTTGTGCTCAGCCTGTAACGACCCTGGCCAGATCGCATGATGCTCGCTGAGATGGCGGATAAATCGGGTCAACAGCAGATTGGCGTCCATGACCCAGAACACCAGGACCTGGAAAGTCAGGGTGGCAATCAGCCAGCTTACCATCCACCACATCGATTGCCCGCGAACGGGCATGCCTTCCATGGGCCAGACGACAAACAGCACGCTGCTCACGACCACGTATAGCCAGGTGGCGAGTATGGCCCGCAGCATGCGCGCACCGAATGAACCACAGATGCAATGCTCACCCCAGAAGCGTGCAATGGAGATCATCTTGCGCCCGTCGGTGCAATTGACCTGAGCCGATGCGCAGGGTTTGGACCAGTCTTCGCTGGCGCTCATCAACGGGAAAAATATCAGCAGCAACCAGTGACCCAGTTCATTGCACCAGCGCCGCAAGCCCCAGCCTTTGCCTCGGCGCAGCAAGCGTCGAACCTGGCCCCACAAGGTCATCTCGTATTTGCGCATGTGCAGGCGCAAATGAAAGGAGGTTTCGATTTCGGCGCGGTTGATGCGCAACTTGCGCCAACCCCAGGTCAATGCCGAGAGCGAGATCAGCACCGCCAGCAACCGCAACGCCACGGTGGGCCAGGCACTGATGCCTTCGAACAGAAACATCGGCTCGCCCAGGCCGTTGTCGGTCAGGCTGCTGCGCATCTGGTACGCCAGCATCAGCGCGAGGATGAACATCACCAGCGGGACCACGATGTACCACACCCAGGCGTCATCGGAGGCAGGGCCGGGAGTGGCCATCGCATCCTCGGCCAGGGCCAGTTTTCTGCTGGAGCGCCGGGTCAGGTTCAATGACAGGATGCCCAGCAGGATCAACACGAAGGTGAACCAGAGAAACTCCGCATGCCAGAAGCGGGTGGCGATGAAGGCGCACACCGCCGCAACCATGAACAAGCTGATCGGCACGCCGCGCACCCAGGCCAGCCGCGCGTCGTGGTCATCCTGTGGGCCTTCGATCCGCCACCAGACGATAAAGCTGGCGATCATCAGCAAGGTGAACGTCAGCGGCCCGGCCCAGAAAAAGGATTGGGTTTGCTTGAATCGCTCGCGGATTGACGGGGACGGTTCGGGGTAGGGCGGTGGCGAGGGGTCCTGGAGGCAGCGCAGGGCCATGAGATCGTGGGGGCGGATGCCGCGATCGGACTGCGATTGCGTCGGCGCCTGGCAATTGACCGGGCGTGAGGCGCTAAGCCTGGTTGCCAGGGGAATGAAGCCACTGATGCCGACTTCATAAATACCCGGCGAAAGCAGCTCCGATTTGGAATAGTCGAATTTCGCGCGCTTGACCTCGAATGACTGCGGCGCCAGCGCTGCCAGCACAGAGACAAACACTGCACTTTGCAGGCTGTCGCGAAACGGCGGTACGTCTTGTTGCAAGGCGCGGGTCAGCGTGAGCCCGTAGGGGGCGGCGAGGATCAGGTTGCGGGTGGTCTGCGCCTGGCCCCTTTGCAGCATGCGGGCATCGAGGTCGGTGGAAAAATACAGTTTGTAGGGCATCCGGCTCTTGAGTGCCTGCAGCACCAGCAGCTTGTCATAGGCATCGACGCCCAGTATGCCGATGGCACCAATGCCGCTCTGGCCATTGCGCCGATAAGTCGCGTCTTCGCTGGCGATGTGGTCGGCCAGGCGTCGCAGGTAGTCGAGCTGGGAGTTGCCGTCGGATTTTTCCAGCGGGCTGAGGTCGATCGGGGCAGTGCCCGGGGTTGTTTTGCCGGCATCGGTGCTGGCGGTTTTATCGGTGCTCGCCGACTCCTCCGGCAGACGCCCATCCAGGCCGCGTAAGTAGCTGAAGCGCAAAATCCATTGGTCGACCGCTTCGCGCTGGTTTTTTTCGCTGTCGCCCAGGTGAGCGTCCCTGGCCACCTGCATCTTGAAGCTTTCGATCAGTGCGCGGCTGTAGAAACTGTCCCACTCGGAAATCAAGGCAATGCGATTGTCGCTACGCCGCAGAGTGCGCGTGCAGGGTGAATCGGCCCTGCGCGGCGTACCTTCGCCGCAACGCACGCCGATGGCCGGGTCGACGCGGCGCAACTTCAGCTCCTCGAGCATCAATTGGGTCATGGTGCCGTCGTCGCTGACGGTGCGCAGCAACTTCATGGCTTGCCGATTAGCCAGCGGCGGCGACAGCGGTTGGTAGCCGCGATCCAGCGTTTCGTTATCGGCGGTGGCCAACGGTGAGTAGATTTCGACATTCGGCGTGGCCTTGCCGATGTCCTGGTCCTGGAACATGTCCCGTAGCACGGTCGAGGTCGAGGGGCCGATGACCTTCAGCACGGCGTGCTCGGGCCGTTCGGCGCAGGCTGTGGGGGTGCACGCCGCAGCAACTTTTTGGTTCAGGGTCTGGCGCAGGGTTTCCAGGCTTTGCAACGGCGTCGGGCCGAGTGCGTCCTGTTTCAACCAGAACACGATCGTACGCTCGGGCGGCGCCGTGGCGCCTTCCAGTGCTGTCGGCGGATCGAAGGGGTTGGAGATGAACACTTCATAGGGCGCGTCGACGAAGGCGCTCTTCTGCGGCGCATCGACGGACAGGTTGTCGGCGAGTCTCAGGCAGTGAATGTACTGCTCCTGATCCGGCACCCGATGGGAGTTCTTGAAGCCAGCCAGCAAGGCGTAGCGAATACGCCGGCGCCGCTCGACCTCATCGGCGTAGGGGCCGCCTTCGACCAGCGCGACCATGATGTCGGGCAGCGGTTTTGCACCGGACAGCGGCGAAAGAGCAGGGCTGCAAACGTTCTCGGCATCCGGGTTCTTGCTGTCGCCGAGCTTTTTCCGATAGCGCTCCACCGCATCGAAAGGATCTTGCCAGAGCCGCGCTTCGATAGGCAGCTGCGCCTGGAACTGTGCACCGATGGGGCGCGGTTCGAGGAAGGGTTCGCGGTTGAGGGCGAACATCGATACCACCAGACTCAGGATGACCGCACTGCCTGGCAACCAAAAGGCCAGATTCGTGCTCGAACCCTTGCTGTCCACGGCCTGTGCCTCTTGTTGTCGGCCAACTGCATACAGTTATGTATAGACCCATTCAAGCAATGGGTTTGGCTTGAATGGACGATTGTCTGACCGATTTGCCATCGGCGAGGTGATCGTCGACCTGGATAGGGGCCTGATCGACCGCACGCCGCACTCCCATGTGCATGAGGTTCAAGTGCAGGAAGATGCCTTGCAGGAGCGAGCTTGCGATGGACGTCAACGATAACGCGTATATCTGGCCGTACGCGGTGCCGATGAGTTCTTCGCGAGCGAGCTCCTGCAGGCGGTGATTCAGATAGGGCTGCGGCGCCAGAGGATACGGGCCAGCAGCGCGTCGAGGCTGAACTTGCCAGGGCCTGACAACACCAGCGGTACAAGCGCGGCGAGGTAGATCAGCGGCAGTTTGAAGTTGCCGTAGCCTTTGTTGGTAATCGAATAGCCTTGGGCCAGGTCGCTCAAGGTCGACCAATCGGCTGGCCAGTGAACGGCGGCGGTGGCGACGATGGTGACCACGATCAGGCTGATCGCCGAAAAGCGCGTGGCCAGTCCCACGAGCAGGGCGAGGGCGCAGATCAACTCTACCCACATCGACAGTTCCCAGTTCAGCGTGGCTGGCAGGTGGTTGAACGGAAACAGGAAGCGGTCCTGGATGTCGGAAAACCAGTTTTCACCATTGAATTTTTCCAGGCCGGACTCGAAGAACTCCCAGGCGAGGAACACCCGCAGGGTCAGGGGCGCAATCCAGCTGCCAGCGCGGTCAAGGTTCAGGTGCAGGCCTTTCACGGCAGATGAAATAGAGGCATTCATGGGCGTTGATCTCCTTCAATTCAGGGATGGCGGGCGATGGTGTGCCCGTTGGCGCAAGGATCGGCCTGGCCAATCGACAGGCGCATTTGATCAACCGGGTGTATCTGCGGTGTGTCGTTGGCGTGGGGGTTTGAAGGCATGATGTGTCGAGGGCAGGGCTGTACACACTTTGATACGTAACCATCCCAAGTCATCACCCCGCTCCTGTGGGAGTGCAGTGTTTAGGCGGTCTGCGGTTAATACGTCGAATTGGATCTGTTACCCGGACCTGTTCATTCGTATCGTCCGCCGCTTTGACGCGTTGCGTCGGTGCGTAGGGGAGTGGCGATGAATTTCACATGGCGCAGGAAAACCGCCGGGCACGACGTGGTGCCCGCCTTGGCGGCGCCTCAACCGGCGGTCGCTGCCCTCCCGGAGGATGCACTTCTGATCGCGCACCAGGCCGAACGGCGTGATCGCGACTTTTTCCGTGGCCTGGCGCAAAACCTGTTGACCTGCGGTAACTCGTTGTCGCCGGTCAGTGAATCCTTCTCGATGCTCAACCAGCGCCTCAAACTCAATCACCAACGGGCACAAACGGTGGCCCGCGCTGCCATCGACAACCGCGAGCAGGTCGGTCATCTGCAAGAGCAATCGCGGGTCATGGCCGCCGGGCTGGATGCGCTGGAAGGCGTGATCACTCATTTGGTGGGCCGGGCCAGTGAGATTGATCGCATTGTCGACTTGATCAGCGACATTGCTCGCAAAACCAATCTGTTGGCCCTCAACGCGGCCATTGAAGCCGCGCGCGCCGGCGACACCGGGCGCGGCTTCGCGGTGGTGGCCGGGGAGGTGCGCCTGTTGGCGGAGAGGACGGCCGAAGCGACCCGGGAAATCGTCAAGGAAACTTCGGCCATCCAGCAGGAAATCAGCCAGGCCAAGCAGGCGATTTCACAACAGAACCAGATCTCCAATACCTTTGGCGCGGTGATCGATAAAACCGCCGAAGCCATGGCCGGGATGTACGGCGAAGCGCAGCAGATGCAGCGGGAAATCGACCAGTCGCACCTGTTGTCCAACATCGAACTGGCCAACCTGCAGGAGCTGACACTCAAGGTCACGGTGTATGACCGCTTGCTCAACCCCAAGCCTGATTCCCCCTTGACTCTGCCAGACGAAACCCAGTGCCTGTTCGGCCAGTGGTATTACGGCAAAGGCAACGAGGCCGAACGCGACGCGGATTTTCGGCGCATGGAAGTGCCCCACCGCCTGGTGCACAGCAGCGGCCAGGCGGCAGTGCAAGCCCATGCCCGTGGCGAGCTGGAAGAAGCCTTGAAGCAGGTGGCACAGATGGAACAGGCGAATGCCGCCGTGATGCGCACGGTCAAGGGCTTGCTGCATTCGCGCCTGCAATCGGCGGTCTGAGGCCCCATGCCCCGGTGCGCCTGCGGGGCAGTTTGCGAGGGCGTCGAGTCAGTCCGATAACGCCTGGACCCGGCTGCGCAAGTGCTCCAGGGTTTCGTCGTTGAGTACCGTGGTCAGGTCCAGCCCTTCCTTGGCCTGGAACAGGTTCATCGCGTCCCGGGTCTGCTTGCCGAGGATGCCGTCGATGTCACCAGGGTGCCAGCCGAGGTACGTCAGGCAGGTTTGCGCCATGCGAATCCGCAGGTCGGGTGTCCCGCCATAAGAGAACTTTTGATACGCGGCACTGAGGCGCAAGTCGTAGTTGTTGATGGCGTAGTTGGGGCCGTTGTAGCGACGGGCGAAATTCGCCCAGTCCTTGGCCCGCAGCGCTGCCACAGCACCCCCTCCGATCAGTTCGCCGACGGTACACAGCAGTTGTTCGTTCTCGTGTGCGACCATGCGCTTGACCATCGCCTCGACATCCGCCGAGCCCGTGGTGGCGAAGTTGAAACCCATCGTCTGGCCCAGTCCCCAGGAGGTGCTTTGCAGGGCAGCGTTGCGGTTCAGGCTGATGGCCTGATTCAGCCGATCATATTGATGCGCCCCCGAGGCACCATAGTTGCCAGGGGTTTTGCTGCTGATATCCGGGTGTTGTGCGTCAAACGCCTGGTGGGTCAAGCGGCTGAACACGTGGCGCTCAAAAAGAATTTTTGGACGGCGGTCGGAAAAGAATCCGTTGCCGGAGGTTTCTACTGCTAGCACAGCCCAGAGTTGCGCAGCGCTGACTTTGGCCAGATCCAGGGCATTTTCCATTCCTTCGTCGTCAAGCGCTGCGCCATGGCTGGTGAATTCATCGCTCATGACGGCCTCCTTCGAGACAGCAAATACCACTGTACCGTTTAAGCGTAGGTGGGCCGGGGCTGCGCAGGCGGTTTTGCGATCATCGGTGCAGGGCCGCAGCGGATGACGCTCGGGGACTTTTGCTATACATTTTCCGCCCGCCCATTGCATGGTGATACCGCTTCATGTCTCTTGCGCTCGAACGTCTAGTCGCTGGCACGCCGATTCCTTTCGCTGGTAATCGTGTCACTGTGGTCAGCCCCGAACTGGCGGCACGCTTTCAGCCCGGTGACCACCTGTTGGTGGAACAGGTCAGCGGTGAACTGCTGCTGATTGCGGTGGCTGACCAACAGGCGGCGTCCATTGCGATTGCCCGTGCCGAGGCGGCGTTTAGCGCGATGTCGGCGGTGTCGGATCAGGCGATCAGCACCTTCTTCGATCTGTTTGCGCAGCGTCTGGAAACCCCTGGCTGCTGGGCCTTGATCGAGACGGCCAACCTGGCCGACATCGAACGGGCCAAGGCTCGCGGTCGTTCGACCACACGATTGCTGGCCGATGAGCGCATGCGTCGCGACATGATTGCCGGCCTGCGCGCCTGGCGCGATGCCCCGGCAACACGCGGCAAAGTGGTCAGCTGCGTCGAGCATGATGGCTGGAAAGTCGAACAGGTGGTTTCGCCGCTGGGCATTGTCGCGTTCGTCTTCGAAGGCCGGCCGAATGTCTTCGCCGACGCCGCCGGTGTACTGCGCACGGGCAACACCGCCGTGCTGCGCATTGGCAGTGATGCCTTGGGTACCGCCCAGGCCATCGTCACTCACGCGTTGAATCCGGCCCTGGCCGACGCCGGCTTGCCGAGCGGTGCGGTATCGCTGGTGGAAAGCGTCAATCATGCCGCCGGTTGGGCGATGTTCGCCGACCGGCGTCTATCGCTGGCGGTGGCCCGGGGTTCGGGGCGTGCTGTCAGCCAACTGGGCAGCATCGCGCAACAGGCCGGCACCGCCGTCAGCCTGCACGGCACCGGTGGCGCCTGGTTGATTGCCCACAGCGACGCCGACGCCACACGTTTCGCCGCGGTGGTGCGCAACTCCCTCGACCGCAAGGTCTGCAATACCCTGAACGTCTGCCTGATCCACCGCGACCGCGCTGGCGAACTGGTGCCGCTGTTTCTGGAGGCACTGCAACAGGCCGGCAAGGCACGGGGCCAGGGCTGCAAGTTGCACATAGTCGAGGGCAGCGAAGCGTTCCTGCCGACGCAGTGGCAAACCGCGACCGTCGAGGTCTACCGCGCTGAAGGCTACCGCACAGAACCCCTGGCCGAGTCGTTGCCGCAGGAGCAATTGGGCCGCGAGTGGGAGTGGGAAGAAACCCCTGAAGTGAGCCTGAAGATCGTCGACGACCTGGACAGCGCCATCGCCTTGTTCAATCGCTACAGCCCGCAGTTCACCGTGTCGCTGCTCAGTGAAGACGCCGCGACCCAGGAGCGTTTCTACAACGCGGTCAATGCGCCCTTTGTCGGCAACGGGATTACCCGTTGGGTCGACGGCCAGTACGCGCTCAACAAGCCGGAGCTGGGCCTGTCGAACTGGGAGAGCGGTCGCCTGTTTGCGCGCAGTGCGATTCTCTCCGGTGATGGTGTGTTCACCATCCGTAGCCGCATGACGCAGACTGATCTGTCGGTCAAACGCTAGAAAATGGCGCAGCGGCTGCCTTGGCGGTCGCTGCGGTCAAGCTCAGGCCGCTTCAACGGCTTTGCCGTACACGGCGCAGGTGCCTGGGTGTTCGGCCAGCGACACGAAGGTGCGGCTGCCGGCATCCAGGGCATCGATCGAACCGGTCTCGATGTCGTAGACCCAGCCATGCAGGTTCAGCAGGCCTTTTTCCTGGGCCAGGCGCACGCTCGGGTGGGTCTGGATGTTGGCCAGTTGGGCGATGACATTCTCGCGCACCATCGAACTGACTTTGGCCGCGTCATCGGTGTGGGGCCGGGACTCGTTGATGACCTTGGCCGACTCGGCGTGTTGCAACCAGCCGCTGACGGCAGGCAGGTGGTCCATGCATGTGCATTTGGCGACGGCGGTCATGGCGCCGCAATCGGAATGGCCGCAGATCACGATATCGGTCACACCCAGCACCGCGACGGCGTATTCCACGGTGGCCGACACACCACCAGGATGGGGGCTGTAGGACGGCACGATGTTGCCGGCGTTACGGATCACGAACAGCTCACCGGGTTCTTGCTGGGTCAGCAGTTCCGGCACGACGCGGCTGTCGGAACAGGTGATGAACAGGGTGCCTGGGTGTTGCGTGGTGGCCAGGTGCTTGAACAGGTCGGTGCGTTGCGGGAAGACGTCTTTCTGGAACTTCAAAAAACCATCAATGAGTGCTTTCATGGGGGCATTTCCTTTCAGTTCAGTAGTTGAAGATCAATTGGAACAACCGGTGCCGCCATCCTCCAGAGCTGAGTGGTGAGTGCAAACCGTTGCAGGGTTTTGCCGGGTTTGGGCCGGGGTGGGCCCGCACCGCAGTGCGGGCCGGTCGCCACTCAGAAAGGGCGCAGGGGCAGGAACTTGCCGTCGAGGGTGATCACTGCGCGGGAGCCGCCTTCCGGATCTTCGACTTTCTTCATGTCGAGCTTGAAGTTGATCGCACTGATGATGCCGTCGCCGAATTGCTCATGAACCAGGGCTTTCAACGTGGTGCCGTAGATCTGGATCATTTCGTAGAAGCGGTAGATGGTCGGGTCGGTCGGGACACCCGACAGGCTGCCACGCAGCGGGATGATCTGCAGACGGGCTACCGAGTCGGCGTCCAGCTCAAGCTTTTCGCCAATCACTTTGGCGGCGCTTTGCGGCAGTGGATGCTGGCCGAGCAGGGCGGCGGTGACGTAGGCCAGGCCAAGGCCGGTGCCGTCAGTCAGGTCCTGCCAGGACAGGTTCTTGCGCGCCTTGGCATCGAGGATCTCGGTGGTCAGGGCCAGGCTAGGGTCGTTGTAAGCGTGGGACTGTTGCATGGTATTTCTCCTGTCGCAGTGGGTTGTGCTTCGGTGTGAAGCCATCTTCTGTCGATTAGCCCATAGCGTCCAAGACCGATATACAATGCAATGCATAAGTACGGCCTATAGATGGTGAGCCCATGTTATTGCGTCATCTGCGTTATCTGCTGGCCGTGGCTGATCACGGCGGTTTCACCCGCGCTGCCGAGGCGTTGCACGTATCCCAGCCGACCCTGTCGCAACAGATCCGGCAACTGGAAGAAACCCTTGGCGTCAGCCTGTTCGACCGAACCTCGCGTACGGTCAAGCCAACCGATGCCGGCGCGGCCTACATCGAATGCGCCCGTCGGGTGCTGGTGGAACTGGAGGCGGGCAAGCGTGCGCTGCATGACGTGAAGGACTTGTCGCGCGGTACCTTGCGCCTGGCCATGACGCCGACATTCATGGCGTATCTGGTGGGACCGCTGGTGCGCGACTACGTGTCGCGGTTCCCTAACATCCATCTGGAAATTTTCGAGTTGTCGATGGACGACATCGAATCGGGGCTGGCGGACGATTCGCTGGATATCGCCATTGCGTTCGACCAGGTGCGAAACGTCGACATCGAATCGATCCCGGCGTTTACCGAGACACTTGGCTTGATGGTTGGCCGGGCTCACCCGTTATATGAAAGCGAGGGCACACTCACCGATGAGGCGGTGGCACAACTGGAATTTGCCTTGCTGACCCCGGACTTCGTCACCCGCACGCGCATAGATGAGTACTTCGCCCAAGGACAGATCACGCCCAAGGTGGCCATCGAGGTCAACTCGGTCAACACCCTGCTGGAAGTCATTCGGCACACGGCAATGGCGACCATCCTTCCGGAGCCTATTGCAACCAGCGACCGCGCGTTGCGCAAGATTCCGTTGGCAGGGGAGGCGCCACGGCGCGGAGCGGCTTTGCTACGGCGTAAAAACAACTATCACAGTGCGGCCGCGTTGGCGTTTGTGCAGTTGGTGTTGGGTGCGGATATGTCTTGATCAGTAGAATAGTTGTGTATTGGCTTGTGTATTGGCTTCAAAACTAAAAAAGGGCCTGCTCTTGTTGAGAGCAGGCCCTTTTTTATTGTTGAGTCAGTGAAATTTAGTAGAACCGGTCAATCACCCGAACTTCGTTCTGGTTCTGCATCGATGCCCAGGCCTGTTTCAGCGTTTGCAGAACATTACCGATGAAGTCCCTGTCGGCCGCGGCTTTCTTGCCGACATAGCCATGGCCGCGACGGTACATCTTCAGTCGGGCGAGCAGGTTCTGGTTGTTCTGGTCAAACTCCGCTTCATGGGCATGCGGCGACAAGCAGTCGATATGAACCTGGCCAGTCTTGCTGATCCACAGGATATGGCTGTCGTGGCTGTCTTTTTGCGCAGCGAACATACGAGCCAGTTCTTCGATAGTTGGTTGATTGTTCAAATTCATCTTAAAACCCCTTGACCATTTGGTGATCTTTCAAAGTTGATTCGCTAATACAAGTAGCCCATCGGTTAGTTGATCCCTGGCACCGAAACCAGGACGTCAGCAGTCATCCGCCATGTTCGACGAGGCCCTGCATCTGTTGCATGTAGTCGTGTTGAATAACTGCTACGCGTTAGCGTCACAACGAAGAGAAGCAGCGATTACCTTCAGGCCACTACCGACGTTTTCAGGGTCGGGCACAAGCTTCATGAGGATGGATCGCTAGCACTTCTCGCCCTTGTACTGGACGTTCAGGCCAGGTCAGCTTCTTCAATCTGCCTTGTGGGCAGCGTGTATCCGGAAAAAACAGCTCGGCGGTCAGACGAGCTTGCTCAAGCGTGTTGCCTGTACTCCCGATCGGGGAGACGTCTGCATCATGCAAGGGCAAATCGAAGGCGTCAACGGTTTTGTAGTGAATATTTTTAGTCACTACATATTGTCTGACAAAGCTGTCTGGAATTAAAAACCGGAGCCGGAGGCGCTGATCAGAACGACGGCAGCGAAGCTTCGAAGCGGTAGAAGGTGCAGGGATAACCCTTTACAGTCAGGGAATGCCGGCTGAACCCATCCACAACGAGATCGGGCATGACGGCGGCCCAGAACAGCCGCGCGGGTTGGTTCTCGTCGACGTGGAAAATCTGCCATTGACCGGGCAGCCGGCTCAAGAGGGCGGAAACGACAAACTTCGCGACACCCTGGCCACGAAAGCGTCGGGCCACGAACAAGTAGCCGATATTGTGTTCGGCTCCGGGCAGATGGGTTTCGTCATCCACCGTCACGAACCCGGCCAATTCCCCGTCCACCCTGATCAGAAACGCTCGGGTCGAGGGTTTTCGCCAGTAGTCGGTCAGGGGCAGTATGTTGAACAGGCCGTGTTCAGCGAGTTTCAGCGGCAACCACTCACTGAAGTCGTAGGTATAGAACTGCATCAGGCATTCAATGGTTTCCAGGTCGTCGCGCTGTGCGGCGTGCAGCTCTATCGAAGACATCACCGGCGGCTCCTGATCTCGGTCAGTCAAGGATAGATCGAACGGCGAGTGAGCTGTGGCAGGCTCTCTCGCCACAGCTCAGTGTCACGCCGGTTTTACTGTGCGTTTGCTGCCTGCCGCCGCTTTACGCTGGGTCGGTTTACGCTTGTTCTTCCACGGTGTCGCGCCACGTCCGGCAGGGCTGGCCGGACCGCTGATGCTCAGGCTCAGGCCGGCGCAACGGGCCACCTGCTTGCTCATCCACGCCGCCTGTTTGGTGACGAATTCTTCAAGGCTCATTTCGCCGCTTTGCACCATGTCCAGTGCCTGTTCCCAGATGGCCGTGGTGCCCGGGTCGGCAATCGCCCGCGGGACCGCGTCGATCAGGCTGAAAGCCGCCGGGGTGGCGGCCAGCGCCTTGCCGTTCTTGATCAGATAACCGCGGTCGAGCAGGCCCTGGATGATCGAGGCGCGGGTCGCTTCGGTGCCGATGCCGGTGGTGTCCTTGAGCTTTTGCTTGAGCAGCGGATCTTCCACCAGTTTGGCAACGTTCTTCATCGCCTTGATCAGATCGCCTTCGGTGAACGGCTTGGGGGGTTGCGTCCAGAGGTCCTTGAGCTGCACGTTGGCCACCGCGTAATCAATGCCTTGCTCGAGGTTGGGCAGCGTTTGCGGGGCCGGTGCTTCAC
>Ga0302172_10000096_pt1 | contig 22121 bp, 20 predicted proteins | sample I_Fen_N2_3_FD_198777 | JGI IMG/M metagenome (GOLD analysis project Ga0302172, IMG submission 198777) | Peat permafrost microbial communities from Stordalen Mire near Abisko, Sweden - I_Fen_N2_3 | ecosystem: Environmental > Terrestrial > Soil > Wetlands > Permafrost | place: Sweden: Abisko... | reverse complement strand
GTGATCGACTCCATTAGTCGCTACACCTTCAACCCCATTTCCGAGTGAGTTCCTCATGGACCTGAATGAAGTCGTCATCGTTGCCACCGCCCGTACCGCGCTGGCCAAATCGTTTCGCGGATCGTTCAACGATACCGAGGCCCCGGTGTTGGGTGGCCATGTGGTACGCGCAGTCGTCGAGCGTGCCGGCATCGAGCCTGAGGCTGTCGAGGATGTGATCATGGGGGCGGCGGTGCAGCAGGGCACCCAGGCCTACAACATCGGTCGGCTCTGCGCCTACACCGGTGGCTTGCCGGACAGTGTGCCGGGCATGGCTCTGGACCGCATGTGCGCCTCGGGACTGATGAGTATCGGCGTGGCAGCCAAGGGCATCATGACGGGGGAAATGAGCATCGCCATCGGCGGCGGCGTGGAATCCCTTTCGTTGACCCAGACCAAGCACAAGAACAGCTACCGCGCCCAATCCGAAGCCGTGCTGGAGGTGATGCCCAGCGCCTATATCCCGATGATTGAAACCGCTGAAATCGTGTCTCGCCGCTATGGCATCAGCCGCGCCGCCCAGGATGAGTACTCACTGCAAAGCCAGCTGCGCACCGCCGCGGCACAACGGGACGGCCTGTTCGATGAAGAAATTGTCGGCTTGAGCGTGGACAAACTATTGTTTGCCGCCGATGGCCAGCCCAATGGCCATGAGCGCGTGCAGGTCCTGCGTGACGAGTGCAACCGGCCCAATACCCGCCTGGAAGACCTCGCGGGATTGAAACCCGTATGGAAGGACGGCAAATGGATCGAGCAGGGTGAGTTCGTCACCGCTGGCAATGCCTCGCAGTTCTCTGACGGTGCCGCGGCCAGTCTGCTGATGAGTCGTGCCGAGGCCAGGCGTCGTGGCTTGACGCCACTGGGCATTTACCGGGGCATTGCCGTGGGCGGCTGTGCACCGGAGGAAATGGGCATCGGCCCGGTGATCGCGATTCCCAAGCTGCTCAAGCGCTTTGGTCTGGGCGTTGCGGACATCGGTCTATGGGAGATCAACGAGGCCTTCGCCAGCCAGGTGTTGCATTGCCGTGATGCGCTGAACATTCCACCAGAGCGTCTGAACGTCAATGGTGGGGCAATTGCCATCGGTCACCCTTTCGGTATGTCCGGCGCGCGGATGGTGGGCCACGCGTTACTCGAAGGCCGGCGGCGTGGTGTGCGCTACGTGGTGATTGCCATGTGCATCGGTGGCGGCATGGGCGCCGCGGGTCTGTTCGAACTGCCATGAGGCTGGCGGGGCGCCACCGCTGTCTCGTTTAAATCCATGAGGGCCCGTCAATCGGGCCCTTTGCTGGAGAATGGTTATGCAAAGTTGTATGCCCAATGCACAGGTCCTGGCGCAAATGGGCCTGGAGCTGGCCGAGTACGAACGGATCATTGGCAACATCTATGATTCGGCCATAGACACCCGCTGTATGAATGATGCTTTGCGCGAGTTGCGCGCCTTGTTCAAGGCCAATTTCGTGACCTTGATACTGCGGGTCCAGGATGAACCGCTGCTGTCGCCGATGATGGTCGCGGGCGATATCGAACTCGGGGAGGGCGGTGTCAACCATTACGCCTACTACGCCAAATCCACGCTCTTCGAGGGCCTGCCCACCGACACGGTGTTCACGGTCGATGAGTTGATGAGCGAAGCCGAATGGCGTCAATCGGCGTTTTACCTGTTGTATTGCCAGCCCTACGGTTGCTACCACATGCTCGGTGCCGATATCCGCATGCCGGATGGCGGCACCGTGCGTTTTCGGATCAATCGACCACAGGGACAGCCACCTTTCGGTGACACCGAGCGAGCCATGTGCGCCATGTTATTGCCGCATTTGCGCCGGGCCTTGCACATGCATTCGCAGCTCGACCGCAGTGAGTCGCTGGGCAGCCTGTATTCGCAGACCATCAGCCGCCTCGCGGTGGCAACCATCGTGCTCGATGAAAACGGCAGTGTGGTGCAACTCAATCCTGTGGCCCGGGAGATTCTCGACAGCCAGGATGGCCTCAAGGTGGTGGGCGGTCGACTGGAGGCCACTTACCCCAGTGACAATCGGGAATTGGCGCGCCTGGTCCGTAATGCCTTCCAGCGAGCCAGGGAGGGCGCCAGCAAAGGCGTGCAGGTGGCCGAGGCGACATCGATTTCGCGTCCTTCAGGGCAGGTCAGTCTGGGCGTCGTGGTGGAGTTGATTCCGTCCCAGGAACTGCTCGAAGGCAACGGTAAGCCCACGGTCGTGGTGTATGTGCGCGATGCGGTGAGCAAGTCGCTGGTGAGCACGGTGCTGACTTCGCAACTGTATAACCTGACCCCGGCGGAAACCGGGTTGGCCCTGGAGCTGGCCAACGGTCTGTCGCTGGAGGAAGCCTCTGAACTCCTGAATATTCGTCGCAATACCGCCCGAGCACACCTGCGCTCGATTTTTTCCAAGACCGGTGTGCGGCGCCAGACGGAGCTGGTGCGGATCATGCTCAACAGTGTGGTGGCGCTGGGCGCGCCGCAGCCGGCAGCATCCCGGCTGTGACGCGGGTTTGCGCAAAAATGCGTTAGTCCGTGCGGACGATGCCTGCGGGCTCCTGACCTGTCGATACTGGGCAACCGTTGTCGAACCTAAGGAGAATAAAAATGACCGGCAGTTATCAGTCCCCTGGCTGGGCCTTGGCGTTGTTATTGGGATGCTGTGCCATAGGCACGGTGAATGCGGCCCCGGAGGACGTCGCGCGCCTGGGCACCGACTTGACTTGCCTGGGTGCGGAAAAGGCCGGCAATGCTGATGGCAGTATTCCAGCCTTCAGCGGCAAATGGCTGGGCGTACCGCCCCACGTTGATTTCAAGGGTACCGGCAACCATCCGGTGGACCCGTACCCTGACGAAAAACCGTTGTTCGTGATTACCACGCAGAACTTCGCGCAATACAGCAGCTACCTGTCCGACGGGCAGAAAGCCTTGTTCAAGCTGTACCCGACCACCTACAAAATGCCGATCTATCCCACGCACCGGGATTTTCGGATGGACGACTCGGTCTGCCAGGCCACCCGCGAGAACGCCAGCATTGCGCGCCTGGTCGATGAAGGTGAAGGGGTGGTGGGCAAAACCGGTGGCACGGCCTTTCCGGTGCCGCGCAACGGCCTGGAACTGTTGAAGAATGCCTCGACCTTTACCTTGCGCGCCTGGACCGAGGAGTACACCTCCGACAACGCCTATGTGCTCAAGGACGGCAACATCAATTGGGGCCGCGTGCATTCGCGCAACCTGGCGCCGTCGCTGGAGCCGGGCAAAATTGGCGATACCTCCGGCAACTCGTCGTTCTACCTCAACGAGACCCTGCTACCGCAGCGGGACAAGGGCGAGATCAATACCGGCACCGAGTTCTGGAACGACAAGACCGAACCACGCCAGGCCTGGCGCTACGATCCGGGCACGCGGCGTGTGCGTCAATCGCCGGGGTATGGCTTCGACATGTCCTTCCCTGGCAGTGGTGGCTCGATCACCGTAGACGAGGTGCGCCTGTTCAATGGTTCGGGGCAGCGTTATGACTGGAAGATCGTCGGCAAGCGCGAGATGTTCATTCCCTACGACACCTATCGCCTGCATGCGGCCAACCTCAAGTACGCCGATCTGTTGACCCCGGGCCACATCAACCCGGATGCCATGCGCTATGAGCGCCACCGGGTCTGGGAACTGGAAGGCACCCTCAAGCCGGGCTACCGCCACCTTTATGGCAAGCGCAAGTTGTACATCGATGAAGACACCTGGTTCCCGATGCTGGCCGACAACTACGACAACCGTGGCGAGCTGTGGCGCACCTCGATGCTCAACTTTTTCTACGCCTATGAAACCCGGCGACTGCAAGCGGGCGTGGGCCTGTACCACGACCTCAATGCCGGCAGCTACCTGGCGTTCAACCTGATCAACGAGCAGCGCAACGGCTACCTGTTGAACAAGCCCGGATTCAATCCCAAGGATTTCGGCCCTGAGGCCGCTCGCCGCTTCGGCCAGTAACCGTGAAGCCGGGCGCCCGTTGTGAAGGGGCGCCCGCTGAGAGTGGATCGCGTTTGATCTAGTCCAATTGAACGATGCTGTTCTTGCGCGGCTGCCCAATGATGTTCGACATGGGATCACCCTGTATTTCTTGGGGGTATTGACTGCCCCGAAGTCTGCAATCGAGGAACAATAACAATGACCAAACTCGCTGAAATCAACATCGAGAACGCCCAGCGTACCCACCGTTACGCGCGCGGCTGGCACTGCCTGGGCAATGCCAACGATTACCGTGATGGCAAGCCCCATACCCTGGAGGTCTTTGGCTCCCGCCTGGTGGCTTTCGCCGACACCCAGGGCGTCATCAGCATTCTGGATGCCTATTGCCCGCACATGGGTGCCGACTTGTCCCAGGGTACGGTCGAGGGCGACAAGCTGGTGTGCCCGTTCCACCACTGGAAGTACGACACCGGCGGCAAATGCGTGGAGATCCCTTACTGCAAGCGCATTCCACCCAAGGCCAAGACCCGCAGCTGGTTGACCTGTGAGGAAAACAACCTGCTGTTCGTCTGGAACAACCCCGAAGGCCGTCCGCCGAAAGATGGAGTGGTGATTCCGCACCTGCCCGAGATGGACGATCCGGACTGGATTCATGACTGGAACATCGACACCATGCACATCGAAACCAACCCACGGGAGTTGGTCGATAACCTGGTGGATGCCCAGCATTTCGGGCCAGTACACGGTACGCCAACCAAGTACTTCGCCAACGTCTTCGAAGGCCACATTGGCCATCAGATTTTCCATGGTGATTCCGAACGCCTGGGCGGTGACCTCATTGCGCCATCGGCCTACTACGGTCCGGCGACCCACTTCACGCAGATCAGCTCGATGTTCGGTGACGTGCGCATCCACGCCATTTTGCTCAACAGCCACGTGCCGGTGACGCCAAACAGCTTCGACTTGCGCTTTGGCTGCATGGTCAAGCGCGTGCCTGGCTGGACTGAAGAGCAAAACCTGGAGGTGGCCAGGGCTTATGTCCAGGGCAACCGCGATTCGTTCTATCAGGACGTGGTGATCTGGAAGCACAAGATCCGTATCGACAAGCCAGTGCTGGCCGAAACCGATGGCCCGGTCTATCAGCTGCGTGAGTGGTACGAGCAGTTCTTCACCGATGAGGATGATGTGCCCGCATTCATGGCGCAGCGCCGCGAGTTCATTACCGTCGACGAACGCTGACAGGGGAAAAAGCGCGTCTTCGAGTGGCCAGCGCTTGTCACTCGAAGACCTGGTTCAGCAGGGCTTTGCCTACCCGTCGGCATGACTGCAAAAGGTCTCGAGAGCAATGACAATGAAAATAAAAAACCTGCTTGCCTATTTCGTTCCTTTGTCGATCCTGTTTTTCCTGGCGTTGACCGTGCTGGTTTCGGTTCCACCGGAGCCAGCCAGCGTCAAGGCCTGCAAGCAATACGCGAGTTGCATCGCCATGAGTTCAAGCGTGCCCAATTGGCTCAATCTTCGCTAGGACTGAAGGCAGTGCACGCTTTGATCATTAAGTTGTTAGTTTCGGTCATTGAGCGACCCTTGGAGTACTCATAGTCTGTAAGCCATGACAGAGGGGCGCCAAAGAGCGTCCTCACTTTTCCGTGATGGAGTTACCGATGACCGCCGATCATTACCCGCACCTGCTGGCCCCGCTGGACCTGGGCTTTACCACGTTGCGCAACCGCACCCTGATGGGCTCGATGCACACCGGTCTAGAGGAAAAACCCGGCGGTTTCGAGCGCATGGCGGCGTACTTCGCCGAGCGTGCCCGTGGCGGCGTCGGCCTGATGGTCACCGGTGGCATCGGCCCGAACGATGAAGGCGGGGTGTATTCCGGTGCGGCCAAGCTGACCACCGAAGAAGAAGCGCTCAAGCACCAGATCGTGACGCGCGCGGTGCACGAGGCGGGTGGCAAGATCTGCATGCAGATTCTTCATGCCGGCCGTTATGCCTACAGTCCGAAACAGGTCGCGCCGAGCGCCATCCAGGCGCCGATCAACCCGTTCAAGCCCAAGGAGCTTGACGAGGAAGGCATCGAGAAGCAGATCCGCGATTTCGTCACCTGTTCGACCCTGGCGCAACAGGCCGAATACGATGGCGTCGAAATCATGGGCTCCGAAGGTTATTTCATTAACCAGTTCCTCGCCGCCCACACCCACCACCGTACCGACCGCTGGGGCGGCAGCTACGAAAACCGCATGCGCTTGCCAGTGGAAATCGTTCGCCGGGTGCGTGAAGCGGTGGGACCGAACTTCATCATCATTTTCCGCCTGTCGATGCTCGACCTGGTGGAAGGCGGCAGCACCTGGGAAGAAATCGTGCAGTTGGCCAAGGCCATCGAGCAGGCCGGTGCGACCATCATCAACACCGGTATCGGTTGGCATGAAGCGCGGATTCCGACCATTGCCACCAAGGTCCCGCGCGCGGCCTTCAGCAAGGTCACGGCCAAGCTGCGCGGGGAGGTAGGCATTCCGCTGATCACCACCAACCGTATCAACACCCCGCAAGTCGCCGAACAGATCCTGGCCGAAGGCGATGCCGACATGGTCTCGATGGCGCGGCCGTTCCTCGCCGACCCGGACTTCGTCAACAAGGCCGCTGAAGGTCGCGCCGACGAAATCAACACCTGCATCGGTTGCAACCAGGCGTGCCTGGATCACACCTTCGGCGGCAAGTTGACCAGTTGCCTGGTCAACCCGCGCGCTTGCCACGAAACCGAACTCAACTATGTGCCGGCCAAGCAGATCAAGAAAATCGCCGTGGTCGGTGCCGGCCCCGCGGGTTTGTCCGCCGCGACCGTAGCGGCCGAGCGTGGTCATCAAGTGACGCTGTTTGATTCGGCCAGCGAAATCGGTGGCCAGTTCAACGTCGCCAAGCGCGTGCCGGGCAAGGAAGAGTTCTACGAGACCTTGCGTTACTTCGGCCGCAAACTGCAGACCACCCATGTCGAGGTGTGCCTGAACACCCGCGTGGATGTGGCAAGACTGGTCGAGGGTGGTTACGACGAGATCATCCTGGCAACCGGCATTGCCCCGAGAACCCCTGCGATTGCGGGAGTCGAGAACGCCAAGGTCCTCAGTTACCTGGACGTGCTCCTTGAGCGCAAGCCAGTGGGCAAGCGTGTCGCGGTGATCGGCGCCGGTGGTATCGGTTTCGATGTGTCGGAATTCCTCGTTCACCAGGGTGTATCCACCAGCCAGAACCGCGATGAATTCTGGAAAGAGTGGGGCATCGACACACACCTGGAAGCTCGCGGCGGTGTCGCGGGCATCAAGGCAGCGCCCCATGCACCGGCCCGTGAAGTGTTCCTGCTGCAACGCAAGAAATCCAAGGTCGGCGATGGCCTGGGCAAAACCACCGGTTGGATTCACCGCACCGGTCTGAAGAACAAGCAGGTGCAGATGCTCAACAGTGTCGAATACCTGAAGATCGACGACCAGGGCCTGCACATCCGCGTCGGTGAAACTGGCGAGCCGCAAGTGCTGCCGGTGGACAATATCGTGATCTGCGCCGGGCAGGACCCGCTGCGCGAGTTGCAGGAAGGCCTGGTCGCAGCGGGGCAGAACGTGCATTTGATTGGTGGCGCGGACGTCGCGGCGGAGCTGGATGCCAAGCGGGCGATCAATCAGGGGTCGCGGTTGGCGGCCGAGTTGTAATAGCAGCCCTGTGGCGAGGGCGCTAAAGCTCTCGCCACCCATCTGCTGCTAAGATGCCGGCTCTTTACCCTGGGCCGGCATCAATGCTTTTTCCTCGCGCAAACTGGCTACCCCAAGCTCCCCTCGAACCGCTGCAACTCGACTGGCTCAGCACCGCCAGAATCGAAGTCGCGATCCTGCGCCTGGATCAGATCGACCCGCTGATCAGCGGCAACAAATGGTTCAAGCTCAGCGAGCACCTCAACGCCGCTGACCGCGTGGGTGCCGAGGGCATCATCAGCCTCGGCGGCGCGCACTCCAATCACCTTCACGCACTGGCCGCCACCGGCAAGCGCCTGGGTTTTGCCACGGTCGGCCTGCTGCGCGGACATCCTCAGCAAACGCCGACCGTGGAAGACTTGCAGGCGTTCGGCATGCAGTTGCACTGGCTCGGTTATGGCGGCTATCGCGCGCGGCATGAAGCGGGTTTCTGGCAACCGTGGCAATCCCGATACCCGAGATTGCACCCTGTCCCGGAAGGCGGTGGCGGTTTGCCGGGTGCGCGCGGCTGCATGCAGTTGAGGGCACAGGTTTGTGCGCAACTGGCCCGTGTGGGCTGGAGCGACTACGACGGCTGGTGGCTGGCCTGTGGAACGGGCACGACCCTGGCCGGCCTGGTGCTGGCCGAAGCGGGGGCTCATCCGGTCTACGGTGCGCTGGCGGTGCCCGACGATCATGGCGTGGCGCAGCAGGTCGAGAGGATCGTGGAAGAGGCGTGCGAAACGACGCCGGTTTATCAACTGTTCGACGCCTGTCGTGGTGGATTTGCCCGCGTCGATCCGCCGTTGCTTGAATTCATCGAAAACACCGAGCAAGCCAGCGGCATTGCTCTGGAACCGCTGTACACGGGTAAGGCGTTGCTGGCGCTCAAGCAGCAAGTCGAGGCGGGCAGGTTTGCTCCCGGGACGCGACTGATTTTCGTCCATACCGGCGGCTTGCAGGGCCTGCGAGGGTTCAGCTCTCAAAATTGAAGGGCATCAGAAACCAGTGTGGGAGCCAGTTAGCTCCCACATTCAGGTGTTGTTGGTCTCAGGAGTTGCGGCTCACCCGTTTGGGCATCATCCGCAGCAAGGTGTTATCGCCTACTACATAGTGGTGATAAAGCCCGGCCAATGCATGCAGGCCAATCAGCCAATAGCCGATAGTGGCGCCGAGTTCATGCCAACCCTGGATTTGTTTGGCCAGTGCCTTGTCTTCAGTGATCAGCATTGGCAGGTCGACACCATAGAACATCACCTGGTTGCCTTTGGCACTGGTGACCAGCCAGCCGAGAATCGGCATGGCGATCATGAAGATGTACAGCGCCCAGTGCATCAGCCTGGCCATCAGCGTCTGCCACTGGGGGGATGCCGGGAAGATTTGCGGCGCCGGGCCCAGGCTGCGAGCAAACAAGCGCAGCCAAACCAGGACGAAAACCGTCAAGCCCAGCATGAAGTGCGATTCAGTGATCAGCGTCCGACCGCCACTGCCCTTGGGGAAAATACCGCGAAATTCTATGCTGGCGTAGACCAGTGCCAGCAGCACCAGCATCAACCAATGCAACGCGATCGATACAGTGCTGTAGCGTGATTCGGAGTTTTTCCACGGCATTCGGTGTTCCTCACAGGTCTGGTCAAGCCACCGTTGTTGGTTGGCGGTGTGCGTTAACTGTAATCCTGTTTCAGCGGATTTGCCTGTGGCGATCAGTCGCTGGATGCTCTGATTCAGGTAATCGACAGTAAAAAGTGCGGTTTGTGTGGGCAAAAGCTTGCTCGCGAAGAGGCCAGGCCAACCAACACAAACGTTGAATGCAAGACCGCTATCGCGAGCGAACAGGCTGCCACAAGGCAAGTTGCGCGTGTGGGGGCAATCAGTTGCCTTGTGGCATCTCGCCCTTGGCCAGGCGCTTGTTGATGTCAGCGATCACTGCCGGCAAGTCAGTGATGGTGTCGATCATGTAATGCGGGCGCGAGCCTTCGAACAGCGCGTGGATACGCTTGCGTTCGCTGTCGAGTTCGTCGCTGGCCAAGGCGCGATAACCCTCGTAGTCAAGGCCCAGGGCGTTGCCCGAGCAGATCAGCGCCACGGTCCACATGCCGGCACGGCGACCTTCGAGGATGCCCGGCACCGTGTCGTCGATCTTCACGCAGGCGGCGACGTCGTCGATGCCCAGGGCAATCACGTTGGCCAGGGCTTGTGCCGGCCATGGGCGGCCGTTCGGTACTTCGTCGGTGGCGACCACGTGATCGGCCACGTAACCGTTGGTGGCGGCCAGCTCGACCACCTTGTCCATGACCTGTTTCGGGTAGCCGGAGCACGAGCCGATCTTGATCCCCTGCTGGCGCAGGTTGGCGATGGTGTCCAGGGCGCCGGGGATCAGCGCCGAGTGCTCGGCGATTTTCTCGATCTGCAGTGGCATGAAGCGCTCGTAGATGGCGGTGACATCATCGTCGGTGGGTGTGCGGCCAAACACTTTGCGGTAGCGCTCGGCGACTTGCGGCTGATCGCACAAGGTGCGGATGTGGTCCCACTTGCCCATGCCCATCGGGCCACGGGCCTCATCGATGGACACCTGGACGTCGAACTCGGCGAAGGCTTCGACAAAGATCTGCGTTGGCGCGAAAGAACCGAAATCGACCACGGTGCCGGCCCAGTCGAGGATGGCGGCCTGGAGTTTGCTTGGGTTGGTGTAGTTCATGATGATCGGTGTCCTGCAGGAGCTGGCTTGCCAGCGATGAACGATAATTGGGTATGTCTGATGGACCGAGGTGTGTGGATCGCTGGCAAGCCAGCTCCTACAACAACTCGGCACTTGGGATTTCAGATTTCCAGCACTTCCATCTCGCGCAGTACTTCGCCAATCGCCGCCACCGCTTCGCGCATGTGTGCCGGGGTGACGTGACCGATGCAGCCGACACGGAAGGTTTGGACCTGGGTCAGTTTGCCGGGATAGAGGATGTAACCCTTGGCCTTGACCCGTTCGTAGAATTCCTTGAACTCATAGCGTGGATCTTTCGGTGCGTGGAACGTGGTGATGATCGGCGCCTGGATGGCGGCAGGCAGGAAGCTGCGCAGGCCCAATTTGCCCATCTCTTCCATCAGCGCCTGGCAGTTGGCGGCGTAGCGCTGATGGCGGGCCGGCAGGCCGCCTTCTTCGTTGTATTGCAGCAGGGCTTCGTGCAACGCGGCGACTACATGGGTCGGTGGGGTGAAGCGCCATTGGCCGGTCTTGGCCATGTAGGTGTGCTGGTCGAACAGATCCATCGCCAGCGAATGCGAGTTGCCGGCAGCGTTGGCCAGGGCTTCTTTGCCAGCGAAAACAAATCCCATCCCCGGCACGCCTTCCAGGCATTTGCCGGAAGCGGCGATCAGCGCATCGAACGGTATCTGTTGCGCGTCGACCGGTAGCGCGCCAAAGGAGCTCATGGCGTCGATGATCAAGCGTTTGCCGTGTTGCGCAATGACCTGGGCGATTTCCGGCAACGGGTTGAGGATACCGGTGCTGGTTTCGCAGTGAATCAGTGCCACGTGGGTGATGCTGTCGTCGGCGCGCAGCAGGCGGTCGACGTCGGCGGCGGTGGTGGGTTCGTCCTCGGCGGTTTCGAAGGTGCTGAAGGAGCGGCCGAGCACATCGCAGATTTTCGCCAGGCGTTTGCCGTAGGCACCGTTGATCAGCACCAGCACTTTGCCGTCGCGCGGTACCAGGGTGCCGATGGCCGCTTCGACCGCGAAAGTACCGCTGCCTTGCAGGGGCACGCAGTGATGGCTGGCGCCACCGTTGATGATCGCCAGCAGTTGTTCGCAGAGGCTGGCGGTCAGTTGGTTGAAGCGCTCATCCCATGAACCCCAGTCGACCATCATCGCCTGACGGGTGCGTGCCGAAGTGGTCAGTGGGCCAGGGGTGAGCAGGATGGGGGCGGCAGTACTCATTCTCGTGTCCTCGCAATCGATGGGATGAAGCTACGGGGCTTAAATTGCAATTTGCCGTGCTATCAATCAAATTGTTTATTGTTATGCCAACCATCAGTGAGGGTTATTCATGAATCTGTTCCAGCTGCGTGCCTTTGACGCCGTGGCCCGCGAAGGCAGCTTTACCCGGGCCGCCGCGCGACTGTTCATCAGTCAACCGGCGGTCACCGGGCACATCAAGGCGCTGGAGGAGCACTACCAGATCAGCCTGCTACGCCGTACCGCGCGACGGGTGGAGCTGACGGAGGAGGGCACCCGACTGGCAGCCATCACCCGGGCCATGTTCGGCCTGGCCGAAGAAGCGCAGGCGATGCTGGAGGCCAACCGGCAGTTGCTGACCGGGCGCCTGGAAGTGGCGGCGGACGGGCCACACATGGTCATGCCGATGCTCGCGAGCCTGCGCGTGCGTTATCCGGGAATCACGGTGAACCTGCGTTTGGGCAATGCCCAGGAAACCCTGGCGGCGCTGTTGTCCGAGCATGCCGACGTGGCGGTGCTGACCGAAGTCGAGCCGCGCAAGGGCCTGTATTTGCAAGCCCTGGGCGAGTCAAGGATTTGCGCGCTGGTGCCCGATGGTCATCCGTGGACGCAGCGACCCAAAGGCGTGCCGCTCAAGGAACTGGATCAGGTGATCATGGTGTTGCGTGAGCCGAGTTCGATTACCCGGCGCACCTTTGATCAGGCGTGCGCCCAGGCGAAGGTCAACCCAAGGGTATTGCTGGAGCTGGACAGTCGCGAAGCGGTTACCGAGGCGGTGGCCGCCGAGCTGGGCGTGGGCGTGGTGTCTTCGGTAGAGGTGAGCCACGACCCCCGGGTGGCGGCGGTGCCGATCATTGGCGAGGGATTGGTGAACCGGCACATGATGGGGTGTATGGAGCGGCGTCGGGATTTGCGTTTGATCCAGGCGTTTTTTGAGTTGGTGCCAGTCAGCAAGACCTGGGAGTCGCACAATCAATCTGTCGATCCGAGGTCAGAATTTTTGGTCGATTGCCAACTTTAGGCCGGGTAAACTTGCGCAATGCGTCGGCCAATAGATGTCTCGGCGCCACAGACAAGAGAGTGAGTAATGGGCGCACAGTGGAAGGTTAAACACAAAGAAGCGGCAGCCAACGCCAAGGGCAAGATCTTCGGCAAACTGGTGAAAGAAATCACCATTGCTGCGCGTAACGGCGCTGATATCGCCACCAACGCACACCTGCGCCTGGTGGTTGAGCAGGCCAAGAAAGCCTCGATGCCCAAGGAAACACTGGATCGCGCCATCAAGAAGGGCGCGGGCCTGTTGGGCGAAACCGTGCAATACCATCGCGTGACTTATGAAGGGTTCGCACCGCATCAGGTGCCGCTGATCGTTGAATGCGTGACAGACAACATCAACCGTACCGTCGCTGAAATCCGCGTTGCATTCCGCAAGGGCCAGTTGGGCGCTTCCGGTTCGGTGGCCTGGGACTTCAACCACGTGGGCATGATCGAGGCCTCGCCGGACACCCCGGACGCCGATCCGGAAATGGCCGCCATCGAAGCAGGCGCCCAGGATTTCGAGCCGGGTGAAGACGGCGCGACCTTGTTCCTGACCGAGCCTGCGGATCTGGACGCAGTGCAAAAAGCCCTGCCGGGGCAAGGCTTCACCGTGCTGTCGGCCAAGCTGGGCTACCAGCCGAAGAACCCGGTCAGCGGCCTGAGCGATGAGCAGATGGCTGAAGTCGAAGCCTTCCTCGAAGGCCTCGATAACCATGATGACGTGCAGGACATGTTTGTCGGGTTGGCGGGTTAATCTGTTTCTCCAGTAACACCGTCATCGCGGGCAAGCCCGCTCCCACAGTATTTGTGTCAGTCGCAAAAGATGTGTACGACACCGAACACTGTAGGAGCGGGCTTGCCCGCGATTGACCGCGTAGCGGTCATCAATCTTTCAGTATTTGAATAATCTCGTCAAAACCCGGCCGCGCCAGTACATCAGGCTGACAGCAGCGCTGCTGCAAATCCTCCAGTCGCAGGCGCTCCCCATCGCTCAATCCCGAGTCGATCCGCTCCAGCAATTCCCCCAGCAGTACCCCGAACGCACGTACTTCGATGCGTTGCAGTGCGCGGCTTTCCAGGGTGTCCTGGGTGGCATGGAAAGACGCTGCGCCAAAGTCCCCCAACAGGCAATCACCCTGCTCATTGCACAGAATATTGTGGCCGTAGAGGTCACCATGGGTGATGCCCTGGCGGTGCAGGTGCTCGGCGACCGAAGCTATGCCACGGGCAATGCGCAGGGCGACATTGGCAGAGAAGCGGGTGTCTTCGGCGTAGACATCGCGGCTGCAGGTCGCCAGGCTCGGCAGCGCGGCAAGGTTGCGGTAGCTAGGTTCGATCAGTTGCATCACCAGCCCGGCGGTTTCTTGCGGGTGACCGAACACCCGGCCTTCGACCCGGATCAGGTTGGGATGAATGCCCGCGGTGATGCAGGCGTTCATCTCGTGCAACGGCGAGCCATCGCTGGTCATTTGGCCCTTGTAGAGTTTGACCGCGACCTGGGTGTCCGCATGGCCCGGCCGCGCCCATGCCGCCCGGTGAATCAGCCCCGAAGCGCCTTCGCCCAGGAGCTGCTCCAGACTCAGTTGGGACCAGGGGATGCTCGCAGTGGCTGCCAGGGCGGCCGCATCGGCTTCGGTTTCCAGTGGATTGCCGGCGTAGGCCAGCCAGGTCAGGCTCGGCAGCGCAAGCAGCCATTCGGGTAATTGGCTGATCTGGTTGGCAGCGATGCGGATCAGCTCCAGTCGATGGCAATTGCGCAAGCTTTCAGGCAAACCTTGCAGCTGATTACCCGCCAGCATCAGTTTTTGCAGGTAGGGGCGTTCACCCAGTTCCGTCGGCAGTTCAGCGATGCAGTTGTCGGTCAGGATCAGCCAGCGCAACAGCGGCGGCAAGGCTGCGCCCGGCACGTGCTCGATGCGGTTGGCCTTGAAGGCGATCATGGTCAACGCCGCGCATTGGCCCACGCATGCAGGCAGTTCGGTAAACAAATTGTCCGAGCAGAACAATACGCGCAGACGGGTCAGGCGGTGCAAGTCATCCGGCAGGCTGCGCAGGGCATTGCCACTGAGGTTGAGCACTTCCAGGGAGTCCGCCAGGTCGAATATTTCCCGCGGAAACTCTGTCAGGCCGCAGCTGAGATCCAGACGGGTAATGCCTGCCAACATGCCGGCGCGCAATTGTTCAAGGGTATGCATGAGCGGGGTTCGCTTTTGATCGAGTGAATGGGCGGCATGATAACGGCAATTGAGGTGTTGTCTGTCAGAGCGGTTCCCGGACTTCGACCAACTGCCCCAGCCGGCTGCGGGTACGCGCCAGGTCGATGGCATCGCCGTCCAGGCTTTCGCGCAATGAACGTTGCCCCAGCAGCACCAGATGCTTGTCTTGATCGTACAAAACGTCCACCAGATTGATGAAGCGTTGTTGGGCGGCGATTGAGCAGTCGGCCAGGTTGGGCAGTTCGTCGATGATCCAGTGGTCAAAGCGCCGGCACAACTCCAGGTAATCCATGACCGCCGTGGGGTGGTCGCACAGATCACTGAAGGTAAAGCCGACGGTGCGGCCTTCGCAGTAACGGGCGGGCAGGTGGCGCGTGCCGACGGGCAGGGCAATGGCCGGTGCATCGGCGGGCGGCAGGTTCGACCCCCGGCGCTGCGAGGCCGTAGCGGGCCATACGTATTGACCCTGGGTAAACAGTTGTTGCGCGTGAGTTCTGGCCTGACTGCGGTAGTCGTGCGGCCCGCCGACTTCCATCACCTGCATGCGCGCGTTGATCAGCTCGATCACCGGTTTGAAGCGCGCGTGATACAGCGGATTGGGCAACAAGCCCTCCGGTGGGTAATTGGAGGTAACCAGCAGCAGGATGCCTCGACGGAACAGCGCCTTGAACAGCCGCGTGATCAGCATCGCATCGCCGATGTCATGGACATGAAACTCGTCGAAACACAGCACCCGGCAATCGCGCAGCAAATCATCAAGGGTGGTCGCCAGCGGGTCCGGTTGATCGCGATGGCTGAACATGCCCTGATGCAACCGGGCAAAAAACTCGTGGAAGTGCAGACGCTGTTTTTGAGCCAGGGGGATGGCCTGGAAAAAACCGTCGAGCAACCAGCTCTTGCCGCGACCCACGGCGCCATGCAGGTAAAGGCCGGGCAGGGTTTTCGCCGCAGTACTGAGCAGTGTCGTGGCGTGCTGCGCCATGCAGTCGATCACACGCTGTTGACTGTGACTGAGGGTGTAGCCCTGGGCGTGAGCCTTGTGGTGAAAATAATCGTGGATGACCCGGCCCGTTGCGCCATGGGCGGGCGCAGCCGAGGCGTGGCCGAACAGGCGGCGCAGCAACAGCCAGCGCGGTGCGAGACGCGAACGGTTGGGCGGTCGAACGGCCACTGTGTTGTCACCCCATAATCTTCAGGCCGGCTCTGCGCGCGGCGGCGCCATAGTGTACCCAGAGGGGAGAATTTGCTGCCACTCATGTCGATGCAATGATGGCGTTGTTAGACAGAATAATGCGGTGTGTACAGCTTGTTTCGCGCGGTAGCTGTGCAGGAATTCGACAATAACAATACAAAATCACCCCCATCGGCATGGTTTCATTTTTCTGGCATCACTGGCGATTTCCCGCTGCATTGCTACCCTGATTTTTACAGGACACCCCAGAAAAGGAACGGGGCCGTGAATGGACGTGTAGTGGTGGCAGTCTTGGGCATATGGACCAGTGCGATGGTGTTGGCCGCCGAACTCCAGGTGGAGGTGCGGGTCGACGTCCAGCGCGGCTGTCAATTGGTCGGGCAGCAACGCAGCGCGGGTATCGAACAACTGGGCGTACTGGACTTCGGCAGTACTGCGCGGCTGGATGAGCCTGCCGGGCCGTTGGGCGCGGCCCTGATGAACGAGCGCTTGCCACGGCTCGAATGCAATCCCGATACCCCTTATCAACTACGCGTCGATGGTGGCCTGCATGGCGGCGTTGGCGATGTGCGTTACATGGCCGGCAGCGCCGAACACAGCAAACCCATTCCCTATCGGCTCTACCAGGACCCGGCGCGGCGAATTCCACTGGCAGTGGATGTGCCCATGAGCGGTCGCGTGCCTTCGAGCGGAACGGTGGATTTGCCGCTGTATGCGCGCATCGAACCTTTGGCCGGGATACCTCGGGCCAGCCTTTACTCGGACCTGGTGAAGGTGACGGTCACTTGGTAAGCGTATTTTTTGCAGTACGCAACCTGGCGCAGCCCGGGTTGGACACAGAAGGGGCGTTCGTGGATGAGCGCAGGTTTTTCTGGATCCTGAGGGAAATGGGATTGGCCTGATGAACAGCAGATTCTGGACAGTGATCCCCTTCGCCACACTGATGCTGCCGATTCATGGCGCACAAGCAGCCGTCAGCGGGCAGATCTACGCGCGACTGACGATCACCGCCGGGTGCGAAGTGACCAATGGCGCCAGCCCCGGCAGCCCGGCCAGCGATTTCGCTACCCTGGATTTCGGCCAGCAAGGCCCGACCTGGAGCAGCCCGATCAAGGCCAACCTCACTGAGAACGGCAGCGGCAAGCTCAACGTTGCCTGCAACCCTTCGGTTACCGGGTTCACGGTCACCATCGATGGCGGCACCCATGGCGACGGCACCACCCGCCGCCTGAGCAACGGCACCTGGAGCATTCCTTATCAGTTGTTCCTCGATGCTTCCGGCAACCAGAGCTACAGCATCGGCCAACAACACAATTTCGCTGTCACCAGTGGGGCACAGGTACCGATTCCGGTATTCGGCTCGGTGGTGGCCAATACCCGCGCGCTACCGGCCGGTGTCTATACCGACACCCTGACAGTGACGCTCGACTGGTAAACCTGTAGAGGACGGACACCATGCACATGCTTGTATCAAGGATAGGTTTGTCATTGCTCGGCCTGACGTTGGGAGCCAGCGCCCAGGCGGCTACGACTGTGACGGGCCAGATCACTTCCAGCCTGATCCTGACCAGCAGTTGTCAGGTCAACGGTGCCAGCGGCTCCAGCAATCTGAACTTCGGTGCGTTGAATTTCGGCACCACCAACAGCCTGTTCACCGCGGCCACCGGGCAAGTGCTGGGGGGTGGCGGCGGGGCGCTGTCGATCCTCTGCTCCAGCGGCACCACCCCATCGGTCAAGGTGCGCGCCGGTGCCAACGATGGAAAATCGCCGGGCGGTAGCCGGGCGTTGTTCGACGGGGTCGGCAACTATGTGCCATACGACTTGTACACCGATGCCGGGCACTCGCAGCTCCTGGCCATTGACGGCGTGATCAATCTTTCGGCGAGTACCGGCGTGGCGCAGACCGTGAATATCTACGGCCAGGCGATGGGCAAGGCTGGACTGCCTGCTGGGACCTATACCGACACCATTGCCGTCGAACTGACCTTCTAGTGCGATGAAACGCCATGGCTGTGTGGCGTTGCTGCTGTTCTGTGCCGCTAGCGTGCCAACGCCGTTGGCGGCGGTGACCAGCCAGAGCTTCCAGGTCAGTGCCACGGTGACGGCGGGTTGCCTGGTGGTGGGCGGGGTTTCCAGTTACGGCAACCTGAATTTCGGCAGTCGCTCGGCCCTGGCTACCGGCACGGTACAGGTGGCACTCACCGGGGGCGTGCAATTGCAGTGCACACCGGGTGTCACCCTGAACATGACGGTAGATGGCGGGCAATACAACAGCGGAGGGCGACATCTGCAACTGACGACCGGCAGCAACCAGATAGCCTACCAACTGTTTCGCGACGCGGCATTCAGCCAGAGCCTGGGGATCGGTCAGAGCGTGGCCGTGGCTTATAGCGATGCGAACAACATCAGCCTGCCGATTTACGGTCAGGTGCAGTTACCGGGCAATCAACCCGGGGGGACATACAGCGATGTGCTGCAGGTGCAGCTGTCGTGGTAACGGGGTGATTGGATCAGGCCTGATGGCCTTGAGGAGTGGGCATATGTATTCACCTTTGCGGCGGCCTTCGGTCGTGCGTCACGGGTTGTTGGCGCTGCTTTGGCTGGGGGCGGCCAAGGTGCAGGCGGCCAGTTCGGTGCTGATCTGGCCGATCGATCCGGTGCTGGAGGCCGATCAGCAGGCCAGCGCCCTGTGGCTGGAGAATCGCGGCAACGAAACCGCCAATCTGCAGATCCGGGTGTTTGCCTGGAGCCAGAGCGGCTTCAACGATCAATACCAGAACCAGCGCGACGTGATCGGCAGCCCGCCCGTGGCGAAGATCGAACCCGGCCAGAAGCAATTGGTACGCCTGACGCGCACCCGGGAAATCCCGCCGGGGCAGGAACTGGCCTACCGCATCATCATCGATGAAATTCCCTCGGCGAAACCGCCCGCCGCAGAAGGCGGCAAGACGGCGGCGGCGATTCGTTTCCAGATGCGCTATTCGGTGCCGCTGTTTGTCTACGGCGCCGGTCTGTGGAGCAAGGAAGACACCACCCGCCCCCGTGATCCCAAAGGCGTGGGCCTGCCGGATCTGAGCTGGCGCACGGTAGCGGTGGATGGGCGTCCCTATGTCGAAGTGCGCAACCAGGGCGCGGTGCATGCACGCCTGACGGATGTGGCGTTGAAGCAGGGCGGCCAGACCAAACCCCTGGTGGAAGGATTACTGGGCTATGTGTTGCCCGGCGCGATCATGCGTTGGCCGGCGCCCGGAGCGATGGCCGCAGACCCGGCGTTGCAAGTGCGGATCAATGGGGCACCGCAGGTCCAGAGTATTGCGCCGGTAAAATGAGTGTGTCAGGGCGGTAGCCAAGATCGCAGCCTTCGGCAGCTCCTACAGGGGTATGCGCAAGGCGTAGGAGCTGCCGAAGGCTGCGATCTTGGCGAGCGGTACACGGAGGACAGGGTCCATTGACGGACAAACAGCAGTCATGAGCCAGGGTTGGGCTCGCCGTGTCCAGCGTCCGTTGTGGGCCATGGGCTGTGCGTATTGCCTGGCGATCGTTCATCACGCAGAGGCCGGTGATCTGCCGCCTCCGCCCAGTGGCATGGAGGCTGTTGCCGATGCGCAGTTGTTCCTGGAACTGGTGGTCAACCAGATGAACACCGGGCGAGTCGTGGCCGTCGAGCAGCGCAACGGGCAATTCTTCGTGCCGGCCAGCGCATTGCGTGACACTGGCATGAAACTGCCGGAAAACATCGGTGCCGAAGTCGCTCTCGACAGCTTATCGGGCCTGCACAGCGAGTACGACAGCAGCGGTCAGCGCTTGCTGCTCGACGTACCGCCAGACTGGCTGCCCGAGCAGTTTGTCGGCCGTCGCAACGTCTATCCGCGCACCCCGGCCCTGAGCAGTTTCGGCGCCTTGCTCAACTATGACCTGTACCTCAACGACACCGACGATGCCGGCACTTACCTGGCGGCCTGGAACGAAGTGCGGCTGTTCGACCGTTGGGGCACGTTGTCCAATACCGGGCAGTATCGGCGCACGATGTCGGGGGATGCCAGCGAGACGCTGAACAATGGCTACTTGCGCTACGACACCACCTGGCGTTATTCCGATGACGATCGGTTGCTGACTTACGAGGCCGGCGATCTGGTCAGCGGTGCGTTGCCCTGGAGCAACTCGGTGCGCCTGGGCGGGGTGCAGTTGTCGCGCGATTTCGCTGTGCGCCCGGACCTGGTCACATACCCCTTGCCGCAGTTTGCCGGCGAAGCCGCGGTGCCCTCATCGGTGGATCTGTTCATCAATGGCTACAAATCCAGCAGCGCCGAACTGCAACCCGGCCCCTACACACTGACCAACATTCCATTCATCAATGGTGCTGGCGAAGCCGTGGTGGTCACCACCGATGCCTTGGGGCGGCAGGTCTCGACCACGGTGCCGTTCTACGTCACCAGCAGTCTGCTGCAAAAAGGCTTGAGCGACTTCTCCGTGGCCGCCGGCACCTTGCGCCAGGACTATGCACTGCGCGATTTCAGCTACGGCCCGGCTGCCAGCTCCGGCAGTTTGCGTTACGGCTTGAGCGACAACTTCACCCTGGAAAGCCACGCCGAGGCCTCCGATGCCCTGACCCTGGGTGGCATCGGCGGCAATGTGCGCCTGGGCAATTTCGGGGTGCTTAACTCGGCCATCAGCCAAAGCCGTTTCGACGGTGAAACCGGGCAGCAACTGAGTCTCGGCTATCAATACAGCAGCCAGCGCTACAGTTTCTCTTATCAACGGCTGCAACGCCGTGATCAGTACGCCGATCTGACATTGGTCGACCGCCCTTACACCACGCTGAGCAAACGCAGCGAACAGGCGACCCTCAGCCTGAGCCTCGACGCCTGGGGCAGCCTTGGCGCCGGTTATTTCGACGTGCGCGCGGCGGATGACTCACGCACCCGATTGCTCAATCTGACGTGGAGCAAACCGTTATGGCGCAACAGCAGTTTCTATCTGTCGGCCAACCGCGAAATCGGCGACAGCCATTGGGCGGTGCAGGCGCAACTGGTGATCCCGTTCGACCTGCGCGGCAGCCTGGCTATTGGCAGTGAGCGCAGCAATAGCGGGCAAACCCGGCAACGGATCAACTACAGCCGCTCTGTACCCACCGAAGGCGGAGTCGGTTTCAACCTCGGATATGCCCATGGCGACGGCCCGGACTATCGTCAGGCCGACCTGACCTGGCGTCTGCAATCGGTGCAATTGCAGGCCGGTGTGTATGGCAGCAGCGATGCCGAAACCCGTTGGGCCGACGCCAGCGGCTCGCTGGTGTGGATGGACCGGCAAGTGTTCGCCGCCAACCGCATCGACGATGCTTTTGTAGTCGTCAGCACCGATGGCTACGCCAATATCCCCGTGCGCTACGAAAACCAGCAGGTCGGCCAGACCGATCGCAACGGTCATCTATTGGTGCCCTGGAGTAGCGCCTATTACCGCGGCAAATACGAAATCGATCCACTGAACCTGCCGGCCAACGTACGCAGCCCCAACGTCGAACAGCGCATCGCGGTGCGCCGGGGCAGCGGTTATCTGCTGGAGTTTGCGTTGAGCCGGGTCATCGCCGCGAGCATCGTCCTGGTGGATGGGCAGCAGCGGGAATTGCCCTTGGGCAGTGGCGTGGTGCACCAGCAAAGCGGTACGCAAACCGTGGTGGGCTGGGACGGCCTGGTGTACCTGGAAAACCTGCAGCAGCAGAACAACCTGAGGGTTACGCTAGGCGACGGCAAGACCTGCCAGGTGCAGTTCGCCGTCGACATGAACCAGGATCAGATCCCGCTGATCGGGCCGTTGGTGTGTCAATGAAAGGCATGAAAGGCTTGATCTTGCTGGTGCTGTGTCTGCCGGGGGCGGCCTGGGCGTTGTGCTCGGTGACCGGGACAACGCCAGTGGCCTTCGGCTCGGTGAGTTCGATTGCCGTGCGCACCACATCGCAATCCAGTTCCACAGTGAATGGTGGCTTGAGTTGCACCGGTTCACTGTTGTCA